>Ga0209317_1003090_pt1 | contig 10991 bp, 9 predicted proteins | sample RifGroB2_FD_183994 | JGI IMG/M metagenome (GOLD analysis project Ga0209317, IMG submission 183994) | Soil microbial communities from Rifle, Colorado, USA - Groundwater B2 (SPAdes) (version 2) | ecosystem: Environmental > Terrestrial > Soil > Unclassified | place: Rifle, Colorado | collected...
TGAGGCGGTGAAGGCGTTCGGCATCGGAGCCGAGATCTCGGCGATGGTCTGCGAGGAGATGATCGACCGGTTGAGTGCGCCGGTGGCGAGGATCGGCGCCCCGTTTGTTCCGGCCCCGTTCAACCTGGAGAATTTGTACCTGCCGAACTCCGACGATGTGGTCAGGGCCGTTAAAAAAGTGATGGCGTATTGAGAGGAATATTTCGATGACCCTGCAGGTTCTGATGCCGAAAGTCGGTCTTACCATGACGGAAGGCAGGATCGTGGAATGGATAAAGCAAGAGGGAGACCGGGTTGAAAAGGGAGAAATCCTGTTCGTGTTCGATACGGAAAAGGTCGCCTTCGAAGTGGAAGCCGCGCATTCGGGATTTCTTGCCCGGATCCTCAAACAGGTGGACGAGACCGTTCAGGTCGGGGAAGCGGTGGGACTGCTCACGGAGAGTGAAGAGGAGCAGGCGGAACTGAACAGGGAGAAACCACGGGTCCCACAGGAAGAACCGGAGACGCCGGGACCGGAAGTCGGGGCCGACCGGGGAGGGGATAAGATCCGGGCGACTCCCATGGCCAGGAGGATCGCCAGGGAGCGGGGCGTCGATTTGGAGAACGTCTCCGCCACCGGTGTCGGGGGAAGAATCAGGATGGAGGACGTCGAGTCGGCCGCCGGTTCCGCGCCGTCTCCGCAAGGCGCCCCCGAAGAGGCGGAAGGCAGGCTGGTCAAGCTGTCCGGGATGAGGAAGGCCATCGCCGAGAGGATGATGGCGGGGAAGAGAAATACCGCCCAGATCTACATGACCGTTTCCATCGACGCAACGAGATTGCTGGAAACAAGGGAACGGTTGGCGTCCCTTCTGGAGAAATCCGGGGGGGGGATCCGCCCAACGATCACGGACCTCCTGATGAAGATCTGCGCGTCGGCGGTTTCACGCCATCCGATCCTCAACACAAGGTGGACATCCGAGGGGATCGTCTGGCTGGACGCCATCCACATGGGGATGGCGATGGCGCTCGAGGAAGGCCTCATCGTTCCCGTGATCCGGGACATCGGGAAGAAGACGCTTTCCGAGATCGCCAAGGCAAGAACCTCCATTGTGGAAAAAGGAAAGAGCGGGGAACTGACCCCCGACGAAATGAAAGGGAGCACCTTTACGATCTCGTCGCTGGGCATGTTCGGGATCGAAGAGTTCGCCGCCATCATCAATCCGCCGGAAAGCGCCATCCTCGCCGTGGGCGCAATCCTGGACAAGCCCGTGGTGATCGCCAAGGAGATCGTGGTGCGCCCGGTGATGAAGATCACGCTGAGCTACGACCATCGCGTGATCGATGGCGCGAAAGCCGCCGAGTTCATGAAGACCCTCAAGGAGTTTCTCGAAAATCCGTCTTCCGTGATCGCGTAGAGAGGGGAAATGGGAAAAAAGCGGGCAATCGTGGTTGGAGAGGGCGCGCAATGCCGATGACGAACGGCGGGAACGGTGGTCCGATCCTCCGATGCGAAGATGTCAGTCTGAAATTCGGGAGCATTAAAGCTCTGTCCAATATGACGTTTGGCGTGAACAAGGGAGAAATCGTCAGCATCATCGGCCCGAACGGGGCGGGCAAGACGAGCATAATCAATACGATCACAGGATTCTATCGTCCGTCAGGAGGAAATATCTATTTTAAGGATAAAAACATCACGGGACTTCCTCCTCACAAAATCTGTGTCCATGGGATTGCACGGACTTTTCAAAACATTGAATTGTTCAGAGGTTTATCCGTTTTGGAAAATTTGTTGGCGGCAAGGCATATCTACCTGAAGAGCAATCTGTTGTCCTGTTGTTTATATTTCGGGTTTGCGCAGAAAAAAGAGATAGAGGCCAGAGAGATTGTCGAGGACATTATCGATTTCCTCGAAATGGAAGCGATAAGAAAGCAAGAGGTGGGAATTCTCCCTTACGGACAACGCAAAAGGGTGGAATTGGGAAGAGCGCTGGCCCTGGAGCCGGAAATAATCTTTTTGGACGAGCCGACAGCGGGGATGAACGTGGAAGAGAAAGAAGACATGGTCCGCTTCATACTGGATGTAAACGAAGATAGAGGCACTACCATTGTACTTGTTGAGCATGACATGGATATGGTCATGGACATTTCCGACAAGGTTATTGTTTTCGATTTCGGTATGAAAATTGCCGAAGGTTTACCTGATGAAATAAAAAAGAACAAGAGGGTTATAAAAGCCTATCTTGGGGAAAAGTAAGCAGATATCAGGGGGTTTTCCTTGTCTGAATTTGATACATATCCGAAACTATTGATCAGAAATGTGAAATTATATGGAGATAGCGTTGCCCTTAGAAGAAAAAATATGGGCATTTGGCAGAATTATACCTGGAAAGATTGTTATGAGCAGGTGAAGTTTCTATGCCTGGGAATGGTCGATTTGGGCTTGAGGCCCGGGGAGAAGGTGGCCCTCATCGGAGACGACGAACCGGAAGGTTTCTGGGCGGAAGCCGCGATCCAGGCCGCCGGCGGCGTGGTCGTCGCGATGTGGAGCGACGCCATTGCGTCCGAAGTGGCGTATATCATCGAACATTCCGATTCGAAGTTCGTCATCTCGGAGGACCAGGAACAGGTCGACAAGATCCTGGAGATCAAGGAATCGATCCCCCGAGTGGAAAAGGTTATTTATTGGGACCGTAAAGGAATGAGGAACTACGACGATCCCGTTTTGAGTAGCTATGAAGAGATGAAAAAGATCGGGTTGGCGTACGACGAGAAATATCCGGGGGCTTTCGAAGCGTTGATAGAAGAAGGAAAGGGAAGCGATGTGGCACAAATGTCCTACACTTCCGGGACCACAAGTCTGCCGAAGGGAGTTGTCATAACGCATAACGCGATAATGGCTTCCTCAAGGCGGATGCAGGAAAACGCTCCTCTTGAAAAAGGAGATGATGTAATTACGACATTGGCATCCGCGTCCGTGTTTCATTCATGGTTCTCCGGGTATAGCTACATGCGGGGTGTCGTCATCAATTTTCCCGAAGAGCCGGAAACGTTGATGCATGATTACCGGGAAATTTCACCCCGGTTCCTGCTCGTCACTCCACGCCAATGGGAAAGCCTGTCTTCCATGACACAGACTCGCATCAACGACGCAGGTTTCCTGAAGCAATTTGTATATAACCTTTTCCTGCCTGTCGGCTATAAGGTAACTGATTTGAGTACTTCCAAGAAAAAGATAGGTTTACATTTAAAAATATTGAACAAGTTGGGTGATATCCTGGTATTTGCACCTATCAGAGATAAACTTGGTCTGACTAAAACTAAATATCCAGTGACTGGAAGTGCTTTTTTAAGTCCGGATTTTTTCAGATATTATCAGGCGATTGGAGTAAATTTACGGCAAATATACGGAAGCACAGAGGCAGGTGTGGTAAGCATGCACTCAGGCGACGAAATAGATAACGATAGCGTGGGAAAATTGTGTGAAGGCGTCGAAATGAAAATATCCGAAGATCAGGAAATACTGGTGAGAGGCGAAAGCATCTTCACGGAGTATTACAAAGATCCGGAGAAAACAGGCCAAGTCATCAAAAACGGATGGTTTCATACCGGGGATTCCGGGTACATCAACGACCGTAACCATCTCTTTTATTTGGACAGGATCGACAATCTGGATGAATTGAATAACGGGCACAAATACGCCCCGGCATACATAGAAGGAAAACTCAAGTTCAGCAGATTCATACAAGACGTCATGGTAGTAGGAGGAAAGAACAGAGGGTATCTTTCCGTAATAGTAAATATTGATTTTGAAAGCATTGGAAAGTGGGCTGAATCGAACAGGCTGACTTATACTACTTTTGTTGATCTGTCGCAGAAAAACGAAGTTGGTGGCTTGATAAGAAATGACTTGAATAGAGTCAACAATACGCTTCCTAAGGGATCAAAGGTAAGAAAATTTGTGCTGCTGCATAAAGAATTCGATGCCGATGAAGGTGAATTGACAAGAACAAGAAAATTAAAGCGTCAGTTCCTGCAGGTGCGTTACAAAGATTTAATAGACGCCGTTTACGAAAATAAAAAGGAAATACCAATCGTTACCGAAGTCAAATACAGGGACGGAAGAAAAGGGAACGTGGAGACAAACCTGAAAATACATTCCGTAGATGAAGATGGCGCTCCTTGATAAAGGAGAGAGTCGCGTGTTGCGTTCACTTGCATGCAATGCGAGGAGAGCCGGATGCTGAAGCTTAGCAACGTGGAAGTGAAATATGCGGATGTGATCCTGGTATTGCGGGGCGTATCCCTCGAAATCGCGAAAGGAACGATCGTTTCTCTATTGGGAAGCAACGGGGCCGGGAAAACGACAACCCTGAAAGCGATCTCCGGCCTGCTCCACACGGAACTCGGCGAGGTCACCGCCGGCACCATCGAATACGAAGGGTACCGGATCGATGCGATGGACCCGGAGCAGATAGCGAAGATGGGAATCATCCAGGTCATGGAAGGAAGGCGCGTGTTGGAACACCTCACGGTCGAGGAAAACCTCCGGCTTGGAGGATATATACGGAGTCGCGACAACATAAAGAAAGACCTGGACATGGTCTACGATTACTTTCCCAAGCTGAGAAGCCTGAGAAATTCCACCAGCGGATACCTGTCCGGAGGGGAACAACAGATGGTCGTGATGGGGCGGGCCATGATGGCTCACCCGAAAATAATGTTGCTGGACGAGCCTTCCATGGGGCTTGCGCCGTTGATCGTCGAGGAGATATTCGAAATTATCAGGAAATTCAATACGGAAGAGAAAAGCTCCATTCTCATTGTCGAGCAGAATGCGAGGACGGCGCTCGGCGCAAGCGAATACGCGTACGTGTTGGAAAACGGGAGGGTCGTGCTGGACGGACCCTCTTCCAAGCTTGCCGACAACGAAGACATAAAGGAGTTCTATCTCGGACTCAGCAAAATCGGAGAAAAGAAAAGCTACCGTGATGTAAAGCATTACAAGAGACGGAAGAGGTGGCTCTAGGATCGGGTTCCCGTCGCGGTCACGTGCCGTATCTTTATGGGAGGTAAAGAATGGATTTCATACTGTCATTGATCATTTCAGGGCTGATGAACGGGGCCATTTACGGTCTCGTCGCCCTGGGTTTCGTACTCATATACAAGTCCTCTTCGGTGTTGAATTTTTCCCAAGGGCACATGCTGTTGTTGGGGGCATACATTTTCTGGTTTTTCAGGACCGCAATGGGGTTCAATCTTTACCTGGCGCTGTTTCTCGCTGTCGGCGTCGGTTTCCTGGTGGGGATTCTCATCGAACGCCTCACCCTGCGGCGCTTGATCGGGCAACCCCTGATTTCCATGATTACCGTTACCATCTTCCTGTCTCTTGTGATCGAGGGGTTCGTGTCTTTGATATGGGGTTCTTATCCATTGCAGCATATCGCCATCTTTTCCAATCGGTGTTTTAACATTGGCAATTGCGTCTTGACCGCCCAGAACTTGTATGCATTCGGTCTCGCGTTGACAACCGCCTTGGCGCTGATTCTTTTTTTCCGATACACCAATCTGGGACTCGCCATGCGCGGGGTTGCCGAAGGACACCAGACCATGCAGAGCATGGGAATAAGCGTCAAGAAAATATTGAACATATCCTGGGGAATCGCAGGCATGGCGGCCACGATCGGGGGAATCATTCTTGGGAGCACCCTCGGCTTTCAACTTGGCCTGAGCCATATCGGACTGTTGGCGATACCGGCCGCGTTCATCGGAGGTCTCGAATCGCCCGAGGGCGCCATTCTGGGAGGTTTGCTGATCGGGTTATGCGAAAGCATCGTGTCAGGCTACATCGGGAATGCCGCGGGAGTTCCGGCCGCGTTCCTTATTCTTATTGTTGTAATGATTTTCAAGCCGTACGGATTTTTCGGATTAGTAAAAATAGAGAGGGTGTAACAACATGGCGAACACTTCGTTTTATCCGCCAAGCGGCATTTATTCCGATCAATACAAAAAAGACATGAGAATTATAAAAACGAAAACACAAATGATAATGTCCATTGCAGCTTTGATCATGTTGTTCGTGCTGCCGGAGCTTCCCTATGTCAGCGGCTATATATTGCGATTGATCATAGGGGCTGCCATCGCTCTGATAATATGCCTTGGCCTGAATATTCTCACCGGATATTGCGGGCAGCTCAATATCGGCCAATCCGCCTTTGTCATGGTAGGCGCGTTTACCTCGGCCTTGCTGAATTCGAAGTTCGGATTGCCTTTCTGGGCCACATTTATTCTTGCGGGCCTCGCCGCCGCCGCGGTCGGCGTATTTTTCGGGATTCCTTCGGTCCGCCTGAAAGGTCTGTACCTTGCCTTGACGACGCTCGGCGCCCAGGTCATTCTTACGTGGGTCGCGCTCTTCGGGTTCCCGATCACCGCCGCCGGATTCAGCGTCGATCCCGTAAAGATCGGAAGCATCGTCTTCAATACCCCGGAAAAATTCTACTATATCGCCATTCCCTTCGCCCTCGTGATGACGTTCTTCGCAAAGAACATGATGAGGTCGAAACCGGGACGGGCCTTCATCGCGATCAGGGACAACGACAAGGCGGCCGAAGGGATGGGGATCGACATCTTCCGGTATAAGTTGCTTGCTTTCGCCATCTGCACTTTCTACGCCGGGGTGGCGGGTTCTCTCCTGGTTCATTACATGATGTGGGCGCAACTGGAGTCTTTCACCCTCCAGGATTCCATCTGGTATCTGGTAATGATCATCGTGGGGGGATTCGGGAGCATCGAGGGGACGATTCTCGGAGTTATTTTCATAACCGTTTTAAAGGAAATCATATTCGTTATCGGGCCGATCGCGGAAGCGAACTTGCCCTTCCTGCCGATGGGCGCCGGGAGCGGCCTGCTGCTGATCATTATCGGCGGGATGGCGATCGTGTTCTTAAGCGTGGAACCCAGAGGCCTGGCGCACCGCTGGAACCTTTTCAAGGCGTATTACAGGTTATGGCCCTTTGGTTACTAAGAGAGAAGGGGGTGGCGACCGGGGAAAAAGATTACCTGTTATACCGGGGAACCAACAGAACACTCAACAGAAACGGAGGACAGTATGACCGGAAGAAGAACATCGGGCGTCATTTTCATGGTGATGATCTCATCGATTTTATCCGCGCCGTTATCTACCGGCCACGCGGCGGGACCGACGCGGGACGTCGTTGTCGGGAACATAAGCGCGATGACGGGACCCACCAGCGGGACCCATATGATGTGTCAATCCGGATCGAGGGACTACCTGAACTACCTTAACGAAGAAAAGGGAGGGATCTCGGGAAAGGACGGAAAGGTAAAAATAAAGTATCTCGCATATGATTCGCAGTACGTCGCGGCGAAAGCGAAGGACGGGTTCGCCCGGTTGCGCGAACAAGGGATGGACATCCTGACCCATTGCGCGTCGGGCCATTCGGACGCCTTGATGATGGACTACGAGCAGGCGAAGATCCCGCTCGTGACGGGTTCGCAGGGGGTTGCAAGCCTTTGGTCCGATTGGTCGTACGGCAACTATCATTCCGGCATCGCCAACATGATCCGAACCTGGATCGTATGGCAGAAAAGCGAATGGGAGAAGGCGGGCAAGCCGGGCGGGACCCTGGTCCTTGGCACGATCACCACCGATGAGCCGTATGTTCCTCTCGCGCTTTGGGATGTCGATTCCTTCGTGAAGGAACAGGGAATCCGGCTGGTGAAGGAGACCATACCGAAAGGAACCACCGACGCAAGCCCGCAACTTTTACGTCTGAAACAGGCCGGGGTGAAGCAGATCTATGTGTTGTCGTCGGCCAATGGGGCGGTGGTCGTTCTTCAATCCGCGAAGTCGATGAATCTGGATACGCCTTTAACGCAATGTGCGGCCGCCACGTTGGGCGACGTGATTTCCCTGGGCGGCCCGAAATTGGCGGAGGGGTACCAGGGGGAGTATTTCTTCGAGCCGATGTCGGAAAATCCGAAAATAAAGGCGTCCGCCGGGCTTGCATTGGCGAGAGGCCTTTGGAAGAAAAACCATCCCAAAGAAAGCCCGAACGACATGTATCTCAACGGGATCCTTTCCGGAATGGTGATCGCGGAAGGAGTCCGCCTTGCACTGGAGAAGGTTCCGCCCGACAAACTCAATGGAGAAGCCATCAAGAAATACGGTTTCGACCGGATCAGCGGATTCACGGGCATGGGATTGACGAAGTCCATCACGTATCTTCCCGACGACCATATCGGTCCCAAGCAAGTGAGGTACTGGGTCGTCCGTAACGGGTACGTGGAACCCGTCAGCGACTGGATGCCGACGACGACATTCCGAATTCCGAAGAAATGACACGGAGGCCCGCGTAAATCGAACCCGGGGGAGGAATGACCATGGCTCCGGTCATTCCTCCCCCGCCTCCGGGATAGCGGACTTGCCGATGGGGAGAAAGAGCCATGGTTGAGATCAGGCTGTTGGCTTACGTGATCAAAAAATTATGCATAAGTTGCGGGGCGTGCCAGAACGTATGCCCGACCGAAGCGATCATCGTGCCGAGGAAAAAGGCGAAGGCCAAGGTGTTCGAAAGCAAATGCATCGCATGCCCCAATTGCTCGGGCATATGCCCGGTGGACGCGATCATCATGGTTCCACGGAAGGAACCGCTGAGGCTGGGCGTTCAGTCGATGGATGTGGACGAGGTGAAAATAAAAGAGCTTTGCATCAAGGCGAACCTGCATCCCCACCAATGGCTTTGCATCTGCGGCACGATTCGCGTAAGGGAAGGAGCCGTCGCTGTCCTGACGGGGGCGAAGTCACCCGAGGAAATTTCCCTGAGGACGGGAGCGCGTGCGGGATGCACCGCGTATTGCCTTCAGCCGATGCTGAGATTGTTGAAGGCGCACGGAGTGAAGGTCGTGCAACCGAAAGGATACCGGTGGTACGACACGACCCAGACATGCTGGGACGTGACGGAGGAGATCATAAAGAAATACCCCGGGCATTTCATCGAAGAGGACAAAGAGGTATTCCGAAAAGTTTAGAGCGATGACCCGCGTTGCGAAGGAGAAACACGATGCATGGAAAAGCTTCACCATCCTTCATCAGAAAATCGGTGTACGGGCCGGCGCCGGGGCCGCGAGCGGCCGAACTTCCCGGAATCGTCGGCCTGGAATTGAGAGACCTTTTTCCGGATATCCCCAAGGAAATCTATACGGAGGGCGGTGACCTATCGGTAATAAGGAAAGCGACGGAAAATGCCCTGAAAAACGTGAACATGGACATGATCCGGCCGACGGACAAGGTCAACATCCTGTCCTCCCAGTACGGGTATCAGATCATGGGAGGCGACGTCTACGCGGAAATGATCAGGACGATCAAGGACGTCGTGGAGGAAAGGACGGGCTGCCGGAATATCCGGTTGCGCGTGACCACCGGATTCAGGATCCGGGAGCCGAATGAAATCATACGTCATTATAAGCTGAACGAATATTTCCACGGGAAGGCCCTTGGCGTGAGACCGATCGACAAGGGTGTCCCCATAGAGACGGAGATCGGAACATTGTACGGGGTCGCCCAGGTGTACGACGCCGACTGGATCATCCATGCGCATCATGGTGAATTGCGGGAACTGGACATGCACCGGATGATCAACCGGGCGATCAAGCCGTTTTCGATGTCGTACGCCAGGATGGAGACCAGGGCGGTCGCGCACATGAATTTCGGACCGAGGAGCAGCAATTTCGTCGCGAAGGTCATCTTCAATTCCCCGTTCGTCCAAAGCAAGTTCACCTTCGGTTGTTTCCTTCTGACGTCACCGGGAGGAATCATAGGCGTTGATGCGGGCAACGACATGGAGAGACTGGACCGCAGGTTGATGCTGCTCGGCTTCAAATCCTACGGGAAGATCCGTGAACTGTTCAACGAAATCCGCGAATGCATCGCCGTGATGGATGCGACGGGCGAGCCCCGGTACATGATCGGCGGAGGGATGACGTTCGGCAATCTGACCGAAGCGGAATTGGATCTCTTCGACCTGGACAAAATACCGGTAAGCCTGGGATATGGGCTCTACGAGAGACCCGCGGGGGCTCCGAAGCTGAAGTCGATCAACCCCGCCATCAAGGCGCTTGTCCTCAACCACATGTGGCTGGGAGTTCCGCAATTGGAGCTGGCCACGCATATACCGACCGTCGTGGTGGGCAGGGAATTGGCCGATCTCTTGAGAGACGATCCGATGAACCATGATTTCATGCGTCATGTGGTGACCTCGGAGAATCTCGGGACCGCCATGGAATTCGCGCGCAGGATTTCGCAGACCGACCAGGTGATCGTGTTCGACGGGAGCTTTGGGGCGATAACCCTCAGCGCTTCACTCGCCGAACATTTGATCGCACGGGCCCCGGAAGTCAGCAGGAGAGTGGAAGAGCAACTTATGCCCAAGTGGTTACGGCAACGAGGAATCGATCCGGAAGAGCTTTCGAATCGGAATCATTGATTCATACCGGAAAAAAAAACGGAGAAAGCACAGTGGATATTCGGGAAGAGATACTGAAGCGCATTCATTCAAAGTACGTTACCGCGGCCATCATATCGGATTACGACGGGATCATCGCGGGATCGTACTTGATAAGAAACGAGTCCGAGAAGGCGGGATTGTCGCTTCTGTATATTGTTGAGGACGGGAGCCGGGTCAATAAAGGAGACGAGATCCTGCGGATCGCGGGAAGCCCAAAGCAGATCATGGCCGCCGAGGACGTTTTCATCGGTTTGCTTGCAAAGCCATCGGGAATCGCGACGAACGCGCACCGATTCGTCAAGGCGGCCGGCGGGCGGCCCAAAGTGGTTTGCGGCGCCTGGAAGAAGATGCCCGGCGCGTTGAAAGATGTGATCCGCAACGCCGTATCGCTCGGAGGCGCCTCCCCAAGGATGGTGAACGGCCCATTCGTGTACCTGGATAAAAATCACATCGAGTTGCTCGGAGGGATCAAGAGGAGTATCGATACGG
>Ga0209317_1003092_pt1 | contig 10989 bp, 6 predicted proteins | sample RifGroB2_FD_183994 | JGI IMG/M metagenome (GOLD analysis project Ga0209317, IMG submission 183994) | Soil microbial communities from Rifle, Colorado, USA - Groundwater B2 (SPAdes) (version 2) | ecosystem: Environmental > Terrestrial > Soil > Unclassified | place: Rifle, Colorado | collected...
TGGGCATCGCGCTGATGAGCAAAATGACCGGCGATGACCCCAATGCGCTGATCGGCCTGCCGCTGATTCTGCTAAGCGAAATGCTGCGCCGCGAAAACATGCGCCTGTTTTAAAAACCTTTTCATCCACGAAAAGCACGAAAGCCACGAAATAAAATCAACCTGAAAAAACCCAGTTCAAGCCACGGTTTGATTGGAACGCGGGCTTCCAGCCCGCAAGCGGACAGGATGTCCGCGCTCCCAGTATCCATTCATGAACTCACCCAAAAGGAAATCGCATCAATAGTGATAAAGTTAAGCATTACGTGGGTTTCACTGAAATAGAAACGTTCAACTGAGGTTTTAAACGTGAAACAACACAAATCGAAACCACAACCCCCCCTCCAGCTCCCCTTGTCAGGGGGAGAGCCTAGCCTCCTCCCCTGACAAGGGGAGGCCGGGAGGGGTTTGGGGTTTGGGGTTTGGGGTTTGGGGTTTGGGGTTTGGGGTTTGGGGTTTGGGGTTTGGGGTTTGGGGTAAAACGCAAAGCAATCATACGAAATGTTTCATTATCAGGGGGCGGCAGCTTGCCATGCCCGTTAGGATCAATAGATTACATGGATGTGGCAACTTACCCATTGGGCGCAGTTATTAATCGCGGCCTCTATTTGAATATTTGCGGCCTCTATTTGAATATTTCGTGACTTTCATATTTTTCGTGGACAACTGATTTTTCTAGCGTTTAACTCACATGATCAATACATCAGGTACGCTTTACCTCATTCCCTGCACGCTGGGCGACACGCCCGCCACGCAGGTGCTGCCGCAACATGTCATCGACATCGCGCGCAGGCTGCGGCATTTCGTGGTGGAACATCCCAAGACCGCGCGGCAATTCCTTGCCGCGCTCAAACCCGAACAGCCGATCCAGTCGCTGCATTTCGCCACGCTCGACGAACATACCGTGCCCGAGGATTTGGCGGAACTGCTGACACCGCTGCTGGCCGGAGAAGATGTCGGCATAATTTCCGAAGCGGGTTGTCCGGGCATCGCCGACCCGGGCGCGGATCTGGTCAATCTGGCGCACCGCAACGGCATCCGCGTCGTGCCGCTGGTCGGCCCCTCCTCCATTTTGCTCGCCTTGATGGCCTCCGGCCTGAACGGCCAGTGCTTCGCCTTTCACGGCTATCTGCCGATCGGAGAGGCGGAAAGAAGCAGGGCGATTGCGGCGCTGGAAGCCGAATCGGCAAGGCGCAAACAAACCCAGCTGTTTATCGAAACACCGTACCGCAACGAAAAGATGTTCGGCGCCCTGCTCGCCCACTGCCGCCCGCAGACGCTGCTGTGCGTCGCCACCGACCTTACCCTGCCCGGCGAATCGGTCCACACGCACTCCATCGCGCAGTGGAAATCGCAACCTATGCCGCAACTGAATAAGCACCCGAGCCTGTTTCTATTGCTGGCAGCCGGCTAGGCGGATTCCTGATCTGATTCCGGGCCTTATTTATTTGCATGGACGGGCGCTTTCTGGTATTAAAGCGCACTTTATTTTTTATCCCGTTGGAGAAATGTAATGCCGGTACAGCCACACAAACCCGTTGCTCCTTACAAAGCCAAGAAGGGCGAGGAGTACATGAACCCCAAGCAGCTCGACCATTTCCGCCAAATTTTGAACGACATCAAAGCCGGCTTGGGCGAGGACATCGATCGTACCGTACACACCATGCAGGACGAGGCAACGGTATTTGCCGACCCGAATGACCGCGCCACGCAGGAATCGGATATGGGCCTGGAACTGCGCAACCGCGACCGCGAGCGCAAACTCATCAAGAAAATCAATGAAATGCTCGCCAAGATTGATGCGGATGATTATGGCTACTGCGATAATTGCGGCATCGAAATTGGTTTGAACCGTCTTGAAGCAAGGCCGACCGCCACCCTGTGCATCGACTGCAAGACCCTGGACGAAATCCGTGAAAAGCAAATAGCGAAATAGCATTTCGCTATTTGCTTTCGGCGAAGGCTGATATGTGCGCAGCACATGTTATGCCGAAGCCAAAAGCACATCTTAAATATTGGCAATCTGCTTTCGGCGAAGACTCTTGTAGCCGGAGGGTGAACCTTCATCCGAGTTCCACCGGGGCCAAGGGTTAAACCTTGGCCTTTTCATGCAATTTCGTTGAGCATCCGCGATGCTCACGTAACATCGTGCTCCCACTGCGCGAGCCATTGCGTCAGCTCTCCCGCCGTCGTTTCATACTGCTCGATAATCTCGCCGCCCGGCATGGTGCGGACGATACCCAAGGCGGCGCGCCGCAGGGTCTGTGCCCGCGGCATATCATCGGCGCGCTCGCATAGTGCAGCCAGTTCCAGATATGCCGCCACGAAGCGGTGATCGAGATAGATGGCCTTGTTCAAATACTCCTTGGCCAGCTCGAAATTTCCCTTGATCTGGGCCAACTGCGCCAACAGGAAATAAGGCGCTGCCGCCAGCGGGTTGATGGCCAATGCCTTGCGGCAAGCCTGCTGCGCCAGATCGAACTCGCCCTTGTCGGCAAGCGCATGCGCTTCCTTGAGCAGCGCCACACCCTCTCCCCAACCCTCCCCCGCAAGCGGGGAAGGGGGTGTCCTGGATGGCCCCTCCGCGCTGCGCGCAATGGCGGGAGCTGCAATCTCCACTTCCCCCCATCCCAACCTTCCCCCGCGAGCGGGGGAAGGAGCGGGTGTTTCTCCACCGGCCTGCGCCACAACTCCCTCCCCCGCTCGCGCCACAACTCCCTCCCCCGCAGCCCTCCCCTCAATCCCCTCCCGCAAGCGGGAGGGGAGGCGATCGCCCCTTCCCCCGCTTGCGGGGGAAGGTTGGGATGGGGGCGACGGGGGAGGGCTGGGGAGGGGACATGCAGCCACCCAAACCCTCCGCCGATACACCACCCCCTCGGCAAACAGCCTGGATTCCAGCGCCGGTACTTGATGGCCGGTGAGCTCGGTGTGCGCGGTCATCAGATAGCCGCCTTCGCGCAGCGTCGCCGCGAACTTTGCCGCGACGGCGAACACGGCGGCAGGGTCGAAGTAGATGAACACGTTGCGGCACAGGATCAGGTCCATGTCGTGCAATTCCGAAGCCGGATTCGGGAACGGCTCGCTGACGAGATTGGCAACGCGGAGTGTCACCATGCGGCGGATGCGCTCATCCAGCACAAACGATTGCGGAGTAGTCGATTGCGGAGTGGCAAATTCCGCACTCCGCATTCCAGAATCCGCATTCCGCATTTCGCAATCCGAATTGAAATAGCGTTGTTGTATTTCCGGAGAAACCATGCGGAACGACCATTTCCCGTAATGCCCGCGCCGCGCCCTGGCAATCGCCTTGGAATCAATGTCGGTACCGAGGATCAGAATATCCCAGCCGCCACGTTCCGGCAGCAGCATGTCCACCAGCATCGCCAGCGAATAAACCTCCTCGCCGCTGGCGCAGCCCGCGCTCCACAGGCGCAGGGTCTGGTCATCGCGATGCCGCTCGATCAGCTCGGGCAACAGGCGCAGGCGCAGCAGATCGAACTGGCCGTGGTCGCGGAAGAAAAATGTCTCGCCGGTGGTAAAGGCGCGCGCGAACTCTTCCCATTCTCCGGCTGCCTGTCCGCCGGCGAGAAAAGTCCGGTAGTCTCTCAGCGAGGCATAACCCAGATGCGCGGTGCGCTCGCGCAACATGCCGGCGAAACGATCACGTGCATCGTCGGAGATGCGCAGGCCAATTTGGCGCGCGGCCAGTTGTGCCAGTTCGTCAAGCAGGGCCGTGTCGTTCATGGTGGGTAATTCCAATTCTCGATAGAAACCACACCTTCCCCTTCAAGGGGAAGGCTGGGATGGGGATGGGTTATTTTCCGCCAACAGACCCCATCCCCACCCTAACCCTCCCCTTGAAGGGGAGGGAATTGTTGCCGGCTTTAGCGCGAATTGGATTAAGCCGCAGAAGAGTCACTTGGTAAAAACAAACCCCTTCTCCCTGATGATGCGCAGACAGGCGTCCACCGCCATCGCATCGAGCTGGGTGCCGCGGCCCCGGGTGATTTCTTCGAGCGCCGCATCCGTGCCAAAACCGGGGCGGTATGGGCGGTTGGCCGACATCGCCTCGACCACGTCGGCCACCGCAAGGATGCGCGCCTCCAGCACAATCTCATCGCCCTTGAGTCCCTGCGGATAGCCGGAGCCGTCCAGGCGCTCGTGGTGCTGGCGCACCATGTCGGCCACCGGCCACGGGAAGGCAATGTCCTTCACGATCTGGTAGCCGGCCTCGGCATGGACCTTGATCAGGCCGAGCTCGGTGTCGGTGAGGCGTCCCGGCTTGCCCAGGATTTCCGCCGGCACCGAGATTTTGCCGAGGTCGTGGATCAGGCCGCCGAAATGGATGCCTTCGATCACCTCGCGGGCAAGCCCCATCTCCTCGCCGATGACCGCCGCCAGCTGCGCCACGCGGCGCTGGTGGCCGGCGGTATAGGGGTCGCGCTGTTCCAGCGTGGCGGCAATGGCGCCGACGGCATCCTCCAGCGCATCCTTGAGGCGGACGCCTGCTTCCAGCTTCTTCTGTTCAGCCTGCTTGCGCTCGGTGACGTCGCGGGTCGCGGCAAGAACCAGCTTGCGGCCGCCGGATTCGATGATGCGCGCGCTGACCTCGATTGGCATGACGGAGCCGTCTTTGCGGCGATGCGCGGATTCAAAAATACAATGCCCTTTTTCCATCAGATCCCTGATCCGGCTCTCGACGAGCCTTGCGTATTCCGGCGTATCGAGCGTATGCAGGTTTATTGCCATCAGCTCGTCCCGCGTATAGCCGCGCAACTTCCAGGCAGCTTCGTTCAGGTAAACAAAGTTCCCGTCAAAGTCGCTCACGAAGATCGAGTCAGTGGCGCCATCCAGAAGTTGCGCCCTCAGCCGCAACTCTTCTTCCGTCTGCTTGCGCTCGGTGACGTCGTCATAGACCGCGACGATCTCGCCCGAATCGAGCCGGTAAACGTAATTTTCACGCCAGCCGGAAATGCGCTCGTCCTGGTAGAAAGCGGGGGGGAAACGCTCCGCCTCGCCGCTGCGGCATACGCGCCGGAACACTTCCAGCAGGCCGAAGGCGCGCACGCCGGGAAATACTTCTTCCACATTCCGGCCCAACACTTCCTCGCGCTTCACGCGCTCGATACGTTCGGCCGCCTGGTTGAACGACTTGAGGGTGAATGCCTCGCACGCCGCGTCAGTCTGGTAGACCGCCACACCGCTGTTCATGTTCTCGAACAGATGGTGAAAACGTCCCTCGCTTTCGCACAATTCCTGCTCCGCACGGTTACGCCGAATCACGCGCCAAGCGTCGGTCATCACGCTGGAAAGCGCGGCAACATCCGCTTCGTCATATTCCTGACTCTTGTTCGCCACCGCCGCGACCATCGCGACCCGGTCGCCATCGAAAATCGGCACCCCCAGGTAGCGTCGAATCTCCACATGCCCCGGCGGATAGCCGTGCTTCTGTGGATGCGGCTGCGCATAGTCGTTGATGATGATCGCCTTGCGATTGCGTACCGGCTCCGCCCAGATACCCGCCTTGTCGATCGGGAACTTGATCGGGGGTTGCTCGACGGCACAGGTTTCCATCACCTCACTGGACCAGCTATGGATCGTCATGACCGATGCATCCTCGTTTATCCCGCCGATGAAGGCGTAGCGGCTGTCCGTTATCCGAAGCCCCTCCTCCAGAATGAAGTCGAGGACCGCCTTCTCGTCGGCCCCAACCATACTGTTGATTTGCAGGGAAGCACTCAGGCGGATTCCCTCAAGGTGTTTTTGGCGGTCAGCTTGTTTGCGCCCGGTGATGTCTTCGAGAATATGCACGGAGTAGAGATAAGCGCCCTGCTCGTTGCGGACGGCGAAGCTGCGCGAACGGTAGATGGCTGCGCCGACCGCCACTTCTTCTTCTTCTTCTTCTTCTTCTGCTTTTTCCATCGCCCGCAGGCAGCAGGGCATCGGCTTGTCGCTTTTCGGGAAGGCTTCGTAATAGGGCTGGCCGATGATTTCCTGGAACGATTTCCCGGCTTGCTCGGCATAGGCACGATTGGCGCGAATCACGCGAAACTCGCCATCATGGAGAAAGATCGGATGACTGATGCTGTCGAATACTGCCTGCCAATCCAGCCGCGCGCGCTTGATCTCGGCAAGTTGGGCACTAACTAATTCCTCCGCCTGCTTGCGCTCGGTGATGTCGTGGATGATGCCGACGGCATGCCAATGGCCTTTCAGTTTGAGCGCCGAGATGGAGACTTCGACGGGGAATTCGCTGCCGTCCTTGCGCAGCGCCGCAACCTCGGTGGTCTTGCCGATCAGCGGGCCAGATCCGCTCTCCTCGAAATGGGCAAAGCCGCGCACCGCATCATCATGGAAGCGGTGCGGGGCGATCAGTTGGTGCATCGTTTGTCCCACCGCTTCTTCCCGGCTGTAGCCGAACATCCGTTGCGCGGCAAGATTCCAGTCGGTAATCCGGCCTTGTTCGTCGACGATGACAATCGCATTCGGGGCGGTGGCGAGCGTTTGCCGGAAGCGCTCCTCATTCTCCATACTCCGGAACACCAGAAAATAGAACAGCGGAGTAACGACCGCAGTAAGCGTGATTGCATCGATGAAGTCCCAGGCAATATCCGGAAGTTCAAATGGTGCGAGGGGGATCAGAAGCTCATGTAACGTCAGCATGAACAAAAGCTCGGTGCCCAGCACAACCATGCCCACCACGATGACTACTGCCAGAGGCGTGAGCCTCAGTCCCGATAACTTCCCGTTTTTCATGTTGTGTTCACCCATTCCGGTCATTCATCAGATTGATGTTTCCTGCTGTTTTATCATTCTATCTTTCCGATTTTTCTTACCCCCACCCCAACCCTCCCCCGCGCTACGCGCAAGGGAGGGAGCCTCTACTCCTTCCCCCGCAGCCCTCCCCTCAATCCCCTCCCGCAAGCGGGAGGGGAGGCGATCGCCCCTTCCCCCGCTTGCGGGGGAAGGTTGGGATGGGGGCGACGGGGGAAGGTTGGGATGGGGGCAATAGTTGGCACCGAATCTTCCATAATTCCACCTCACCAAACTGCCAATTGCTTTTTCCAGGTTCATCAACTTGCGGTTGCATAACCTGGCTGTTTGACGACGCGCAGACATGCGTCCACCACCTCGGGATCGAATTGGGTGCCGCGCGCCTGGGTCAGCGCAGCGAGCGCCGCGTCCATTTTCAGTGCGGCGCGGTAGGGGCGGTATGCCGTCATCGCCTCGAGCACATCGGCCACCGCCAGAATGCGCGCCTCCAGCACGATCTGCTCGCCCTTGAGCCCCTGCGGATAGCCGGAGCCGTCCAGGCGCTCGTGATGCTGCAGCACCATTTGCGCCACCGGCCACGGGAAGGGAATGTCTTTCACGATCTCGAACCCGGTCTGGGTGTGCTGCTTGACCAGGGAAAATTGCAGGTCGCTCAGCCTGTCCGGGCGGTTGATGATTTCGGCGGGCACCGACACCGTGCCGATGTTGTGCAGCAAAGCGCCGAAACGGACGCCTTCCACCTGCTGCGGCGGCAGCCCCATCTCGGCGGCGATGGCGGCGGCGAGACCGGCCACGCGCTGCTGGTGGCCGGCGGCGTAGGGGTCGCGCTTTTCCAGCGTGAGGGCGATAGCGGTGATGGTCTGCTCCAATACGCGGCGCAGCTCGGCAGCGGAGCGGTCGCGCTCGGCGCGCGTGCGCAGCGTGACGATGCCATAGGCGATATCGCCGGCCAGCTCTTCCATGAGCTTGACCTCGGCGGCGTCGAACGCCTCCGCTTTTGCTGCAAATACCGTCAGCACCCCGTAAAGATGATCGTTATTGATGAGCGGCAGAGCCAACCCGGATTTGATACCCAGCCCGGCCAATTCTTTCAGGCTGGATGCCGCATCATTGTGTATACCGTTGTACACCCTGGTCTGGCGCGCCTGCTGGGCGGCAAGGGTCGGACAGTGGTGGAGAAGATACTCCGGGTCGCGCTGCAATTCGGCGAGGCGCTGGCGGATGGTGTCGCCGCCAGAGCAGGCAGCCAGAAGGGGGATGTTCTCCGGCTCTTCGCCGGGAAAGAATATCGCGGCAAAGAGATGCTCGCCGAGCTCGACGATGTTGCGGCAGACATTCTGGAACAGCTCTTCTTCGGTCTTCGCGCGCACCAGCGCGACATTGCAGGCGGAGAGAGTGCGCAGCGCGCGGTTCACACGCACCAGGTTCTGCTTCTCCGCGAGCAGCTCAGCGGTGCGCGCGCGCACCTGCTCATCCAGGCTATCGTTGAGGAGATTGAATTGATTCTGGATGCGCATCAATTCGTGGTTCAGGGACAGGCTGTTCTCATACACCGACAGCAGCAGGTTCGCCATCTGCGAGCCGCCGACGGCGACGTTGTAGCTCTCGCCGCCGTATTCCACTTGTATTTTTCGCCGTTCATCCGCCAGCTTCCTGCGCAACGGGTTGGCCAGCAGCGCACTGATACGGTCCAGCAGAATAGCTTCGATATAGGGCTTGGTAATGTAACCGTCGGCGCCGACCTCGAGCGCCCTGATGATGTCTTTTGGCTCGGACAGCATCGTGACCAGAATCACCGGGGTACTCCACAGTTTCTCGTCGAGCTTGATGGCGCGGCACAGCTCGTAGCCGTTCATCAGCGGCATGTTGATGTCGCTGATCACCAGCGCACAGGGATGCTCGCGCAAGGCTTGCAACCCCTCCTCGCCGTTCTTTGTCACGATCACCCGGTAGCCTGCCCGGAACAGGATACGGCGCAGCATCTCGGCTTCCACCGGGCTGTCTTCAACGATCAGGATTTCCGTTTGCGTGCTGGTTGGTGCGGTTTGCTCAGTCATTTTTTTATTCCTTATTTTTCGCCTTGCTGCACTGTTTTCAAAATCTGATTGCTGCCCCCACCATGCCCCCACCCCAACCCCCCCCGCAAGCGGAGGAGGGAGTCAGCACGCAAGCGGGAGAAGGAGCCAAACGCCCCCCATCCCAACCTTCCCCCGTCGCCCCCATCCCAACCTTCCCCCGCAAGCGGGGGAAGGGGCGATCGCCTCTCCTCCCGCTTGCGGGAGGGGATTGAGGGGAGGTCTGCGGGGGAAGGAGAAAAGGGCTCCCTCCCTTGCACGCAGCGCTGGTTTGCTCCCTCCCTTGCACGCAGCGCTGGTTTGCTCCCTCCCTTGCACGCAGCGCTGGTTTACTCCCTCCCTTGCACGCAGTGCTGGTTTGCTCCCTCCCTTGCACGCGCAGCGTGCGGGGGAGGGTTGGGGTGGGGGCAGCAATCACTGCATCATCATTTCCCCGCCATCCCGCCAACGATGCCATGATTATTCGCCAACGCCTCCAACGCCGGTGCGATCTGTTCCAGCGGCAGTATGTGCTGCACCGCGCCCAGTTCCACCGCCTGCTTGGGCATGCCGTACACCGTGCTGCTGGCCTCGTCCTGGGCGATGGTGACGCCGCCCGCGGCGGCGATGCTCGCCATGCCATCGGCGCCGTCGCGTCCCATTCCGGTCAGCAATACGCCCACCGCGCCGGCGCCGAAACAGCGCGCGGCGGCGCGCATCGTGACGGTCACCGAGGGGCGATGGCCATCGATGGGCGCTGCCGGGGAAAGCGCGAAGCGTCCGCCGCCATCGTCCAGTTCCAGATGAACGTCCTCGGGCGCGAAATAAACCGTCCTCCCTTGCGGCGTCTCGCCGTGCGTTGCCTTGCGCACCGGCAGCGGGCAGATTTCGGCCAGCCACATCACCATCTCGGCCAGGAAACTGCTGCCGATATGCTGCACGCACACCACCGGGAGCGGGAAATTGGCGGGCAGGCTTCCCAGAATTTCGCGCAAGGCCTGCGGCCCGCCGGTGGAGGCGCCGATCACCACCATGCGTAACGGGGCTTGCGGGCGCGGCATCACGGCAGGCTTGGGAACAGGCTTGGCGGCATGCACATTATTGTGCCGCCGGAATACTCGCACCCCGGACAGAATACGTATCTTGCTGGCCAGTTCATTGGCCAGCTTGTCCAGATTGGCGCCGAGAATGTCGCGCGGCTTGGGCAGAATATCCACCGCTCCCGCTTCGAGCACCCGGAACACGTTAGGCGAACCCGGTTCCACCGACACGCTCACCACCAGAATCGGGCGCGGATAATTGGCCATCGCCTCGCGGGTGAACTCCAGCCCGTCCATCACCGGCATGTGCAGATCGACGCAGATCACATCGGGATCCAGTGCCGGCAGCAAGTCGAGCGCCTCCCGGCCATTCGCGGCGGTGCCCACCACCTGGATTTCCGGGAAGCGCGCCAGCATCCGTTGCAGGATATGCAGCACCAGCGGGGAATCGTCTATTAACAGAACACGGATCATATTATTTCCTCGCACAAATCAACTCGATGCGCCCCCACCCCAACCCTCCCCCGCAGGCGGGGGAGGGAGCCAAATGCCCCCATCCCAACCTTCCCCCGTAAACAGGGGAAGGAGCAATGGCTCCCTCCCTTGCACGCGCAGCGTGTGAAGTTTGCTCCTTCCCTTGCGCGTAGCGCGGGGGAAGGTTGGGATGGGGGCATGGTGGGGGCAGTAAAAACGATCATCTCCCAATCAATCTTTGCAAAGTTTCCAACAGCACGCGCTGGTCGAATGACGGTTTGGGAATGTAGGCGTTGGCGCCCGCCTCCAGCCCGCGCCGCTTGTCCTCGTCGGAAGAAAGCGTGGTCACCAGGATCACCGGCAGGTCTTTGTAGCGCGGCTCCTTGCGGATATGGGCGGTGAGCGTCAGGCCGTCCATGTTGGGCATGATGATGTCCGACACCACCGCGGCAAAGGGGCGGCGACCGAGCGCGTTGATCGCATCCACCCCGTCCACCGCGGCGACCACTTCGTAGCCGGCGTCTTCGAGGATACGTTTTTCCATCGCGCGCACCAGCGCCGAATCCTCCACCAATAGAATCGAATGCGGAGTGCGGATTGCGGATTGCG
>Ga0209317_1003095_pt1 | contig 10976 bp, 9 predicted proteins | sample RifGroB2_FD_183994 | JGI IMG/M metagenome (GOLD analysis project Ga0209317, IMG submission 183994) | Soil microbial communities from Rifle, Colorado, USA - Groundwater B2 (SPAdes) (version 2) | ecosystem: Environmental > Terrestrial > Soil > Unclassified | place: Rifle, Colorado | collected...
GCGAGGCCAGCGCATGAACGCCCGTGCCGCATTTGACCGGAACAGAAGCCGGGTTGCGGCTGAGCACTGTCAGTTCATGCCCCTCCGCCAGCAATGCCTTGCACAGCTGCCGGCCGATCAGTCCGGTACCACCAGTGATGAGAATCTGCATGTTCCCCCCTCTGAAGTTCGCCGGGTTGCAGGCAATCCATATATTACCCTGCTGACCAGCCGCAAAACCCGTTATGATTTCGCTTATGCCGAATCATACTCCAACCAATGCCGGCCTTCTCGCGCGCAGCCTCTCCGCCGTCTGGCACCCATGCTCGCAGATGAAACATTACGGGAATTTTCCGCTGGTGCCGATCGCGCGCGGCGCAGGCGTATGGCTGTACGATTTCGATGGCAACCGCTATCTGGACGCAGTCAGCTCCTGGTGGGTGAATCTGTTCGGGCATGGCAATCCGCGCATCAACGCGGCGTTGCACGACCAGCTCGACACGCTCGAGCATGTGATGTTGGCGGGCTTCACCCACGAACCGGTAGTCGCGCTTTCCGAGCGCCTGCGTGAACTGGCGCCGGCCGGGCTGGGGCATTGCTTCTACGGCTCAGACGGCGCATCGGCGACGGAAATCGCACTGAAGATGAGTGCGCACTATTGGCGCAATAGCGGCAAACCGGGCAAGACGCATTTCATCAGCCTGCAGAACAGCTACCACGGCGAAACCCTGGGCGCGCTGTCGGTCACGGATGTCGCCTTGTTTCGCGATGCCTACGGCGCGCTGATCACGCAGCAGGCCACCGTGCCGACTCCGGACTGGCGCGCTGCGGAGCCGGGCGAAAGCGCGGAAGATTTTGCGCTGCGTTATGCCGATGCGCTCGAAGCGCATTTGCAGCAACATCACGAAACCATCGCGGCTTTCATTGTCGAGCCGCTGGTGCAGGGCGCGGCGGGCATGGCGATGTATCATCCGGTTTACCTGCAGCGCGCGCGCCAGATTTGCGACGATTACGGTGTGCATCTCATCGCCGACGAGATTGCGGTGGGCATGGGGCGCAGCGGCACGCTGTTTGCCTGCGAACAGGCGAGCATCACACCGGATTTCCTGCTGCTGTCCAAAGGCCTCACCGGCGGCTATCTGCCGCTATCGCTGGTCATGACAACGGACGACATCTACCGGGCGTTCTATGCCGACGAAACCGCGCGCGGTTTTCTGCATTCGCATTCCTACACCGGCAACCCGCTGGCCTGCCGCGCCGCGCTCGCCACACTGGATATTTTCGCGCAGGACGATGTGCTCAACGCCAACCGCACCAAGACAGCGTTTCTCAACGGGATTGCCCAGCCGCTGCGCGACCATCCCAAGGTGCGGAACTTCCGTAACACCGGCATGATCTGGGCATTCGAGGTGGACACGCCGCATGCCGATTTCGCGCAGCGCTGTTTCGCGCTGGCCCTGCAAAATGAACTGCTGCTGCGTCCGATAGGCAATACGATCTATTTCATGCCGCCGTATGTGATCGCCGAAGAGGAAATACAAATGCTGGTAACACGCACCCTGCATATCGTGAAGGCGCTTGCGTGAAATTCATTTCCGCCCTCGCCGCCGCGCTATGCGTCGCATTCAATGCCCACGCCGCCCCGCTGCCGCCCGCGGTCAAGCAAGCGCTGAAACAAACCGGCATCCCGCAGTCCGCAGTCGGCATCGTGGTGCAGCAGACGGGCGGGCACAAACCGCTCATCAGCCTGAACGCCAAACAGGCGATGAACCCGGCTTCCACCATGAAGCTGCTTACCACCTATGTCGGGCTGGATCTGCTCGGGCCGGCCTATACCTGGAAAACCGAAGCCTGGCTCAATGGCGAGCTGGAAGACGGCGTGCTGCACGGCGATCTGGTGCTGAAGGGCTATGGCGACCCGAAGTTCACCATCGAGCAATTCTGGCTGTGGCTGGCCGAGTTGCGCGCGCGCGGCCTGCGCGAGATCCGCGGCAATCTGGTGCTGGATCGCAGTTTCTTTGAACTGCCGCTGCACGACCCCGCTGCCTTCGACAACGATCCGGTGCGCGCCTACAACGTCGGGCCGGACGCGTTGCTGCTCAACTTCAATACGCTGCGCTTGCGCTACCTGCCCGACGGGGACAAATTGAACGTCATCACCGAGCCGCCGCTGGATGGCATCCGGCTGGACAACCGCCTCACACCCGGGCCTGCGGGCGGCTGTGACGGCTGGGATGATCGTGTCATCGTGCAACCCAGCGGCGACAGCGTCGTGCTGCAAGGCGGCTATCCCGGCGAGTGCGGCGAGCGCGAGCATCATCTCAGCGTGATGCCGCACCCGCGCTATGTGGAAGCCGTGTTCCGCGCATTGTGGAAGGAGTTGGGCGGTACATTGCAGGGGGAGCTGCGTGAAGGCGTGGCAGGAGACAATGCGAAGCTTTTCTCCACGCACCATTCCGACCCGTTGAGCACAATCATCCGCGACATCAACAAGTTCAGCAATAACGTCATGGCGCGGCAATTGTTCCTGACGCTGGGCGCGACAGAGCAGGCCAGCATTGCGCGCAGCGTACAGGCCGTGCAGGCCTGGCTGCAAAAGCAGCGGCTCGATTTCCCCGAGCTGGTGCTGGAAAACGGCGCGGGATTATCGCGAGCCGAACGCATCAGTGCGCAACATCTGGCGCAACTGTTGCAGCGCGCTGCTGCGCATCCCCTGAGTGCAGAATTACGGGCTTCGCTGCCGATTCTCGGCGTGGACGGCTCGGTAAAAAAACGCCTCAGGGAAAGTCCGTCTGCCGGCCATGCCCATCTGAAAACCGGCACGCTGGAAGGCGTCAAGACCATCGCGGGTTATGTGCGCTCGAACAACGGCAAGGAATGGATCGTGGTATTTTTCATCAATCATCCGAATGCGAAACTCGGACAAGCCGCGCAGGACGCGCTGATTCAGTGGATTCAGCAGCGCCGCTGATGCGTGCCTGCGAATGCCCGCTCCCGGGGCAACGGTAACGCATCCGGAATTATCCTAAAAACCGCAGTTGATGATGAATACCCTGTTGGTTCAGGGCATTGCATCGACTCTGCAGGTGCGGATTTATCCGCACATAACCCTTTGTTCGTGCGAATAAATTCGCACCTACAACCCCTTCAACTGCGGTTTTTAGGATTACGCGTCGGAAGGCGCCTTCAGCACCACGCGCTCCACCATCACACTTTCCTTGTCATCGCCCAGCCACACCTGCCCATCCTGAATGGTGCACTGTAACTGCATGTTGCGCTGCGCCAGCGCGGCCATGGCGCGCGTGCTTTGCTGCGGCAGATTGATCACGGTGAGGTTTTTCTGGCGCGCAAACTGGCTGCTGTTCTGCGCGAACCACATCTCGGCCGTGCGCCCGCCATAGCAGTACACCACAACCTGATTGGCGCGTCCGCACGCCTTGCGAATAAGTTTCTCATCGGGCAGGCCGACGTCTATCCACAACTCGATGGCACCGGTCAGGTCTTTCTGCCAGACATCCGCCTCATCATCTGCGGTCATGCCCTGGCCGAACTCCAGATATTCATGGGCATGCAAGGCAAAAGCCAGCAGACGCACCATCATGCGCTCATCGGTTTCCGAAGGATGGCGCGCGAGCGTCAGCGCATGGTCCTGGTAATAGTGCCGCTCCATGTCCGCGATTTGCAGATTGGCTTTGCAGATGGTTGCCTTGATGGCCATGTATATAAGATCCTATTCGCTTACTCTGCCGCGCAGGCTCTTGATCGCGCCGCGCCTGGCTTTGCTGTCCATTCTTTTTCTCTGCGAACTGCGCGTTGGCCTGGTAGGGCGACGCACGACAGGCAGCACCGCAATACTCTGCACCAATTCTTTCAGGCGTCGCAACGCCTCGCCGCGATTCATTTCCTGGCTGCGAAACTCCTGCGCCTTGATGATGACCACGCCGTCCTTGGTGATGCGCTGATCGCGCAGCTCGATCAGCCGCGCCTTGAATTCATCAGGCAAGGAGGATGCGGCAATATTAAAGCGCAGGTGCATTGCGCTGGAAACCTTGTTGACATTCTGCCCGCCGGCTCCCTGCGCGCGCACCGCGCTCAGCTCAATCTCGTGGTCGGGGATGTTTACGTTGTGAGAAATGTACAGCATGTGCGATTCATCTTGCGATGATTATTTTGTACCATTAATAAACGCCGACGGCAGATATTGAGTACGCAGGATCAATGGTTGGCAACTACCCTTGGAGCACCACCGGCCTCAAGCCGCACGGGTGATCGGCCGGCCACCGCATGACGAACGACACGCGCCAAATACTGTCAATCCAGCGCTGTCCGGCATTCAGCTTTTTTCCGGCAAGACGGCAACTTCCGTGACCGGAGGAGCTTCAGCGGGAGCCATTTTCTTTTGCGCCTTCTCTGCCTTCTGTCTTTTCTTCTCCAGCTCCCTTTTACGTTTTTCAAACTGATAGTTTGGCTTCAACATTTATCCTTTCATTGGTAGTGAGGCAGACGACGCCTGCCTTCATGATGCCATCGTCATTCGTTGTTATGCAAGAAGCTTGATGTTTTCGCCGTGTTGATGTCTTTCAGATCAAGAGGGAGTTATTACAACCCCAACTCGCCCCACATTCCATCCACCTTTGCCTTCACCGCCGCATCCATGACGATCGGCGTACCCCATTCGCGCTGTGCCTCGCCCGGCCATTTGTTGGTGGCGTCCAGCCCCATCTTGCCGCCGAGGCCGGATACCGGGCTGGCAAAGTCGAGGTAGTCGATCGGGGGGTTTTCCACCAGCAGGGTGTCGCGTACCGGATCGACACGCGTGGCAATCGCCCAGACGACTTCTTTCCAGTCGCGCACGTCGATGTCATCGTCCACCACGATAATGAATTTGGTGTACATGAACTGGCGCAAGAAACTCCAGATGCCGAACATCACGCGCTTGGCGTGGCCGGCGTATTGTTTCTTGATACTGACCACCGCCATGCGATACGAGCAACCCTCCGGCGGTAGATAGAAATCCACAATCTCGGGAAACTGCTTCTGCAGCAGCGGCACGAACACTTCGTTCAATGCCACGCCGAGCATTGCCGGTTCGTCGGGCGGCTTGCCGGTGTAGGTGGAGTGGTAGATCGGATCGCGCCGCATGGTGATGCGCTGGATGGTGAATACCGGAAATTTGTCCTGCTCGTTGTAGTAGCCGGTATGGTCGCCGTACGGCCCTTCCAGCGCAGTCTCATCGGGATGGATCACGCCTTCCAGCACGATCTCGGCGGAAGCGGGTACTTGCAAATCACTGCCGAGACATTTCACCAATTCGGTTTTGCTGCCGCGCAGCAATCCGGCGAACTGGTATTCGGACAGCGTGTCCGGCACCGGCGTGACCGCGCCGAGGATGGTCGCCGGATCGGCGCCGATCACCACCGCGACGGGGAACGGCTGCCCCGGATTTTTCTCGCAGTGGTCGCGAAAATCCAGCGCGCCGCCGCGATGCGCCAGCCAGCGCATGATGGTTTTGTTCGGTCCGATCACCTGCTGGCGGTAGATGCCGAGATTCTGGCGCGGCTTGTTCGGGCCTCTGGTCACTACCAGCCCCCAAGTGATGAGCGGCGCGATGTCGCCCGGCCAGCAGTGCTGGATCGGCAGTTTCGAGAGGTCGACATCTGCGCCTTCCCACACCACTTCCTGGCAGGGCGCGGAGGACACCAGCTTGGGCGGCATGGTGAACACTTGCTTCAGCACAGGCCATTTTTCCCAGGCATCCTTCAGCCCCTTGGGCGGTTCCGGCTCTTTCAGGAAGGCAAGCAATTTGCCGACTTCACGCAACGCCTGTGTGCTCTCATGGCCCATGCCCAGCGCCACACGGCGCGGCGTGCCGAACAGGTTGGCGAGCACCGGCATCTTGTGCCCGGCAGGATTTTCAAACAGCACCGCCGGTCCCTGTGCACGCAGCACCCGGTCGCAGATTTCGGTCATTTCCAGATGCGGCGAAACCGGCGCGGTCACACGCCTGAGTTCGCCGAGCTTTTCCAGTTGCGCGATGAAATCGCGCAGGTCACGGTATTTCATTGCTTGCCCTCCCGCATCGCCGCCCTCGTGGCCTTCCGCGCGATGCATCGATCCATGTAATGCGCAGGCGCACATTCTATGCGACTTGCCCGAATCGCGCCGGATAGTATTGCGCCGCCGTTGATACTATAATTCGCCACTTTTTAATCCATGCGCCTGCCGAAAACCAAGATGCAGCTGTTCGCCTTTGGCATTAACCATCAAACCGCGCCGCTTGCCGTGCGCGAACAAGTCGCGTTCAATGCGGACGGGCTGGAGAGCGCGCTGCGCGATCTGGTGGGAAACGGCGCGGCCAAGGAGGCGGCGATCCTGTCCACCTGCAACCGCACCGAGATGTATTGCAACGCCGCGCAACCCGAGCATGCCATCGACTGGCTGGCGCATTACCATCACCTGCCGCGCAAGGACATCGACCCCTATCTCTACACGCTGCCGCGCGAGCAGGCAGTGAAACACTCGTTCCGCGTGGCCAGCGGGCTGGATTCAATGGTGCTGGGCGAGCCGCAGATTCTCGGGCAAATGAAGCTGGCGGTGCGCCAGGCAGAACAGGCCGGTACGCTGGGATTTTTGCTGCATAAATTATTCCAGCGCACTTTTTCAGTCGCCAAGGATGTGCGCACCCAGACCGAGATCGGCGCGAACCTGGTGTCGATGGCCGCAGCCGCGGTGCGTCTGGCCGAGCGGATTTTCCCGAGCATTTCCGAGCAAAGCGTGCTGTTTATCGGCGCGGGCGAAATGATCGAGCTCAACGCGGTGCATTTTGCGGCGCGTTCCCCCAAACACATCACCGTCGCCAACCGCACGCTGGATCGCGCCCACGTGCTGGCGCGGCGCATCAACGGCCATGCGATCACGCTGAACGAACTGCCGGAACAGCTCGCGCATCACGACATCATCATCAGTTGCACCGCCAGCCCGCTGCCGATCCTCGGCAAGGGCATGGTGGAGCGCGCGTTGAAACAGCGCAAACACCGCCCGCTGTTCATCGTCGATCTGGCCGTGCCGCGCGACGTGGAAGCGGAAGTCGCGGAGCTGGACGACGTATTCCTGTACACCGTGGACGATCTTGCCGAAGTGGTGAAGGACGGCCTCGACGCACGGCAGAATGCAGTCAAGGAAGCGGAGGTCATCATCGATTCCGGCGTGGCGGATTTTGTCCACTGGATGGAATCGCGCGAAGTGGTGCCGACCATCCGCGCCTTGCGCGACCACGCCGAGCGCAATCGCCGCCACGAAATGGAAAAAGCCTTGCGCCTGCTGGCCAAGGGCGAGAATCCTGAAAAGGTGCTGGAAGCGATGAGCAGCGGCCTGACCAACAAATTCCTGCACGCGCCGACCCACGCGCTGAATCAGGTGCACGGTGACGACCGCGAGGCGTTCCTCGACGTGATCCATCGCCTCTACCACCTCCACCCGGACGAATGAAGCCCAACATCGCCGCCAAACTCGCTCAACTGAGCGAGCGCCTGCATGAAGTCGATCAACTGCTGAGCACCGAAGAAGCTACCAAGGATATGGACACGTTCCGCAAGCTGAGCCGCGAGCGCGCCGAGCTGGAGCCGGTGGTGTCGCTGTACCATGCCTACCAGACCTGCGAAGCCGACATCGAGACCGCGCGGGAAATGGCCGCCGATCCGGAGATGAAGGAGTTCGCCGCAGCCGAGATCGAGCAAGGCGAGGGGCGCCTCGCGCAACTCGACGGCGAGCTGCAGAAGCAGTTGCTGCCCAAAGACCCCAACGACGAGCGCGGCGTGTTCCTCGAAGTGCGCGCCGGCACCGGCGGCGACGAGGCGGCACTGTTTGCCGGCGACCTGTTCCGCATGTATGCGCGCTTCGCCGAGCGCAGGCGCTGGCAGGTTGAGGTGATTTCGGAAAGCCCCGGCGAAATGGGCGGCTACAAGGAAATCATCGCGCGTATCGCCGGGCAGGGCGCGTACTCGGTGCTGAAATTCGAATCCGGTGCGCACCGCGTGCAGCGCGTCCCGACGACCGAGACGCAGGGTCGCGTGCACACCTCGGCCTGTACCGTGGCGGTGATGCCGGAAGTGGACGAGGTGAGCGACGTGGTACTGAATCCCGCCGACCTGCGCATCGACACGTTCCGCGCGTCCGGTGCGGGCGGACAGCACATCAACAAGACCGATTCGGCGGTGCGTATCACCCACCTGCCAACCGGCGTGGTGGTCGAATGCCAGGACGGTCGCTCGCAGCACCAGAACAAAGCGCAGGCGATGCTCGTGCTGGCGGCGCGCATCAAGGACGCACAGGTTCGCGAGCAAAACGCAAAGACTGCCGCGACACGCAAGAGCCTGGTCGGCAGCGGCGACCGCTCCGAACGCATCCGCACCTACAACTTCCCGCAAGGCCGCGTCACCGATCACCGCATCAACCTCACACTGTACAAGATGGACGCGATCATGGACGGCGAAATCGCCGAGCTCACCGGTGCGCTGATGGCCGAGCACCAAGCCGAGCAGCTTGCCGCGATGGCGGAAGAAAATACCTAGGCCACTATTGCCAAGACCAGTTAAGAGTGCTATTTTCGGCACACTTAATAATACTCAGAGGCAATCATGGCACACGTAATCCTGGCATCGACGACCGCCAGCGTTTCAGAACTGAAGAAGAACCCAATGGCGACGGTGGCCACCGGCGAAGGCTTCCCGGTGGCGATTCTCAACCGCAACGAACCGACCTTTTATTGCATTCCCGCCAAGGCGTATGAAGCCCTGATGGACAAGCTGGAAGACGCCGAGCTGAACGCGCTCGCCGATGCGCGCCTGAAAGACGGAAAGCGTCCGATCAAGGTGAAGCTGGATGAGCTATGAGCTGAGTTTTCACCCCGACGCGCTGGCGGAATGGAAGAAGCTGGACAGTTCCGTGCGCGAAGTGTTCAAGAAAAAACTCACCGAGCGCTTGCACAATCCCCACGTCCTTTTCGCCCGACTGTCCGGCCACAAGGATCGCTACAAAATCAAGCTGCGTGACGCGGGCTATCGCCTGGTATACGAGGTGCGCGACAAGGTGTTGATGGTCGTGGTCGTCGCGGTGGGCAAGCGTGAGCGCAATGCGGTGTATAAGAGCGCGGCGAAGCGATGAGCACGAGTCCGAACGACTCGCCGCGATGGCGGAAGAAAATATCTAGGCCGCTGTGCATCTTGACCATGCCGCATGAGCGGGGTAGTGTTCAGCACATGACTAGCCGGACAAAATGGTTTCAACTCCAAACGAGTGCTAAATACATCAGTCGGAAGATGAATAACCCGCCCCTTTTGCATACACAGTACGAACGACATGCCGACTATCAGCCAATTTTTCGGGATCATCATTCGAATGTTCTGGAGAGAACATGCGCCACCTCACTTTCATGCGCTGTATGGTGAGTACGAAGCCTTGATAGACATTCGCACGCTGGAAATCATCGAGGGTGGTTTGCCGAAACGTGCGCAGGCAATGGTGCTTGAATGGGCAGCGCAGCATCGAGAAGAGTTAATGGAGGACTGGAATCTATGTCAATCGAGACAGCCACCAAAGAATATCGCCCCGCTGGAATAGTGACGCCAGCGCCTTGGCGAGTACGAGCAGTCAGCGTGCTTCCGGAGTATCGACTTTCTGTCACATGCAGCGATGGCACAAGTGGCGTTGTCGACATGTCTCGCTTGGTTGCAAGCGAGCGAGCAGGCATCTTTGCAGCTCTAAAGGATGAGAAATTATTTAATCAAGTCAGCATCGAACTCGGTGCGCTTACTTGGCCGAATGGCGCCGACCTTGACCCTGCCTGGCTGCATGAAGAAATTGGGGGGAATAAAACGTGGTCTGTCCCCGATTAATTCGCCGATTAATTCCCGATTAATTCCTCACGCGCTATGCGCATGAGTCTACGCCGAAACTGCGTTTTCGTTCCCTCGTCTATCCACTCGATATGCCATCAGTCGCCACGCACTGTGCGCCTTGCACTGCATCCGCCTCGCCGACTTCTGCATAATGCTGGCATGAGCTCATCCATTCAAGACATCCTCCGCAACGACAGCAAGCGACTGGAAACCGCACTGAATCTGGATGCCGGCAGCGCGCGCATCGAGGTGCAATGCTTGCTGCAGGCGGTGTTGCAGGTGAACCGTGCTTACCTGCTCACCCATCCCGAACAAATCCTCGACGTCGGACAGCAGGCGTATTACGCGGCGCTGCTCGAGCGGCGTTTGCGCGGCGAACCTCTCGCCTACATCCTCGGCGAGCGCGAATTTTACGGGCTGAATTTCAGAGTGACGCCTGCGACGCTGATTCCGCGTGCCGATACCGAGCTGCTGGTTGAGGTGGCTTTGCAGCGCATACCCTCTCCCGGCCTGGCATCCCCCCTCTCCCTGTACCCGCAGGGGGCATCCCCGCCGCGAGCGGCAGCAAAGCTGCTCGCACTGGCGAGACGGGAGAGGGGCTGGGGGAGAGGGTTCCGTGTGCTGGACCTCGGCACCGGTAGCGGCGCGATCGCGCTCTCTATCGCCCATGCGCGACCGGACATCGAAGTGACGGCGGTGGATGCGTCGCAGGAGGCATTGGAGGTAGCGCGGGAGAATGCGCGGCGTCTATTGGTTCAACATGAACCCGCTCACATTTCGACCAAGCCTTTAGCCCTGAGCGATGTCGAAGGGTCAATGCGAACGGATTCAGTGATCGGCAACGTGCGCCTGCTGCGCAGCGACTGGTTCGCGGCACTGCAAGGCGAACGCTTCGACCTGATCGTGTCCAACCCGCCCTACATCGCCGCCAATGATGCACATCTCGCACAAGGCGACCTGCGCTTCGAGCCGCGCGGCGCGCTGGCTTCCGGCACGGACGGTCTGGACGATATCCGCCGCATCGTCGCGGGCGCGAAGGAGCATCTCCATGCCGGCGGCTGGCTGCTGTTCGAGCACGGCTACGACCAGGCCGGGCGAGCG
>Ga0209317_1003097_pt1 | contig 10965 bp, 5 predicted proteins | sample RifGroB2_FD_183994 | JGI IMG/M metagenome (GOLD analysis project Ga0209317, IMG submission 183994) | Soil microbial communities from Rifle, Colorado, USA - Groundwater B2 (SPAdes) (version 2) | ecosystem: Environmental > Terrestrial > Soil > Unclassified | place: Rifle, Colorado | collected...
GTTCTTACGTTTCCAGCAGGGTCGGTAATCTTCGTCACATTGCCTGCCGCGTCATATTCAAAGCGCGCTACCCGGCCGATGGTATCAGTAGTAGCAAGGAGAAGGTTGGTCCCTGCTTGTCGCTCGAAGGTTGTAGTCTGTCCTAGAGCATCGGTCTGACTGATTAGATAGCCGGAAGCGTTAAAGCGATAGGTTGTAGCTTGGCCCCGAGGATCGGTTACCGTAGTCTGGCTGATGAAGCTCCCGGAGGCAGTATAGGCGAAAGTCCACACGCCCCCGTCGGCTTGTGTTTGACTAATCACTCTTCCAGCGCTGTCGTACACGTTGGTTAGGAAAGTGATCTCTCGCGGATCGGTAATGGTTGTCATTCGGTTAGCAGCATCGTAGGTGTATCGGGTGATGCCACCCGCGGCGTCGGTTACTGCAATGAGACGCCCGAATGCATCATATCCATAGCGGACCTGCCTGCCGATGGGATCTTGGATGCGGTCAATTTGGAGGTTGGTTCCCGTGTAGAATATGGTGAGTTGCCGTCCTGACGGCTCGGTAATCAGTATCACCCGTCCTTGGACGTCGCGGATAAGCGTTAGAACATTCCCATTTCGGTCAGCCTGGCTGATAAGTCGGCCTGCGGCATCGAAGCGCCAGGTGCTGCTATCTTTGAAGCGAAGCGAGCGCGCTCCGCCTGCGGTGGCTACAACTGCGCCGCGAAGAGATGGCGAGGTGCTATTGATGAAAGTTCCGTCCGACTGGCGGGCAAAAAGATCCTGGCGGTTGCCGGGAGTGAAAAGAATTAATGAATCAGGCGAGCCGTTTGGGGGTGATTGGAGAAAGATGTCATATAGCCAGCTTGTCCCTAACCCAAAGGGGCCGGCATTGGTAAGTTGGGTTCTGTAGGTGCGGTTGATAACAATAGGGAGAATCCCGGGAAGAACCATATCGGTCTTATCCAGATAGAAAAATCCTGTGGCCGTATCCACAGGCTCACCATCTTTTTTACCGGCGTCTGACGCTCCGCCAGGTGGTCCGCCACCGGGCTGTGGCGGCGGAGGCGGCGGAACGTTGCGTCGCGCACCGCAGCAGAAGCGGGGAATGCCGTAAGGAAGAGCCGTGGCAGGGTTAATGTCTGTGAGAATGCGTATGCCGTCTGAGGAAATCGTCCCTGTGCCGTACTTCTCCCACAGATTAGGGGCCGTGCCGTCCGGGGCCTCGTTGAAGTAGTAGAGATCTACCTTCTCTCCAGGAAGTCCGCCCACGTCATTCGGAGTATCGATGGAGATGTTTCCAGTTGGTACTCCGCCGCCCATTTTGCCGAAATTGAATAGATAAACTACCCTCGACGGTTGATCTAAAGGAATAGGCGGTAGAGGTGAGCGGTCAATGGGGACAGCAGTAACGCTGAATTGGGTGTTGGGCTTCCCATCCCAGCCGATGATCTGGGCTCCGGAAGGGATCGTCATCTTAAAGCCTGGCAGCTCCGGCTCTGTAAGAACGGTTGCTTGGCCGGGAATGATAGGTGAGAGCTTGGCTACCGGCTGGCCATGAAGATGAGGAATGAAGCCTAGAGTGTTTACCGCTCCCGGCTGAATGTCCACGGTTACAGGAATGGTCGAATACTGGACATCTGGAGTATTCGCCGTGGAGCCGTCGATCAGAAAGACCTGTGGGCCAGTCACAGAAAGCGGGATGAAAAAGTTGCCTCCTGCGTCAGTGATGCCAAGGTTGGTGAGTATGCTCCCTCCTTGCTTAATGCTTACTCCGGCCAGAGGCCGGTCATTTTCATCTCTTAGCTGTCCGATAAGCACGGTTTGTCTTAGTGGCTGAACTGCTAAGATAACTACGGCGGTGCGTGTTATGAGACGCCCTTCGATCTGGGAAGTGGCCCGGACCTCTATTGGATAAGAGCCTGTAGCAGTGGAGCTTGTCGTAGCCAAGGTGAGGAGACCGGTGGCGCTTGAGCTTAAAAGCGGTGTGAGGCTGGCAGTCACGCCAGCGGTAAGTCCACTTACAGAAAGAGCAGCCAAGCCTGTGAATGGCTCCGGCCCTATGCTCAAGATCCGAACGGCATAGGTCGCAGAGGTCCCTGGGACGGCGACGCCGACTTCAGGGCTTACGGAGAGAGCCAAGTCCTGGCGCAAAAGGACGATAAAATCCTCGCCGCTAAACCCAATCCCCTTTGGGGTCTCTACAGTAATCCGGCCTGTGGTGGCGCCGATGGGAACGCTAGCCCTTATCGAAGTCTGGGTAACGCTGATGATAACAGCCTGAACGCCGTTGAATCTGACGAGGGTTTTTCCTGGGGCAGGATCGAAGCCTCTCCCCTGAATCGTTACCTCGCTTCCTAACGTTCCACTCCCGGGGGATACAGCCGTGATCACAGGACCCAACACGACGGAGAATTCCCTAAAGGCAGGAGTCGTGTCTTCGTTGCCTGCAAGATCCCGAGCCCTGACTTCAAAGGTATGTGATTCCTCAGACAGCCCCGTGAATGTTACGGTCGTGTTTGAGGAAAAGGCCGACCATGCTCCTCCGTTCAAGCGCCAGGAAAAAAGCAGGCTTCCAGCGGGCGTCAGGTTATCTGTCCCTACAAACGTGAAAGTAGCGGTAGTCTCGCCAATTTCGCCCAGAGGACCGCTTGTGATCTGGGTATCTGGAGCTGTTAAGTCGACGGTAAAGCTTGTCGAGGCTGAGCTTGAGTTTCCTGCGCGGTCAAAGATCGTGACAGTGACGGTGTGAAAACCTTCAGTTAAAGGGATTAAGGGATTAAGAGTGAAACCAGAAAGGGTAATCTGAGCCTGAGAGGTGACATTGTTTGTGTCTAGCTCGATCACCACCCTGGCTATATCTACGCCCGAGAGGTTGTCGCTGAAGTCAGCCCGGATAACGGGAGTCCGGCTGGCCTGAAAAGATCCACTAAGTGGCTGTAGGTTGCTGATGAGGGGTGGAACACTATCGTGAGTAATGGTGATCTCGGTCGGGGCGCTGGTAAGGCCTTGGCCGGAGTGGGAGGTAGTAAAAACATCAAGGGTGTTTTGCGTGTTGAGTATTAGGTCTAGACTGAAGGCAAAGGCGCCATCTTCGCTTAGAAGCGTTGTGGGGATATCAAAGTTTTTCTGAAAGGCATCGATACGGGATTGAGGATCCGTTGTGCCATGGATGATAAATGAGGCTTGGTTGGTGAAGGAGGGAAAGACCAGAGTGGGCGGTGGCGGAGCGCGAAAACGGATGATACGGCCTTTCTTGCCGCCGTTGTCATCGGCCACATAGAGGTTACCGAGGTGATCTAAAGCTAGACCATGTGGCTTTTCTAGCTTTGAGGCAAAACGGGTAGTGGCTCCATCCTGGGCCACTTTACCAATGGCATTCTTGTGCTTCTTCTGAAGCTCTATCTCCTCTGCACTGACATAGAGGGCACCCAGGGCGTCAAGCACCAGGCCGAAAGGCTTCTTAATCTTATTCTTTGTGATCTTGGATACGGGGCCAGCTCCGCTGCCAGGAAGGATGGGAATCTTGAAGACGGCACTATTTTCTTCCTTCTCTGCCTTCAATCCCTTGGCCGCTGCAAAAAGATTATTCTCATGGACGATAACTCCCTGAAGCCCTTTGAAGCCATCCGCAAAGATTGTGAGTTGACCATGAAGGAGCCGCAAAATGACCTCCCCCTCATCTTCGTCTTCCTCATCTTCGTCTTCCTCATCTTCGTCTTCCTCATCTTCGTCTTTATCCTTTACTGACTTTAGCCCTTTGGCCGAGATGTAGACCGTCCCATCTTCTGCCACCGTAACCCAACGCGGCCTCTTCATCCCCTGGGCCAGGGCGGTCTGACTGCCATTCGTCTCCAGCCTAAGTAATCTCCCCGTCTTCTCCTCCACAACCAGCAGCCGGCCCTGGAGATCGAAGGCTAACCCTACAGGCCGCTTAAGATGGGTGATGAAAGAGACGACCTCGGCATCGATGATCTTTAAGACCTCTCCAGCCTTACGGTCTGAGACAAAGACAGGTCCGCTGGGATCTACGACAATCCCTGCGGGCTCCTTGAACCCATTAGCCACCACCTCCACAGCGGCCAAGGCATCGATCTCTGAGAGATCTGAGGAACCAGATGAGAGAGGAAGTTGAAAGTAAAGAGCGGGAATTAGAAGGAAAAAAAGAAGCAGAAAAGGAACGCCTTTTCCTACATGCTTCAAAAAGAGACCTCCCCTTGGCGGCAACCAGGAGAAAATAAATCTCAAGTCGAATACTTAGAAACGAGGCGGACTATAATTTTCTAGAGAGGGAATGTCAAGGGAGAGAAATATTATTAGCAAATTTGCAATTTCATCCCCGGATGCTGATCTGCCCTCCGACGGCGCGTGCGATCAGGGCCGTCACAACAACCAGGGCGACGATCATCACCGCCACCACGGTCGCCTTCTCAAATTCCGCGCCCGCGGCAAAATCCAACATCATCAAAGATAGCGTCCTGGACTTGCCCGTCCCCAGGAGCACGACCGTGCTGATGTCGCGCGCCGCAGAGATGAAGCCGACCAGGGCCACGGTGATCAGGGCGGGCAACAGAAGAGGAAAAATAACCCGGCGATAGGTGTAGAACCAGCCTCCCCCGCAGATTCTCGAGGCCTCCTCCAGATCGTTCCCCAGTTGCAGTAGCACGCTCTTGATGAGCTGGGCGCCGAAGGGCATGCTCTTGATCACCATGGCTATCATCAAGATATAGATCGTCCCATAGATCGGCAGAAAGATCTTGGTCTGGAGAAAGGTCCAAAGCAGGGCCACCCCGAGCAGGATCCCGGGTATCGACCAGGGCAGCCAGGAGAGAAAATCCAGAGCCGCTCTACCGGCAAAGCGGCTCTTCACGATGACGTAAGCGATCAAAGAATAAAAGAAAACACCCACGACCCCGGCGCCCATCCCGATCGCGATGGTGTTCCACAGGGAGCGCAAAAGCACGGGGTCGCTTAAGGCCTGGCGCCAGTTGTCCAGTGTCCAAGGGTCTGGGATATTAAAAAAACCGAAGAGCTTCATGAAGGTTCCCATGACTAGAAGAGTGATGGGAATCAAGGTAATGCCCAGGGCTACGAACAAAACCAGGAAGAACGCCGGGTAGCGCCAGCGCCCCAGGTGAGTCGGCCTCACGCTGAAGCCCCGTCCCGTTACCGTCGTATAGATTTTTTTACCTATGTAGAGACGCTGCAACGCCACGAGCAAAAGCAGGACCAGCAGAAAGACCGCGCTTAGCGCCATGGCCGGCGGGAACTGGGGCGGCTCCCAGGTTACCAGCTCATGGATCTTGGTCGAATAGACGTGAAGCCCTATGGGCACTCCCAGAAGGAGTTCGATTTCAAAGGCCTCCAGGGAGCGGATGAGGCCGAGGATCGTCGTCACCAGGATCGCCGGCATCATAACCGGAATCACGATACGGAGGAGAGTGCCCAGAGCGCTGGAGCCGACAATGCGCGAGGCCTCCTCAAGCGCCGCGTCCAAATTACGGAACGCCGGCGTGAGGAGCATAACTTTGATACTGATGCTCCCGCCGAGATGGACCCAAATAATCCCCCAGAACGAATAGATGTTAAAGGGAGGCTCTTTGAACAATCCTAGATTGACGAGACCCAGATTGAGCAGTCCATATTTGGGATCCAGGAGCAGTATCCATCCCATAGTCTCCGGCAGGGCGGGAAGGAAAAAGGATAGCCAGAAGAGGAATTCCAGAGTCCCCTTCATGGGAATATCCGTGCGCGCTATAAGCCAGGCCAGGAAGCCGCCGACGAAGAGGGCGATGGCCTGGCGCGTGATCGCCAGGCTGAAGGTATTCGCCATCGCATCGAGAATCCCCGGACTGGTAAAGGCCTTGCGCCAGCCGTCGAGCCCGTACACGACCGGCTCCCCGGGCCGGGCGATCTGAAAGCTGTTGAAGACCATCAGGCCTAACGGGGTTAAAACCAGAAAGGCCACCAGCAGAAGCAGCAGGGTCATCAGGAGCAGATTCCAGTTAAACCCCACGGTCAGGGGAAATGTCTTTTCGACGGTCTCAGGTCGGGACATAGAGTCGGCGCTTTCTTAAAAGCCGTATTCTTTCCATCTCCTCTTGAGCGTCTCCGTCATTCCGGGAGAAATGGATGTGCCGAGGGCCGGATAGCGGCTTCCCCCATACTGCTCTTGGGGCTCCAATTCCCAGTTCACCGTCGCGTCGATCAGGACCCGCGTCCATTTTCCATGGCCGTATTTCACCGAGTCTCTCTCAGCGATCGGCACGCTCGGGTCCAGCATGGAGCCGGAGGTGCCGGGGAAAAAAGTAATATCCCCCATAGCCGCATTGACACGGTAGGCCAGGGCCCACTCGACCGCTTCCCAGTCGAAGACGTCGATATCCTCGTCCACGACGATGAGATGCTTGGCGGCATAGTTGGCGATGCTCGATCCCCAGAGGGCGTTGGCCACCTGCTGGGCATGGCCTCGATGAGTCTTGCGGATCTGGATACGCATGATCTCCGGCCATTTTCCTCTCCAGACTCCCATAATATTGGGCACGCCGGCCTGCTCCAGGTATTGCCAGGCGACCGCAGAAAAAGTCGCCGGAGTCCACGAGGCTCCTTCGTTGGTCCTGCCCGGACTGGCCCCGGTAAGACATCCGGTGAAAATCGGATCGCTTCGGTGGGTAATGCATTCCACGCGGATGGTATGCTTCGGCATTCTCCGCCCGCCGTAATAGCCGCCATACTCGCTGAAAGGCCCTTCCAGCTCAAAGCTCTTCGGGTCCGGCGAGATCCGCCCTTCGAGGACAATTTCGGCAGTCGCCGGCACCCAGAGATCACTGGTCTCGCATTTCACCAACTCTACGGGGGAGCCCCTCAGGGAACCCGCCATCTCGTATTCCGGATAGCTCACCGGAGTGGAAGCGACCATAAAAAGCGTCGGCTCCCAGCCCAGGACCACTGCCACCGGCATCTCCTCGCCCCGGCTTTTATACTTGGTAAAATGTTTTCCCCATCCCTGGGTCGCCGCCAGCAAGACACTGATGGTCCGTTTCGTCGAGATCATTCCGCGATAGGTGCCGATGTTGAGGATATGGCTATCAGGGTCCATCGTGACCACGCTCGCCGAAGTCATGATGTATCTCCCGCCATCCAGAGGATTCCATTTCGGCACCGGGAGCTGGAAAAGATCTACCTCTTCCCCTTTAATGATATTTTCTTTGACCGGGCCTTCCTTCACCTTGCGCGGCGCCAGCGGATTTGAAAAGCGTTCCTTCAATGTCGCGACGATCTCCCGGTAAGATGCTCCCTCGGCTAAACCGAGGATCCGGCAAACCCTCCCCTTGGTCCCCGTACCGTTGGTAAATAGTCGCCGGCAGCCGGTATTTTGGTGATCCTTGATGTTTTCAAACAGCAGCGCCGGTCCGTACTGGCTGGAGACCTCTCGAGTAATCGCGCCGATCTCCTCATCCCAATCCACTTCGGCCCGAATTCGTTTGAGCTCGCTCCTTTCCTCCAGATGGTCGATCCACTGTCGTAAATCCGCAAGAACCATTTTCCTTAATCCAGCAGCTTCCGCGCCAGTGCGGCGGCCGGATCTCGCACTTTGTAGATTCTCTCCTCCGATTGATTTTCCATCCGGTAAAATTGCTCCAGCGTGAGCCCGTCTTTCGCGGCCAGGACACCAAAATCTTTGGACCATTTCGTATCAACATCCAGGCGCCGGGTGGGGGCACCCATGGCTTTAGAGAATATCTCCTGTGCCTCCTTGCCTAAAGACCAGTTGACAAAAACCTTGGTCGCGCTCGGATGGGGGGGATTCTTGATGATCGTTAAGTGGCCGTAGCCGCCAGTCGTGTAAAGTCCTTCCTTGGGTGTCGGAAGAGCGCTTATAGGAAGAGCCGCTTTTATGAAGGGAAGAGATTCAGAATAGCCGATGCCAAGGACTATGCTGACCCGCCCCTTGGCCAGATTCTCCGCCAGAAGCCGGAGATCCCGGCCGATAAACAGCTTTTGGCCGACCAGCCTGGTTAAATATTCCTCTCCTTTGATCAGAAACATGTAGGCCCAGATGGAGGCGCCGGAGCCCGGAGTTCGTGGATCGCTGATGCCGATTTTTCCTTTCCATTTCGCATCCAGCAAGTCATCAAAGGTGCGAATCTCTTCCGCTTTTACCAGATTCGTATTGTGCCAGATGCTTGCAGTCTGGTAGGCGGAAAAACCATAGATGTAACGTTTTGCCTTATCGATCCAGATGTGGCCTCCCCACCAGTTCTTCGCATCTCTCACCTCCGGCAGGATGAACCAGGGCTCCACGGGCTCCAGGACATTTTCCGGCAGCAGTCCCTTGACGATGGACTCTGTGCCGCCGATGTGGAGATCAAAATAGTGAATCCCAGCCTTGGACTCCTCGACGATTCTGCGGATGATCGCGCCGCCCCGGGCTGGAATAGATTCCATTGCGACGCCAAAGCGTTTCGAAAAGGCCTCCTCCAGCCCCTTTCTCAGCTCCGGGCTGGGAGGAATAGAAGCAACTACCCTACCCTCTTTCTTGGCCGCCTCGACCACTCTATCCCAATCCGCGTTGCCCGCCGCTCTCGAAGATTGCGCCAGGGCCGGAGACATCCCCGCGCTCCACAGAAACGCAACGATCGGAACAAATATTCTCTTTATGATCCCGATCCTTTTCACTCGCATTGCCCTCTTACGCTAATCTAAAAGTTTGCGCGCCAACTCCGCCCCCGGCTGGCGCAGCTTGTGAACTTTTTCCTCCGACTGATTCTCCAGCCGGTAATATTGCTCCAATGTCAGCCCATCCTTGGCAGCCAGGACACCGAACTCTTGGAGCCACTTGGTATCGACGTCCAGGCGGCGCGTGCCTTGGCCGATGGCCTTCGAGAAAACCTCCTGTCCCTCTTTGCCCAGGAGCCAGTTGACGAAAACTTTGGTGCCGTTGGGATGCGGCGGGGTCTTCATGATCGTGAGGTGACCGCTTCCGCCGCTCGCGTAGAGTCCCTCGCGCGGAGTCGGGAGCGGCTTAACGGGAAGCCCGGCCTTGATAAACGGGGCCAGCGAGTAATAGGTCAGCCCGGCGACAAAGGCAAGTTTGCCCTTGGCGACGATCTCCGCCAGCACCCGCTGGTCCCGGCTGAGAGCTATCTTCTGGCCGACCAGCCGCTTCAGATAATCCTCCCCTTTGATATGCATCAGATAAGTCCACATCGAGGCGCCGGAGCCCGGGGTTCTGGGGTCCAGCCAGCCTATTTTTCCTTTCCACTTCGGGTGCAAAAAATCATCGAAAGAGCGAATCTCCTCTCCCTTCATCAGATCCGAATTGTACCAGAGCGTCACGGTCTGGTACGCCTGAGAGGCGTAGATATAGCGCTTTGCGTTATCCACCCAAATATGGCCGCCCCACCAGTTTTTCGGATCTTTCACCTCCGGCAGGATCAGGAAGGGCTCAATAGGCTCCAAAATACCCTCGGGGAGAAATCCGGTAACAACGGATTCGCTGCCTCCGACGTGGAGATCAAAATAATGGATTCCGGCCCTGGATTCTTCGATGATCTTTCTGACGATCGACGCTCCTCTAGCGGCGACGGTTTCCACTTCAATCCCGAATCGCTTTTTCAAGCCATCTTCCAATCCTTTGCGCACTTCGGGGCTGGCCGGCACCGAGACGACCACTTTCCCTTCCTTTTTTCCCGCCTCGACGACCTTATCCCATTCCAGTTGCCAGCCCGGCTTGGAGGCTTGCCCGGCAGCGGCAGACGGAAGAAAGAGAGAAGCGGCAACGATGAATCCCGCACAAAAGAAAGCAAGGTAATGTCTCATGAGATATCCGGTCCCTATCGTTCCCGGTACATGATGGATGGCATCTGCATCGAGACGGATTCCTTTCTCAGCGCGGCTTCGTAATCCCGTCGGATCTGCGGATCCTCGTCCTCATACTCGATGAGCGTTCCGCCCTCCCGCGTGCTCGTGCGAACCCCTTCCTTATTGAGGGACTTCGCAACGCCCAACAGGTATTTTCCCGACTGGCCGCTGTAACGGAATGCCAGTTGGCGGGCTGGTTCTTTTCCCGTGTTGAAATGCTGGTGAAACCACCCGGTAGGCGGACTCACTACGCTCCCTTCCTGCCAATCGACTTTAACAACCTGGTTGCCCCGCATCTGTTGATAGGGCCTCATCCCAGCCTCTTGGGGCCACATCAGGGTATAGCCTTCCGAGCGCAGGATCAGGAGAATAGCCCCCCCCTGGTGGAAGTGAGCTTTGTGATAGCGCCCGACCGGCCACTCGGCGAGATGCCCCACCAGGGTGCTCCCTCCCATATCAAAGCTTGTGATCCGAACACCGGAACCTTTAGCTTCGGATGGGTCGACGAGCGCGCTTCTAGCATCAGCGATGAAGTTGGAATCCCACACCATAAAGCCGCCGCGTTCCGCCCGGCGCGACGAAGTCACAAAATAATCAGGGCGGCCGTCGAACCTCTGGTTAAAATCGTAATCACAACCAAAAATAAAGTCGCCGTCGTGCAGGAGATCGATCATCAGCGGCGCACTGGTCACGGCTAAATAAGTTACCGGGTCACGGCTGCCGTTAATCAACCGATGCCAACTGTTGAGCGGCACCGCAAACAAACTCCCCGCCTGCCACTCGAAATGAACTTTTTTCTGCGCACCCCGGTTGGACCAGACCTCCGTCGATCCGACCCCCTCCAGGATATAGATCAACTCCTCATAAAGATGCCTTTCGGGATTCAACGCCCCCCCGGACGGGATCTCCCCCACATACATCCCGGTAAAACCCTCCATGCCTTTAAGCCGGATAAAAGCGCCCTTCCCCCCCGTTCTTGCCCACGGCCGGCGCGCAATTCCCCTGACATTTTCGACCCCGTATCCCTCCACCACCGGGACACCCTCTTGTCGCAGCCATATTTCGTAGCTGGTCTCCGCCTTCATCGTTTCTTACCCTTAACCCGTCCCTTTCCACC
>Ga0209317_1003098_pt1 | contig 10965 bp, 6 predicted proteins | sample RifGroB2_FD_183994 | JGI IMG/M metagenome (GOLD analysis project Ga0209317, IMG submission 183994) | Soil microbial communities from Rifle, Colorado, USA - Groundwater B2 (SPAdes) (version 2) | ecosystem: Environmental > Terrestrial > Soil > Unclassified | place: Rifle, Colorado | collected...
CATGGTGGAATAGCAGAAGATGTCTTCCGGACAGCCTGCCAGCCGCACTCTCAATCCCGCCGGACTGCACGACCGGCTGCTCGACATCAATGCGACGATCATCTGCTGGACCTGGTTTCTCCTGGGGTTTATCGTCTGCTTTTCCTGGCGGTATCTGGCATACGCTCTCTTCATCAAAAATCCGGAACTCCACTTCCAGCGGATGAACTGCCAGTTCTACCGGATCTTTTTTCGCATTGTACGGCTTACTTCTCCCCGCCAGAAGATCGAGATCGACGAAAAAATCGCTGCCATCCGGTCTTCAGTCATCGTCTGCAACCACCTCTCTTATCTCGACCCGCTGCTCTTGATCGCCCTCTTTCCGAGGCATAAGACCATCGTCAAGACCCGGTTTTTTTCCACGCCGATCTTCGGCTGGATGATTACCAAATCCGGATACCTCCCCGCCACCAGCGAGGGACGTTTTTCGAGGATGATGCTCGACCAGATGGACAGGATGGAGGAATATCTGAAGGACGGCGGCAATCTCTTCATCTTCCCGGAAGGCACAAGAAGCCGGGACGGCCGGATCGGCAACCTCAACAGTGGCGCCCTGAAAATCGCCAGGATGTGCAAGGCTCCGATCTACGTCCTGCAACTCAAAAATACCGACAAGCTCTTTACGCCGGGCAGATTCTGGTTCAACACCCGGGTGCCCAACACGATCAGCGTCAAGATCATCGAGCGCATCGAGCCGGATTACCCGCACAATTCCCCTTCCACCGCCGAGCTGCTGCTGCAGGTGCGCCAGGCCTATCTCGATCACCAGAGATGAAGAAGCGCCGGCCCTGTCCGGCTACGTTTCCGACTTCTGCTGGGCCAGCTTTTTAAGTCTCTCCTCCTCATCGATGAGTTCCCGGGCAGCCGCTCCCGCCGCCTGAGCGATCTTCTGCACCTGCGCGGGGTCCTCGTGGCCGGTCAGCGGCATCGGCAGATCGACAATGACCTTTTTGTGGGCGTACTGGATGCCTCTCGCGTGCAACGCCGCCGTTATGCGTTTGAAAGCCTCCCGCCGGATGACAAACTGAGATCCCGGTTTTGCGGTGAATTTCACCCGGATCGTCATGACCGAATTGGTGATCTCGCGGACGCCCTGCGAGCGCAGCGGACGGATAAAACTTTTGCCCAGCTCCGGGTCTTCGAGCATCTCCTGGCCGACTTTCTTGATTATTTTCCGGATTTTGTCGATGTCGGCATCGTAGGCGAAATCGAGGCTGAACTTCTCGATGATCCCGCCCCGCATGTAGTTGGTGATCGTGCCAAGCTGGCTGTAGGGGACGATCTGCAGCATGCCCCGGTGATGACGCAGCATGACGTTGCGCAGGCTGATCTTCTCGACCGTCCCCATAATTCCGCCCGCCGTCAGGTATTCGCCAACCCGGAAGGCGTCATCCAGCAAATAAAAAACTCCCGAGAAGATATCCGAAACCAATTTCTGGGCCCCGAAACCGACGGCTAAACCGACCACCCCCGCGCCGGCCAGCAGGGGTCCGATATTCACGCCCATCGAGGATAAAATGGTCAGGACCACCATGACAATCAGCATCGAGGCGACAAAACTGCGAATTATCGGCAAGAGAGTATAGGATCTCCCCTGCGCGGTGGCGTCTCCCCACTCATCGTCGACGTCGTCGCGTTTCACCGTGCCTTCCGGCAGCGATTCCTTGATCTTTCTCTCGATCCAGGAACTGATGAACTGCCAGAACAAAAGGGCAAGGGCCAGGATGACCAGGGAATCGAAGAGCACCTTCGACAGCCTGGAGATTAAAGGAATGGAATATCCCCATAGATTGGCCACCCAGAGCACCACCCCCACAATCAGGGCGAGACGGGCGTAATGGTTCACTTTCGGGAACAATTCTTTCCCCCTGTGCTCTTCAGGCACGACGTCGGGGCCGCCGGTCGGCTGGGCAACGGGCGCTTCCTCATAGAGCCGCAGGCTGATCATGGTGTGCTTGACCAGCCATTGCAGCAACCGGTCGGCCAGCATCCATGTCGGCAGGATGAAGAAACTGAGAAGAAAAGCGCCTTTGGTCGTGGCCTTGGGGTCGACCATGCTCATCACCATCAGGCACCAGAGGACAACGAGATAGAGCAGCGCGAAAAAATGCCAGATCGGCGCGAGGCTCTGCCTGCCCCAGGAGGGCGATCCTTCCTCGGGGGCTTGCGCCAGAATATACGCCGTGACACGTTTTCGAAAGAGCAGGACTGCCGCCGCTGTTGCCGCAAGAAGCAGGCTCGCCGCAACAGCTTTTATCATGATGATTGTTTCAGGCCGGGCGCCGAGCCGGTGGACGACGACGGCAAACATGGTCACCGTGACAACATATCCCCAGGCGCAGACCGCCACACGATAAAAGGTACCTGCGGCCGTATCCCCGACCGGCATGATCCGAAACCGGCTGTCAGAGGGCGAGAACACCACCTCGGCCAGGATGGCGATGACCCGAACGACGGTAATTGTCAGGAGAACCGCGAGAAAGAGCAACCTGAGAGACGGTGAGTCGGTCCAGACAAAGGCGAAGTAGCCAAAGTACGCCGTGACGAAGAACACCAGCAGGCCGAGAATGGACGGCATTTTTGTCGCCAGGACGGCGATAAGTTTCTCGGACACCTGCAGATCTTTACCCGAGGCAGGCAGATTGTTCAATTTGCCGGTGGCAAAGAGCGGATATCTTTTTCTGAGCGACAGGCTGACGACTTTTTCGACCAGCAGCCCCATGCCGATGAAAAAAAATACCCAAAGAATATTTTTAAGCAACCCGCTGGAGGTGCCATCGCCACTCAGGGAAACGAATGCCTTGCCTAAATCGGCGATACTTCCGGGGAAGTTGCCGACAAGTTTTTTCAGTTCCTTCTGCGTGCTGTCGGATTCCTGCCCGAGCACCTGGAGAAGTTTTTCGAGCCTCGCACCCGGCCCCGCCTCCTGATCCGCGACTTTTGCGGATGAGGATGACTCCTCCACCCTGGCGAGCAGCGCTTTTCTCACCTCCTCGTCGCTCATACCGGCAATACCTTCTCTGGTGATGCCGTCGGCGGCGGCCGGCTTGTCGGCTTCCGCAGCCGAAAGGAGCCCTGTCCACAGCAGCATGAAAAGGGAGACGACGAGGATCGTTACGTGCCGAATCCGTGTTGTTTTCATATAATTCCTCCCCTCACCCTTGCCGAAATCCCTCACTTCCGTTCGCCGCCTACCTGTTCCCCCACCACTCGTTCAAACAAACGTCCGCGATCGGCCTCCAGGTTGGTCTTCGCGTCGATACGGCCGAAAATATCCAGGAGAGGCGCGATCAGGCCGGTCCAGCCCGTCTGATGGCTGGCACCGAGTCCGGCGCCGTTGTCGCCGTGGAAGTATTCGTAGAACAGGATCAGATCCCGCCAGTGCGGATCGTTCTGAAACTTGGCCGCGCCGCCGTAGACCGGTCGTTTTCCCTCCGCATCGCGCAGGAAGGTTCCCGCCAGGCGGCGGGAGATCTCCCGGGCCACCTCGAACAGCGTCATGTATTGGCCGGACCCGGTCGGGCACTGTACCTTGAACTCGTCGCCATAGAATTTGTGCAGGTTTATCAGCGCCCGGATGATCAGGATATTGACCGGCATCCACACCGGACCCCGCCAGTTGGAGTTGCCGCCGAACATGCCGGTATTCGACTCGGCCGGCAGGTACTGGACTTTGAACTCCTGATGCCCGACCCAGAAAATAAACGGGTTTTCGAGATGATGCCGCGAGAGCGAGCGTATCCCATACGGCCCGAGGAACTCATCTTCATCAAGCATGTAGCCCAGCACCCGTTCCAGCTTCTTCTTATTGAGGATCGACAGCAGCCGTCTTTCCTTAAAGCCGATGAACCCCTGGTCGGTCGGGGCCACATGGGAGATGAGCTCGGGGTGCCGCTGCCGGAACAGGGCGACCATTTCCGCCAGTTTCGGATACCGCGTCGCGTCGCCCGCCTCGAATACCGTTGAGGCGCAGAGCGGCAGCAGCCCCACCAGCGACCGCACCTTCAGGCGGAGGGCTTGCCCGTCCGGCAGCCGGAGCAGATCGTAGTAGAAGCCGTCCTCTTCGTCCCACATCTCGTCGTGGTGTTCGCCCATGCGGTCCATGGCGTAGGAAATCCACATGTAGTGCTGGACGAACTTGAAGGCCACCTCCTCGTAGAGAGGATCGTGCTCCGCCAGGATCAGGGACATTTCCAGCATGCACTGGCAGTAGAAGGCCATCCAGGCGGTGCCGTCCGCCTGTTCCATCGTGCCGCCGGTGGGTAGCTGAGAACTGCGGTCGAAAACCCCGATGTTGTCGAGGCCAAGAAAACCGCCGGCAAAGACGTTGCGCCCGGCGGGGTCCTTGCGGTTGACCCACCAGTTGAAGTTCAGCAGCAAGCCCTGGAAGGATCGTTCAAGAAACTTCAGGTCCTGCCGGCCAAGCCCGTGCTCGTACTTATAGAGCCAGAGCGTGGCCCAGGCGTGCACCGGCGGGTTGACGTCGCTGAAGTTCCATTCGTAGGCTGGAATCTGTCCGTTGGGATGAAAATAGAGATTACGCAGCATCAGCAGCAGCTGCTCCTTGGCGAAATCGAAATCCACCAGGGAAAAGGCGATGGTGTGAAAGGCCAGATCCCAGGCAGCATACCACGGATACTCCCACTTGTCGGGCATGGAGATCACGTCGGCATTGATCATGTGGAACCATTCCGTGTTGCGTACGCCTCCCCGGGCGGCTTCGAGCATCGGATGGCTTTTGTGCTCCAGCAGCCACTGTTCCAGGTCGAAGTAATAGAACTGCTTGCTCCAGAGCATCCCGGCGAGCGCCTGGCGGTGGACCCGGCGTTCGTCCTCGCCGAGTGACTGCGGCGTAATTCTCTCGTAGAATTCGTTGGCCTCGGCGATCCGGCGTTGCATGATCGTCTCGAAGTCGCTGAAGGGAGTATCCACGTGGGCGGCAGACAGCCGCAATCGGACCGATCTGCTGTCGCCGCCGTCGAGTTCGAGTGTGTAAAGGGCCGCGGCCTTGGTCCCCACCCGGTCGGGGTTGACCGCATCACCTTGCCCCGCAATGAGGTAGGCGTGGAAACCATCCTTGACATAGAGGGAGGCATTTGGCTGGCCCCAGAGGCGCTCCACATTGCTCTCGTTCTCGGTGAAAAGCAATTTCGGGTCGTCGTCGCAATACAGCCGGTACTCACCCAGTTCATGGTGGGACGCTTCGATGACCCCGGGCCTCGTCGCCCGGAGAGATGGCTTGTTCCTGGAGGCGTCCCCGCCCCAGGACCAGGTGTTGCGGAACCAGAGCGTCGGCAGCAGGCGAAGCCTGGCCGGCTCGGGCCCACGGTTATGCACGGTGATCCGGATAAGCATATCCTCCGGCCCTTCCTTTGCGTATTCCACGAACACGTCGAAATACCGATCCTGGTCGAACACGCCCGTGTCGAGCAGTTCGTATTCGAACTCCTCCCGCGATCGTCTCCGGTTGGTATCGATCAAATCCCCGTAGGGAAATTCCCGCTGCGGGTACTTATAGAGATACTTCATGTAGGAGTGGGTCGGCGTGCTGTCGAGGTAGAAGTAGTACTCCTTCACATCCTCGCCGTGGTTGCCTTCGCTGTTGGTCAGCCCGAACAGCCGCTCCTTGAGGATCGGGTCGCGCTCGTTCCACAGGGTGAGCGCAAAGCACAGCCGCTGCTTGTCGTCCGAGATGCCCGCAAGGCCGTCCTCGCCCCACCGGTACGCCCGTGAACGCGCCTGTTCATGGGAGAAATAGGCCCAGGCGTTGCCGTCGTCGCTGTAGTCTTCGCGAACAGTTCCCCACTGCCGCTCGCTCAGGTAGGGCCCCCATTTCTTCCAAGGAACCGCCGCCTCGCGCGCCTCGTTCAGCCGCTTTTGTTCCGTGACATCTATGATTTCCCGTTTTACCATAGGTTACCTCTCCGTTATGTTTTCAAAAACGGCTCATCGGTATCCTTTACCGGTCGAAAGAAACCAGGAGGGCCGAGCGCCGCAACTCCTCGTTCAAAGCCAGTTCCGCGAGATCGATCTGATGGAAGGGTTCCTCCCCTTCAACGAGGACGTTCATCCAGTTCAGTTTCAGAGATTGTCCGCGCAGAGACAACGTGCCGGCCGGAGACTCTAAAATCCGCTGCAGATAACCAAGCGCATCGTCGGGAGTTTCGATTTCCTTTCGCGCCGTCTCTATTTTACTTTCGGTCTCCCTCAACAATGTCTCCAGTTCCTCAAGCTTCCCCGCATTTTCCTGCTCCGACTGGGCGAAAACCTCAAAGGTCGGACGTTTGCCGCGAAGAATGCTCCGCATCGAAGAGAGCCGAGCCCGGCGCTCGCGCAACTCCGCCAGATTCGCCCTGAGCGAGCCAATCTCTTCCAGGGCTACGCCGGCCAGGATCTCCAGGCTGCGCTTGACAAGCCCTGCCATGGTCGCCTGCGGGTCGGGAGACGGGGCGACTATACGGTGATCGATAAAGGTGACGGCCCTCATCGGGACGTCGGCCAAAATCATCTCCCCCTGCTGTTTATGGCCGTAGATGGTTGTTTCCTCCTTGGTCATGGTCAAGAGGGCGAACAACTCCTTCTCCGCGCCGGGACCGGCCGTTTTCCTGCCCTGGCGCAGAAGTGTTTCCATCTCGTCGACGGTCCGGAAAAGCGCCTTCACCAGCGGGTTGTCGTAATAGGTTTTCTGATGCAGACGAACCGGACCGGGAATTGAACCGGCCAGCATTCTGCAATGGGATACGGCCTTTTCCACCGGGGAAAGCAACGATGTCCGATAGCGGCGGGCCAGCCGGATTTTCGGATCGGCGATTTCGACAATCTCTTCAATAGTCTCGTAGAGATTCTGCTTGTGCTGCCGATCTTTCTGCCGAGCATCGATCTTCAGGCGCAGCCATGCGATGGCATTGACCATGCTTCAACCTCCCCTGGAATCCACCCTTGGCTTTTCCTGCCGATCCCAGTACGGATTTTCCTGTTCCGGTGACAATATCTTTTGTATTTGTCGTCTTGATTATTCACGAATTTAATCCAAATATAGTAAAAAGCAATTTTATTGTCAGGTATGATTATTTAATCTCACTAATTATTATGTATAACTTTATCATTAATACGCCTTACACTCACATTGAGAATTTTTCATAATACATTAATTTATCAATCCGTTTTTATTTATATTTTTTTCATTTTTAAAACGATATATTTAATACAATCAATATTTGAATATTTCAATACATCTCTGGCATAATTTATACATAGACAGCCAATTGATCATCAATTATATTAACATCTACGAACCATAATTATGATATAAATGTTTTGTTAGGTTTAATTATTTATCCAGACAACAACACTCACCTCCTTTTATTTGAGTCAAGCGCCAATCGGTGAGACATTCTTTACAAGCTGTCCCGGATCGGGCCGAATAAAAGGTGGTCGTATAGTAGCCGACACATAGAAAAGGAGTTCGCCATGCAAAATGCCATCGTTGTTCTCAACGCCGGTTCGTCGAGCATCAAATTTTCTCTCTTTGTCGAACGCGGCGATTCACTGGAACCGAACGTACGGGGCCTGTTCGAGGGGATCGGCACGGCGGCGCGTTTTGTCATGAAAGCTCCCGATGGTTCCGTCAAGGCCGAGAAATCCTGGCCGGAAGAAAACAAATTGAGCCATGAAGAGGCCTTCGACTTTATCGTCGGCCATCTCAGGTCGGAACTGGCGGACAACCGGTTGATCGGCATCGGCCATCGGGTGGTGCACGGGGGATCCGTTTATACCCGGCCGATTCGCGTCGATCAGGAGTCACTGAAAGTGCTGGACACCTTTTCGCCTCTCGCGCCCCTTCATCAGCCGCATAACCTCCTGCCGATCCGCCGGGCCATGGAACGCATGCCCGATCTGCCGCAGGTTGCCTGTTTCGACACCTCCTTCCACCGCACCCAGCCCGAAGTGGCCCAGATGTATGGTCTGCCGGCCGATCTCCGGGAGGCGGGAATCATGAGGTACGGCTTCCACGGTTTGTCCTATGAGTACATCGCCTCGATGCTGCCGGAAATCGACCCGAAAGCAGCACAGGGCAGGACCATCGTCCTGCACCTGGGCAACGGGGCGAGCATGTGCGCCCTTCTCGGTGGTCAGAGCCTTGCCGCCACCATGGGTTTTACGGCGGTCGAAGGCTTGCCGATGGGAACGCGCAGCGGCTCGCTCGATCCCGGCATCATCCTGCACCTCATCGACCGGCACAACATGGACGCCCGCCGTATCGAAAAGCTGCTCTACAAAGAATCCGGGCTCCTTGGAATTTCCGGTATTTCGAGCGACATGCGGACGCTGCTCACAAACGATGATCCCCGGGCTCGGCTGGCCGTCGCCTACTTCCTCTATCGGATCCGGCGCGAACTCGGCTCTCTTGCGGCGGCTTTGGGCGGCCTCGATGCGCTGGTGTTCACGGCGGGTATCGGCGAGAACTCCCCGGCAATCCGCAGCGGGGTCTGCCGCGATGCCGCCTGGCTGGGCGTCGAGATGGACGAACAGGCAAACGTTGAGGGCCGGCGACGGATCAGTTCGGATTCGAGCCGGGTGGCAGTCTATGTTCTCCCCACCAACGAGGAAGTGATGATCGCCCGTCATACCCGACGGTTGCTGAACAATTGATAAAAGGAGAACGCCATGAAAAAAGACGTTCCACGACCGGTCCTGACCGGCAAAAAGGCGCTGGTGGTCGGCATTGCCAACGAGCACTCCATCGCCTACGGCTGCGCCAAGGCTTTCCACGAAGTCGGCGCCGAACTGGCAATCACCTATCTCAACGAAAAGGCCAGGCCGCATGTCGAACCCCTGGCCAAGGAATTGGAAGCAACGATGTTCATGCCGATGGATGTCGCCAAACCGGGGGAACTGGAAGCCGTTTTCGAACGGCTCGGCAGTGAGTGGCGGGAGCTCGACATCCTGGTCCATTCCATCGCCTTCGCACCCAAGGAGGATCTGCAGGGCGGACTGTTGAACTGTTCGGCGGAGGGATTTTCCATCGCCATGGACATCTCCTGCCATTCTTTTATCCGCATGGCGAACCTCGCGGCACCGCTCATGAAAAACGGCGGCACCATGTTTGCCATGAGCTACCACGGCGCGCAGAAGGTGGTGCCGAATTATAACGTGATGGGGCCGGTCAAGGCCGCCCTGGAAGCATCCTGCCGCTATCTGGCCTACGAGCTCGGGCCCCGTAAGATCCGGGTTCATGCGATCTCGCCGGGACCGCTCAAAACCCGGGCCGCCTCGGGGCTGAAGGATTTCGACCGGATGTTGAACGATGCCACAGCACGTTCACCGGTCGGCGAACTGGTGGACATCATGGACGTGGGCTTCACCTGCGCGTTCCTGTCAACTTCATTTAGCCGCCGACTCACCGGCCAGACCATCTATGTCGACGGTGGCATCAGCATCATGGCGTAAATTTAGAGCCTGCTTTTTTGCAATGTATACTCTGGCCAGCGGTCAGCTTTCAGCGATCAGTTTTCAGCTTTTCCGAGTGGAATTTGATGCTTCGAGCTGACAGCTGACCGCTGATCGCTGACAGCTTAACAAGGAGAAAATATATGGCCAAGACTGCGAACGGATTTTTCGACGGCAACGACCTGCTTGAATATCTGACCGACGCCGGTCAGCGCTCAGTGCTCTACTGGGACGTCATGCGGCAACGCGGCAATCAGTATCTGGAACATATGGCCGAGACGGTTCCCCACGTGCTGCAGTTCGAGCACGAACTGGTCATGTCCGGCCGCGACCTGCCCCGCCCCGTCAACTACGGAATCGTCAAGATCACGCCACCCAAGGGGACCATGATCGATAACCTGAAACGGCCCTTCGTCGTCATCGACCCCCGTGCCGGCCACGGGCCCGGCATCGGCGGCTTCAAGGCCGAGAGCGAGATCGGCGAGGCCATGCGGGCGGGCCACCAGGCCTATTTCATCGGCTTTACGCCCATGCCCATGCCGGGCCAGACGATCGAGGCGGTGATCGAGGCGTGGGCGGCTTTCATCAAACGGGTGAAGGAACTGCACCCGGAAGCCGAAGGCAAACCGGTAGCGATCGGCAACTGCCAGGCTGGATGGGCCCTGATGATGATGGCGTCGAAACATCCCGAACTGTGCGGCCCCCTGATCCTCGCCGGCTCGCCGATCTCCTACTGGGCGGGGGTCCGCGGCGTCAACCCGATGCGCTACACCGGCGGCATGCTGGGGGGCAGCTGGCTGACATCGCTGACCAGCGACCTGGGCCACGGTCTGTTCGACGGCGCCTGGCTGGTGCAGAACTTCGAGAATCTCAATCCGGCCAACACCCTCTGGACCAAGCAGTACAACCTGTACGCCAATATCGACACCGAGGCGCCCCGCTACCTGGGTTTCGAACGTTGGTGGGGAGGCCATGTGGTCATGTCCGGCGAGGAAATGCAGTTCATCGTCGACAACCTGTTCGTCGGCAACAAACTCAGTACCGCCGAACTGGTCACCTCCGACGGCGTGGTTCTCGATCCGCGAAAGATTCGCTCGCCCATCGTCTGTCTCTGTTCCAAGGGCGACGACATCACCCCGCCGCAGCAGGCTCTCGGCTGGATTCTCGACCTGTACCGGAGCGACAACGAAATCATCACCGCGGGGCAGACCATCGTCTACTCTGTCCACGAGAAGATCGGGCATCTTGGGATCTTCGTTTCGGCGGGTGTGGCCAAAAAGGAACATCAGGAATTCGCCGGCAACATCGATCTCATCGATTGTCTGCCTCCCGGTCTCTATGAGGCCGTGATGGAAACCAAAACCGAGGAAACCGAGGGTGCCGGACTGGTGACGGGCAACTACATCTCCCAGTTCAAGGCCCGCAGCCTGGACGACATTCGTGCCCTGGGCGGCAACAAGCTGGAAGAAGATCGCT
>Ga0209317_1003099_pt1 | contig 10960 bp, 12 predicted proteins | sample RifGroB2_FD_183994 | JGI IMG/M metagenome (GOLD analysis project Ga0209317, IMG submission 183994) | Soil microbial communities from Rifle, Colorado, USA - Groundwater B2 (SPAdes) (version 2) | ecosystem: Environmental > Terrestrial > Soil > Unclassified | place: Rifle, Colorado | collected...
TTCGCATCCAAATCTACAGTGCCATCATTACATATTGCTGGGTGGCTATCGTAGGAAAAGAACTGAAAATAGACCGGTCAACCTACGAAATATTACAGGTAATTGGCATATCCCTATTGGACAAAACGCCTGTAAATGAACTATTTGCAAATACAGATTACAAAGATGTCAAAGAACTCGATTGTAAACAACTGTCACTCAGCTTATTTTAAGTGGACAGTCATGATGCTACATATAAAATAACAATTACTCTTCCCCCATTTCACGAACAAAACCGCATCGTAAAAAAAATTGAACAACTCATGCAACTCTGTGATGAGTTGCAATATAGCATACAACAAAGCAAAATTGAAAATGAAAAATTGTTGCAGGGTGCGTTGAGGGATGCGATAAAGAAAGAGGAATATATATCTGAATTAAATTAGAAATGAAAACAATAGCCGTAATAATTGATTTTGATAATTTTTTTGGAACTGATATAAACCGAATTAATTCAGAGAGTTTGGAATTTGCATTTTCCGAAATTGTAAATCTTTGTGAGATAAAATTTAAAGAGTTTGAAAGAATATCAATTAGGTTATATGGCGGTTGGTACAACGAAATGTCATTGACTAAACAAGCGTCTAGTTTACAGCAGTTGTTATATAATGTCAGTGTATTTCCTAAAGTTCAAAATGGAAAAATAATACATGGCACAATTGAGATGATTTCGGAGTTGTATGGAGTACCTGACTTTACATGGGGTTATACCTATAAGGAATCAAATGGAATAAAACATGTAAGGATTGACTTTGATAATGTTGACGAAATTTGCAGCAATAACAGACAGACTTGTCCAAAATTTATATTATATAAATTCACAAAAAGCAAGGAAAAAACATGCCCTGTAGAAGGATGCAATAGTATTCACAAGAACATTTTTAAAGGTGTTGAACAAAAAATGGTTGACACTCTTATCGCTTGTGATATTTTAACAATAGCAGAAGATGAGGTAACAAAAGGGATGGTTATTATTTCCGATGACCAAGACCATTTCCCTTCTTTGGCGCTGGCAATAGAGAAACAAAAAGCAAAACAAATAAGAAATTTGGACGATATTTATTTGGTCATTCAAAATGACCTAAAGATTGAATTCATTACTGAGTTTTTAAAACCATTTCAAATTAAAACCATCTTATTATCATGACTAAAGAAGAAATAAAAAAAGATTTTTTGGCTTACGCCGATGATGATTCTGACGTTTTGTTTGAATCAAATGGTGATGTTATGTATTTTAAAAACGGAACTGAACAAATTTGCAGGATTAAAACCAATAATGAAGGAAATAGTATTGTTGAATATCAGGGTGAAGTGCTCGCCTACAGAACATTTATTGCAAAACATTTAGCAAAACTTGATTTGTTTGCAAGAAAGATAATTGAAAAAAGAAAAGGCTTAGATGAATTTGTTGATAGTCCGGGGATATTGCAGACTGGGCATTATTCAATCGATGGTAACGCACTAGGTTTATTACAAAAAGAATGCGATGAGTTTTTAGAATTTGGCTCTAAAATCAATTTTATCACTGCGGATGCTGGACATGGTAAAAGTGTTTTACTTAAGCAATTTCAAGCATTACAGGCAGAAAGATATATAAAAGGAGAATCAAACTATTTGTTTTGGCATGTTGATTTACAAGGGCGAGATCTTGTAAGATTAGGAGAAGCGATAATGTATGATTTAGGTGAATTAAGGTTACCTGGACTTTATTATCCTTCAATCATAAACTTGATTCAAAAACGTTTCATGATTTTAGCTATTGACGGTTTTGATGAATTAGCTGCAGAAATTGGTGGTGTAAAAGCCGTTTCTTCCCTTTCAAGTTTTGTTAACGAAATGGCAGGTCAAGGTACATTAATTGCAGCTTCTCGAAGAACTTTTTTTGATACTCACGATTATATTAAACGAACAACCTTACTTAAAAATAAAGTTCCGTATGACATTAACTTTAATGAATTAAAGTTACAGAACTGGACTAAAAAGGAGGTAATATCATATTTTTCAAACCTTGCTTTTGATGAGCCTGAAAAAATATATGATGCAATACTTTCCGAAGTACATGAAGAAAATCATCCAGTTTTGACAAGACCATTTTTATTAGCAAAAATAGCAACTGCGGTTGAAGGTGATTTAAATAAAGTTACAGAATTTTTCTCATGTAAGTGTAGTTCAAATGAAAGTGTTTCATATATCGTAGAATCTTTTACAAAAAGAGAAGTTGATAAATGGAAAGGAGTTGATAATAAAACTGGCCAACCTTACTTAACTTTTGAGCAACACATTCAACTTCTAGCAACTATTGCTAAAGAAATGTGGGATGCACAAAAAGATTTCATTACTATTGAAGAAATCGAAATATATACCGTTTTGCTTTTTGACGAATGGAATATTGAGGAAGATTTGCGACAAATAATTGTTAGAATTGTAGGTTCCCATGCTTTTTTAATTCCTGTCAATGACTCTAAAATGAATGCCAGAAAATTTGACCATGTGGAATTCAAAAATTATTTCCTTGCTAGAGCACTTGCAGGCCTAATAAATGAATCTATAAATACTGGAAATATCAGTAAACTTAAAAGATTCTTATATATAGAACAATTACCTGATTCTGTGGCGATGTATTGCTTTAATTATATTATTGATTTGAATAAAAACATTCAAAAATTAATTGAATATTTTAAAGCAATGATTGATTCTGAATGGAAACCTACATATTTACAGCTAAATATAGGTACACTTTTCCCCTTTATGATTGACAAAATAGATTTTAAAACTCCAATCTATTTTGACTCAAAAGTTAATTATTCCAGTTTGATTTTTGAAAACAAAAAGCTTTGCAACATAACATTTGAAAATGGAACTTTCATTAACATCAGCCTGCGGGATACAATTCTTGATAACGTCCATTTTAAAAAATGCGATTTCAATGAAATTAGAATTGAGTCAGCGTCAAGGGTTCTTTTTAGGGATGTGTCAATTCTAGATTCTAATGTAACATCGATAGTTCTTTTACGTGATGGAGAAGTTATCGAAGTAGCTTATTCTCCACATAGAATAAATGAATTACTTACCATAAATGGAATAAAACTCATTGACGGAAATACAATTATTGATTCAGATATTACCGCAATAGAGAAAAGTGAATTCAAAAAAACTCTTTCAAAGTTCATTTTGAAATTTAATAAAATGACAATTCAGTATGAAAAGAATATAATAAATGAAAAATATTTAGGAAATAATATTCATTTGCTATTAGAAGAAATTATCCCGCTTTGTATTGATTACAAAATAATTGAAGTAATCGAAACTAAGCAATCAAAACAGTCGTCAACTACTGCATGGAGGTTAACTGTTGACATGGAAGATCTGTTTAAACATGACGGAATTGAAGGAAATCATCCATTAACAAAATTCTGGAGAGGAGTAAATGAAAAATAGCAAGCTCAATTTGCAATCACATTGCTAAAGCCCAATCGTTTAACTATTTTCTTTCCTGACAAAAATGCTACTCTCACTCATTTTTTCTCCAAAGTTATTTCCGCATCCCGGAAAAGTCAGGGTTTATTGCCGAAATACTCAATTGAGTTTACCACTTAGAAAAACCGTCGCACCGGAATTTCCAATGCAACGGTAGTTTCAGTTTCAGGGAATTCTGTTATTTCTCCCTACGCACACCTTTGTGAGGCTGTCCGTTTTGGTTCACATCAATAAACTGCCCGGTGTTGGTGTCTCTTTTCACCCACTGTTCGGTTTTAGGATTGAAAACCTGAGAACGTTCTCGTACAGCACCATTGCGGTGTCCGTCTCCGGGGGTTCCATTCTTTGCCATTTTTTAAATTTTTGGCTCACAAACTATTTAATACTAAGGCGTTTGTGTTTTGCCCAAGGAATAAATTTGGAAGTAATATAATTAATCCTACTTTTATGGTCGAAAACATGATCTTTCCAGGAAAAATGATTTTCAACCATCCGAAGCTTTATTCCATAAGCTTCGGTTTTTTATTTTAACATCTTAATCAACTTATCTATTTCATCGTGTGGCAAACTGGCATTTATTAGTTTTAACTGTTCCAATAATTCAGTACCTTTTGCCTTTGTTATTATCTCTTTTTCAATAAGTTTGTTAATAACCCAAATACTTCCATGTACCTCAATTTTTAAATCTTCGGCTTCGTTTCGTAGCTTTTTATCACCAGTTAACAAAGGGCATTTTAGCTGGTGAGATTTCCAAAGAACTGTTTTGTCGGTAATTCCTTTGAAAAATCGCCTGGTGACGAAGTTTTGTATTTCTTCAACTTCATTCGCGGTAAGCTTAAAGACGATAAGCCTCTTAGCCCTGACAAAAGATTCTATTTGTTCTTTTTGATTCGATTCCAATATTTCTTTAATCACGAAATCGGTTGTGCAAATTTCAAAGTCAAGCATAAAAAACTCCGGCATTGCACCAATGCTGATTACATCGAAAAATACATTTGTATCTGTGATTATCAGCTTCATACCAAAGGTTGCATTTGTTCTCTGAAACGCCAAACCGAAGTTCCAGCAAAATAAGCCGCTTCATTTACTGAAATAAGCTCTTTTCCTAATGATAAATATATTAATCGCTCAAAACGAACAGGTTTTTCCCTGCTTAAAAAACGACCAGGTTCCTTTCCTGGTTCATGCAGTTTTCGTTGCCTGTAACCCATGTTAAGTTGTTTATAAACATAGTCGTTAATTATTCCCAACAGTAATGCACGGGAAAATATAGCTGAAAACGATATACCCCAACGTTCTTTTATTAAGACCAGCTCGTTTTGATAGAAATGAAACCGGCCTTTGTGCAAGTCTTTTCGTGCCATATCTTCTGGATACAGCAATGCAGAAGCAAAAACATGACAAAGTTTTTCTTCATTCTTAGGCTCAATACCTTCAGGAAAGGTAAGTGCATGATGTGCAAGTTCGTGAAGTGCAGTAAAACGTTTTCTTACAATATTGTCATCCGGAGTTGATTTTCGCAGAACAATTACCCTTTGGGTTCCAGTATCAGCCTTTAAACCATCAAAAGAGTTTGGAGCTTCAATTTCAACAACTTTATACCCCTTGTCTTCAAGCATTTCAACAACATCAGGAATTGGGTCATAACCCAGATCCCATTCCTTGCGCAATGCTTGAGCTGCTTCTTCAGCTTCTTTGGCGTTTGAAACAATGTTTGGATACTCAAAGTACGAGGCAGGCTCTTTTAGATTTAGAATGTTTTCAAGTTCAAAATATCGCTCGAATGCTTCTTTAGCTTTTTCTTCAACTGCTTCTTGTTCAGTCTTCGATAATTTTGAACTATATTTTCTAAAATCAACATTAGTCAATTCAACAGACACAGCGGGTTCAGAGAAAAAGAAATCAACCGGTACATTTAAAATGGTTGATAACGTAATAATTAAATCGCTGTCTGGTTTCATTTTGCCCTGCTCATACTTATTCAGCGACTGTTTAGAAACGACATTCCCTAATCTGTCGGCAATGTTCTGTAGCGACAAACCAGCCATTTTGCGGGCTGCTATAAATCTGTTTGCAAAAATATTTTCCATAGTATTAATTCGATTTATGTTGACAAATGTAATAAATAAATATCAATTGTCAACCAGTATTACATGAAATTTATCAACAATGTTAACTTTTTATTGAAAATATTGGATTAATAACTGATTGACACCAGAATTCTAACAGAAGATATTCCTATAAAGTATTATCGGCTTAGAATAGCTGACCCTATGCAAAGAGGTCCTACTCTCACTCAATTTTATCGCAAATTTATTGATCGCATCCCTGAAAAGTCAAGGGTTGCATGCACGTCTTCGATATTCACTCCAGTGGCTGAGCTTGTCGAAGCCGCCCTTGACTGGAATCCGGTCTGCTCAATGTGCAATTGGCTCAAAATTAATTGGAGAGCCAGCCTACAAAAACCCACAGGGCAGTGGTACAAAACAATGCAAACAAATTTATTTACTCCGCGTGATAAGTTTAATTCAACATTGTGTGAAATCGAGATCAGTTACAAACCCAGGTACAAAGCTTCTGAACTGCCAAAGGTGGTTACTTCTGGAGATGCTTACGAATGCTTAAAGGATGTTTTTTCCCAGTTTGGATTACCGTGAATACTTCTACATCCTATGCCTGAACCGGAATAACAAAGTTTTGGGTTACTGCCAGATTTCTGCCGGAGGTTTATGTGGCACGATTGCAGACGTTAGAATGATTATGCAGACGGCACTTAAAAGTTCAGCCACATCAATTATTTTGGCGCACAACCACCCGTCGGGAAACCTGGTACCCAGTGAAGCTGACAAAGATCTCACCAAAAAGATCCGCGAAGCCGGTAAGTTTCTCGACATTGCAGTATTGGATCATCTTATTCTGACTTCAGAATCTTACTTCTCATTTGCCGACGAAGGTTTGATGTAGAAAAGGCTTCGGCCTTTTTTTTTGTTCGACTATTGACTGATGTTATTTAATATCGTAACTTTAATAAACTTTTTAAAATAACATATCTATCGGTCCAGGGGTGGAAGCCGATAAAATGTTCATATTTTGCAACAAAAAGTTTGATAAAACCCTGGCGCTCGCCGGGGTTTTTCTTTTAAACCATACCTCATACGAAACTTTCACTTCCTGATTATTTTCCAGATGATCTTTCAATCTTTTAAAATACTTGTTTTTGATGTTCAGCTTGTTACATAGATATTCTTGTTACACTCAAATTAGGATAAAGTTATTTACGCCATCCGGAAAAGTCAAGGCTTTGGGTTTCACCTAATCTGTTTGACAAAAACAACACTTCGTGCTTGTTCAAAAACCTAACGGTCCCTGAGCGTAAACAGTCGAAGGGCGTTAGGTTTTATGACATTCGGCCTTGACAAGAATCCGCATGGCTCAATGTGGTTTATCCATAATTTAATTTTTACCGGCGAGCCAGATGCCAAAATAAGTCCCTAAGGCAAGGGCAAAATGTTATGGGTAAATCAAATGTTGCTGAAAAAACAGCCAATGTTGCTGAAGTAGTTGAAGTTGTAGAAGTTGCTCCGGTTTTGACCATTGTGAAAGACGAAGTCGAAGCGCCACGGAAGCTAACTTTGGATGAGAGGATTCAAAGAGTGGAAGATTTATCATTGCTTATCGACCGTTGGAAGACCTTGAACGATTCACGGCGTAAGTTGCAAACCTTCCAGATCGGAGCTGATTCTCTCAGTTCTGTGATCAGTTTGAGGGATTCAAATGGAAATGAGTTCAAAACTTCCAACTCAGCGGTGATTACCTCTGTTATCGACGAAATGAAACGAACCCTGGATGTGAAAGTCCGAGATGTTGAAGAGCAAATTTATGCGGAGTAAAAGATTATGCAAAGAAACCAGCAGAAACCTTCTTATATAACCACTAAACACTTGTTTGATTTGCATAAACACTTTGCATAAATATTTTGCTTTTTTTATTCCGGCAATGGTGCCAACATAAAAAGCAATAATATGAAACAATTACAAACAGTACAAGAACTGATGGATGGTTGCGTTCATTTTTTTGAGCAACAATTCTATTCTCCCAATCGAATTGAACGCTACAGGTTTCTGTGGAAAAATAAGCTGATTCCATTTATGTTTCAAAAATCATTTTTGTATTATGATCCTTCGGTTGGAGAAGAGTATATTCGCTATAATATAGGCGGTAGCATTTTACCTATTGAACGGGACATTATCAGAAGTATAAAAGTATTGAATGAGTTCCAAGAAAAAGGAACAATCCGCAGAGCCTACCGCAAGCCAATTACTCGAGAATTATCTGGAGAGATAGGTTGTTTAATGAATAGATACCTTTTGCATTTGGAGTGCTTACGTCGCAGTAAAATAACAATTTCAGCTCACCGACTATTTCTTTCCAGATTTCTTTTCTATCTGAAAAATAAACAAATATCTAATATTGAAGAAATTATAGAAAGCCATATTTCGTCTTTTGTTTCTACTCAGACTAAAAATCAGATAGGCGTTGTATCTGCTATCAGATTATTTTTTAGATTTCTATTTGAGGAACGCATCATAAAGCTTGATTTAACCACAGTTATCCAACATTACAAGTGGGTCAGTAGAGCAAAATTACCTTCGGTTTATACCGCAAAGGAGGTATTCCAAATAGAGTCATCCATAAACAGAGACAATGCTACCGGTAAAAGAAACTATGCCATGACTCTGTTGGCCTCACGGCTGGGGCTAAGAGCATCAGATATTGCTCACCTGACTTTCCGCAACATCGACTGGGAGAATAGCACAATTAAATTATCCCAATTTAAAACTGGCAAAGTGATTGACCTTCCATTGCTTGCAGATGTAGGGGACGCAATTATCGACTATCTCAAATATGGCCGCAAAAAATCAGCGTCACCATATATTTTCCTTTATGCCAGTGCTCCATTCACCGCCATGACAAATGGTTCCATTTCATGTGCTCTTGGTCTTATCGTGGGTTCATCCGGGGTTGATACAACCGCGAGAAGGCACGGACCGCATGCCATGCGCCACAGTCTGGCCAGTCGATTTTTGGAAAACCAGGTATCAATACCTGTTATCTCCGAGGCTTTGGGGCACCAAAGTATCACAAACACGATGTCTTATCTTAGAATAGATGTGGAATCGTTACGGCAATGTGCATTGAACGTTCCGCTTGTGGAACCATCATTTTATGAGCAGGAAGGAGGTACCTTCTATGAATGAGTTCAATTACGGCAGCATCTATGCCCCTTATTTCAAGCAGTTTATTGTCATGAAGAAAGGGCTCGGTTATGTGTCCTTGCGTACTGAATGGGTCTTTCTTGAGTTTGACAATTTTTTCATTACCAACAACATAACAACCATTGGAATAACCAGGCAACAAGTTGAACAGTGGCGTGCTACAAGGATAAACGATGCATTGTCAACAATTTGCACAAAATACATTATCCTTTCTCAATTCTGTAAGTATATGTGCAAGGTTGGTTATGACTGTTATATCCCGAGAAGCCCTGTTTATCCTCCCAGAAACAGCTATAAACCCCATATCTACTCTAACCGGGAAATCGCAGACCTCTTCCATACATGCGATAATATGCGATTGCATGACAAGCACATGTCCACCATACTTTTTATTGTACCAGCCATTATCCGTCTGCTGTATGCAACCGGTCTTAGAATCAGCGAAGCCTTGGCTTTGAAGAACAAGGATGTGGACTTTAACCAGCAATGCTTAATTATCAGAAAAAGCAAGAATGGGGAGGAACGTATTGCTCCCATGTCTGGCGGCTTAGAAGAAGTGCTGAAACAGTATCTGCATTATCGGGATCGGATGCCCATACCACGCATCAAGGATATCAACGGCTACTTCTTTGTGTCTCCCAACGGAACAAACTGTTGTCAAGGCAGTGTATATACCTGGTTCAGGAAGGCACTTGCCATATCAGGAATCCCGTTTATTGGAGATCATCAGGGTCCTCGTGTTCATGATTTGCGGCATACGTTCGCGGTTCACGCTCTGGCTCAGATGGCTAAATCCGGACTCGATCTTTACTACTCACTGCCTTTGATTTCGACATTTCTTGGTCATAAATCAATAGGTGCGACCGATCATTACGTCAGGCTAACTGCGGAGATGTATCCTGATCTGCTTAAAGACGAAAAGGGTGTATGCGCCTATGTTTTTCCAAAATACAATAATCTTTTGTACAATGGAAACGACTGATTTTGCAAAATATCTCAGCACTTTCCTTACCAAGTATCTTGCGGGTGAGCGCAACTGTAGTCAAAATACCATTTTGGCTTACAAGGATACTTTCGTTCAGTTTATAACTTTCATGAAAGAACAGAAAAACACTGAAGTACAAAAGCTGACTCTTGAATGTATTACCAGGGAAATTGTCATCAACTTTCTTGACTGGATTCAGGAGAACAGGCATTGCAGTAATGCCACACGGAATTATCGTCTTGCCGCTTTGCATTCGTTCTTCAGCTTCTTGCAATACGAAAATCCCGAAAGGATGTATGAGTGGCAAAAGATACTGACCATAAAAGTTAAGAAACACGAAAAAAAGAGTATCAACTACCTGACAACTGATGGCATAAAGCTACTTCTTGAACAGCCGGATCTAAGTACCAGAGGTGGTTACCGTAATCTCACAATGCTTGCACTTATGTATGATAGCGGAGCAAGGGTACAGGAAATAATAGATCTTACTCCTTCCTCTGTCAGACTTGAGAACCCAAGCATAATAAAACTATTTGGCAAGGGGCGCAAGGCCAGATTTGTACCATTGCAACAACAGCAGACCGTGTTCCTGAAAGAATATATGCAGAAAAATCATTTGTTGGAAACCCATGCCAATCAATATCCATTGTTCTCAAATAGCAGAAAAGAAAAACTTACCCGGGCAGGTGTGACCTACATCTTGAAGACATATGCAGACCTTGCAAGGAAAATCAATCCGGCAATTATACCTGAGACGATCAGTTGTCACTCCTTACGTCATTCTAAGGCCATGCATCTTCTTCAGGCCGGTGTAAATCTGGTTTACATCCGAGATCTTTTAGGCCATGTTTCAGTTCAGACTACAGATGTGTATGCTCGTGCTGATTCCAGACAGAAACGGGAAGCTTTTGAAAAGGCCTATGTTGACATTAATCCGGCTGGCTCCAAAACAAAATCCTGGGAAAAGAACAACAATCTATTGGATTGGCTGAAAAGTCTAGAAAAACAATTATGAATTTATGCAAAGTGGTACTGTAAAGTAAAAGGATTAACAATCTGATTGCAAGCATGTCTTACAATGCCACTTTGCATAATCATTTGCTTTCCATAATCAAATTAACCTTTAACCAAGAGTGGAGGCTTCGCCTCCATTTTTTTGTTCGTTCAGGTTTGACAAATCGGA
>Ga0209317_1003100_pt1 | contig 10960 bp, 3 predicted proteins | sample RifGroB2_FD_183994 | JGI IMG/M metagenome (GOLD analysis project Ga0209317, IMG submission 183994) | Soil microbial communities from Rifle, Colorado, USA - Groundwater B2 (SPAdes) (version 2) | ecosystem: Environmental > Terrestrial > Soil > Unclassified | place: Rifle, Colorado | collected...
TTCTTTTCATCTCCCTGATTTTGGCGCCGGCGACGGCCAGGACGTGGCGCGGCGCGGCATAGCTGTCCTGGTATCGGCCGATGTAACAGGAATCATGGTAGCTGCAGTCCAGCCACTCCGCCTCCAGGTTGAGCCTCCCCTGCCGGATCAGCCCGTCGATGAAGCTGCTGTAGTCCTCCACCTGCGCCTGGAACCCGAGGTTACGGTAGTCGACGGCGAGCGTCTGGTAGCAGTGGGGGCAACTGGTGACGACCTTGGCCACGCCGTGCTTTTGCATCAGCTCTATGTTGGCCCGCGCCTCCATCTGGTACAGGTATTCGTTGCCAAGCTTCCTGGGGGGGTCGCCGCAGCAGGTCTCACCCTTGCCGAGGATCCCGACGCGAATGCCGGCAGCGTGGCAGATCTTCACGAAGTTTCGGGCCACCGACTGGTTGCGATGGTCGAAGGAGGCGTAGCAGCCGACGAAATAAAGTATGTCGCAGGGGGCGGCACCCTCCTCACCGAGCACCGTGACCTCCAGCCCGGCGCTCCAGTCCGCCCGTCCGGCAAAGGCGAGGCCGAACGGGTTGCCGTTCACCTCCAGGTGGCCAAGGGCGGTCCGCACCTCGTCCCCCGGGAACTCCCCCATCATGAGGGCCAGGTTCCGGCGCATCTCCAGGATCTTGTTGACGTGCTCGATGTTCGCCGGACAGATCTCCTGGCAGGCACGGCAGGTGGTGCAGGCCCAAAGGACCTCCCTGGTCACCTTGTCGATCAGGTTTTCCTGCGGGGCGTCGAAGGAAAGCTCCCCAATCTGCTGCACCACTGTCATCGGGGAGAGCGGCTTGCCGGTATCCCAGGCCGGGCAGCGGTCCTGGCAGCGCTTGCAAGCGGTGCAGGCATCCCCGTCGTAGATGTCTTTCCAGGAGAGTTCCGAGATCTTCGACGCGCCGTAACTCTCACGGGTCTCATCCTCGAGATCGATGGTCCCGATCGAACCCTTGGGACGGAGATCGGTGAAAAAGTAGTTGACGCCGGTTAAGAACAGGTGCCGCAGCTTGGTGAAAGGGATGCAGGCGACAAAGCCCAGGGAGATGACCAGGTGAAACCACCAGAGCCCCTTGTGCCATGCCCGCAACCGCGTCGGCCCCCACCCCTCCAGAAACAGCGCCACCGGGAGCCCGCCATAGGAATAAGGGGCGAGACCGGGGTTATCGTGCAATTCGGTCACCGCCATGCGCGTCCCCTCGAGGAGAAAGCCGGTGAACAGTATGGCAAATAGCAGGACGTGGCTCAGGTAGTCGTCATTCCCCGTCTGCAGCCCCTTGGGCCTGATCATGAAGCGCCGGAGGGCGAAGCCGACAAGCGCAGCTATGGCGAACAGCCCCGCCCCGTTCAGCACCAGCTTGAAGACCAGATAGAAGTTCCCGGCGAGAAAACGCACCGAGAAAAGCGGGTCGGTGAGGTCCGCCTGGAGCATGATCAGGAGCGTGCCGATAAAGAGCAGCAAAAAGCCCCAGAAAAAAAGGGCGTGCAGCAGCCCCGGCCGCCACACAAGCAGGACCCGCAGCTGGCCGAACACCTCTTTCAAAAAGAGCCCCACCCGCGCCGCCGGGTTGTCGAGACGGTCCAGTGCGCCACCCTGCCGGTACACCGGGAGCCGCCGGTAAAAACCCCAGCCGCAGAGTCCCAGCGCAATGACGGTCATAAGATACATCACCCCGGTAACGCCATGTCCCACGTTCCAGTAGATCTCTCTGGTTGCTTCCATTGACTCTGTCCTGATAGTCCAAGGCTGCACATGGGCTGTCATATCTTTGGTAGTATCCGGCGGCGCAGCCGTTCTCAAGCACCAGACAGTAACGGCGCCGGAACTGTAACAATCATGATCACGCCACTTTGAGGGGCGTGCAGGCACCCCTCAAAAATATCTTAACAACATTTAATGTCAAGGCGCTAAATATGCCAGATTCGGAACAGAGGTCCTGTCACTGGCAGGACCGCTTCTTCTGGTAAAACCGGAATTACCAGTAAAGCGCCCTCTGCTGAGAGGGGATAGTGTCGATGTCAGAGTGTCGCACTCTGTTGTGCAACGAGTCAGGGGGGTAGTTCGACAGACGTTATACTTGTGAAAGACGGGAGGGGGTCGGCATTGCAGGATCATGAGACAAAAATCACTAGGCAAGAGACTGATAAACGTCTACTATTCAGATAGTTTCAAACCGTCCCCCCAGATCGATAGAGAGCCATAAAATGAAAATTACTCCTGAAACCATACAGCCCAGGCCAGTACAACAGGTAGAGAGCAGGACCGACAGCCAGCACGGCATCGCGCAGAACAACAGTGCCGCAAAAAACCCGAAAAAGGGGGATGTCGTTGAACTCTCGGCCGCCCTGGACCAAGAGCTTACCGGCCGGCAGGAGGAGTTGCAGGCCGAGCGGATCGAAGCGATCAAAGCAGAGGTAGCGGCAGGTACCTACCAGGTCAGTTCGCGCGCGGTCGCGGAAAAGATGCTGTCGGGGTCCTCCGGCATCTAGAGGAAGGACGTTCGCAAAAAAGTCGGCGCGCCGGAGAAAGGGCGCGCCGACTTTTTTTATTACAAAACTTCCCCCTCCCGCCTGCGGGCCCGGCCGCCGCAGCCAAGGCTGCTTTGGCGGAGGAGGCCTGGAGCCCCTTCGGCGCGCAAGCCCGACCTCCGCACGCTGGGGGAGGAGTATCTCTACGACGTACTTACTCTCTGGACAAAGCGCCGCCGAGGGCGGGGTGATGAAACCAGGCGGCCATGCGGGAGAGTTCGTCGGCAATCTGCTGCAGTTCCTCCGAAGAGCGCCTGATCTCCTCGGTGGACCCCTCCGCCCGCCGCGTGATTTCGGCCATGCCATCCATGTTCGCTGAGATCTGTACCGCCGCGGTCGATTGCTCTTCGGCCGCAGCTGCGATCCGCGCCGCCATTTCCGCCCCCCGATTGGATACCTCCAGGATCTCCTCCAGCGACCGGCTCGCTTCGCTGGCGCGCCGCACGCCGTCGGCGACATTGCCGTCACCTGTCTTCATGGCAGTCACCGAACGTGCAGTCCCGTCCTGAATGTCCTTGATCATTGCTGCGATCTCTGCGGTTGCCGAAGTGGTGCGGGTGGCGAGCTTGCGCACCTCATCGGCGACCACGGCAAACCCCATCCCCATCTCTCCGGCGCGCGCCGCCTCGATCGACGCGTTCAACGCCAGGAGCCGGGTCTGATCGGCTATGTCATTGATGATCCCTATGATGGAGCCTACCTGCTCGGAGCGCTCCCCAAGGTCTTGCACCAGTGCCGCCGCCTCCCGGACGGACGAGGCGATTCTTTCCATCCCGTCAGCCGTGCTGGCCACCATCTCGCCCCCCCTGCCGGCGGTCATCAACGCCTGCTGCGACGCGGCGGCGGCATGGGCGGCGCTGCCGGCCACCTCGTTTATGCTCTGTGAGATCTGGGCCATGGCCGTGGCCGACTGCTCGGTGGCCAGTGCCTGCTCCCGCGCACCCTGGGAGAGTTCCTCGGCGTTTGTGGAAAGCTGGCGGGAATGGTCCGCCAGCTTGGCGATGGCCTCGGCCAGTCCCCCGGTGATCTCGCCTAGCTTTGCCGTCGCCTGGTTGAAATGGCGCGCGAGAGCGCCGAACTCGTCCTTGCGGTTGGCGTCGAGCTTCCCGCTGAAATCGCCATTGCCGAACCCCTCCGCCAGCACGGTCAGCTCCCGGACCGGCGTGGTGATGGAGCGGGCCAGGAACAGGCTGGTGAGCAGCCCGAACACCATCATCCCGAGCCCCAGCAGCGATACCGCGATGACGAAGCTGCGCACCATGCGGTTAACTGAGGCGACCGCCTTCTCCTGTTCCGCCTGGGCCGCCGTCACCCCGCGCTTCCCCTGCTCGTTCTGCTGGGCCACCAGTTCCTTCAGCTTTGCGTTCAGCGCCACGGCCTGCCCCCGGACCGTGATCACCCGCTGCAGTTTTTCCACTACCCCGTCTTTTGACAGCAACAGACCCTTGAGTTCGTTCAACATGCTCCCTACACTCCGCAACCCTGCGGCTTCCGAGCTGTTCCTGGAGCCGCCGATGGCGCCGGCCATGCGACGCTGCACCGCGTCGGCTGCTGCGAATTTGGCGTTCAGCTCCTTGGAGAGGCTGGAAATCTCCTCGGTGCTCCTTGCGGAGAAAAGCTCCCTGATGCTGTTTTTTATATCCAGGCCTAACGAGGTGAGGCCACCGTTCAACGCGAGCACGTCGCCTGCCGCGTTCGACCCTTTCAAGGAATCGTCGTGGCTGCGGCTTTCCTGGTTGTATTTTGCGGTGGCAAGAATTACGGCCTGTTCGATCTCCATGACGGAGGTGGAAAGCTTGGCGCTGACGTTCTGCGCCATCTGGTCATAGTCGGTGCTGGCAGCGTCTGCGCCCTTGGCAAGCACGGCCGCTTTCAATTCGAGGAGACCCTGAGGACCGCTGACCAGTTTCCTGACCTCGCTGACCAGTTCGGCTGGCACCTTTACGCTTGGATCGCCGCCGGCCACCAGCCGGTTCCTGGCAAACTCGTTCAGCGAGGCATCCAGCCTGCCGCGGGCGATGATGACCCCCTTCTTGCCGGTCGCCTTCAGCAGTTCAGAAAGGGCAAAGTTGGCGTCCTTCAGGAAGTCTCGTGCCGAGGTCAGATTCATGAGCTTCTCGGTTATCTCGTTGGCCGAACCGCTGGAGGCGGAGAGCTGCCGCGCTGAGGATTTCTGACGTTTCTGGATCGAGGCGTCTAGTTCGGAGAGTCTGCGCGTTATTTCCTGGAGCTTCGCCCTCATGGCCTGATCGGCCAACTTGGCGCTTTCCTCGGATTTCAGCCTCTCCTCTGTCGTTGCGAACATCTCCGCAGTCAATTTCTGCATCCGCTCACTTTTCTCGCTGCCACCCCCCTCGGCACTGTTCGCCTTCAGCGCGTCCAATTCACCGCTCACCCTCTGCAGCACGGTAAGGGTTCGCTCCGCATTGGCCTTGGCATTTTTGAGATCGGCAGCGGACGCGGAAAAGGCGACCTCAAGCAGGTTCGAGGTGTGCTCCTGCAGCGAGCGCTGCAACTCGATGGTCTTCAACTGGAAGGGAGTCGAGCGCTCGGTCAGCACGAAAAGCTTACCCTGCACGAACTTCATCCCGAGCAGGCTCACCCCGCCGATCACCGCAATACCAGCGAGCACGAGAACGGCGTTTATAATCAGCTTGTTTTTAATGGTCATGGCTCACATCCGTTGTGGGTTGCATCGGCTATTTTTTCAGGTACTTGTTGCCATCGCCCTTTATGTAGTCGAAAAGCCTTTGCACCTTCGCGGAGGGTTTTCCCGCTGTAACTGCAATGATCGGGCTGGTGAGCGGCGGAGCCTCCACCACTTTCACCGTTTCGTCAGCCAGGCCGAACGGGTCAATGCCGATCCCTTCAGGTGTCGCAGCGACGCTCTCCCTTATCTTCGCGTAGTTAGTGGTATCCAGGACGTCCTTCGCCACATCTTCGCCATCCAGGATCTCCTTCTTGAACTGCCCGTTTTGACCTGGCGTACCTTTGCCCCAGACGACGATGATATCCTTGTCGTCCCCGCCGACCTCCTTCCAGTTGAGCAGTTTCCCGGTGAAGATCCCTTTCAGTTGCTCTTTGGAGAGCTTGGTCACCTTGTTGGTCGGGTGCACGAAGATCGCCGTGCGGTTGCTTCCTATTTCGTTGATAACCAGCGTTGCCGGGTCGATTTTGACCCCGTCCTTTTCGGCACCGGCGAGCATGGAAGTCAATGGGACGGCAGCGCTGGCGATATCGACTTTCCCCTTGACCAGATCGATCAGACCATCCTTGGGACTGGACTGCAGGATGATCAGCGTGTCCCGTCCCGCTTTTTCATAAGGTGCTTTGACGGGAGTGAACGCAGCGCTGATCGAAGCCCCGCCACCGCCTACCTTCACCTCCTCCCCATAAGCAGCGCCGGCTATGCACATCGATAAACAAACGATCGCCGCATGTTTCGTAGAACTTTTCATTATTACCCTCCAGTTTTGTTATCTGTTGCGAAGTGGGTCCAGATACGCCGAACTCGCTGTTGCGGACCTGCATAAAATCGATGACAGCGATCCGCATCGTAGAGGCTTCATGAGTAGGTTGTGTTTGTTAAGTTAATGTATCGACCGGTGCTTCAATATCATTAGCTCAAAACCAAAAGAGGAGGATTTTGAATCAGGGGCTTCGAAATCCCCCAACGGCTCAGGTGGGGCCACAGCGGGCTACCAGCCGTTAAATAGCGGAGTGCGGCTCAGCAAGATGGGGTGGTTGAAAAGCAAGGCGGCAATCCCCGGTGAAAATTTCGGTTCATTGGGCTTTACTGCGAAATAGCGGAATAGAACTCTCGGTGGGTTCCCGTCCCGGCAGAACGGGAAAGGTTTGGGCAAGAATAATCATTCAACTGCTTGCGGCTCTACAGATGGCAAGGGCTGGTTTGTAACAGACACAGGCACGGCTAACCTGTCTGCCGTGCCTGTGACATACAACTCAGAACTCCACCAGGCCGACGATCTTGCGTAAAAGCACCAGCAGGTCGCCGACGTCTATCATACCGTCCGGTTGCGGCACCCCGTTTACCAGCGGCGCCAGATCCCCGTGTGCCAGCGCCTGCTCCGTGGCCGGCTCCGCGCCGAGCGAGATCCTGAGCAGCGCCGAGGCGTCCTGGATGTCGACGCTGCCGTTGCCGTTCAGATCTCCCATGATCCTGTCGATCCGGATGATGTTCCTCCGGGCGATGCTCGACTGGCCGCCGCTATCCGTGGCCATGGCTGTTATGCGGATCTCTCCGGTGCGAGGCAGGGCGATCTGTTGCTGGAAGCTCCCTCCGCTCAGCTCGGGGGTGAAAATGGTGCCGTCGACATCGAGGATAACGCTCCCCCCCGGCAGCGCCCCGGCCATGCCATGGATCATCATGCTCTGCTGCTCCGTCCGCAGATCCTGGACCGGCTCGGTGATGGCCAGGCCCGGTCTGCCAGGCGCCAGCGTCACGCTGCGCTTGATCCAGGAGCTACGACCGGGCAGTTGGGCGCTCAACGCCACCGTGTTCACCCCTTCCTGGAGATAGCCGGTACCGGTGAATCGGCCATCGGCGACATTGAGGATCTGCAGCGAGCCTCCGTTAGTCCCGAGGGTAACCGTGCTTCCCGGCGTGACGGAGCCCGATACCGTGAAAATGGCGTCGTCGGTGACGCTGTTGTCCGCCGGCTCGCCGACTGTGATAATCGGCGCCAGCGCATCCAGGGTGATGCTCAAGGTCTGCGTGGTCCGGTTACCGGCACCGTCCCGGGCAGTCACGCTTATGCTGTTCACGCCGTCGCTAAGCGGCACGGCGCTGGAAAACAGCGCCGCCTGCCCGCTCAGGTCCGCGCCGTTCACGGTGAGCGATGCGATACCCGAGGCATCGGTCGCCCTCCCCATGATGTTCAGCACCGGGTTCGAGGTTACCGCGCCCGAGTGTAGCGTGGAGAGGGAGACAAGCGGCGGTGTCCCTTCTTCGGCCACGGTGAGCGGCTGCGCTGCGGGAAGTGCCGCGTTGTAGTTGCCGTCGCCAGGCTGCAGAGCGCTGATGACGGTGGTCCCTGCGCCGACCAAGGTCACGGTACTGCCGCTTATCACGGCAACGCCCGGATCGGAACTCAGGTAGCGGACCGGAAGGCCGCTGGTAGCGGTCGCCGTAAGGCCGAAAGGTGGATCCCCCAGCACCTTCTGGGCCAGCGAGGAAAAGCTGACCCCCTGCCCGCTTTTGTGGACGATGAAGGTCTGCGACCGGTCCGGAGCCCGGTCGAGGTCGCCGTTTCCTCCCTGAGAGGCGGTGATGACGACGCTCCCCGCGCCGGTGATCGTGAGGATGTTCCCGCTCACCCGGGCCACCTCCGGGTTGGAGCTGGTAAAGCTGAGGTCAAGCCCGCTGCAGGCCGAGGCGACGATCTCAAAGGGTGCATCCCCAAAGGTCCTTTCCGCTATCGGGGGGAAGGTGATTTCCTGGCACGACTTGAAGACGCTGAGCGTCCCCTTGGTCAGCACGAAGTAGTAGTTCGCCGCCGCAAGGCTGCCGAGGCCGAGGGCGATGTCGTAGTTCCCCGCCTCGCTTGCCAGCGACGCGGCTGTCGTCAGAAGCGGCACTCCGGAGAGCACCGACAGCTGCTCGCCGTTGACGAAGCCCCGGTAGGTCACCGTGAGCGCCGGGTTGGGGGTCAGGTAGGGGCGCGATTTGGCCTCTGCGGTGACCCAAAGAGGCGCCTTTGCCACGGTAAAGGGGACGGAAACGTCCGGGGCCGGGCGGTAGCTCTGGTCGCCACCCTGGGATGCCGTAATGACGGTGCTCCCCGCGCCGGTGATCTGAATCTCGCCGTTCACCACGATGGCGACCTCGGGATTGGAGCTGGCATAGGTGATCGGCAGCCCGCTCGTGGCGGTGCCGCCCGGGTAGAATCCGGCATCGCCGTAGGTCCTGTCGGTAATGGTCGCGATCTCTATGCTCTGCTGCTCTCTTGCCGACTGGAAGCTCACCTCGTTTCCGTAGGCGGTCCCTATCCGGTTGGTGGCAAAAGCCCTGACGTGATAGGTGGCGCCTGGCGTCAGCCCGGTCAAGGCGCCGGCAAACGGGCCTGTCCCGCTCCCCGAGTGGCTGCAGCTGTCGGCAAGACCCGGGCCGGGCGCGGTCCCCCAGCAAAGGCCGACATCGGTCGCCGGGTAGTAGTTCGGGTATACCAAGCCGCCGCCGGTGGCGGCATCGGGGGATGTCGAGGAGACCGCAGCCGTCTCCAGAAGCGGCAGGAAGGCGCCGGAGCGGATCCAGTTGGAAGCTGCCCCGCTCAGGGCGAAACCTTGCATAATACCGTCGGCGGCGTGTGCCGTTCTCTCGGGGGCTCTCGGGAAGAGGGTGTTGTCCAATCCGACGTCCCCTTCGTCGAGATGGAAATAGGCGGCCAGCTGCGGCTCATCCAGCGGGTCTACGATCTGTGACACGGCGGCGCGGATCTGTTCCTTGCTGCGCGCGCCGTCCCAAAGCCTGGTCTCGTCGATCTCCCCCTTGAAGAAACGGAAACCGCTGCGATCGGTCCCGACCAGCAGGGGCTCGCTGTTGTCCGGGTTCAGCCCGATGGCGGGATCGGCGAGCTGCGCCTCCAGCCTGCCGTCCAGGTAGAGCGCTGCCGTGGCCTGGGCGCGGTCGATGGCAAGGGCGACGTGGTGCCACTGCCCGTCGTTCAGGCTGGTGCTGCCGACCAGCCCCTGCGGCACCCCGAAGCTTACCGTGCCGTCAGCGATTTCCGCGGCGATCCTGTCCCGGTGCAGGATCAGCTGGTAGCCGCTCCAGTTGCCGGCACCGTTTGCCTTGGCAACGAGCCCCGTGCCGTCCGGCTGGGAGCCGTCCAGGTGCAGCCAGGTTTCCACGGTGAAACCGGCCTTGGCGCCGAAATTGAGCTGGGGCGCATCCTCCAGCCGCATGGCATCGTCCACCCCGTCAAGTCCCAGCCCATTCCATGGGGGCGGGTTCACGGTCAGGGTGCGCATCACGTCCGGCGCCGCCGCGTACTGCTCGTCTCCTCCCTGAGACGCGGTGAGATCGGCGCTCCCGGGCGCCAGCACCCGTATCTTCCTGCCGACCACCGCTGCAATGCCGGGGGCCGAAGTGTCGTACTCCACCGTGAGTCCGCTGGAGGCGGTGGCGCCGGGGTCGAAATCGCCGTCGCCGAAGGTTTTCGGGCGCAGCGGGTCGAAGGTGATGCTCTGCGGCGCGCTCCCGGTCACGGTGAGGACGCCGTTCACGAATGAATAGTCGTAGTTGGCGCTGACTATGGAGCCTATCGAGGCGACTATGGGATAGCTCCCCTTGGCGCTCTCGGCATCGGCGATCGTGGCCAGCAGCGGGACGCCGCCCAGCGATGCCAGGCTGTCGAAGTTGGCCAGCCCGTCAAAAGAGGCGGTAAGTTCAGGGTTCGGCTCCCCTACCTGCTTGCTTTTGTTCTCCGCTGTGATGACAAGCGGCGCCTTGATGATGGTCACGTTTCCGTTTTGGTACAGCACCGTGTAGTTCCCCAGAAGTCCGGTGCCGTTGTCGCTCGCCGTCGGCCTGACCAGGTAGCTGCCGGCGTTTTCACCGGGGTCCCGGCCCGCTCCGAAGGTGATCTTCACGGGCGCCAAGTCGCCGGGCAGGAAGCCGCTGTTGGCGGTAGACAGCGCAGGATCGGCCGCGCCATAGGTCTTGATCGCACTGACCGCGCTGACCGTGGCGCCTTTTGTACTTATGCTGAACTGGGCGCTCTGGAAGGTAATGGCGTAGTTGCCGTTTAGCGCCAAGGTCCCCTGCTGTATCGCGTAAGGACTCCCCGCCACGGTCTCGCCGGCGGTACGCTGGAGTAAGCCGCTGAAGCTGTCGCTACCGACCAGCGCCGGGCTCGACGTGTAGGTGAGCGCCGGGTCGGCGTCGCCGTAGCTCTTGGTCTTCGGGTCGGCGTTGACCGTGATGGTCTTCGCGGTGACCGCCAGGTTGGCGGGGTTGAAGGCCAGGGCGTAGTTGCCGCCGAGCGCCAGGGTCCCCTGCGTGATGGCGTGATCGCCTACATCCTCCCCGGCGACGCGGCCAAGGGTGCCGCTGAAGCTGTCGGTACCGACCAGCGCCGGGCTCGACGTGAAGGTGAACGCCGGGTCGGCGTCGCCGTAGCCCTTGGTCTTCGGGTCGGCGTTGACAGTGATGGTCTTCGCAGTGATCGTCAGGTTGGCGGGGCTGAAGGACAGGGCGTAGTTGCCGCCGAGCGCGAGGGTCCCCTGCGTGATGGCGTGAACGCCGACCTCCTCCCCCGCCACCCGGCCAAGGGCGCCGCTGAAACTGTCGCTACCGACCAGCGCCGGGCTCGACGTGTAGGTGAGCGCCGGGTCGGCGTCGCCGTAGCTCTTGGTCTTCGGGTCGGCGGTCACCGTGATGGTC
>Ga0209317_1003101_pt1 | contig 10951 bp, 13 predicted proteins | sample RifGroB2_FD_183994 | JGI IMG/M metagenome (GOLD analysis project Ga0209317, IMG submission 183994) | Soil microbial communities from Rifle, Colorado, USA - Groundwater B2 (SPAdes) (version 2) | ecosystem: Environmental > Terrestrial > Soil > Unclassified | place: Rifle, Colorado | collected...
CCCCTTTATCCTGTTTCTGGTTCTGGCGATATTCCCTTATTTTCTCAAGGCGCGGACGCGCAGGGATGTCGAAAAACCCCAGCCGGAAATTCATCCCGTCAGCAGCGGGATCTGCGCAAAGCTGTGTGCGCCCCTCCGGAGAACGCTGGGGGCAAAGCTTTATAGCAAGACCGTGGGCGTTCTGGCGGTTTCCCTGGTGGCACTGGCCTTGTTCGGTCCGCTTTTTGCCGTTTCCCATAAATCCCCGACCATGGGCTGCAATTCATGCCACAACCCTTCCATGGGAGACCGCCTGGGGTTGCCTCCGCCAACTTTCAAGGACCGGGTGAAAAACCCCACCCTCAAGGATAATACCTTTATGGTGGGTCACTGGTTTTATCCGCAGGTGATCTGGTAGGAAGAGATATTTTGAGCCGTGGCAGCAAGAAATATGGATGGCTTAATCGTTATTTTCCGGTTGCTGTTTTAACCATTTGATAAGGAGTACTTCAATGCGCAGAGTTCTTTTAATCAGCATGCTCATCATCGCCGGTTGCGGTGACGGGGAGTCGGGCAGCAAGACGGAAGCTGAACCCAAACCGAATCTGGCTTCTCAGTTCTTTTCGGGACCGCTGACTCCGGAGGGCAAGTTTGTCGAGGTGAAGCAGAAAGCCGAGGCGGGCAGCACAAAAGATATGGTGGGTCTTGCCCGGCGGTATTACACCGGGGACGGCGTTGCCAAAAATGCCGCCAAGGCGGCGGAGTGGTATGAAAAAGCCGCTGAGCAGGGAAGTGATTTTGCGCAATACAAAATCGCCGAGATGTATGCCAAGGGAGAGGGCGTACCCAAGGATGCAGCCAGGGCGGTCGAATGGTGGCAGAAATCGGCTGCGCAGGGCAATACAGACGCGCAACAATCGCTCGATCGCCTTCTTTCTGCCAAGGGACAACAGTAGGGAATCCAAGGGGCGCGCCGGCAGGAAGACGCTTTCGATGCGCTCGATAAACGGTGCCTGTGGCTGCTGATGCCGGCATTCGCGCTGCGCATTGCAGCGCCGCAGATTTATCTCGCTAGTTAGTCGCACACACTGCTGATGCTCTATGCTGAGGGGAACTTTGCGCCGCGCCGTTGCGCCATGCATTTTCCCATTTCCATGATCTGCTGCGGGCTGAGCAGGCGCGCGGAAAGCAACAGCAGCTCGGTTTCTTCAAGTTCGATATGCGGGGTGTAGCTGCCGACCAGTTTCTCGACCAGCGCTTTCGGCAACGGCGTATTCACCCCTTCGGCAAGTTTCACCAGCACCGCGCGCACCTCGCTCCAGGCGGCAAACATGACGGCATGCTGCGCCAGCAGGTTTTCGATCAGGGCTTTTACATTCGCTTTTTCGGGAGTGTTCAGGGCAAGCAGGGCGGGAAACAGATTTTCTTCCTCATCCTGGTGATGAAACTGTCCGGCACTATCGAAGTAGCGCAGGATGCCCTGCGCGGCCTGTTGCACCTGCTGGTCGCAACCGTGAACGGGCAAATGGGTGGCCAGTTTTTGCAGGGTGTCGAGTTGCTGATGAATCTTGCCGTGACAGGCATGCAGCAATTCCAGCGGGTGATCAAAACTGGGGGCGGCGGCGCCGGAGTTAAGGGAAATCATGTCGTCGGTCTCAGGAAATAAAAGGTAAGGGATTGTGGTTGGTGGCGACCAGCACGATGTAGGCGAATACCACCTGCGCCCCCAGCCACGCGGCAATGCGGATGGCTTTGGTCTTGCCGTGTTTCAGCGCGACGGAGCCCAGTGTGATGAACAGCAGCAGGCCGAAGAATTTGGCGGTCAGCCACGCATCCACCAAGGGGTATTGTTCAATAAGGTAGGCCATTCCCAGCGCGCTGGCGAGCAGCAGCGTATCCACGGCATGCGGCACAACCTTGACCCAGCCCTGCCGCATGATGGGCGAGCCGTTGAAACTCCAGATGCCGCGCAGGAAAAACAGTGCGAAGCTGATGACGGCGCAGGTGACGTGGGTATGTTTGAGCAGCATGAAACTCATGATTCGGCCTGTTCGATTCGTTGCAACGTGCGCCGGTAAACCGCGATGCCGGTAAAGGTGGCATAGCCCAGCAATATTCCCTGCAGCAGCAGCCCGAGCGCGACCAGCCACGCCGCCGCATTCCACCAGGGCGCCAGCAGCGTCGCCAGCAGCGTGATGACATGCAACCGGAAATGTCGCCATATCCAGGGTTCCAGGATGATTTCTTTCATGTTTGGAACGCCGACACTGATAGCTTTTGTTCCGCCGCGAAACAGGTGGAACCAGACCAGGAAGGGGATGATTTTGTACAGCATGCCCTGCATCAGGGACAGCGCAAAACCCAGCAGGAAGGCCAGAGCAGACAGCGTCCGCAGATAATCGCCGAACGCCGGCGCGAGCAGCGCTGCCAGTGAAAACACTGCGGCAAGCAGCAGCGAGATCATGCCCGTCTGAAAGAAACTCAGCGGTGCATCCGGAATGCGGCGGCGGCGCTGGTTTTGCAGCCTGAGCGTGACCGCGGCAAAACAGCCGGCCAATGACCAGAAAATGCTTTCCGCGATGAATCCGGCCCAGCCCGGCACCGATTCTGGCAAAAGCAGCGACAGATTCAGCAGCAGGGCGGCAAAAATGGCCGGAGCCAAACCGGCGGTCATCCATTTCGGATAGTTCGGCGTAAGCTGGAACATCGGCACAACCTGGTAAGACACGCCGACGATCAATAACATTACCCAGCCGCCCAGCGCGAGGCTGATGTGAGCGGTTGCCAGCTTGCTGTAGGGCAGCGGCAGGCCGTTGGCGTGACCCGCCGCCAGCAATGCACCGAACGTGGCGGCGCCCGCGAGCGAGAGCAGGGACAGCAGCAAGGCGGTTTTCGTCGCATTCTTTGCGGCGGCGCGCATCAGGCTGGTCAGGCTGGCAACAATGAATACCAGAAAGGCCAGCCCAAGCAGCGGCCAGGAAGAATTGAGCAACGCCGGCTCACCCAGCGCAAAGCCAGTGGACAGCAACAGGGTCCCGGCTATCAGCGGCAGCAGGGTGAACCAGGTCACCAGCCGGGGAGCGGGCATCGGGCTGCCGATGACCACCGGCAGCAACTGCTGGACGGCGCCCAGCATGACCATCGCCATGAATCCCAGCGTGATGGAATGCGTGGCGGCGACCTGCGCCGGGGAGCGCAGATCCGCAAACGGATTGCCGTCGGCGCTTGCCAGCAGCAGCGCGGCCAGTGCCAGAAAAACCGGCGCCACGGCGAAAAAGCGCAGCGGCACGCTGATGGGTGGCGCCTGATCGGGGCTGAGTGAGGCTATTTTCATGCGGTGCGGGTAATCAGGATTTCAAAATCTCCATTCGCCAGCGCGGTGGTCTGCCAGCGATAACCGTTGTCGCGCAATACTTCATAGAGCGGATAAGGTTCGCGGTGAATATGCACGCGTAGGGCTTCTCCGGCGGGGAGCGTTTGCAGCGCGCGCATGATATTTTCGAATGGCTCCGGCGGCGGCAGGCCGCGTACATCGAGTTCCGGCATTGTCGTCAAACTGCCTGCATCTGACCGAGCACCGCTTCCCGTTGTGCCGCCAGAATCTGATCCGTGATGGGGTAGAGAATGTTCTCTTCCTTGTGGTTATGCTGCTGCATCACCATCAGCAGGGTTTCCGAAAGGCCGCTGTATTGCTGCGCATCCTTGCGCGCTACCGCCGCACCCATTTGCTTGAGAAGTTCCTTGATCTGCGCGTGTTCCATGAGCATGACATGCACCGGACCGGAGGGGCCGCCGGCAGACGTCAGCGTGGGGAAAAGCACCTCTTCTTCCATGCGGAAATGCCGCGCCATGTCGTCACGAAAAGTATTGAAAGCGGTTTCAGCCTTGCCCCAGTCGCCGGCAAGGGCGGTTTGCTCGGCAATGGCAAACTCGTTGTCGCAGGCATTGTGGTCGGCGGTCATAAATTCTGCAATGGTGCTCATGTTGGTTTCCTTGTAAATGGCTGAATGGCGCGGTTGGCATAACCGCTGTTTCATCGAAGCCGGATTTTAAAGTTGAGTATTACTGTCGTCTATTATAACAATAAAATAAGTGCCGTCGATATCTCATCTCTGCCCGGAAATCAGGCCGGCGCAGCGCAACCCGCTTGCCACCGCGCCTTCCAGCGTGGCAGGGTAGTCGCCTGCGGTGTAATCGCCGGCGAGTAACAGCCGGGGCAGGGCGGTTTGTTGCATCGGACGTTGCAGGTTGGGTGCACAGCAGAAAGTGGCGCGCTTTTCGGCAATCACCTTGAACCATTCCGGCGATTCGGTGATGCCGAATTCTTCGCGCAACTCGGCGATAACCTTTTGCGCCAGTTGCTCATGTGGCAATTCCTGATGGAGGCCTTCCGCACTGATAACGGCGGCGAGCAATCCGTGCTGCCCGGCAATTTGGCCTTTGTCGAACAGCCATTGGCTGAAGCGCCGGTGCAGGCCGATCATCGGGTGGGGCAGGGTGATGTGAGCGGGATAGCGCAGGTATACGGTGTAGATCGGCTGATGCTCCAGGCCGTTGATCTGTGCGGCGGTGTCTTCGAGGCCTGCGATGGGGTGCAGCAGCTTCGCGGCAACGGTCGGCGGCGCGGCGCAAATCGCGTGGCTGAACCGTTTTGTTCCTTGTGTGCTGGCGAGTTCGATGCCGTTTTCAACCGGGCGCAACGCTTCCACGCCGCACGAGGTGCACACCTTGCCGCCGCGCCGTTCGACATAATCTGCGGCACGCTGCGGCAACAGCGCGGTAAAGTTCATGCGCGGCAACAGCATGTCGCTGTCGCCGCGCGACTGATTCAACGCGTCGCGCAGCACGTTGAGCAGCACTCGCGCAGAAGCCTTTTGAATCGGCGTGTTCAGCGCGGCGATGCACAGCGGCTCCCAGAGCTTTTGCGTCAGTTCGGCGTGCTGGCCGTGTTGCGCAAGCAGGTCGGCAACCGTCATGTCTTTGGTTAGGCGGAAACTCATGCGGCGCAGCGCGAGCATGAAGCGCACGGCAGCCAGGCGCGCGCCGAACGGCAGCCCTTGTGCATTGAGCAACGCAGCCAGAAGGTGCAGCGGTGCGGGCAGACGCGGGGCGCGGAAGGAAAACTCGCCATGCAGATCGAGCTGCAGCGGCAGGCGCAGGAAGTCCTGTTCAATATTGCCGCCGACCTGTTCGATCAGGCGCAGGGTCTGGCGGTAACAGCCGAGCAGCAGGTGCTGGCCGTTGTCGAGTTGCATGTCGTTGTGCATCACGCCGCGCGCGCGCCCGCCGAGTTGTCTGGCGCTCTCGAACACGGTAACGGGAATGCCGCGTTCGGCCAGCGCGACTGCGGCGGCCATACCGGCGTAGCCGCCGCCAACTATTCCGATATTCAGTTTTTCAGCCAAGTTTTGAATGCCAACCACAGTTTGTAACCCGTGCCGAGCGAAATACGCTCCTTCAGCACATGACAACCGCTGGCGACCACCTCGTCCAGCGTGGCACGGTAGATCGCCGCCATGATCAGACCGGCACGCTGCGCCTTGCGGTCTGCCGCGGGGAGATGATCGAGAGCCTGCCGATAATAGCGTTGCGCGCGTTCGACCTGGAACGCCATCAGTTTGTGAAAATTTTCCGTTTCGCGCGCGCCGAGAATGTCGGCCGCGGCCACGCCGAACTGCCGCAGCTCGTCCATCGGTAGATAGATGCGGTTGCGCCGCGCGTCCTCGCCGACATCGCGGATGATGTTGGTGAGCTGGAAGGCGATGCCGAGATCATGCGCATATTTCAGTGTGCGGCGGTCGCTGTAGCCGAAAATTTCCGCGGACAGCAGCCCGACCACCGATGCGACGCGGTAGCAATACAGTTGCAGCGATTTGAAATCGGGATAGCGCGGCTGGTCGATGTCCATTTCCATGCCGTCGATGATTTCCAGCAAATGCTCCTGCGCCAGGTTGAATTGTTGCGCCACCGGCACCAGAGCCAGCGCGACCGGATGCTGCGGCTTGCCGCCGTAGATTTCCGCCACCTGCCCGCGCCACCAGTTGAGCGTGGTGCGTGCCACGCCGGCGTCCGAGCATTCGTCCACCACGTCGTCTACTTCGCGGCAGAAGGCATACAGCGCGGTGATGGCGCGGCGCTTGTCCGGCGGCAAAAACAGAAAGCTGTAGTAAAAGCTGGAGCCGCTTTTCGCGGCTTTGTCCTGGCAATATTGTTCTGGAGTCATCGCAATTTGTGACAAGAATGTATCGTAAATCAAGCACTGGCGCAGCTTTGCAAGGTGAATCTGAAACAGGTTGATGTGGCATCCGTAGGGTGGGCCATGCCCACCATGTCGGGCAAAGCCCGACCTACACTTTGGTTCCGGCTCGTCTGGCTTAGGTTTAAAAAGGCGCGCTCTTGGCCAGCATGATAACCCAGTCGAACGGGCGCAATACCGGGCGCTGGCGGAACATGTCGTAATCGGCGGCTGCCAGCTTGTCGAGGATGCGCAATCCGCCCGCGATGATCATGCGCATTTCCAGTCCGATGCGCCCGGTGAGGATGCTGCCGAGCGGCCTGCCGGAGATCATTATGGCGCGGGCACGATCCACCTCGAATTTCATCAATGCGCGCCAGTGGTCATCGCTGACGCCCTGCGAGATGTGTTCCTCGCTCACGCCGTGTTGCGCCAGTTCGTCCAGCGGCAGATAGATGCGCCCGATGGCGTAATCCTTCGCGATATCCTGCCAGAAATTGATCAGTTGCAGGCTGGTGCAGATGGCATCCGAGCAGGCGATGTTGACCGGCGTGGCTTCGTCGTAAAGATGCAGCAGCAGCGTGCCGACCGGGTTGGCGGAGCGGCGGCAGTAGTCGAGCAACTCATCGAAGTTCGCATAGCGTTTCTTCACCACGTCCTGCGAGAAGGCATCGAGCAAATCGTAGAACGGCTGCAGCGGCAGCGCGTGCTGTCGTATCTCGGCGGCGAGATTGCTGAACAACGGCGTGAGCGGCATTTCATTCTCACCGATGCGCGTCAGTTCGGCGCGGAATTCGTCGAGTCGCCTGAGACGTTCCCCATCGGGCAGGTCGCCTTCATCGGCGATGTCGTCCGCCGCGCGCGCGAAATGGTAAATCGCCGCCACCGGCTTGCGCAGCCGCTTGGGCATTAAAATCGAGGCGACGGGGAAGTTCTCGTAGTGGTCGACCGGCATGAATCAGATCAGATCGTTGCGGTGCAGCATGAACACGTACTGGTCGCCCGCGCTGACATCCAGCCAGGTGAACGGCAGATTCGGGTAGGCGGCTTCCAGCGCGTCGCGGTTATGGCCGATTTCGACGACCAGCACACCGTTGTCGCTGAGGTGTTGCGCGGCGTGTTTGAGGATGACGCGCGCCGCATCCAACCCGTCATGGCCGCTGCCGAGCGCCAGTTCCGGTTCGTGCAGGTATTCCTGCGGCAACGCGGCAACCGATGCGGCATCCACATAGGGCGGATTGCTGATGATCAGGTCATACTGCCTGCCGCCCAGTTTGGCGAATAAGTCCGACTCGATCAAATGTACGCGGTCCTGCAAATTGTAGTCGGCGACGTTGCGTTCCGCGACGGACAGCGCGGCCGCCGACAGGTCCACCGCATCCACGCTGGCAAGAGGGAAAGCATGCGCGGCGAGAATGGCAAGGCAGCCGCTGCCGGTGCACAAGTCGAGCACGCCGCCGATTTCCTCCGGTTCGGCGATCCACGGCGCGAGCCGCTCGAGCAGCAGTTCGGCGATGAACGAGCGCGGCACGATGACGCGTTCGTCCACATAGAAACTGAACTCGCCCAGAAACGCCTCGTGGGTCAGGTAGGCCGCCGGTATGCGCTGCTCGACACGCCGCTGGATGATGCCCAGCACTTCGCTGCGTTCGCCATCGGTCAGGCGCGCATCAAGAAAGGGATCGAGCCGGTCCGGCGGCAGGTGCAGCGTGTGCAGGATCAGATAGGCCGCTTCGTCATAAGCATCACTGCTGCCGTGCCCGAAGAATAGTTTGGCCTGATTGAAACGGCTCACCGCGAAGCGCAAATAGTCACGCACGGTGTGGAGGTGCTGTATTGCCCCGGGAAAGTAATCGCTCGTCGGGGTTTTCATCAGTCGCCACCGCCGCCGTCTCCGCCGCTGCAACCGCCATCGCTGCCGCCACAGTCCGGGGAAAAGAAACCGCCGCAAGAACCGCCACCGCCGGAGTCGCTCCCCCCGCTGCCGCGGTTGGCATAAGGGGATTTGCGCCGGTTTGTCCAGGCAATGGAAACGATCCACAGCAGCGCAACGACAAGCAGAAGCAGGAGGAGATATTTCATTTGGCCAGCAGCTTGTGCAGGGTCAGGCGGTAGATCTCCGACAGCGCATCGAGATCGGCCACCGCCACGCATTCGTTGATCTTGTGGATGGTGGCATTGAGCGGGCCGAGTTCAATCACTTGCGGGCAGATGTCGGCGATGAAGCGCCCGTCGGAGGTACCGCCGCCGGTGCAGAGCCCGGTTTTCAGGCCGGTCACCTCGCGTATCGCGGCGCTGACCGTGTCCACCAGATTGCCGCGCGGGGTGAGGTAGGGGCTGCCGGACAGTTCCCAGCGCAAGTCATATTCCAGCCCGTGCCGATCGAGGATCGTGCAGACCCTGCGCTTCAGGCCGTCCACCGTGCTGGCAGTGGAGAAACGGAAGTTGAACAGGATTTCCACCGTGCCGGGCACCACGTTGGCCGCGCCGGTGCCGCCGTGGATATTGGAAATCTGCCACGAGGTCGACGGAAAATATTCGTTGCCGTTGTCCCACTCCGTCGCGGCCAGTTCGGCAATCGCGGGCGCGGCCAGGTGGATGGGGTTTTTCACCAGATGCGGATAGGCGATGTGGCCCTGCACGCCCCTGACGGTGAGCGTGCCGGACAGCGAGCCGCGCCGACCGTTCTTGATGGTATCGCCGGTCTTGGCCACCGAAGTCGGCTCACCGACGATGCAGTAGTCGATCAGTTCATTGCGTTCCCGCAACGCCTCGACCACGCGCACCGTGCCGTCTACCGCCACGCCTTCTTCATCGGAGGTAAGCAGCAGGGCGATGGAGCCGCGGTGCTGCGGATGACCGGCGGCGAATTTTTCAATCGCGGTGACGAATGCAGCCAGCGAGCCTTTCATGTCCGCCGCACCGCGCCCGTACAACATGCCGTCGCGCACGGCGGGCGCAAACGGATCGCTGTGCCATTGGTCCAGCGGTCCGGTCGGCACCACGTCGGTATGGCCGGCAAAACATATCAGCGGGCCGGCATTGCCACGCCGTGCCCACAAATTATCCACCTCGCCGCAGCGCATCTTCTCCAGGCTGAAACCGAGCGGTGCGAGGCGCGCACCGATGATGTCGAGACAGCCGTCATCTGCCGGCGTAAGGGAGCGCCGCGCGATAAGCTGTTTGGCGAGATGCAATGTATCGGACATGGGGCAAGGGGCTATTTGGGTTCGTCCAGGTTAAGCTTGATGCCGCTGAAATCGGATTCCGGCGCCGCGCTTTTCGGGGCGACCTTGCTGGGGTCGAACACCGGCACTTTCATGGTGTTGGTGCGTTCCGAGAAATCGATCAGGGTGGACAGATTGCTTGCCGAATCGGCATTGCGCATCGCTTCTTCCTTGGTGATCTGCCCGGTCTTGAACAGCTTGTACAGCGCCTGCTCGAAGGTTTGCGAACCGGCGGAAACGCTCTTTTCGATGGCATCGCGGATCTTGTCGATCTCGTCGTTCTTGATCAGGTCGGCGATCAGCGAGGTGTTCAGCAGCACTTCCACGGCGGGCGTCTGCTTTCCCTGCACATTGCGCACCAGGCGCTGCGAGATCACCGCGCGCAGGCACATCGACAGGTCGGACAGCACGCTTTGCCGCGAGTCATAGGGGAAGAAATTCACGATGCGGTTCAATGCGTGATAGCTGTTGTTGGCATGCAGCGTGGTCAGGCACAGGTGGCCGGTCTGCGCGAAGATCAGTGCGTGTTTGAGGGTGTCGCGGTCGCGTACTTCGCCGATCATCAGTACGTCCGGCGCCTCGCGCATGCCGCTGGACAGCGCGCTTTCATAGCTCAGCGTATCGGTACCGATCTCGCGCTGGTTCACGATGGATTTTTCGTGATTGAAAATGTATTCAACCGGATCCTCGATGGTCAGAATGTGGCCGCTCTTGATGCTGTTGCGGTGCTCGATCATCGAAGCGAGCGTGGTGGACTTGCCGGAACCGGTCGCGCCGACCACCAGCACCAGGCCGCGTTTTTCCAGGATCAGCTCTTTCAGCACGCTGGGCAGATGCAGGTTTTCCACATTGTCGATTTTGCCTTTGATGTAGCGAATCACGATGGCAATATCGCCGCGCTGGCGGAAAATGTTGACACGAAAGTTGCCGATTCCCTCGGCGCGGAACGAGAAGTTCATCTCCATGCTGGATTCAAACTCGGCGATCCTCTTCGGGCTCATCAACTCATAGGCGATGCGCTTGATGACCGCGGCATCCAGTATCTGCGCGTTGACCGGCATGGCGATGCCGTCGATCTTGATGTTGACCGGCGCGCCGACCGAAAAGAACAAGTCGGAAGCCTGTTTGTCGGCGGCGAGTTGCAGTAGCGGTGTGACAATCATGGTGCCTCCTTGTAGGATGGGTGGAGCGTAGCGATACCCATCATTCATTATTTGTTGTTGTGGCGATGGGTATCGCTACGCTCCACCCATCCTACGCTGCTACACTCCCCTCAACAATTCATTGATGCCGACCTTGCCGCGCGTTTTTTCATCTACTTTTTTCACGATCACCGCGCAATACAGACTGTAGCTGCCGTCCGCGGAAGGCAGGCTGCCGCTCACCACCACTGATCCGGCCGGCACGCGGCCGTAGCTCACCTCGCCGGTTTCGCGGTCGTAGATTTTGGTGCTCTGGCCGATGAATACGCCCATCGAGATCACGCTGTTGTCTTCCACGATCACGCCTA
>Ga0209317_1003102_pt1 | contig 10950 bp, 12 predicted proteins | sample RifGroB2_FD_183994 | JGI IMG/M metagenome (GOLD analysis project Ga0209317, IMG submission 183994) | Soil microbial communities from Rifle, Colorado, USA - Groundwater B2 (SPAdes) (version 2) | ecosystem: Environmental > Terrestrial > Soil > Unclassified | place: Rifle, Colorado | collected...
CTCAGCAGGCTTTTCGCCACAAGCAGTCAAAGCAAGAGCCAGCAGGGCAGCAACAAGGGCAGAGCGTTTCATTTTAGTTCCTCGAGTGTTTGTTTAATAAATACAGATGGTTGCCTGATTCCGGACAAGTCCAGAATGGGAGGCGGCGCATTCTAGCACCCGCCTATAGAAAATCCAGTGATTCTGCAACTATTTTTTTATCGGCGGATATGGCTATAGCCCCAGTTTTGTGGCAGATACCGCCGGGCGGGAAGCCGACCACATTTCCATGAAACGCGATTTCAGGGCGCGCGCATTTTCCGGGTCGTGCTGCGCCAGAATGCCGCGCGGATCATCGAAATGAAAGCGGCGCACATAATGCACATCGTCGGCAATGGCAAATGGCTCAGTGATATGACTCAGGCTGGCGGGCGTTTGATGGATGAACATGCTGCCGCCGAACTGGCGCAGCAATATCATCATGCGCGGGCACAGTGTGGACAAATAGTGCGTATCATTCGCCAGCACCAGCAGGCGGTTGGCGGGGTTGGCAAGCAGAAAGCGGTGTAATGTCTCATAGCGTGCTTCGGTGTTAAACCCCAGACCCTCGTAATTTTTTTCGAACAACAGCAAATTGTGCCGTGCCAGCTTGCACAATGTATCGAGCGCGGCGGTATAGTCGGCGATGCCGTCCAGCTTGGTGTGTTGCAGCGTATCGTTGTTCATGATCTGCTCCTTGGCATTTCGGGTGGGTGGCTATCTTTTGCGGTAGATTATAGCCGCCTCATGTCCTGTCCGGTCATGGGCAAAATTTTTTATAACCCGGCTAAAAAAATGTTTAGAATGCCGTAACAGGGGGGATGTTTTATGCAGTCTAGGCAGCTAACGATTGGAATGGACGCACCGCATTTTGAATTGCCGGATGCCGATATGAAAACTTTTGCACTTGCCGCGCTGCAGAACAAGAAAAATGTTGCGTTGTATTTCTATCCAAAAGATGGCACGCCGGGCTGTACTCTTGAGGCCACTGAATTCACCGAGCTCGATGATGATTTCGCGAAACTCGATACCGTCGTGATCGGCATCAGCCGCGATGATTGCCTGAGTCATGCATCGTTCCGCGATAAGCATGGTTTGTCGGTGCTGCTCCTTTCCGATCCCGATGCGCGCGTCTGCAAACGCTATGGCGTGATGACCGAGAAAGAAGTGGAGGGGCACAAGAAGCATGTTGTTCAGCGCTCAACCTTCATCATCGACAAACGGGGCAAACTGCGTCACGTTATGTACGGCGTTCATGCCCATGGCCATGCGCAGGAAATTTTTAATCTGATAAAGGAACTGGAATGAAAGTCGCCAAAGATACCGTTGTTTCGCTGCGCTACGAATTAGTTGATTCTGAAGGCGAGTTGCTGGAGAAAACCGAAGAGCCGGTCAGCTACCTGCACGGTGGCTACGATGGTATTTTTCCGCTGGTTGAAGAGGAGCTGCACGGCAAGGCGGTGGGTGACCAATGCCGCGTTACCATGCAACCCGATGACGCCTTTGGCGAATATGACCACATGCTGGTGATGACTGAGCCGCGCAACGCGTTCCCGGAAGAAATTGAAGTCGGCATGCAATTCGAGGGCGGGCCGGAAAACGCCGATGATGAGGATTATCTGCTCTACACCGTAGTGGAAGTGGACGACGATGAAGTGACTGTGGATGGCAATCATCCATTGGCAGGCAAGACGCTTACCTTCAATTGCACGGTGACGGGTGTGCGTCCGGCCACTGCGGAAGAACTGGCGCATGGGCATGTGCATGATGGCGAGGGCGGGCACCTGCACTGAAATTTTCTGCGCAGTCTGCTAGCCGCATCCCGTCAGGGCGCTGAGCAGCGCCTTTGTCTGTTCAGGCTGCGCGAGCGTTGCGCCGCTGATCCAGAATACATCCTCGGCACGGCTGCCCAGTGTGTTGATCTTGGCGCGGTGCAGGCGGATGTTGTGCCTGTCCAGAATCAGCGCGATGTGCGCCAGCAGACCGGGGCGGTCTCCGGCAACCAGCGACAGCACATATATTCCCTTTTTGTCCGGCTTGATCTCGGTCTCGGTGTTGATCGGGAAGTATTTGAGTTGCCGGCTGACGCGCCTTGATGTGGCCAACACCACCGGTTTGGCTTGCGCAATCTGCTGCGCCAGCTCGAATTCGATGTAGGTCATGATGTCGCGGTAGGCTGTGTCGCCATGCGAGGCCTCCATGATCTGGAAACTATCCAGCGCGTAGCCGTGCTGTGTGGTGTGAATCTTGGCCTCGGCAATGGTGTAATTCATGCGCGCAAAAAAATTACAGATGCGCGCAAACAGGGCGCGCTGGTCCGGGCAATACACCATCACCTGCAAACCTTCGCCGGCGCGGCTCAGGCGCGCTTTTACAATGGGCGTGTCAGCATTGACCTTGAATGCCAGCAGGCGGGTATGCCAGGCAATTTCCTGCGGGTCGTGATCCAGAAAATAGCTGTCATCGAGCTGCGCCCATAACAGCTGGTAGGAATCGGGCGGCAGCGCATGAAGGTTGAGCGCATCGGCCGCCGCGCCGCGGATTTCCCCGAGCCGGTCAGCCACCCTGCCGTCGCTCAGGTAGCGGCGCGTCTGCCAGAACAGGTCTTCCATCAGCTTGGCTTTCCAGGCATTCCATATTTCCGGGTTGGTGCCGCGTATGTCTGCGACGGTCAACAGATACAGCGCGACAAGGTAGCGATCATTTTTTATTTTATCGGCAAAGGCGGCGATCACTTCCGGATCGGACAAGTCCTGCTTTTGCGCAGTGGCAGAAAGGGTGAGATGGTGCTCGACCAGCCACACGACCAAGTCGGTATCGGCGTTGCCGAGTTGATGCTGCACGCAAAATGCGCGCGCGTCTTTCTTGCCCAGTTGCGAATGGTCGCCACTGCGCCCCTTGGCAATGTCGTGGAATAATCCGGCGATATACAGCACTTCCGGGCGGGCGAATTCGTTCATCAATTTGCTGCACAGCGGAATTTCCCCTGCATGTTCCGGGGCGGCGAAGCGGCGCAGGTTGCGCACCACCATCAGGATATGCGCATCCACTGTATAGACGTGGAACAGGTCATGCTGCATCTGCCCGACGATGCGCCCGAAGGCGGGGAGGTAGCGGCCGAGAATGCCGTACTGGTTCATGCGCCGCAGCGCGTGAAGGACCCCCTGCGGCTGGCGCAGGATTTCCATGAAGCGCGCGCGGTTCAGCGGATTGCGGCGAAATGCCGCATCGACCATGCGTTGCCCTCGCCACAGCGCCCGCAGCGTCTTCGCGCTGATGTCGGTCAATTCGCCATGTTGCTCCATCAGCAGGAACAACTCGAAGATTGCCTCGGGCGTGTGTTCGAACAACTGCTCGTCGCGGATTTCCAGCAGCGTGCCGACCATCATGAATCGCTCGTTCAGGATGCGTTGCACCGGCGTTTCGCGGAATAAATAGTCATGCAGGTTCTGCAGCATGATGGTGTTGAACTGGCGCACCGCCAGTTTGGTGCGGTAATAGCGCTGCATCAGATGCTCGCTGGCGCGGCGGTTAGCCGATGCGGCAATGCCCAACTGTGCGGCAAGCGCAGCCTGGAAATCGAACAGCAGACGGTCTTCGTGCCGCCTGGCGAGATAATGCAAACGGACGCGCAGTGTTGCCAGCAGCGCGCTGTGACGCGCAACCTGATGCGCCTCGGCGGTTGTGAGCAGCCCGATTTGCGCCAGTTCACTCCAGTGCGTTCCCAGGCCGGCTGCACGCGCGATCCAGGTGACGGTCTGCAAATCGCGCAGGCCGCCCGGACTCTCCTTCAGGTTCGGCTCAAGGTTGTAATCGGCTTCCGCATAGCGCGCATGGCGCCGCTGCTGTTCCTGCAGCTTGGCAAGATAAAAGGCGCGCAGGTCGAGGTGCTGTTGCACGCTGTCACACAATTCATTGAACAGTTTTTTATTGCCACAGAGCAGGCGCGCTTCGAGCAGATTGGTCTGCACGGTGATATCGGCAGATTCCTTCATGCATTGCCCGACGGTGCGGACGCTGTGGCCGACTTCCAGGCCGATATCCCATAACACCACAATTAACTGATGCAATTGTTGCTGCAAGGCATCATCCGGTTCGGCATCCAGCAGGATCAGCAGATCGATATCCGATCTGGGGTATAGCTTGCTGCGTCCGTAGCCGCCCACCGCCGCCAATGCAATGCGATCGGGCATGGCGAGTTGCCGCCAGACGCGGCGCAGGTAGCGGTCGATCAGACGGCTATGTGCATTCAGCAGGCGCGCCGCATTGCCATGTTGCAGGAAACCTTGCTCGAGTGCGGCGCGGTCGCTGCGCAATGATGCGCGCAGCGTGCCGATGAGGCTATGGGGTTGGCGGGGGAGGGCAACCATCGGAAAGGGTCAATACTTCAAAGCCGGTATCGGTGACGAGGAGGGTGTGCTCGTATTGCGCCGACAGGCTGTGGTCTTTGGTGACTACCGTCCAGCCGTCGGCGAGATGCTTGGTGGCCGCCTTGCCGACGTTGATCATCGGTTCGATGGTGAAGGTCATGCCGGACTCGAGCCGTATTCCGGTCTTCGGGCGGCCGTAATGCAGCACCTGCGGCTCTTCATGGAATTGCCGGCCAATGCCGTGTCCGCAAAAGTCGCGCACTACGCTGTAGCCCAACGGCTCGACAAAGCTCTGGATGGCATGGCCAATGTCGCCCAGATAGGCGCCCGGCCTGACCGCGCGGATGCCGCGCCACAGCGCCAGCCAGGTGGTCTCGCACAGGCGTCTGGCCAGAATCGACGGCGCACCGGCGTAGAGCATCCGGCTGCTGTCGCCGTGATAGCCATCCTTGATCACGGTGACATCGATGTTCACGATATCGCCATTCTTGAGCGCCTTGTTATTGGGCACACCGTGGCAGACCTGATGATTGATCGAGGTGCAAATCGATTTTGGATACGGCGGATGCCCGCCGGGCGCGTAATTGAGTGGTGCGGGAATGCCGTGGACGATGAAATCATGGCACAGCCGGTCCAGTTCGTTGGTCGTCACGCCCACCTTGACGAACGGGGTGATGTAGTCGAGCACTTCGCCGGTCAGGCGACCGGCAATGCGCATTTTCTCAATTTCCTGCGGGGTTTTGATGGATACGGGCATATAACTTGCGCTGCTTCGGGATAATTGTCTCGGTGCCCGAGAATATCATGCGGCTTAAACTCGCGCCATGTTTGACCAATCAACCTGAATATGGCAGTTGCACTCGGTTCTTTGCTCGAAAGAAACCCGGATTATTGACCGTGACGCAAGCCTTCGGTGGCAGCTTTGCGGAAGGCAATCGGCATGAGCAGCGGGCAGCACTGTGCCAATAACAGACATTCACCCATAACGTTGAATTTCAATCGTTGTATGGACGATTTCTTCGTGCTGGCGTAACTGCATTCGAACATGCTCTGGCGTAAGTGTTTCGTTACGGGTCACTATACTGATCGCGCAGGAATAGGCCTCTTTCCCAACGCGCCAGACATGCAGATCTGTGACTTGGGTTTCATCTGGGTTTCCAGCAGGCGCAATAAGCTCTCGTATTTCATCCACTACGGGATGATCCATTTCCCTATCGAGCAACACCTTCCCAGTCTCGACCAACAAATTTTTTGCCCAAATTGCAACCAATATAGCTCCAACAATGCCCATGACAGAGTCCAACCAAGACCAGCCATAGAGCAAACCACCTACCAAGGCAATAATGGCAAGTACAGAAGTGGCAGCATCTGCCATGACATGCAGGTAAGCCGATTTCAGGTTTAAATCATGATGGTGATGGCCCTCGTGTGCCTCATGCTCATGGTCGTGATAATGGCCGTGCCCATGATGGGCGTTGCCGAGAATCATGGCGCAGACAATGTTAACCAGTAGGCCGGCAATCGCCACAACAACGGCTTCCCGATAATGAATCGGCTGCGGGGAGAATATCCGCTCCACCGATCCGAATACCATCATGGCCGCCACCCCAAGCAAGAAAATGGCGCTGGCGAACCCCCCGAGAATTTCAATCTTCCATGTGCCAAAGGTAAACCTTGGGTCTTTGGAATAGCGCCGGGCTGCCGAGTAAGCAAATGCACTTAACCCGATAGCGAAGGCATGGGAACTCATGTGCCAGCCATCAGCAAGCAATGCCATAGAGTTAAACCACCATCCAGCAAATATCTCCACCACCATCATGGTGGCAGTAATCCACATCACGGCACGGGTGCCTCGCTCTGCACTGGGATTACCTTCGTTAAAGGCGTGGTCGTGTATCCATCTGGACAGGTCGCGAGTATGCATGGTTTAGATTTGTCTGAAAAAATTCCACCACTTTAACTTAGTGGGTTCAGTAAGAATTCGGTAATGCATATTGTGAGCAATCAAAATGGTGGCAAGGGCGCTGTGGCGAAGAATATTGCTCCGCCGCATCTTGTGGCGTTTTATTGAGTTCAGCAGAAAACGGTGGGCACTACGCAGCGCCCACCGTCATTGCCTATTTGCCGGTGAAATTGGTGGCGATGTACATGCCATCCAGGGTAAAAAACAAATACAAAGTCTGCTTCGTTACGTCACTTAATTTTTCGTTCTTGAATGTTACCACCCACTCGGACTCATTGGCGAAAGTCTTCTGGGTAGCGCCGACAGCTTTGATGCCAGCCCAGCTTTTATCGATCTTGCCGCTCTCGGCAAGTGATTTAACCTTCTCGGTGGCTTTCATGATGACGGCCTCACTGGAAACCGGGCCGTGAGAGTGTCCTCCGCCGCCGTGATCGTGGCCCGCTCCGGCCATTACTGGCGATGTGAACAGAAGGGATGAAACGAGTAGAACTGTCGAAACATTACGCATTATTAACTCCTTGGAAAATTAGTCGATTGACTTATGGTTTTGTGAAGGTGATTTGTCGTCATGGGGGTGTCCGTGTCCAGCATCGCAACCGGAAACAACTGCCATGATAGCTAGGCAGACTGAAAAAACATACAGGGTTCGCACTGGTATTCCCTCCTATCAATCAATGGATTCGTGGCTATTCTGCTTGACGAGTTCCGCAGCACGCGCCTCATTCATCTTGATATGCTCGTGAACATGGTTGTCGGCACTGAAGCCGAACTCGTCCGGATTACTGACGTGCGAGTAGCCATGCATCTGCATCAGGAACAACAAGCCACCGGCAATAATCAGCGCGTAGTTTGAAAATACACTGAAAGGTTTGAACGAGTGTGCCTTGCGCCAGCCAGACAGAAACAACAGCATGATTGCCAACGCCAACACTTGCCCCGCTTCGATGCCGATGTTGAACGAGATGATATTCAACAGGAGCTCGTCTTGGTTGAGTGGCAACTGTTGCAGGCGTGTCGACAATCCAAGACCGTGAATCAGGCCAAGGCCGGTAATCATGACCAGCAGACTGGGTGCCTTGATACCAAGAAGGCGCTTGAACCCATCGAGGTTGGCAAACGCGATATAGCTAACGCTCAGGCCAATCACGGCGTCGATCAAAAAATAATTGATCTGGATGCCGTTTAACGTTGCGTATATCAGTGTCACACTGTGCCCAATGGTAAACGCCGTAATGTATTTGACGATTTCCTTGAAGCTGGTCAGAAAGAAAACAATACCGAATACAAACAGCAGGTGGTCATAGCCCGAAAGCATGTGTGTAGCACCCAGCCACATGTAACGCAGATTACCACCCTCGATAATCGACAGTTTCTCCGCTTCAGACATGCCATGCCCGAATGCTTGCCCGACGAAGAGCACAACGGCAAGCGCGATCAGCCATCGTGATTGTTTCATCACAGATAACATAAATACCTCCAAAATATGAATTGCTCCGCAGGCTAGGCGCTGCGAAAAATAAAATCAGAATGAATGATGCTCAGGAAAGCTGGGGTGGGGCGCGGGGCTGACCGGGATATGGATAAAGTAGGCGAGGCAGGGGATCACGTCTCTCCGGCAGTCCGACTATTCTTTTCTGAACAAATGGCGGGGAATAAACATATGCGGCCAACGCCGCCGGATTGTCGAGTTTCTTGCCATTTTGCGGGAACTGCTCTTGATCAAGGTCAACAACCTCGGCCACATCCATTTGTGGGTGATCTGAGTCAATTGAGTCAGCATGAAAAACGACTGGCTGATGGGCATGTGCCTTAACACTATGCCGGTGCTGCTCACCGCTGTGATCGTGTTGCGCATTCAAATGCACATGCGACGGCGTCCACTTGAGCACCATAAAGGCGGCAAGCAGAAGGAAAACGAAACCTGCGTTGAAGCGTCGCTTGATCATGACGGCATTAAATTCGGGGTGATTGTTTGCATTGTACATCAGCAGTACTGACTTCTAGTTATACATACGCGGATGAGGAGCCTGGGTTCCAGTCTGCGACAGACTTATATTTTGGTAACGTCTGAATGTCGCCTATGTGTCGATTCCAGTTGGCGAAGAGCGGCTTTAGGACAATGAGATTTTCGCGAGGATGGGGAAGTTGACTACCTCAAGGCAATCGTGACACGGAACCATTCTCATAAGATTGATGTTTATTCCCAAATGGGTATAATTTAGCCGTGAGTAAGCCAATGGTTAAACTGCTGGAGTGGGTCGCATCCTCGAAAAAGGATTTGATGGCCATGCCGCCCGAGGTGGTTGACGTGTTTGGATTCGCTCTTCATTTGGCCCAGCATGGGGGGAAGCACCCGCAGGCCAAGCCACTTAAGGGATTTGGGTCAGCTGGCGTTCTTGAGGTTGTTGAGGACGCTGATGGCAGCACCTATCGAGCGGTCTACACAGTCAGGTTTGGCAACGCGGTGTACGTGCTTCATTGTTTCCAGAAGAAATCACATAGGGGCATTGAAACGCCGAAACAGGATATGGATCTTATTCGTGACCGGTTAAAACTAGCGCAGCATCATGCAGAAGGAGTAAGGAAATGAGCAAAATTGAACAGGGCAGCACCAATGTATATGCCGATCTTGGGATTCCTCATGCCGAAGAAATGTTGGTCAAGGCTCAACTGGCAACCAAGATCGGCGATATTATCAGGCGACGCAAACTTACCCAGGTTCAAGCAGCCGAACTGCTGAACATCCCGCAACCAAAGTTATCCGGTTTACTGCGCGGACAGTTTCGCGGTATCTCGGAAGCCAAGATGCTGGAGTGCCTTACTCGTTTAGGTCGCGATGTTGAAATTGTTGTTAAGACTGCGCCACGTTCACGTTCAGAGGGGCATGTGTCGGTTGTTTTTGCCTAATCTGGTGCCCGATTTGTCACGCGATACCGCTGTTATGAAGCCAATCCGAATAAGAGTTACCCATCTCCGTTCACCAGAATAATCCGCTCCGCCACCTTGGCTATTTCCCGTCGCCTGCCAGCTTTAGCGGCCCGCTGCCGGAGAAGCGGTCGAGGTAGAGGTAGATCACCGGCGTGATGAACAGCGTGATCACCTGCGAGAACAACAATCCCCCGACCACGGCGAGGCCCAGCGGCTGGCGCAGTTCGGCGCCCGCGCCAATACCCATGGCAACCGGCAGCGCGCCCATCAGCGCCGCCGAAGTGGTCATCATGATCGGGCGGAAACGCAGCAGGCAGGCGGTGCGGATCGCCTCGCGCGGCGCCATGCCGCCGTGGCGCTGCGCGTCGAGCGCGAAGTCGATCATCATGATGGCGTTTTTCTTGACGATGCCGATCAGCAGCAGGATGCCGATCATGGCGATGACCGAAAGATCCATGTCGAACAGCCACAGCATCAGCAGCGCGCCGACCGCGGCCGAGGGTAGCCCGGACAGGATGGTGAGCGGGTGGATGTAGCTCTCGTACAGCACGCCGAGCAGCACGTAGATCACCAGCAGCGCGGCGACGATCAGCACGATCTGGCTCGCCTGCGAAGCTGGTGAGGATGCTCGACGGCAGGTCGAGTTCGCGCTTGAATTGCTCGATGCGCCCGGAGGCGTCGCCCAGCGCCGCGTCCGGGGCGAGGTTGAAGGACACCGTCACCGCCGCGAGCTGCCCGGTGTGGTTGATCGCGATCGGCCCCACCTCGCGCTCGACGGTCGCGACGCTGGCCAGCGAAACCAGCGTGCCGTTCTTTGCGCGCACATGGATGTTGTCGAAGGCGCGCTCGTCGGCGCGATCCCCGGCGGCGACCTGCATGATGACCGGGTAGCTGTCGCTGGAAGTGTAGATGGTCGAGACCTGGCGCTCGCCGAAAGCGCTGTAGAGCGCGGAACGGATATCGGCGATCTGCACGCCCAGCAGGTTGGCCTTGTCGCGGTTGATGTTGAGGCGCGCCTGCAGGCCCTTCAACTGCGCGTCGCTGGTGACGTCGCGGAACAGGGCGTCCGCCTTCATGCGCGCCATCAGTCCTTCGGACGCCGTGCCCAGCTCTTCGGCGCGCACGCTGCGCATCACGTACTGGTAGCGGCTCTTGCTGAGACGGCCGCCCAGCCTGAGGTTCTGGATCGGATTGATGAACACCTTGACGCCGGGGATGGCGCGCACCTCGCGGCGCAGCTCCTCGACCACCTGGTCGATGGGCGGGCGCTCGCCGCGCGGCTTGAGGGTCATGTACAGGCGCGCGCTGTTGCTCTCGCTGGCGTTGGCGATCAGCGTTTCGACGGCGGGGTTGGCGCGGATGATTTTGTCCGTACGTTGCAGCAGATCGGTCATCGCGGGAAAGGAAATGTCCTCGACCGCTTCCACCGTGACCAGCGCCAGGCCGATATCCTCGTTGGGAAAAAACCCCTTGGGCAAGACCGCGAACAGCGCGATGGTGGCGGCGAGGGTGGCGACTGCGATGCCGAGCACCGCGCGGTTGTGGCGCAGCGCCAGGTCGAGCGCACGCTCGTAGGCTGCCAGCGATTTGGCGAAGCCGCGCTCGAACCATGCGGTCCATGCCAGGCTGCGCTCTGCGGTTTTGTTTGCGGCGGCCTCATGCGGTTTCAGG
>Ga0209317_1003104_pt1 | contig 10942 bp, 11 predicted proteins | sample RifGroB2_FD_183994 | JGI IMG/M metagenome (GOLD analysis project Ga0209317, IMG submission 183994) | Soil microbial communities from Rifle, Colorado, USA - Groundwater B2 (SPAdes) (version 2) | ecosystem: Environmental > Terrestrial > Soil > Unclassified | place: Rifle, Colorado | collected...
GTATCCGGATCAACGAGGAAGGGGAGACCCGCTACTGCAACAGCGCCCTTTTGGCCGACGCCTCCGGGCGCCTTCTGGGGAGCTATGACAAGACCGTGCTGGTGCCGTTTGGCGAGTACATCCCGTTCGGCGATCTCTTCCCGCAGCTCTACGCCTGGTCCCCCTACAGCAACAAGTTCTCCCCCGGCAGGAGTGCGCAGCCGCTGAAACTCGGCAAGCACCTCCTCTCGGTGAGCATCTGCTACGAGGACATCTTCCCCGTCCACATCAGGAAGCTGATGCGCGGCGGAGGCGAGGGGCGCATCCCTGCTGTGATGTTCAACCTGACCAACGATTCCTGGTACGGGAACTCGACGGAACCTATGGAGCACCTGGCTTTGGCGAGCTTTCGTTCCATCGAAAACCGCCGCTCGCTGGTCCGGGTCACCAATACCGGCATATCGGCCTTCGTTGATCCGGTCGGGCGCATCGTGAGCCGCACCGGTGTCTGGACCCGTGAGGTCCTGGTGGACCGGGTGCCGCTTCTGGAAGGGGGGACGCTGTACGGGACGGCGGGTGACTGGATCGGCTGGCTGTGCGCTGCCATCTCGCTGAGCGGGATTGCGTTGGTGACCCTTTCCAAAAAAGGGCGCGGCTGAGTTTGACTGAAAAACATAATGCTCTATAGTCTCACAAGAAAAAAGGGGACTTACAGCCTTCCCCCTCACAGTGAGCCGAGCTCAGCCTAAGTAATTGGGCAGAAGGAAACGATAGTGAATATGACTGGAAGAGCGGGCAGGAAAAATGCTGAATTTCCCAAGGGGAATACCTCCCCGCTGGGCGCCACGGTGACCCCCTGCGGGGTGAACTTCAGCGTATTCGCCAGGGATTGCACCGGGGTGGAACTGCTCCTCTTCGACCATGCCGGCGACGCCACCCCTTCCCGTGTCATCATCCTCGACCCCAAGCACCACCGTACCTACCACTACTGGCACATCTTCGTCCCCGGCATCGGCGCAGGCCAGCTCTACGGCTACCGCGTCGCCGGCCCCTTCGAGCCCCAGCTCGGGCGCCGCTTCGATCCCGGCAAGGTCCTGATCGACCCCTACGGACGTGCCGTCGCCGTCCCGGACGGGTACTGCCGCGGCGACGCCTGCGTCCCCGGTGAAAACACGGCCAGCGCCATGAAGAGCGTGGTGGCGGACCCGCGCGGCTACGACTGGGAAGGGGACCTGCCGCTCAAGCGCCCCTATTCCAGGACCGTCATCTACGAAATGCACGTGGCAGGTTTCACCAGGCACCCTTCCTCCGGCGTTGCCGAGGACAAGCGGGGCACCTATGCCGGCCTTATCGAAAAGATCCCTTACCTGAAGGATCTTGGCGTCACCGCGGTCGAGCTTTTGCCGGTGTTCCAGTTCGACCCGCTCGACGCACCGCTTGGGCTGCGCAACTACTGGGGCTACAGCCCGGTCTCCTTCTTCGCCCCGCACGCCGCCTTCAGTTCCAGAAAAGGACCGCTTGGCCCCCTGGACGAGTTCAGGGACATGGTCAAGGCGCTGCACAAGGCCGGCATCGAGGTGATCCTGGACGTGGTCTACAACCACACCTCCGAAGGGGACCACATGGGCCCCACCTTCTGCTTCCGCGGCTTTGCCAACGACGTCTACTACTCCCTCAACCCCGACGGCAGCTACATAAACCACACCGGCTGCGGCAATACCATGAACGCCAACCACCACGTGGTGCGCCGGCTGATCATCGACTCCCTGCACTACTGGGTCAAGGAGATGCACGTCGACGGTTTCCGCTTCGATCTCGCCTCCATCCTCTCCCGCGACGGACAGGGGCGCCCGCTCAAGAACCCTCCCATCCTCTGGGACATCGAGTCCGACCCGGCGCTTGCGGGGATCAAACTGATCGCCGAGGCGTGGGACGCCGGCGGTCTGTACCAGGTGGGGAGCTTCATCGGGGACAGCTGGAAGGAGTGGAACGGCGAGTTCCGCGACGACGTGCGCCGCTTCCTGAAGGGGGATGAAGGGATGGTGTCGCGTTTCGCGGCGAGGATGCTGGCGAGCCCGGACATCTACGGGCACCAGGAACGCGAGCCGGAGCAGAGCATCAACTTCGTAACCTGCCATGACGGGTTCACGCTGAACGACCTGGTCTCTTACAACGAGAAACACAACGAGGACAACGGCGAAGAGAACCGCGACGGCTCCGACACCAACTTAAGCTGGAACTGCGGGGTCGAAGGGGCGACCAAGAATCCTGGTATCGAAGCGTTGCGCAATCGCCAGGTGAAGAACTTCATGGCGGTCACCCTGCTTGCGCTGGGCACCCCGATGATCCTGATGGGTGACGAGATGCGGCGCACCCAGTACGGGAACAACAACGCCTACTGCCAGGACAACGAGATCGGCTGGTTCGACTGGGACAGGCTCGCCGTTCATCCGGGCATCCACCGTTTCACGAAAGAGCTGATCAAGGCGAGGCTCAGGCAGAGCGAGGGGCCCGCCGACCTGCTGACGCTGAGCCAGCTCCTGGGGCAGGCGCGCCTGGAGTGGCACGGCGTGCGGCTGGGGACCCCGGACTGGAGCTACCAGTCGCACAGCATAGCGCTCACCGTCTGGAGCGCCGCGAGGCACCTGGTTTTCCATTACATGGTCAACGCCTACTGGGAGCCGCTCACCTTCATGCTCCCCCCGCCAAGGAGGCTCCCCGGCGGCGCCTGGCAGCGCTGGATCGACACCTCCCTTTACTCCCCCGAGGACATAGTCCCTTGGGACAGCACGCCGGACGTAAGCGGCGATAGCTACCGTCTCTCCCCCCGCTCCCTGGTCGTACTGGTAGCCAAGAGACACCCGAGAAACTCCTCCCGGACTCTCCCCCCAAAAGCCCCGTAAGCGGGGAAAGGAGCTCATATGTCCTCCGTTTTTGGCACCCTCTTCAGAGTTTCCACCTTCGGCGAGAGCCACTGCCCTGCGGTTGGCGCCATCGTGGACGGCACGCCGGCGGGGATGGGGCTTTCGGAGGCCGACATCCAACCGCAACTGGACCGCCGCCGTCCGGGGCAGAGTGAACTCAGCACCCCCCGCGAGGAGCAGGACCTGGTGAGCATCCTCTCCGGCGTGGAAAACGGCGTCACCCTGGGCACCCCGATCGGCCTGATGGTGCATAACCGCGACCAGCGCCCCGGCGACTACCAGGAGATGTCGCAGATCCCCCGCCCATCGCACGCCGACTACACCTACCAGGTGAAGTACGGCGTGCGCGCCTCAAGCGGCGGCGGGCGCTCCTCCGCCCGCGAGACCATCGCGAGGGTTGCGGCCGGCGCCATCGCGGAGAAATTCCTCTTCGAGCGCCATGGCGTGGAGATCGTGGCCTGGGTGGACGGCGTGGGAGCGCTGGACGCCGGCGCAGTCGACCTGGCGCAGATCACCCGGCAACAGGTGGACGCGCACCCGGTCCGCTGCGGCAACCCGGCCAGGGCCCATGCGATGGCCGACCTGATCGCGCAGGTGCGGAGCAGGGACGATTCCGTCGGTGGCACGGTCAGCTGCGTCTGCCGCAACCTTCCCGCCGGGCTCGGGGAACCGGTGTTCGACAAGCTGGACGCGCTGCTCGCGCATGCCATGCTCTCCATCCCCGCGGCCAAGGGATTCGAGATAGGCTCCGGCTTCAGCGGCAGCCGCATGCTGGGGAGCGCCCACAACGATCCCTTCGTGGACAAGGGGGGGCGGCTGGGGACGACGAGCAATTACTCGGGAGGCGTGCAGGGGGGGATTTCCAACGGAGAGCCGGTCTACTTCCGGGTGGCCTTCAAGCCGCCGGCGACGGTAGCTCTGCCCCAGAGAACGGCGCGCTTCGACGGCAGCGAGGCGGTCCTGGAAGCAAAAGGGCGCCACGACCCCTGCATCGTCCCACGGGCGGTGCCTGTGGTGGAGTCGATGGCGGCGCTGGTGCTGATGGATCTTTTATTGCGGCAGGAGTATCGGAAGAGGTAGCGCTCTAGCGCGGGCAGGCCTGCTGAACGACCAGACCCAGGCGCGTGTCGGGGGGCAGGTATTCCCATTGCGTGACGGCGGAAAGTTCGGTCGTTTTCAGAATAGTACCCCCCTTGTCCAAGTGGCTGGCAGCCAGCAGGTGCCCCTCCCGCTCCGGGCAGTTGATCTCATAGTTGTAGATCGTCTCGTAGAGAGGTGCCTGCTGCGGCAGCCCTTTCAGCACCTTGAGAGCCTCCTTTTTCCCCTCTTCGCTGTACAGTACCCGCGTCCTGACCTGGATCACCCCTTCCCGCACGGTCGTGATGCCGTTTCTGTCATAGAAGAAACCGGAGCCCGGGTTTTCGTCCAAAAGGAACCAATCGGCAGGGGCGCAGTATGCCGCAGTTCCCCAGCAGAGCGTCCCGGTGCAGAGCATCAAAATAAAGGCCTTCGCACGCATGGCTCACCCCCTCGCGTCGGCTTCCTCGGCCCGTGACCTCACCTTTTGCATCTCGGTCTCCAGATCGGTGACGATTTCCTCTTCCCCCCTGACCACGCCCTGGACTTTCAGGGACTTCCGCAGCAGGTCGAGCTCGTACTCGAGGTAGAGCGGCGCTACCGGGCTCTGCCGTGCCGACTTGACGATCTTCCTCACGATGAAGCCGGTGAACTGCGGGTGCTCCAGCAGCTCATGGCGCAGTTCCCCGTCAGGGTGCACCAGGATCCGCTCCTTGACCGTTTCTCCGTGCAGGGTCATCTCGGACAGGAACAGATCCGGGCCTGCCTCGGTGAGCCGCGCGTCTGCCACCCCCTGGATATAGCGCTCAGGGTGATGCAGCCTGTCCATCAGCATGTTCCAGAGCGTCTTATGCTCGCAATGTACCACCACCTGCAGGGTCCGGACCAGCATGGGGAGCCTCCTTGCCACGTCATGGGCGGTTGCTTGGAATTGGAAGACACCTAATTATAGAACGCTCTTTCATCCGGTCAAGCCTTCCCCGGCCAGTAAAGTTGCGGCTTTTGCTGCAGTTGCGTCAAATTGACAGCTGTCGGGGCGTGGCTACAATGTGGGAGTCGTCTGGACCAGCAGCAAAATCAAACACGATGCAGGCTCGAAGGAGGTTGTCATGTCCAAGGAGAGCGATCAACCCCTGGCCTTACGGCACCCCATCCTGATGGGAATGGCGGCCGGTTTGGTTGCCGGCGCGGTCGCGGGTAGAAGCGACAGGATGCTGGATCGGTTGGTAAGCGAAAAGCAGAAGCGGTGCGACCGGCGGGTGCGGGAGGCGCCGGCACACCAGATGGCCGGCCCCTATTTCGCCTCCAAACTCCTGGGTCGCAGGCTGAGCGCGAAGGAGAAAAAGCAGGCGGCGGCCGCCTTCGCCGTCCTCTACGGCCTTGGTTGGGGGATGATCCACAGCAGGCTGAGGAGGAAGTTTCCGGCTCTCACCCGGTGGGGCGGCCTTCCCTTTGCCGTCCCCTTCTTCTTTGCCTGCGACGGCGTGATCGCCCCCATTCTGGGGGTGTCGCCCAACCTGCGTCAGATCCCGTGGCAGCCGAGCGCGAAAGAAATGGGAAACCACATCGCCTGGACCGCGGCCGCCGAGTTGGTGCACCGGCTGGCGGGCAAGAGGCTTTGAACGGCTGCACGAGGCGGAGCAGCCGGCAGGCAGGCAGGGAAGCCGCCGGTCTGCCCGGCGCTGGTGGGTCGGAGGTAATGCATCTCATGCTCGGCAGGGTCCTCGAGATGCCGTTCACGCCGCAGGTGGAGCTGGAGGCCCCGAAGCGCGAACCGCTGCCGGTGCCGCCGACCGTGCCAGCGGTATAAACGCTCCGCTTCCTGAATACGAAAAGAGCCCCATCAGGACTTCCTGGTGGGGCTCTTTGTTTGTCGGGTACCGGGTTATGCGGCAGGCTCAGGTGAGCGGCCCCCTCGGAGGACCCTTCGGGCGGGTCTTGACCACGCCGGTCAGGATGCCTATGCCCAGGAGGATGATGCAGACGATGGCGATCTTGAACATGGCCACCCCCGCGGTGACCAGGGCCCAGGCTATGCCGGAGATGATGAGAATGAATCCGGTGAGGTAGAGTGCAAACGACATCGGATCCTCCTTGAGCCGGGGTGGGGGGAGGTGACGAACTCTTGATTGGCCTTTTTAATTTGGCGACAGGTCAATGCTAGCGGGCGGCTTTGACTTGTCAATGGTCGGGAAACCGGAGGCATGCAGCAGGGAAAGGCAGGCCACAGGGGGCGGACGGGTGTGGTTTCTATGCTTCCCGGTACAGCGGGCCGACGCTCTCAAGGTGGGTCAGGTAGAGCCTGGTGTCGAACTCAAGCTGGTGGTAGGAGGGCTCCATGTGCTCGCAGAGCTGGTAGAAAGCCTTGTTGTGTTCCTTCTCCTTCAGGTGGGCCAGTTCGTGCACCACTATCATCTTCAGGAACTCGATGGGGGCGAGCTTGAACATGCTGGCGATCCTGATTTCGTGCTTCGCCGTGAGCTTGGCTCCCTGTACCCGGGATACGAACGAATGCAGGCCGAGGGCGTGGTTGATCACGCTGATTTTAGGGTCGTAACTCACCTTGCTGATCGGCTGCAGGAACTCGTTTTTCAGGTTTAGCGTGAAGTCGTACAGGGCGCGGTCGGTCCTGATCTGATGCGGGGTGGGGTACTTGGAGAGCAGCACGCGCCCCAGCTCGTTGTCGGCCAGCAGACGCTCTACTTTTGAGGTGACTTGTTCGGAGTATCCTGCCAGGTATTTCAATCCGCGCATTGCTTCTTCCCGGGGCGATGGTGTGCGACCAGCCGAGAAGGTAGCACATCGCCCCGGGAAGTGCAAATTCGATTGTCAACCGTGGCGGGTTGTCAGGTTGACGAACCGGAGCGCCTGTGCTAATAACAAGGGCGCTGACTCTTACCTTGGCATGGAAAGGAGATGCTGTGCAGACATTCGCGGAAGAACTGGACCAGTTGCGCACCGAAGGGCTGTACCGCAGCATGAGGGTGATCAAGGGGGCGCAGGGAAGTCACGTGGAGCTGGACGGGCGAAAAGTGCTCCTGCTCTGTTCCAACAATTACCTGGGACTTGCGGACCATCCCGCGCTCCGCAGGGCCGCCGTCATCGGCCTGGCGTTCGGGGCAGGGAGCGGCGCATCGCGCCTGGTGTCCGGCACCATGGCACTCCACGAGCAGTTGGAGTCGCGCATCGCGCAGTTCAAGGGGACCGAGAAGGCGCTGGTGTTCAACTCCGGCTATGCAGCCAACACCGGCATCATCTCCGCGCTGGTGGGGCGAGGCGACGCCATCTTCTCCGACAAGCTGAACCACGCCAGCATCGTGGACGGCGCTTTGCTGTCCCGGGCGAATTTTCACCGCTTCCCGCATCGTGACATGGCGGCGCTGGAGCGGCTGCTGCAGGAAAAGGGGGGCAACGGGCGGCGGTTGATAGTCACCGACGGGGTGTTCAGCATGGATGGCGATATCGCCCCCTTGCAGAAGATGGCGCAACTGGCCAGGCAGTACGGCGCCTTGCTCATGGTTGACGATGCCCATGGTACCGGCGTCCTGGGCGCTACCGGGCGCGGTACTGCTGAGCTGCTGGGCGTGATGGACAGTATCGACATCCACATGGGAACGCTGGGCAAGGGGCTGGGCAGCTTCGGAGCGTATGCCGCGGCGTCGGAAACCATCTGCGACTACCTGGTTAACAAGGCCCGCAGCTTCATCTTTTCCACCTCGCTCCCCCCGGCGGTGCTCGCTCCGTCCATCGCGGCGCTGGACCTGGTTGACTCCAGGGAAGGGAAAGAACTGCGGGACAGGCTTGATGCCAACGTCGCTCTCTTCAAGGACAGGCTCGCCGCCGCCGGTTTCGACACCATGGGGAGCGAGACCCAGATCGTCCCGATCTTCGTCGGACCCGCCGAAGCTACCATGCAGTTCAGCAAGGAACTGCTGGACGAGGGGATCTTCGTGCAGGGGATCCGGCCGCCGACGGTTCCCGCCGGGAGCTGCCGCCTGCGCTGCACCATCATGGCGACCCATGAGGCCGCGGATCTTGAAGCAGCGGCGGATACCATCGCGAGGATCGGGAAGAGGCTCGGGGTGATTTAAAAAAAACCGGCTTTCAGCCTTGAGTTTTCTGAGGAACAAACCATGTCTTTCATCGAAACCCCGGCCGGGGTGACTTTGCACTACCAGGAGACGGGATCGGGAAGGCCGGTGGTATTCGTGCACGGCTGGGCCATGTCCGGACGGGCCTGGCGCTTTCAGCAGGCGCTTGAGGACGCCGGGCGGCTCATCTTTCTGGACCTGCGTGGCCACGGGCAATCGGCGGCGGGCGACAGTTACACCATCGACGACTATGCGGCGGACCTCGCCTCGTTTTTCAGGGAACTGGCTTTGGAGGATGCCGTCTTGGTCGGATGGTCCATGGGGGCGCAGATCGCGCTGCACGCCTTCCCGCTGCTCCGTTCCCGCCTCGCCGGGATGGTGCTGGTGGGCGGCAATGCCAGGTTCACCAGCGCTGACGACTACCCCCACGGCAAGCCGCCGGTCGAGGTGAAAGGTATGGGGCTGCGCCTTAGGCGCGACAACCAAAAGACCATGGGGGATTTCTTCAGGGGGATGTTCGTTGAGGGGGAACTGGATCATGCGCTCTATCAGCGCATCGTGCACGAGATCGTCATGGGAGGGCGCTCTCCCAACCCTGACGCGGTGCAGCAGTCCCTCAACATCCTCTCCACGGTGGATCTGCGGGAGCAGTTGGACCAGGTGGATCGGCCGGTACTCCTGGTACATGGGGAACTCGACACGGTCTGCTCCGCCTCGGCATCGGCCTACATGACGGAACGTCTGCCGATGACGAGGCTGGAGATATTTGCCGGCTGCGGGCATGCGCCCTTCATGAGCAGGCCGGAGCAGTTCAACGCGCTCCTCAGGAATTTCATAGAAGGACTCTAGCTCCCCACGGAGGGGGGCGGGGACTTTACTTGGTAAGGGATAAATGGCGGCAAACATAGACAGACAGAAGGTGCGGGAGTCGTTTCACCGGCAGGCGACCGACTACGACAGTCACGCGGTGGTGCAATGCCGGGTGGTGGACAAGGTGCTCGGGCTGCTGCAGGCCGAAGGGGCGACGCCGGTGCAACTGCTCGACATCGGCGCCGGGACCGGAAGGCTGCTGGCGCGCTTGGCCGACTTGTACCCGGATGTCGATGCTGTCGGGGTTGACCTCGCACCGGGCATGTGCGAGACCGCTGCCAGGAACCTTGCCGGGCGGCGCGTGCGGGTGATGAACGCCGATGCGGAGTCGCTTCCCTTTGAGGCGGAATCCTTCGATGTTGTCGTTTCCACTTCGACCTACCAGTGGCTTCACTCTCTCGATCAAGCTTTTGCCGAGGCGCTTCGGGTGCTGGCGCCGGGCGGGCTGTTTTGCTTTGCACTCTTCGGGGAGCGGACCCTGTTCGAGCTGCGCGAGTCCTATCGCAGCGTTTTGCAGGGTGGGGCTGACCGAAGCCACAGCTTCTTTTCCTGTGCAGAGGTACTGGCTGCACTGGAGCGGACGGGATTTTCGGGTCCGCGGGTGAGTTCGGAGCTTGAGGTGGAACTCCACCCGGACGTGCCGGAGCTGCTCCGTTCGTTGAAGAAGATCGGCGCCGGCAGCAGCGCGCCCGCCAGCGGCAAGGGGCTTTCGGAGCGGCGGGTGATGCTGGAGATGATGGAAAGCTACCGCAAAAGGTTCGGCAGGGAGAGCGGGATACCCGCGAGCTACGATGTGGTGTACGGGGTGGCGAGGAAAGAAGGTCCGACGTCGGACCAGTCCGACCAGTCCGACTAGTCCGACCGGTCGGACAGAAAAACTGCACAAGAAGGGGGGCGGCCAAATTGGCCGCCCCCGTTCTTGTTTGCCAGCTGCCGCCGGCTCTAGGCCCTGGTCAGCTGACGGTACCTGATGCGGTGCGGTTGGTCGGCCGCAGTTCCCAGACGGGCGTGGCGGTCTTCCTCGTACTCGGAGTAGTTCCCCTCGAACCAGACCACCTTGCTGTCCCCTTCAAAGGCGAGGATGTGGGTGGCGATCCTGTCCAGGAACCAGCGGTCGTGGGAGATGACCACGGCGCAGCCTGCGAAGTTCTCCAGCGCTTCCTCCAGCGCACGCATGGTGTTCACATCGAGGTCGTTGGTCGGCTCGTCCAGGAGGATAACGTTGCCGCCGTCCTTCAGCGTCTTGGCCAGATGCACGCGGTTTCTTTCACCGCCGGAGAGCATGCCGACCTTCTTCTGCTGGTCGGCCCCGGAGAAGTTGAAGCGGGCCACGTAGGCGCGGGAGTTGACCAGCTGCTTGCCGAGCTGCAATTGCTCCTGGCCGCCTGAGATGACTTCCCAGATGGTCTTGTCCGGATCGAGCGCGTCCCTGCTCTGGTCCACGTAGGCGAGCTTCACGGTCTCTCCGGTCTTGAAGGTCCCGGCGTCGGGCTTCTCCTCACCGGTGATCATGCGGAAGAGGGTGGTCTTGCCGGCGCCGTTGGGGCCGATAACGCCGACGATGCCGCCCGGCGGGAGACGGAACTCCATCCCTTCGATGAGGAGCTTGTCGCCGTACCCCTTGCTGACGTTCTCCGCCTCGACCACCACGCCACCAAGACGCGGCCCGGGCGGGATGAAGATCTCCAGGTCCTTCGCCCGCTGCTCGCTCTCGGTGTTCAGCATCTCCTCGTAGGAGCTGATGCGCGCCTTCCCTTTGGCGTGGCGACCCTTGGGGGACATCCTGATCCACTCCAGCTCGCGTTTCAAGGTCTTCTGACGCTCGCTCTCGCTCTTCTCCTCCTGGGCCAGGCGCTTCTCCTTCTGCTCCAGCCACGACGAGTAGTTCCCCTGCCACGGGATCCCCTGGCCGCGGTCCAGCTCCAGGATCCAGCCGGCGACGTTGTCCAGGAAATAGCGGTCGTGGGTGACGGCGATGACGGTGCCGGCATAGCGCGGCAG
>Ga0209317_1003106_pt1 | contig 10939 bp, 7 predicted proteins | sample RifGroB2_FD_183994 | JGI IMG/M metagenome (GOLD analysis project Ga0209317, IMG submission 183994) | Soil microbial communities from Rifle, Colorado, USA - Groundwater B2 (SPAdes) (version 2) | ecosystem: Environmental > Terrestrial > Soil > Unclassified | place: Rifle, Colorado | collected...
GCCCTACAGACTTTTTATGGCTCCCTTCGATTTAACCAAGGGAATATCTGGCACGCCGTTAAACTTAAATTTTTGGCGTACCTACATTGAGCTGTCACGGATCAGGTCAACGGGGTGCATGTCAGTTTTTTTGCAAACCTGTTTACCTTTACTAAATCAGTATCAAACAAGATTGGGGAAAAGCAAAAAACTGAACGCATCCGAAGGACGGTTGCCATTGAGAAGCAACCGCCCCTTTACCGTTCCGTGAAGCGTAAATAAATTTGTCGAAAATTTGAGTGTAACACACAACCTCACAAAAGATTCAATTTGCCTATTTAAATGGTTGGTCACGAACAAAAAAGGGGCAAAAAGCCCCAGTAATGTTATAAAGGATTTCCCTTTCCTGAATAAACTTCTTCATCTGCTGCTGCTGAAAGAAAACTTCGGTATTCCGGTTCTCCGCATCCAGAGCATAATAAGGTTTGTGTTCGTGGCCAATAATAAGCAACCGTACCTCTGGGCAAACGAGTTTGGCATTTTGCGCAACAACTCGGATAACGGACTACAATCTGTCTTGGATCATCTTTGTATCTCATGACTAATTCCTCCTAAAATTTTGATTGAAAAATTGTTTGATTGAATCGTCTAATCTTCATTAGTGAAGGATCGTCGAAATCCTGTGCCTGGATGACAGCTTTGAGTGTCACCAGACGGTTAAAGCGATTTTCCGGAGTTTCCAACTTCTCGTTTGGTTCCCAGTTACCTTCATCTGGCAGATAGCTGATAAAATCGTACTGTATAAAATTGGAAGAAACATTCCGGGCATGAAAGGCAAACATATACAGCACATCCCAAAGGCGACCTGAAATGTTCTGAATTTGCTCCATTCCTTTCGGAATTTCAACATACTTGTTCCATACTGCACGGGTCAGGTAAACCGGGAATTTAATACCTGCTTCATTGGAAGCTTTAATGTCAACTTTTACCAGAAAACCATCCGCAACAGCCTCTTTAGTTGAATACGTGGAAACAATTTCCCTTCCATTTGAATCTTTCATTTGATTTTGCTGCTGCCTTGCAGACTTGTTTTGGCACCCTTTTAATAAAGGAGAAATCTGGCACGCCGTTAAACTTAAATTTTTGGCGTACCACGATTGAGCTGTCCCGGATCAGGTCAACGGGGTGCATGTCATTCCGATGTAATCGGAATGAACGAATCCGAAGGACGGTTGCCATTGAGAAGCAACCGCCCCTTTACCGTTCTGGGAAGCGATCAATAAATTTGTCGGAAATTTGAGTGTAAATATGTGCTTACAAATGATAATCAATAAGATACTAAAACTACAGTAAGACTATCTGCCAAAAATAACACGTTAAGATTATACTTTGTCTAAAATTATCAGCAACTTAATAAATTGGATAAATTATCAGATAATTAAACAAACCCAAAGAATGTTCTAGAAAAAATAGACTATTCAATTTGTTACTTTCCGGCGATCGAATCAAATAATTCCCGTTTGATGGTAGATTCCATTGTTTGACAATTTTTTAGGTTAGAATAAAGTAAGATCTTTGTTCGTGCTAAGACCAAGTTTTTCAAATAAAATTCTGTTACGTCTTTTTGCATCTTTTAATACTTTCTCAAAAGGTAAAACTTCGATATATGCAGAATAATACTTATTCTTAAAAGTGTAATAACCCATTCCATCAGGAGTTTTCGTAAACTCTCTGTTTTTCAGAATTTTTTCAAATGAGGAGTTTATATCACAAACAATATAGACGTAGAATGGCGTCTCTTTGTCAACTTTGATTTTTCTTCCCTTTCTATTGGTAACCTTTTCCCCCAGCAAATCATCAATATATTTCTCTACTTGGTCAAGCGGATTTTTCTTTGGATCATTATCAATATAATTATCTCTCTGCGGCTTTTTAAATTCGACTATAGTGAAAGAATTAAAGGGGGCATAATTCTCTTCTGTAAATGCAATAGCATCTTGAAAGATAAGTAAATCTGGCCTTGAATCTGAATGCTTGTCAATGTTCTTGATACTCTCAAAGCTCTTGTCAGATGCAAGAAAAGAGTGATATGTTAATTTTTCGTCCAGCAACCATAAGTTTTGCTTATTGTGAGGAATTTCATCGGAGCTTGTCCTTATTGGAAAGAAGACGCTATGAATTATATCCTCATTTGTAAATTGATCACTATTATTTTTCCCAATCAATTCATCTAATAATTCAATCACAGCTTTACGATGAACAATGTATCGAGCTAAATCGGCCTTCCCAATTTCATTAAATTCTGTAAGAAATTTCTCATACCTAATTTTATACTCGTCAAGATTTGTAATATCTTTTTTATCCTCAATAACTTTTTGACCTAATTCTTTAACCTCAAGTTTCCAATTAGATTCAATCTTATACAATTCAATATCTAATTTGGCTTTGGTTAGATTTGGAGGTAATTTTTTTATTTCATCAGACTTATATTCGAAGGTACTCATGTATTGAGGAAACTCTTCATAAATAAGTGGTTTGTACTTTTCAATTTTTTCTTCTCTTGCTGTATTCAAGTATTCTGATAATAATTCCTCGATACATTGAATTGCACCATTTCTGATTTTTGATAATGAAATATCTTCAGTTTCATCTTCATTATCGTCATCATTTGGAAAAATGAATCCTACCCGTTCAATATCAACATTATCATCCAGGTCTTTACCTACTACAAACGCTTGATAATAGAAATTTTCGTTTTCAGTTTTTACAGAATATTTACCTAGATCAACTATTCTGTTATAAAGTCCTTCCTCTTTTACACTTCTATTGTGTGCACAAAAATGCAATTTATGACTTTGACTATGAGTCGTTTTCGTTAAATAAAGTTCAAATTTACTTTCCCCAATTACAAATTCCTTTGATTGAATGTCCTTTTCAAATTCGGACTTAAATAGAGTATTTAAATTTACTTGCAGATTGTTTTGGTTCTCAATTATAATCTTTGGAGCCATGTTTTGGATAAAGTACAATTGAAAATGAGTAACAACTGCCCTCGCAATTTCCATTAAATCTCTTGGCGCATTCTTTTGGTATTCATCCTTAAAATCAGATAACAGAACTTCTGTCCCAATTCTTTTATTTTTTACTTTATCTTCACTCGGATCGTGGAAACCCTCCTTAGTATTACGAAATTCAAATTGTCTTGATATCACTGACCCATTATTAGCAAACTGACTTTTAATAACTAATTTTTTAAAAGCTTTGAGACAAACAAATCGACCGACACCTTTACCTCCCATTTCTAATTTGTGATCAGTGTCTGTTTCAATAAAATAATTTAGGTTCTCATCGTTTAATCCAATCCCATTATCTGTCACGGAAATTGAGTTTATTGGATATTTATCTATTTCAGCCAAAGTCTGAAGAGTTTCTTCATCTCCATTTCTTATCAATCGGACTTTTACAAGTCCAGCTCCCTGTAACTGATCATTTACTCTTGCCTCATTAATAGCATGAATTGAATTGCTAATAATCTCAAATAAAGGCATTAAAGGTTTTGTGCGAGGCAATTTGGTATTTCGCACTTTATTAGCAATGTTACTTTTAGGTTTTATGTCAAACATATAATCTCATACTTAGGTTTTCTAATGTTACCAATTGCATCTGTGAAATTTCTATACTTTTGGGGTATGGAATAAATCTTTTATTTTTTGCCTTCCAAATTCTCTTTTAATACCTTGCCCTTAGGAGTTAGCCTATATTTCTGATTCTTACTCTTAGATTTTCCGGGTAAGGTCATTTCAATTAATTCCTCTTTTAATGCAGGCTCAAGGTAACTTATTGAAAAGTGAGATCTGTTTTTTAGTTCCAGTATTTCCATGAGTTGAGTCCTGCTCATTTCCCCATGAATCACCAATACCAAACGGTGCGTTAGTTCTGCTATTTCCGTAAATATTAAAGAAGCATCATGTTCGGTATCATGTATGGTATCATGTATGGTATCATGTACGGTTTCGGCTGAAGGTCTCCAAATCGTAAGCTTAAATCCTTCATCCAGAGAAATGAGGGGAGGTTTTAACCCTCTCTCTTTAATAAGATTATACATTTCCAAAGTTCCCGTGCCAAACCTTTCAATTTCACCAGTTAAAAACATACATCCAGCAAGAAGAGGATTATGTGGATATGAACTATGCGGCTCCTTTAAATCACTGATATCCAATTCGGGAGGTAATGTGCCAGGATTACTTATTTCAACTCTGTTTTTAAAAACCGAAACCTGAATACTGCCTTTACTGTTGTAATCACGATGCGCAACGGCATTGATAATACCTTCTGCAATGACCGCCCTGGGAATTTCATAAATGGTTTCAACCTGATTGCTCTTTTCTCTGGTACCTGTTGATAAGCTTATTTTTGAAAGAACAAAATTTACGGCTTCGTCGGCTACTTCGAAGACTGTTCCTCCAAATTCCTTATAATCAGGGATGGGTTTTTGAACTTGTATCCCATGAAAATTGGCACATTTAATAGTAGCCGATGGGAAAAACAACTGGGGATCAGGAGCAAATGCAAGTAAAGCGCTATTCACCAGTTTCCCGTCCCTGGTCATTCGTAAATGTTTAAGCACTTGTTCAATCGAAGCTGTTTCTTTCAGCGGGAAATTGCGTTTCCCTTTGGCGAGAATAATGAATTCTCTTAATTTAGCTTTATCTAATGATTCAGTATTTGCTGTGGGATGTAAAGAATCGTCAAAATCACGACTCTCGATTTTTCCGATTTGCTTCAAAAATAAAACAGCCGACCTGTAAACTTCCTTTTTCAATGAATCAATAGTGGAAAACTTCTTTCGGGAAACATCTTGTTCAATTTTCCGGATTAATGCCAGTTCATTAGGGTGTCGATCAGCTCCGACCATATCCTTAATAAAAATCCATCTGGGCAGGTGTTCAGCTTTTGCCTGATCATATTCTCTTTCAGTCGGAGAAACGCCCATTTCATCTTCGAAACCATAAGAATTACCCAACAAACCGATATAAATATCAGATTCTTTCACCTCAGCCAAATATACCTTTCCCGGTGAATGAGTATTTGCTGGAACTTCTTCAAAAATGAACGGTTCAAAAAAAGACCCTAACAAGGGATCTTGTCTGAAATAGCTTGCCAACTCAGCCCGCTCTTTGGCAAACTCATTTTGGACACTTGATATGAATATTTTTAATCTTCCCACAAGAACACATTTAAAAGTACACTAAATATAAAACTAATCTTTTCTTCCTTTTTTGATTCCAAATACATCCCAACTCGTCCAAATTTGACTTCCTCCAAATCTTTTATGAGCAGTTCTGCAATTTTTCCCTACTTCCGATTTTTCCGGGTTACTTGTTCCTTTAACAGAGCATTTTATTTTTAAGCATATTATTCAACGAATTAATTAAAGGACATAAAACCAATTTACACAACTTATTTGTAATTAATTCAAGTCGGATTTCACTTTACCAAAACTCTCCAATTCTAAAAATTTAGATTGAAAAAGTTCTTCCGGCATTTTCTTTTTGAGCAGATTATGAAAGTTCTCATCATGAGTTGACAAAATAACTTGTTTTCCTTCGTTGACTACAATGCTTCTAAATAAATCAATAGTTGAGAGCACATTAATACTGTCTAAAGATTGGATAGGGTCGTCAATAAAAATACATTGATATTCCTTTGAATTTAATGCAGTAGCTAAGAATATACTCAAGCTCAATATATTAATTTGGGCAGTACTGAAATATAAGTTTGGAACTAGAGTATTTTCATTCTTAATATTCCGAACAAAGACATCTAGTCTTGGATTGTCGGTATCAAAATTTGCTTTGAACTCTACAGACTTAAAATCAGGGTGAGGGTCAATTTTATGGTACAACTTATTAATCAAATCTTCGTGGAAAAAGTTTTTAATCCGGTTATCAAGATAAGCTTTGGCTTTATCACGTTCTTCTCTGATGACATGTTCAACTTTCTGTTCTAATAAATCAAGTTCTTTTATTGCATTAGCCAGATTCAGTTTGGCCTGTTCTGATTGAAGAAAAGGCCAAACATTGTCACTATATTTTTCTAGCTTTTGATATTCCTCATTTGAAGATTTTGTCTTAGTCAAATCGGCTTTATATTTCGCCTGCTTTTCTTCAATTATTTTTAAAAGTGCCGTTTCCTCCAATTGAGAAGAATCAATATCTAATTTGTCCTTTAAAAAGTAACGGTATCCACTAATTTTAGTATCATTTTCATGAATTATTTTTTTTAATTCTGATTCTTCTTGTAAGAGATTTTCTCTTTTAAAAGATGATAGCTGTTGGCTAATGTTATTAACTCTTTCAACGATTTCTTTTTCTTTTAAAACTAATTGTCTGATATCTTCAGCCAATGAGGCATCTTTTTGAATCAACAGTTCTCTGTCTATTTCATTTTCGGGTAAGTATTCATTGAACCAATCTGTAACAGTTAGATATTTTTCATTTTTATTTAGAACTTCAATTTCCTTTTTTAGTAATTCTATCTTGCTTTTAAACGAGTTTATTAGTTCTTTAGACTTATCAATCGCTTCTTTATTAGTTGCAAGCTTAGGGATGAGAAGGGTTCTTATTTTGTCTGCTTCTATCGTACTCTCATCAATTTGCTTTTCAAAAGCATCAAAAGACAATCCATTTAAATTTATTTTTTGGCTTTCTATTTTTTGTTTAAGAAGGTTAAGTTCAACTTCGATAACTTTAATGCCCTGCTTTACATTTTCCAAAGACTGCATTCCATCTTGATTCTTAATAGATAATCCGTCTAATTGTTTTCCGTAAACATCTGAAAGTTGTTTTCTACTTTCTTTTATTCCTGTAGTTATCTCAAAAATTCGTAGTTCACTTTTACTTTTTTGAGCAAGCAATGTTTTCAATGTTTCATCCAATGCTTTATTATTAGTAATTTTTTCAACCAATACATTGTAGGAATCATACTTTTGTTCACACAACGGGCACGTTGAGGATTGACGTTCATCAACAATAGATAAACCTGCTTTTATGAAATCTGATATTGTTTGATTAAGTGCTTCCTGCTGTTTAATAGTTGACTCAAGCGAATTTATTGTTCTTTTTTCATCAGAAAGCAACTGCTCGCTCCGTTTTAAGTTCTGCACCAATTCATTTATCTCAGGATTTTCGTCTTTAGAAATTTGTGGATACTTCCCATTAGTTATTTCCTCGATTATTCGTCGTAAATCCGTAATTGTGTTTTCTAGTTTACGTTGTTCTATTTCCTTTGCTTCTACTTGCTCTTTTTTTTCACCCAGTTCTATTTCTGTTTTTTGAATTACATTATTTAACCGTTCATATTCTACTTTCATTTCTGGAATTTTGGCTTTTTTATTTGCCAATCCTTCCAATTCTTTTAATACTGTTTCTAGTTGACTCCGCAATTCTATTTCGGTGCGATTTAATTCACTTAAATACTTATTGGTATCATCACGACTTGTTTCTGTCTGGGATATTGTCCTGTCTTTTTCCTGTAAATCTTTCAATAAACGCTCATACTCTTCGAAATCCGAAATAACCTTAATTACTCGATTCTTATTATCGATATGATTTTGTTTTATAGCTTTTACATTTTCTACTTCAGTACTTAATTTTTCAAGGGCTTCAAATTTTCCCAATAGTGGTTGGATTTCCAGTATCCTCTTGTCATTTTTTTGGTTGACTTCCTGAATAGAAAAGTACGATTTAAGCCCAATAATTGAATTGTTACCCGACTTTGCGATATCCACATACTCCAATAACTGAATCAGTTCAAATTCACGATTACTGGAGATAGTTCTATTAACAATTATGTCTTTGAGGTTTTTTATTTCTTCCTGAGTACTAGTAAGTGATAAAAGCGTTAAAGATTTTTCTCCAAATTTCTCTGCCAATAACTGAATTTGCTTATTTATTCCGTCAAGAAGATTTTCAGAATCTACATGTTTGATACTCTTTCCAAATTCTGAAATATCATATTTAAGTTTATTCTTTTTGTTCTCGTGAACAGAACAGGCTTGCTTAAGCTTATTATAGTAGTCGTTAATCCCTGATAATTCCGGTATTTCCATGAATTTTTCGTAACGATATTCACCATTCTGTTCGGTTAGAAAAGCTGCTATCCATTCTTGAGATAATATTACTTTTTGAAATTCATGAGAAACAGGCTTTTTAGTAAAATTCAGGTCGTGAGTTTGCCTTCCGTGCTTCTTAAAATTCCTAAATATTTCCGGGTTTGAGTTATTATTTGTAAATATTTTTACATACGTTTCTCGATTAGTATCAGATTTTGAATTTCTAATTAGTGGCACCTCATTTTGGACAAGCTGAAAATCCGCAAGCTTTTCGAGCTCTTTACTTCGAATAAAAAATCGGTTTATTGAATTGGTTATACCAAATTCTACAGCATCATAAAATGATGTTTTGCCGAATCCATTGGGTGCATATAGTGATACAAAATTAGCGGCCTCTCCTGATTTTGTAGTTAGATCAAACGTCGAATCTTTTGGATCATCGAAAATCCTAAATGCTGAAATCTCTACTTTTTTGAATTTCATTGGTTTTCTGTTTTTATTTTGGCAATAATTTGATCGAGTCCCAATCTAATTTCTTCTGTAATTTTCTTTTTTGGACTAATTTTATTCAGGATCTTCCATATATCAGGGTTGGGAAGAAACGGCTTTTCTTCAAAATCAGTAATACTTTGCGTATTTATATCATCGCTTTTAATATGATCGTTAATGATTAAATCAATATCCTGTTTGGGGGACACGATGATTTTTCTACTTGAAAATGTATCGTTTTCTATTATATATTTTAAATCATCTCGGACTTCATTTTCCAAAACAAAGAATAGATAAATATTCCATAAACTAAATTCCTCCTTGAGAGAAGATTGAAAATGTACAGCAATAAATTCAGTAATGGCTTTCCATTTCTTTTCTAGTATTTCGTTATCCATAATATATATAAAGAATGCTGGAATGATTCCACCAAAATGTATTTCCCGATAATCGAATGAGATTTCAAAAAACTCTTCTTTTATATCAGACATCAACTCTTCAGTTAAATAACTCATCATATTCTTGTTTTAATTTTGCAAATAATTGTTCCTCACTCAAATTTTGGTATTCTTCTAATTTATTTATAATACACTCTGTTTTGAAGTAGTCTAAATGAACAAAGGAAAAAGATTGAAAAGGGTCTATCCCTAAATCTGTTCTAAACCCTCTTTTATCTTGCGGTATTCTGATATTATTAATCATTCCTCCTATAGGAACTCTAAAAGGTTTACGAGGAGCATTTTTTGAGTTTATAATTACCGTTCCCCTTGGTTTTAATCCAATATAGTCTGATTTAGAAAGATGATCTTGAAAAAGAGTTGTACAATCCTCCACATGTGTATATTTTAACCTTACATTATTGAATACATCACTCAATTGTTGTGGAGTTATATTTTCCTCTTTAACAATATTGAATATAGTGAGAAATTCTAACCATCCAATCCAAATATTCTTAGTATCCAAACAATGACTTTCGGTTTCATCAATTAATAATCGATTTTTAAATAGCTCTTTAATACCAACAGGAGTAATTCCTAATTGCATAACATCCAAAGCTTTATTTCTTAAATGAATTCTGGTCGATTCTACTTTGTTTTCATCCCAAGCATCAACTTTCAATTCAAATGCATCATCCCTTAGAAAATCAAATTTTCCAACAAATGGAGGATGAAGTTTGGTCAATTTAGAATTGAATTCCTCATAATTAATTATTTCAACAAAATATTTCATTGGAACAAAGCAGATTTTCCCGCTCGCCCAAACTGCATGTTTCACTTCACTCTGTATCCCAATTATGTAAATATTTTCATTCTGAATCGATAAAATGCCACCGCCCGACATTCCTTCTATTTGTGGCAGATTAAGGGTGTCATTTGTCAATTGTGCATTTTGCAAATATTGAGCCGGCAATCCTGCCTCCCTAATTCTGTAATCAGTATCCTTATTGCCAATTGGGTTGCCTTCATATTGTTTTGGAAAACCATACAAAGAATAACTATTAATTTTAATGGGTAATTCGATAGATATTATTTTGTCAAATCCTGGCAGCAAAGGGCTTACTTTTAATATTGAAGCATCGGCATCTTTATGAGGGAAATAAGTTTCGCCCCTTGTCAGAACAAAAGGAATTATTACGTCTTGCCATTTCCCATTCAAATTAATCTGCCTAATAATTTTAATTTCTGTTCCATCAAGATCAGAATAAGGAGTATCTTCTCCGTTTTCGTTTGGTCTCGAACCTTCAAATAAATGTTTGGCTGTTAGAATGTAGGTAAAGTTATCTTCATTTAAAATGGGCTGGAATAAACATCCGCTTCCATCCTTTACTCGAACCAAGTAGAGCTTTAATTCGTCTAATGTCATTACTTAAAAATTTAATTCTTTAGCCACTCTAGCTTTGATTTGAAAATCTTTTCGATCCTGTGCCGAAAACACTTCGTTTCGCACATGATCATAGTTGAAATGAAAGATTGCATTTGGATTTATACTAAGTATACGAGACAATGTCCTCTTATCGGGATGATTATGTCCAGAACTATCTGTACTAATAATGTAATTCACTGTTTTTACAATTTCTAAAAGTTCCCTGTTGGTATTTGCTTTACTTCCATGATGAGAAACCTTCATTGCTTCAACTTCTAAAGGTTTATCCTTACTATAACCGAGAGTTCTTAATTGTGTTACTATACCCTTAGGATGAGAATCAGCCAAAAACAAAAAACGCTTATCATTCAAAGTCAGAATAAATGAGATAGAACTTCCATTTTTGACGCTATTATCCTGATTAAATTTAAAATCAAGTCTCATTTCTTCTTCAATAAAATCCGTGATATTTTTATTCCAGTCTTTTTCCCTTCC
>Ga0209317_1003107_pt1 | contig 10935 bp, 6 predicted proteins | sample RifGroB2_FD_183994 | JGI IMG/M metagenome (GOLD analysis project Ga0209317, IMG submission 183994) | Soil microbial communities from Rifle, Colorado, USA - Groundwater B2 (SPAdes) (version 2) | ecosystem: Environmental > Terrestrial > Soil > Unclassified | place: Rifle, Colorado | collected...
GATCTTAACCGACCATTGTTGAGTGGATGTTGCCTGCATGAAGCCTCCTCATTACTGATAACAACAGAGGAGGCCAGTTTAGCGATAGTTCAAGGCGCCGACAAGATGGGCTCTGGTTGACGGTTACGTACCGCGTGCATGAGAACCAAAAAAAAATTTCATCCTAGGATGCCCAGCAGCAACGATTTTTTCAAAAAATGTGCTTGAGAAGAGCATCCGTGACTGAAACCAGCGCAAGCCGTTTGGGAAGGGGAAATGCAGTGGCCAGTATACATGGATACCCGTTATAATCAACTATATAGCGGGAAAGGCATCTATCTAACAGATCTGCTTATTTCACTCCTGCGATGTGATGACTGTTAGCACGATCATCCTTATCCAGCGATTTTTGCAGGCAAAAACGAGCCTCTAAAGCGAAACCCAGGGTGATTTATAAGTATTCAGCCATCCCTTTCCTTTCAAGCCTCCGTTTATACCGATTTTCCCTAACTGAGCATTTCTTTCGCCCGACGAAAAACAGTGATGAAATCGAACGGCTTCACCCACGTCTTTGACGTAATGTGTTGGACCCAGTCATCCTCATGAAAGCGATTTTTATCTATGAAATAGCGAGTGTAGAGGCAATGAATGCCGTTTTCGCAAATTGCCCATTCACCATACCGCTCCAGGAGGGGGGGGAGCTCAAGACCATCTGCTGCAACCACGACAGAGCAGGTCCCTCCTGGTGTAGACACCTCTCCAGCGTACACTAAGGGAAACTGTGCCGCTAATTTCTCATGGATTGTCATGGACTCCTCCTGAACAAGGAGAGTCACCCTTTCATTTATAAAATGAGCAATCTCCTGCGGGCAAAATCTGCGGCCATCAATGTAACCATCTGTCTTGAAAACACCATCAACCGCGCCGTCGTCCATCCGCACAAACATGATCTTCTTGTTGTCACGCTCCATTAATATCTCTCGAATGGCACGGAATTCGACGCCGCACCAGTCTTTTCGTTGATAATCGCCGCCCAGGAAGACGACGACCAATTTTGCCCGATTCCTATATATATCTTGCAGGAGTATGTCCAAGGCAGGGCGTGCGAGCTGCGGCCGGTAGTTATTATCGTAAAAACAAGTGTTATCCCCACCAAGATGGCCCAATTCAAGTGCTACTTGCTCGACTATCGGCCGGACCTCTCCAGGGAAGGAAAGGGCTACATCAAAAACGTGCTTGGTGATGTCTACCAGTTTGGTCGGGCCACTGGCCCAAGAAGGTAACTTGATACCTAGCTTGCTGAGTTCCTTTGCCAGGTCCACGTCCTTAACGGCCCAATGCGTTCTATTCAGCTCGTGTTTGGCGATGTCGAATTCAAATCCAAGGTCGGCCATCTGAATGGCTGAGAGGAACGGAAAAGGTTCATCCCTAATCTCATACTCTATGCGCACCTTGCCTTGCCGGCTTGTCACGTTTCTCAATATCCCAAACTTAGGTGATAGCCCTAACCTCCATTCATAGCCAAAAATACAAGGCAGGCGCTTCAGTGCGTTTACCGCATCAGCCTCAAGGTTGCCAAAGCGGTCAGTTATTGACTGGTCGGTAAATTCCCGGATGCAACGCCCTATTTCTATAGTCCAGGGTTCGCCGTCCCAGGTTTCAGGTATACCACTTATAAACAAGTTATACATTAGGAGTCCTTGTGAAACTGTTGGAGCTGATTTAGCCCCTTGTCGAGTTCCTCTCAAAAAATCAGCCTTAAAGCCTAGGTACCGATTTAGCCTTAGTGGCAGCTTTATTAGGCACCAGCGCGAGATTTCCTCCCTGATGTGGCAATATTTAGAATTACTGTGTCATCTTCTTCAGATATAGATTCTGGCAATGCTCCACTCATGAGCTTTGAAATAAAAATTTCATTTCGCTTCTTTGCTCGTGCGAGCAAAGTAGAGTATTTGATTACCTCCGTGTACAAGCTTCCGTCTCGTCTCCCGTCCTCTCCTACGATAAGATCGCGCGGCTTAAAGAGATAACCGAAATTATAAGCTTCAAGAAAATTTCCATCGCAGCTTCTGACATCTCTTGGCTCTATATTTTCACCGATAAGGTACCCGTAAAAGGTATCAAAATTAAAAGTGGGTTCAGTGAAATTCCTTATAAAATAGGCATACCTATTGATTTGATGAAGATGCTTATAAATACTTACATCTGGATTTTTAAATTCCACAATTATGCATTTACCCTCACCAGGGAAGAGAAGTACATCAGGTCTTTTTAATGTTCTGTCCTCTCCTGACGAGCGTAAATACTGTTCTTCCTCAGCAGAAAAATCTTTTTTCAGTAAAAGCTTTCCGTCAATCTTGATATCACAGAGCCTGCCATCTGAGGTGCCCCTGAAATATATAAAGTCCTCATTTATGAGCCAAAGATCACTATCTTCAGGCCTATCAGAACTCTGCTGGAATATGACGTTATGCAGCAACTTCTCGTCAATGTTGCGACTTCCTGCCCTTTGGGCCTCAAGCTCACGTTGAAGAACCCTATCAAATAATTCAAGAACAAGTTTCCGCCTTGCAACGTAGTGAGTAAGGGCCGTACGATTTTGAAGAGGAATGAGTCGCACAAGATCAGATGCAATTCCATTCAGCTTCTGCGGATATTCGCTCGATGCAGGATCAATATCTTCTAAATTATCAATTTTCTTCTTTATCTCAGCATCTTTTTTTGCCACGTTCTTTGCATCTGCGGCGTAAACCTTCTCAAGAATTCTTTCTTCTGTATCGTTAATAGAAATCCTAACGGCATGTAAAGTCTTGGGGTTAAGAAGAAACATTTGCTGCAGTTTTTCTACATCTTTTTGCTTATCTTCTTTCTTTTTAGCAATTTCAGGGTAAATGGAAGATATGGTTTTATTGGCCTCGAACTCTATGTCGTCGATGAATATTTCACCTTCTAAAAATAGGGAAACCTGCGGTCTTATATTTTTCTTTGAGTCCTCTCTGCTTCTTATGTTGAGCATACCACGGGTGTCTTCATCTCTTTCGTCAACGTACTTTCCTGAAACCAAAAACAAATATCTGTTGCCATCTATTTGATCTAGAGGAGATATGTGTTTCAGTTCAAGAAGGTTTCTTGGGACAATCTCTCCTTTACTAGTGAATCTAAGTTCATTTCTCTTAAGTTCGTGCTCCTTGATCTTAAAAGTGGTAAGTGTCAAGGTCTCTTGTTTGTTTGTCTTTTCAAAATCTTTGCCGTCTACAGTCGGTCTATAGTAGTAAAGTACCAAGTCCTTTTGCTTATCAAATTGCGGAATATCTACTTGGCAAATGTAAGTTTCTTCAATTAGGTTTTCGTCTAAAAGTTGAGCAATTTTTATGACCGGCAAGGCATTTCTGTGGGTACAGAATTCCATTATGTACCTGGCTATCAACATTTCTTTAAGGGCAGAAGCGTTAAGATCATTGTAAAATGGCAAGTCAGCTTCGTCTTTAAGTCCTTCAAGCGTTAGAATTGTTTCGCGCTGTGGTCTTTCGCACTCGTGAACCTCGTGCCCGGAAACAATGGCATTTTTTAGCTTTACATGGTCCGTAGAGAGCACAAAATGGCGCACTCTAAATGCGTCGCCTTGACAAAAGCTGCTCACATACTTCGAATACTTAAAGTAGTGAAGAAACTGGATCCTACCAGATCCCTTGTTAAAAAAGCCTTTGCGGTCATCCTTAAACCTTAGAAGGCGTTTGAAACTCTCGTCATCAAACCCTAGCCCCGAGTCCTTGATAACAATCCTCTCAAAGAACACGTCCGAGGTGGTGAGCTTACGAGAGTGGAAGATTTCAATAAAGATGAATTGTGTGTCAGGATTTGAGCCTTGGGCTGTAGCTAGCTTGATAGATTCAAAGGAGTTTGTAAACGCCTCAAAGATTGGTTGAAAATGCTCTGTCGATTTTTTGATATCTTTTAAGATGCCGGGGATGTAAACGCCAGTGCTTTCTATTATTGAACCTTGCCCCATCTAGTATCCCCCTACCCGCATGCATGTGTCACAGTTCCAGCCTTGAAGCGCTAACAGCGCTCCATTATGTGCCGAGGTGAAGTATATAACACCTTTCGGCGGCATAGCGGAAGCCTCTTTTCTTATAGGTCGCTAAAGATTAGAGACCTACCCGCGGCTCCTCGCTGCGTATTCCGGCCGATTGCGCCTGCGATTCCGGCGTGATCGCGACCTGACCTGGTGGGGTCGTTACCCAGCATGTACCCCGAAGATCTACATTACAATGGTGGTGTAAATGCTCAAGTGACTCTCCGGATAGCTCTCATAAACATGTTCGAAGACCGTTGAGCACTTTTGGCGGTATAACTCCGGCGTGTAGACACGCGGCAGACCAGTGTCCAGCGTATCTTCGATGGTTAGCTTCAACTGCGAGCGTGCCGTAGTTTTTTGCCGCCAATTCAACACCAGCAGTTCCTTGAGGCGGTCAAGCAGCTCACGGGCAACCCTTTTCACCTCGGCACGCTCTTCTGGTGTCAATTCGGGTGCAGGGCGGGTAAGTATGTCGAAGATAACCAGTTCCTCTTCGCTCATGTTCTCGCGCACATGCCGCTGCTCTTCGTCGTTAAGGCTGTTGGAGAGCTTCAACAGTTCCTCGAAGAGCTCCTCGATGCTGCGGCTGCCAGCGTTGTAGCTTTCGATCAGCGTCTCGAACTTTTCAGCAAAGTCAGCCCTGGTTCGGTTCAACTGGATCATCTTTTCCAACTGGGCGCGGATCGCAGCCTTGAGCACTTCGAGGTCGGTGTTCTTGTGCTTGGATCCCTTGAAGCGCCGTGCCAGCGCCTCGAAGTTGATCTTTGACAGGTCCAGCGCCGGTGGCCCCTGTTCGCGAATTTCGTGGCCAGTGATGGATTTATCGAGCAGGCCGTTGATCTGCCCCATAACCTGCGAGATGTCGGGCGGGTTTGGGTTCAGCTGGGTGCGGATGGCTTCAGCCAGCATGATCAGACAGGCAACGCGGCCGGCGAATTCCAAGGCGGTAGGGTCGGGCTTTACGGCGCGGTAGAGTGTGCTCACTAGCCGCTCATGGGCAAGGAACTCACGGCGTAATGGGTCAGGGGATATGAGCGCATTTATGCCATCTTCTATGCGTGATAAACGCTCCATGCTTCCCGCAGCGAGGGCCTCGATTTCGTCCAGCATAACACCGTGAGTAGAACAGAAGGCGGTAGCATCGACCACCGCCTTGCGCAGTTCCTCAACCAGCTGTTGCTTGTCCTTGACCGGGGTCTTGCCGTCCTTGCCTGCCCCATATATTGCCAACGCCTTTTCCAGCGAGGCAAAGACGTTGGCATAATCGACTATGACGCCGCTATGCTTGCCGGGGAAGACGCGGTTGGCGCGGGCGATGGTCTGCATCAACGTGTGGTTGCGCATCGGCTTGTCGAGATACACTGTCGAGCAACTCGGCGCGTCGAAGCCGGTCAGCCACATGGCGCAAACGAAGACCAGGCGCAGCGGGTCTTCCGTGTCCTTGAACTTCTCGTCCAGTCCTGGCTGCGATTCGTTCATCCGCTTGCGATGTGGCTCGATGTCGAGACCAAGCTTCTGCATCTGCTGAATTTCGTTCTGCCCTGGTGAAACGATCACTGCCATGTCGGTGCTGGTCAGCACCTTAAGGCGCTGCTTCAACTCGGCCCTTCGCAACTCGCGCCGCGCCTGTTCGGGTGTCATGCCGGAGCCGGATTGATAGGCCAGCTCGCCAAGCTCCTTCTCCACCCGTTTCGTTTCAATTGCCCAGTGTACCTTCACCTTATCGTACATCCGCAGCGCGGTGGCCTTGTCGATGGACACCACAATCGCCTTGCCTACAAAGCCGCGGCCGAGGAAGTGCCGCACCACGTCTTGTGCTACGGTTTCCAGTCGATCGTCACGAGTGATAAGGTGGTATTGTCGGCCAAGTTCGCGTTCCAGCTTCGCTTCCTGCTCGGGGTCAAGTTCGGCATTCTCGATCAGATCGTAGATGTTTTCGTTCAGGTCAGGGTTGACCAATTGCAATTCCGGCGTGCGGTTCTCGTAGAACAGCGGCACGGTGGCACCATCCTCCACCGACTGCTGAAAATCGTAGATCGAGACGTAGTCCCCGAAGACCTCCTTGGTGCGCTCCTCACCGGCAATCAGCGGAGTGCCGGTAAAGGCCAGGAACATCGCCTTGGGGAGAGCGGCGCGCATGTTGAGCGCCAGCGTGTCGTACTGGCTGCGGTGCGCCTCGTCGGTCAACACGATCACGTCGGAACGGTCGCAAAGCAGCTCTGACGTCTGGAACTTGTGCACCAGAGTGAAGACATAGCGGTGGTTGCCGCGCAGCAGTTCGCGCAGGTGGGCACTGCTCGCCGCGTGACAGGCGTCACCTTCGGCCTCGCTCACCGCACCGGTAGTCTTGAAAGTCTTGGCGATTTGTTCGTCCAGTTCAACGCGGTCGGTGACCACCACAAAGGTCCAGTTGCCAACCAGCTTGCGCAGCACCTTCTGGGCGAAGAACACCATCGAAAAACTCTTGCCGCTCCCCTGCGTCTGCCAGAATACGCCGCCGCGCCCGTGCCCCAACTTGCGAGCTTCCAGCATTGAGCCGATGGCGTTATTCACGCCAAGGTACTGGTGGTTCTGGCCGATAATCTTGACCAGCCCCGCCTTGTGCTCGGAAAAGAGAGTGAAGTTCTCCGCCAGGTCAAGCAGGCGGCAAGGGTCACAGGTTCCGCGCAGCATCACTTCCAGTGACACACGGCGCGGCTCGTCTTCCCGCTCGATCCGTTTCCACTCAAAGAAGCGTCCCCATTCGGCAGTGAGTGAGCCGACGCGGCTGTCAGTACCGTTGGAAGCGATGAGCAGCATGTTGCTCCAGAACAGTGCCGGAATCTGCTGTTTGTAGTGGGTGAGGTTTTCGTCGAAGGCGGCACGCGCCGGCACGCCGGGTTTCTTTAGCTCGATTACGACCCAAGGCAGACCATTTACAAAACCAACGAGATCTGGGCGGCAGGTATAAAGCGCTCCAGTGACGCTGAACTGGCTGACAAGCAGGAAGTCGTTAAGCTCTGGGTGTTCCCAATCCACCACACGTAGGCGTTCAATCTTCTGGCCGCCATGTTCACGGTCGGGTACGGACACCGTGATGCCTTCCTTGAGTAGCCGATACACCTCGCGGTTGGCCGCCTCCAGGCTCATCGCCGAGCGATCGCGGGTCAGCTCATCGACTGCGTTGCCGATCGCCTCCGGCGGCAGTGTCGGGTTGAATGTGCAAAGAGCGGCGCGCAGGCGTTGCACCAGCACCACCTCGCCCTTGGTTTCCCGCCCCAGCGTCCCACTCACACCGAAGGTTTCCTCCAGCGCCGACACCGTCTGCCAGCCGAGCGCAGCAAACAGCCCTATGGCAGGCTGCTCAACAAGTTGGTCTTCGGTGTAGGCGTGGGGAGTCATGGTCAGGCAGCCTCTAAATTAATTTGTCCAGAAAGTAGGCGTGGCAATAGGAGGTCACGGGTGCAGCGGAGGTTATGGATTTTCCGACCGAGCATTGCGATTTGAGTGAACAGTGGGGCAACGTGTCCTCGAAACTGTTCTCGAACGGGATAAGAAGGTACAAGACGATCAGTGTTCGCAAGATAATCCATCCATTTGAAATTAGAAATGCCAGTAGACTGAACCTGGTACTGCTCGATTTCACCTGACTCGTAGCCCTCAAGGAAAGAGAGGTATAGCAGTTCCGAACCGTAGCCTTCAACGTCTGGCTGAATACGCTTGCAAAAACTAGCGCAGATGGCATCTCCGCCAAGACCAGCAAGGAGTTCATGTGTGACCAGCAAGGAGCGGCCGACAGGCTGGCCTTTGCTACCACCAGAAACCTCAAACACAATATCACCTGCTAACAACCTGCGTGATCGAAGGTTTGACTGCGTATGAAAGCGGTGTGGAACACCGGCCACCTGCAAATAACGTGCATCTGGAATGTCGGTGCCGCGAATGACCCATGCTGGCTCAGTGTGGTTTGAATTTGGAGCTTCTTGGCCCCAGCCGCCGCCAATGTGCGCCGAGATAATCTTGCCGAGTTTCTTCACCTCCCACCCCTGCGGAATTTCGCAGAGGGAGGAAGCAACGCGAGGATGGTTTTCGTGTCCAGGGAAGCGTAAGGAGACAAACCACTCGCGATAGAGGGCGCGGGCCATCGACTCCAGAATCTTTATGCGCCGCTGGCTGTTCTCAATAAGTTCGTCGTAGGCCGACAGGATGCCCACGATGCGTTGCTGGATGGGGACCGGGGGGAGAGGCACGGATATTTTTTTCAGCGCCGTAATCGTGTACGCAAGTTGAGATGAGCCAATAACACACCGCGCGAGTTCAGCCTTGCCCACTGGAGAAAGAAAGAAGTACTTAAGAAAGGTGCTGTTCACGCCTTTGAAGTTCCGAAACCAAGTCAGGTTGCCGTCTGCAAAATGAAACCGATCAGTTGCAGACACGATATATGGCCTTCCCAGTGTTCCTCTGGACGTAAGCAAGAGATCGCCCTTAATGGGTGCGCCGGTTTGTCTGAGTATTTCCTTAAATCGCTCTTCAGAAATGTAGAGCGGGTTTGAATGTTCCTCCTGCCCGTTCAGCTTCTCAATGATCTCTTTGCTTCTGTAGAACGGCACGCCAGTGGCGCAGAGCTCCTTTGCATAAATGCGCTTGCTTGATGTCACCTCACAAACAGTATCAAGCTGAGTAGGCTGCCAGCACGTCAAAATTATGCCTCCAAAATTACCGCCACATTCGCAGCGATGGTCGGTTCCAGCTCCCTCGCTTGGGCGTTCAGCGATTCCAGTTCCTCGTTTAGGGTTTCGAACTGTTCTTTGAAGTCTTCGTCGCTGACATTCTCGCCCGGAGCGACCCCGACGTAGCGGCCGGGATTGAGCGACCAACCCTGAGCTTCGATCTCCTGAAGTGTTGCCACCTTGCACAGACCTGGCGTATCAGCGTAGACCAGCGTATCACCAAACACTTCCTTAAGTTTGGCCGCCGTCTTGCCAGCGCAGACTGTTAAATCAAGCGCCTCGCCGCGGTAGAGGCGCACCAGGTTTGCGATGAAACCGATCTGGGCGGCTGTCCATTCGCGATGGGCGCGGTCAACCTGCCGGTAGATGTGACGGGCATCGATGAAGAGCACGGTATCTGCACGTTTCGTCTTTGCCTTGCCCCTGTCGAGGAACCACAGCGTGCAGGGAAGCGTGACGGTGTAGAACATGTTGGGGCCGACGGCGACCATGACATCCACGGCCCGCGCCTCGATCATCTTTTGCCGGAGTTCCTGCTCGGAGGAGCGGGCATCCGACGCCGAGTTAGCCATGACGAATCCGGCACGCCCCGTGGGGTTCAGCGCCGAATAGAAGAGCTGAATCCAGAGGTAATTGGCATTGTCACTGCGTGGCAGTCCGAAGGGGAAGCGACGACCGGCACCGACCATATCCTTGAGGCGTTCCTTGTCCACTGCATTAACGTTAAAGGGGGGGTTGGCGAGCACGAAGTCAAACTGGCCGGTGGCGCTGTGCGGGTCGTCGTAGTAGCTGTTGACGTTGCCACCGTGGCGAATGTCGCCTTCCAGCCCATGCACGGCGAGGTTCAGGCGACACAGGCGGCCGGTTTCGTCGGTCTTTTCGACACCGCAGATGGCAAGCTCTGCTGCTGGATTCTTCTGGTGCTCGGCAACGAAGCGCGCCGACTGCACAAACATACCGCCGGAGCCGCAGGCAGGATCAAGGATGCGCCCGTGGAAGGGCTCGATGATTTCGGCCAGCAGCTTGACGATACTGCTCGGGGTATAGAACTCGCCGCCACCCTGGCCCTCTGTCATGGCAAAGGCACCGAGGAAGTATTCATAAATGCGGCCGAAGGCGTCGTAGTCCAACGAAGCCGGAATCTCGGACACCTTCTTCAACAGTTCCTTGAGCAGGGTGCTGGTGAAGAGGTTGTAGGTCTTTGGCAGCACGCCGGCAAGTTGTGGGTTGTGCTTCTCGATCTCGCGCATCGCGGCGTTGACCTTGGCACCGATGTCGGCAGCCTCGGGCAGCGTAAGCAGGTAATCGAAACGCGCATCGGGGGCGAGATAGAGGATGCCTTCCGCATTGTAGGCGGCGGGATCATCGACCCGGCTGCCACGCCTTGACGATGCGCCGGCAGCTTCGAGCTTGCCGCGCTGGACGGCAAAGCGTACCTCAGCAAAGCGCAGGAAAATGAGACCGAGTATCGGGCCAGAGTATTCTTGAGGCTTGAGGCCGGAATTAGCGCGTAACTGGTCGGCGGCATCCCAGAGGCGCTTTTCCAGCGTGGTGGTGGCAGTGTCTTTTTCGGAGGGGGCGATCCAGATCATGTTTATCCTAGTTGGTTATTTCCAAAGACGAATGTTTCTGTATATCAAAAGTTGGAAGGGAATAGTATTGAAAAACACTCTAATTGGAACATTGTAATGCCAATTTTAGCGTCAATGAGGTGTGTTATGTGGTTATCTTTCAGGGGCGGTATTTTGCTGTGTATGTGGATTGGCCGGCGTTGTGGGATGCCGGCCGTGCCTCGAACGTTCGCGGTGAAGCCTACGTAGTGCTGGTCGGGGTGGGGGATGCTTTGGAGGAGGTAGACGTATTTCATTTCGGCCCTCCTGGTGAAGCTGGGCTGGAGTATTGGGTCGGGGATATTATAGCGGAGGGGGACGGGTTTGCTGTTGGGTGATTTTGAATGCACCTTCGGAGGAGTTGGGATAGTTGGGTGCCCGCCTTCGCATGGCGCCTGCTTTCGCATGGCTGCTTCGGCGGAGGGCCCAAAAGAACTAGGAGTTTGAAATTGGCAGAAGCCCACCTTCGTTAAACGCCTGCTCCGCAGGCAACTACGGCGGACAGCCTTCGCAAAAGACAAGGCTCCAACTGGCAAGCCAGCCGGAGCCTTGGAATGGT
>Ga0209317_1003108_pt1 | contig 10924 bp, 6 predicted proteins | sample RifGroB2_FD_183994 | JGI IMG/M metagenome (GOLD analysis project Ga0209317, IMG submission 183994) | Soil microbial communities from Rifle, Colorado, USA - Groundwater B2 (SPAdes) (version 2) | ecosystem: Environmental > Terrestrial > Soil > Unclassified | place: Rifle, Colorado | collected...
GCGCAAGTCTTCCAGCGGCTTGCCGGACAGCTTTCCGTAACCTTCGAACTTGCGCACCGCGTAATTCACGTCACCATCCGCTGCATGGTAGGCCAGCCCGTTCTGTTCCAGTTGCGCAATCATCTCTAGCATTTGCGGCACATATTGCGTGGCGCGCGGCTCATGGTCGGGAGGCTGCACGCCCAGTGCCTCGGCGTCTTTGTGCATCGCATCGATAAAGCGTTGCGTCAGCGCATGAATGGACTCGCCGTTCTCCGCCGCACGCTTGATGATCTTGTCGTCGATGTCGGTGATGTTGCGCACATAAGTTACATCGTAGCCGCTTGCCTTCAGCCAGCGGTATACCATGTCGAACACCACCATCACTCGCGCATGGCCAAGGTGGCAATAGTCATAGACCGTCATGCCACATACATACATTCGAACATGGTTGGGTTGTATGGGCTTTAATATTTCCTTGTCACGAGTAAGCGTGTTATAAATTTTCAACATGATTAACCTTGCTCTTTTGTCCACGAGTCTTTCAACGTCACGGTGCGGTTGAATACCAGCTTGCCGCCCGGCTGATGCTCGCGGCGGTCAGTGCAGAAGTAGCCCAATCGCTCAAATTGGTAGCGCGTTTCCGGTGCGGCATCCTTTACGCAACTTTCCACCCAGCCCTGCACCACGGTCAGCGAAGCGGGATTGATGAAATCGAGAAAGCTCTTTTCCTTGTCAGCATCCGGCTCAGGTACGGTGAATAACCGTTCGTATAAGCGGAACTCTGCCAATAGTGTGTGCTCACATGCGACCCAGTGAATCACGCCTTTCACCTTGCGCCCTTCCGGGTTCTTGCCCAGCGTGTCGTGATCGATGCTGCAACGCAGTTCGATGACATGGCCGGAAGCGTCTTTTACCGCTTCATTGCAGCGCATTACGTAGCTGTGGCGCAGGCGCACTTCACCGCCGAGGGTGAGGCGTTTCCATCCGGACGGCGGTATCTCGGCAAAGTCTCCTGCCTCAATGAAGATATCCTTGCTGATCGGTACAAGACGCTTGCCAAATTCGGGATGGTTGGGATGAAAATCGGCCTCGCGCGCTTGCGCGCCGTCGAAGTTGGTCAGGCTGACTTTAAGCGGACTGATCACGGCCATCACGCGCGCCGCGCGGCTCTCCAGATCGTCGCGGATCGCACTCTCCATGATCGCCATATCCACGATATTTTCGCTCTTGGACACACCGATGCGCCTGGCGAATTCGCGGATGCCTTCCGGCGTGTAGCCGCGCCTTCTCATGCCCGAAATCGTGGGCATGCGCGGGTCGTCCCAGCCGCCCACATGCTTCTCGTTCACCAGTTGCAGGAGCTTGCGCTTGCTGGTGATGGTGTAGTGCAACTCCAGCCGCGAGAACTCGTACTGGCGCGGATGGCAGGGGATGGTGATGTTGTCCAGCACCCAGTCGTACAGCGGGCGGTGATCCTCGAACTCCAGCGTGCAGATGGAGTGCGTGATGCCTTCCAGCGCGTCGGAGATGCAATGGGTGTAGTCGTACATCGGGTAGATGCACCACTTGTCGCCGGTGCGGATGTGGTGCGCGCGGCGGATGCGGTAGATGGCCGGATCGCGCAGGTTGATGTTGGGCGAGGCCATGTCGATCTTGGCGCGCAGCACCATGCTACCGTCGGCAAACTCGCCGTTCTTCATGCGTGCAAATAAGTCGAGATTCTCGGCCACCGGGCGGTCGCGGCTCGGGCTGTTCTTGCCCGGTTGGGTCAAGGTGCCGCGATATTCGCGCATCTGCTCTGGTGTCAGGTCGTCCACATAGGCCAGGCCTTTGTTGATAAGCTCCACCGCGAAGCCGTACAGTGCATCGAAATAATCCGAGGCCCAGCGCACTTCGCCGTTCCATTCAAAACCTAGCCAGCGTACGTCCTCCTGGATGGACAGCGCATATTCCTCGCTTTCCTTCTCCGGGTTGGTGTCGTCGAAGCGCAGGTTGCACTTGCCCTGATAGTCCTGCGCCAGGCCAAAATTCAGGCAGATGGATTTGGCATGCCCGACGTGCAGGTAGCCGTTCGGCTCCGGCGGAAAGCGTGTAACAATGCAGTCATGCTTGCCGCTGGCTAGGTCGGCGTCGATGATGCTGCGGATGAAATTGGAAATGATGGGTTGTGGGATGCCGCTCATACTGGAATTCTCGGTTTTAGTTTGCAAAATGCGCGATGGATTTTACCCGAAACACCAGCGAGGCTGGGACGCCAACAAACATAAACTGTGAAAATGCGCAGGTATTTTGATAGAATCTGCCGTTGCGTGTACCCGCATACCTAAGGAACTGAATAACAAGATGAACATGTTCAATCGTTCTCATCATTACCTTGCATTGATTATTGGCGTTTGGCTGTCAGGTGCTAGTCTTGCTGCCTATGCCGACGATATTCAGGATGCAAACAAACTGTTCAAACAAGGCCAGCACAGCCAGGCGCTGGATAAGGTAAATGGATTTCTGGCTAACAACCCCAAGGATGCGCAAGCGCGCTTTCTCAAGGGGCTGATCTTCACCGAGCAGGGCAAAACTGCTGAATCCATCAAGGTGTTCTCGGCGTTGACCGAAGACTATCCAGAATTGCCCGAGCCTTATAACAATCTCGCGGTGCTGTATGCCAGCCAGGGGCAATACGACAAAGCCAAGCTGGCGCTGGAAATGGCGATACGCACTCATCCCAGTTATGCGACCGCACATGAAAACCTTGGCGACATTTATGCCAAGATGGCTAGCCAGGCTTACGACCGCGCCCTGCAACTGGATCGCAGCAATACCGCCACAAAAACCAAGCTGGCAATGATCCAGGATCTGTTCGCAGGCGGTGCACGCAGCAAACCAGCCCCGGTGCACAGTGCTGAAGCGCCTGCCCTTGCGGCGATGCACAAGCCTGAACCACCCCAAACCGAAGCCGTTGCGCCTGTTGCGGGCAAACCTGTTTCAGTCGAGAAAGGCTCGGAACCTGCAGCAGCGCCTGTGACAGACAACAGCGACGAAGTCTTAAAAACAGTCAATGCCTGGGCTGCAGCCTGGGCAGCCAAAAATGTGAATAAATACCTGGCGTTCTACGCCGGTGATTTCAAGACGCCGAACGGTGAAAGCCGCGCGGCATGGGAAGCTACTCGGCAAGAGCGCCTCAGCAAACCGAAATTCATCCGCGTTGGTATCAGCAACGCTGCCGTCAAGTTCAGCGACAGCGATCATGCCGTCGTGAAATTTAGCCAGTCCTACCATGCTAACCATCTGAAGACCTCCGGCAACAAGACTTTGCTGATGGTGAAAACCGGCGATAACTGGTTGATTCAGGAAGAACGCGCCAATTGACCATGTTAAGCCGGGCACTGATTTATTCGTTGTTATGCAGCCTGCTGATCGGCGCGGCACATACCTCGCCTGGTTCAGTTCATGCGGCGCAGGCCTCTGCAAGCACCAATCAGAAACCACTGCAACTCGCTATAAACTCACACAGCACGGAAGCGCAACTGGCCAAAAGCCTGCAGGCCATCAACAACAACCGTCTTGATCTTGCGCTCAATGAGGTGAACAACCTGTTGCGCGTCACTCCGAATTTCAAGCTGGCACATCTGGTCAAGGGCGACTTGCTGATGGCGCGTGCCGGCGCAATTGATAATTTTGGCAGCGCAGCCAATGCGCCGCGCGACAAAATCGAAGATCTGCGTGATGAGGCGCGGGTACGTCTGCAGCGGGTGCTATCCCAGCCGGACAGCACACTCACCCCGCGTTTCTTGTGGAGGCTCGATGCGCAACAGAAACACGTGCTGGTGGTGGATACCAGCCGCGCCACCCTGTTTGTTTACGAAAACGTAAATGGCGAACCGCGTTATGTAACGGATTTCTATATCACCATCGGCAAATTGGGCACCGAAAAGGTTGCCGAAGGCGACAAGCGCACCCCCATCGGGGTGTATTTCATCAAGGCCGATTTACCGAAAAACAAACTTGCCGATATGTATGGCAGCGGCGCCTATCCGCTCAGCTACCCGAATGAATGGGATCGTAAAAACAAGCGCACCGGCAGCGGCATCTGGCTGCATGGGACGCCGAGCGACACCTACAGCCGCCCGCCGCGTGCCAGCGATGGTTGTGTGGTGCTGGCGAATGAAGACCTGAACAAACTTGCGCCCTATCTGCAAGTCGGCATCACACCGGTTATCATCACCAATCGCATGGACTGGAGCAACGAGCAGGATCATGACGAGCGAGACGCGCTGTTGCAGGCGATTGAACAATGGCGCGGCGATTGGTCCAGCCTCAATGCCGACGCTTACCTCAGACATTACGCGCACAATTTTGCCAGCGACAGTCTGAATTACCAGGCGTGGGCGGAACAGAAACGGCTGGTGAACAGCGCGAAATCGTGGATCAAGGTCGATGTGTCCAACCTCAGCATATTCACCTATCCGGAACGACCCGATATGGTCGTAGTCAATTTTGAACAGAATTACAGCAGCAGCAACCTGTCCAATCGCATGAAGAAACGTCAATACTGGATCAGGCAAAATAATCGCTGGCAGATTATTTACGAAGGAGCCGCATAACATGAAATATCTGTTTACCACGTTGCTTGCACTCTTGCTGGGCTGTGCGATGCAATCTTCCCATTCATCAACTCAAGGCAAAAAAATCATGGTCAAATTACATACCAGTCACGGCGCTATTACATTGCAACTGAATGCTGAGAAGGCCCCGAATACCGTGAAGAATTTTCTCGATTATGCAAACAGCGGCTTCTACAACAACACCATTTTTCACCGCGTGATTGACGGGTTCATGATCCAGGGTGGCGGGTTCGAGCTGGGCATGAAGGAAAAATCCACCAGGGCGCCGATTAAAAACGAGGCGGCAAACGGTTTGAGCAATGATGCTTATACGATTGCCATGGCGCGCACTTCTGATCCGCATTCCGCCACTGCACAATTTTTCATTAATGTGAAAAATAACGGCTTTCTCGATCATCCCGGACAGGATGGCTGGGGGTACTGCGTCTTCGGCAAGGTGGTGGAAGGCACTGATGTGGTGGATGCTATCCGCAAGGTGCCGACCGGATTTCGCGGTGGCTACCAGGACGTCCCGGAAAAGGATGTCATCATCACCAAAGCGGAAGTGGTGAAATAAGGATTGAGGAGCGGGGATTGAGGATTGAGGCAGAACCACAGCACCGCTTTTAACTCGATCCCCGACCCTCGATCCTGTTATGCCGCACACCCTGTTTATTTCCGACCTGCATCTCAGTGCCGATCATTCAGGCAGCATGGCGGTATTCCAGCGTTTTATCGCCGAAGTGGCGCCCCAGGCGGAAGCGCTGTATATCCTCGGCGACCTGTTTGAATACTGGGCTGGCGATGACGACCTGAATGATGAATTTCATGCACAGGTGATTGTCTCATTGCGCAACCTTGCACGGCACGGCACCGCGGTTTACCTGATGCACGGCAACCGCGACCTGTTGATGGGGGAAGCCTTGGCAAATGCCTGTCATGCCACGTTGCTGCATGACCCAACGCTGATAGATTTGTATGGCATGCCTACCTTGCTTAGCCACGGAGATATATTGTGTACAGACGATACCGAATATCAGCGTTACCGCACGCAAGTGCATGATGCGGTTTTCCAGAAACAATTTCTTGCCAGGCCGCTAACGGAACGCAAGGCCTACATTGAACAGTTACGCTCACGCAGTACGGCGGAAAAGCAAGGCAAGGACGGCGTGATTATGGATGTAAGCGATGCCGCGGTTGCCGCGTTGCTGCGGGAATACCGCTATCCGCGCCTGATTCACGGCCATACCCACCTGCCTGATTGCCATGAGCATGTTGTGGACGGGCATCGTTGCGAACGCTGGGTGTTGGGTGACTGGCATCAGCAAGGTTCGGCCCTGCGTTGCGATAAGCAGGGGTGCGCGGCAATTTCGGTTTGAATTGCCGGCAGGGCAATATCGGGCCCCTCTTGCTCGCTGCTGCCAAGCTATCCCAGAAACAGCCGATACGCCGGATTGCCGCTCTCGTCCCAGTAGCGATAGCCAAGCGTATCGAGAAATTGACGCAACGCTTTCTTATCGTGATGCGGCACCTGCATGCCGACCAGCACGCGCCCATAGTCCGCACCGTGGTTGCGGTAGTGGAACAGGCTGATGTTCCAGCTATGGTTCATGCTGTTGAGGAAATTCATCAGCGCACCGGGGCGCTCCGGGAATTCAAAGCGGAACAGGATTTCGTCCCTGATTTCCGGCGCGTGGCCGCCCACCAGGTGGCGCAAATGCAGCTTGGCCATTTCATTGCCGGAGAGGTCAAGCGTGGGCAGTTTGTTGCGCTGCAGCTTGTCCACCAGCTCCGCGGTCTCGGACTGGCCGCGTACCTGAATGCCGGCAAACACCTGCGCCGCCTTGGGGTCGGCGTAACGGTAGTTGAATTCGGTGATGTTGCGCTTGCCGAGCAGCGAACAGAATTTGCGGAAGCTGCCGGGCGTTTCAGGAATGGTGACTGCGAGGATGGCCTCACGTTGTTCGCCGATTTCGGCGCGTTCCGCGACGAAGCGCAGACGATCAAAATTCATGTTCGCGCCGCAGGCGATGGCGACTAGTGTCTCACTCTTGAGATTTTCGCGCGCGGCATACAGCTTGGCACCGGCGATGGCGAGCGCGCCCGCCGGTTCGAGAATCGAGCGGGTGTCTTCGAAGACATCCTTGATCGCGGCGCAGGTGGCGTCGGTATCCACCAAGATGATTTCATCGACCAGCTTGCGGCATAGCCGAAAAGTCTCCTGCCCGACCTGCTTTACTGCCACGCCATCGGCAAACAGCCCGACATGGTCGAGCATGACGCGCCGTTTGGCTTTTACGGAGCGATACATGGCATCAGAATCGACCGGCTGCACGCCGATGATCTTGATTTCGGGGCGCAACTGCTTGACGTAGGCCGCTACGCCGGCGGCCAGCCCGCCGCCGCCGATGGCGCAGAAGATCGCGTGGATCGGCCGGGTATGCTGGCGCAGGATTTCCATGCCGATGGTGCCCTGTCCGGCGATCACATCGGGATCGTCGTAGGGGTGGACGAAGGCCATTCCTTCCTGTTGCTCCAGTTTCAGCGCATGCGCGCAGGCGTCGGAATACGAATCGCCATGCAGCACCACTTTCGCACCGTAGCCCTTGACTGCATCGATCTTGATTTGTGGCGTAGTGGCAGGCATCACGATCACCGCCTTGCAGCCGAGTTTTTGGGCAGAGAGCGCCACGCCCTGCGCATGGTTGCCCGCCGAGGCGGCAATGACTCCCCGTTTCAACTGTTCCGGCGTGAGCTGCGCCATCTTGTTGTACGCGCCGCGCAGCTTGAAGGAAAACACCGGCTGCATGTCCTCGCGCTTGAGCAGCAGCGTATTGCCGATGCGCGCGGAAAGGTTGGGCGCGAATTCCAGCGGTGTTTCGATCGCCACGTCGTAGACGCGCGCGTTGAGGATGCGTTTCAAATAACCGTCCATGACAAATCGCCTGAAAAATACCCGCGCAGATTAACATAAAGCAGGACAGCGGGAGCTGTTGCGGGGCATCCTGGCTAAGCCGGACGCACCATGAAAGGCGCAGCCGCCTCGCTGAATTGATGTGATTTCCCCCTCATCTTCTTCACGTTCGGTTAATGGTTATGGTTGCCCGCAACCCCCAGAAAAGGTAAGATTCCCGCCCTTTCGCTTTTGCATTTGACGTGGCGGCGTGTGTCGCCATTATTTTGGCCTTTGATTTGATTGAGGAACGCCGTGAGTAACAGTGCTTTACCGATACAGCAAGGTTTATACGATCCGCGCCAGGAGCGCGATGCCTGCGGGGTGGGCTTTGTCGCACATATCAAAGGAAAGCCGAGCCACGATATGGTGCGCCAGGGCTTGCAGATACTGGAGAATCTGACCCACCGCGGCGCGGTGGGGGCCGACCCGCTGGCCGGTGACGGTGCGGGCATCCTGCTGCAGATTCCCGATGCGTTTTTTCGCGCGCAATGCGCAGCGCAGGGCATCATTTTGCCGCCGGCGGGCAGCTATGGCGTAGGAATGTTATTTCTGTCGCGTGATGCGACAAATCGTGCAGCCTCCGAGCAAATTCTCGCTGAACACATCGCCGCCGAGGGGCAGCAGTTACTGGGTTGGCGCGATGTGCCGGTGGATAGAGCCGGCCTGGGAGAGAGCGTCAAGAAGGCTGAGCCGGTCATACGCCAGGTATTCGTTGCGCGCGGTGAAAATTGCGCCGATGTCGATGCGTTCGAACGCAAGCTGTTCGTGATACGCAAGACGGTGCAGCATGCGGTGCGGCGCTTGCCGGGCGATCGGGGTTTGTATATCGCTTCTTTATCTGCGCGCACCATCGTCTACAAGGGCATGCTGCTGGCTGGCCAAGTTGGCAAGTATTACCTCGATTTGCAGGATGAAAGTGTAGCCAGCGCGCTGGCACTGGTGCACCAGCGTTTCTCCACCAACACTTTTCCGACCTGGATACGGGCGCATCCGTTCCGCATGATCGCGCACAACGGCGAGATCAACACGGTGCGCGGCAATGTGAACTGGATGGCTGCGCGCCATGCCGCAATGTCCTCCAAGGCATTCGGTGAAGACCTGGACAAGCTCTGGCCGTTGATCGTGGAAGGTCAATCCGATTCAGCCTGTTTCGATAATGCGCTGGAATTGCTGGTGACGGGAGGTTATTCGCTGCCGCATGCGATGATGATGTTGATCCCAGAAGCGTGGGCGGGCAACCCGTTGATGGATGAAGAACGACGTGCTTTTTACGAATATCACGCCGCGCTAATGGAGCCGTGGGACGGCCCGGCAGCGGTGGCGTTTACCGATGGCCGCATGATCGGCGCGACACTGGACCGCAATGGCCTGCGCCCGGCGCGTTACCTGATCACCGACGATGACGTGGTGCTGATGGCTTCGGAAATGGGCGTGCTGGATATTCCGCAGCACAAAATTGTCAAGAAGTGGCGTTTGCAGCCGGGCAGGATGTTCCTGATTGACATGCAGGCCGGACGCATCGTGGAGGATGAGGAATTGAAGAGCAGGCTCGCCATGGCAAAGCCGTATCGCCAGTGGATCGAGCAGTCGCGCTATTTTCTCGGCGACCTGCCCGAAGTTGGCGGCAGGCCGCCGCTCAACGCCACGCTACTGGATACCCAGCAGGCATTCGGCTATTCGCAGGAAGATATCAAGTTTATCCTGGCGCCGATGGTGAACGCCGGCGAAGAAGCTATCGGCTCGATGGGCGCAGATGCGGCGTTGCCGGTGCTGTCGAACAAGAACCGCTCGTTCTACGATTATTTCCAGCAATTGTTTGCGCAGGTTACCAATCCGCCGATCGATCCGATCCGCGAAGAAATCGTCATGTCGCTGACCTCGTTTATCGGCCCGAAACCCAATCTGTTCGGCATCGACGAAACCAATCTGCCATTGCGCCTGGAAGTGCATCAGCCGGTGTTGTCGAATGACGATATTGCAAAATTGCGCAACATCGATCAGCTTACCCAAGGGCGTTATCGCTCACTGGTGCTGGATATGACCTATCCGGTCACGCAAGGCGCGGCAGGTTGTGAGGACACCGTTCGGGCGCTGTGTGCCGCCGCCGACAAGGCGGTCGCTGATGGCTACAACGTGCTGATCCTGTCGGATCGTGCCATATCGGCGCAGCGTGTGGCGGTTCCCGCGCTGGTGGCCTGCTCCAAAGTGCATCATCATCTGGTGCGTGCCGGGTCGCGCACCAGCACCGGCCTGGTGGTGGATACCGGCTCGGCACGTGAAGTGCATCACTTTGCCCTGCTGGCCGGTTATGGCGCGGAAGCTGTGTGCCCGTGGCTGGCTTATGAAACCATCATGGCGATGAACCTGCCCGCGAATACCGATGCGAAAGATGCCAAGAAGCGCTTTATCAAGGCAATCAACAAGGGTCTGATGAAGGTGATGTCCAAGATGGGCATTTCCACTTACCAGTCTTATTGCGGCGCGCAGATTTTCGAAGCAATCGGCCTCAACGCGGAATTCATCGACAGATATTTTACCGGCACGGCGACCCAGATCGAAGGCATCGGCCTGCGCGAAGTGGCCGAAGAAGCGGTGCGCATCCATCGCAGCGCGTTTGGCAATGACCCCGTGCTGGACAATGCGCTGGAGGCGGGCGGTGAATACGCCTGGCGCGTGCGCGGCGAGGAGCACATGTGGACGCCCGACTCCATTGCGAAACTGCAAAGCGCCACGCGCAGCAACAATGCCGCAACCTTCAGGGAATATGCCCGGCTGATCAACGAGCAAAGCCAGAAGCTGAAAACCTTGCGCGGCTTATTCGAGATCAAGCCGGCGGGCGCGGCCGTGCCGCTGGAAGAAGTCGAGCCGGCCGGGGAGATTGTCAGGCGTTTCACCACCGGCGCGATGTCGCTCGGCTCGATTTCCACCGAGGCGCATACCACGCTGGCGATCGCGATGAACCGCATTGGCGGAAAATCCAACACTGGCGAGGGTGGCGAGGATGCGGCGCGTTTCAAGCCATTCAAGGGTGGCGAAATGCTGTCCGACATTATCGGCAAGAGCCGCATCGCAAGCGACCGCGAGCTCAAGGCGGGCGACTCGTTGCGTTCGCGCATCAAGCAGGTGGCCTCCGGCCGCTTTGGAGTCACTGCGGAATATCTGAGCAGCGCCGACCAGATCCAGATCAAGATGGCACAGGGCGCGAAGCCCGGCGAAGGCGGGCAGTTGCCCGGCCACAAGGTGACCGAATATATTGCCAAGCTGCGTTTCTCGGTGCCGGGTGTAGGGCTGATTTCGCCGCCGCCGCATCATGATATTTATTCCATCGAAGACTTGGCGCAACTTATCCATGACCTGAAAAATGCCAATCCGTCCGCATCGGTTTCGG
>Ga0209317_1003109_pt1 | contig 10923 bp, 14 predicted proteins | sample RifGroB2_FD_183994 | JGI IMG/M metagenome (GOLD analysis project Ga0209317, IMG submission 183994) | Soil microbial communities from Rifle, Colorado, USA - Groundwater B2 (SPAdes) (version 2) | ecosystem: Environmental > Terrestrial > Soil > Unclassified | place: Rifle, Colorado | collected...
CTATGGGGCGCTTCACCATTCTTTTTGAAGACAGGATGCCCAAACCGTAACCGGGGGCCATTTACACAAAGTACTTTACACGCCCCAAACTCTCCAGCGGTTCGATCAAATCTGTTTGCGTTTGCACAACTCTTTGCGACTGGCCGTTAACTCGATTGTGGGGGGTGTAAAAAAGGTTTGTGTAAATGGCCTGAGGGGTAGGAAAAGAAGAACGCGGAGGCACAGGAAAATGACTGGATCAGAAAATTAGCGACGAATTTCACGAATTGACTCAAATAAGAACCAGAACCAAAGAAGAACTTTCTCGGGTTGACGTATTCGTGTTCATTCGTGTCATTCGTGGCTAAAAGAAGACTGGAGAGATCCGGCGAGGCAAAAGTGGTCAGACCCGCTTCCTCGCCACGCCCCCCCGGATACAGACTGCCGCCTCCGGATACGTCTGACTTTTCAATTGTCGCAGCCGTTGTGATTCCGATATCGGTCAGGGTATTTTTAGAGCATTCGGCGCGGAAAAACTCCAGGTCGAACCCGCGATGATAAACGATCGTAGGATCGTCATGGAAGCAGCCATCCTCGTTTTCGAGGTCGGCCAAGGCAAGCGCTGCGGAGCGAACTCCTGCTTGTGTGAAGACGCGCTGTCCACGGCCTCCTTTGAGGATTGACAGGAGCAAACAAAGCGGCTACCTTATTCAACAATCCGCATATAACAATGGAGGATCAATTATGCCTATTTTCGACTACGTCTGCATGACCTGTGACTACTCTTTCGAAAAGCTGCAGAAATCCGCCACAGCGACCCTACCGGAGTGCCCTACCTGCGGCTCTGCCGAGGTCGAGATGAAACTGTCGACGTTCTCATCCCCGGGTAATTCCTGCCTGCCGGCCTCTTCCGGGGGCTGAAAGTTCTGATGACGCCGGGCCGGCGTTATTAATAAATTACAGGGCAGGATTTCATGCCTGTTCATTCCAAGAGATTAAGAGACTATTGCATGATCAGAAAGATAAGCGCCGCCTTTGCAGGTGGAGCCGTCGGCGGGTTGGTTGACAGCATCAATATCTGGGCCATGGGCAAGATCGGCATCAGCGACTTGATCGGGCTGGCCATGAAGCCGGAATTCAATGCGCCATGGCTGTACCAGCGCATGGTGTGGGGGGGCATCTGGATGCTGTTGCTCCTGCTGCCGCTTTGGAACGAGCGCGTCCTGCTGCGAGGCGCTCTCTTCAGCATGCTGCCATCGGCCATGATGCTCTTCATGGTGCTCCCTTCCATGGGCCAAGGGATGCTCGGTCTCGGCTTCGGCGCCGTAACACCGCTGGTGGTGGTCGGGCTGAACATAATCTACGGGATGGCAGCATCAATCTGGTATTCCACAGCGATCATGCGCAGTGAAGTAGCTGCGCGACCAGGAAAGGAATCTCTATGAGTGAGCTTTATTCGGAAAAAACCCTGGATCATGTCCAGAACCCGCGCAACGTAGGTTCCCTGGAAGATGCCAATGTCGTGGTACAGGCAGGCGACCCTTCCTGTGGCGATGCTCTGGTCTTTTTCATCAAGATCGAGGATGACATGATTCACGACATCAAGTTTCTCATCAAAGGGTGTGGCGCAGCCATAGCAACCTCATCCATCGCTACGGAGTTGGTTATGGGCAAGAGCCTCGACGAGGTTCTCAGCATTAATGACCAAAGGATAGCCGCAGCTCTGGACGGCCTGCCGGAGGAAAAAATGCACTGTTCCAACATGGCGGCGACTGCTCTGCACGCGGCGGTGCAGCAGTACCGGGATACCGTTGCCGGCAAGGAGGCACCCATTGGCTGAGACCATACCCGAAGAGAAAAAGGGAACCGGATACGAGGTTGATCATGGTGGCGAGAATGTGTGTGAAATATTAGCGTGCGGCCAGTCATGAAGCCTCTGCTTGACTACAAGATTCTCATCCCCCTTGCGCTGCTCCTTGGTTTTGCACCTTTTTATCCCCAGCCGCATATCGTGGAAAAGATCGGCATGCTGGCGGCCGGAACGCTGAAAAAGCCGATCGATATCTTTGACCTGTTTTGGCACGCGTGGCCCTTCGTGTTGCTGGTTTACCGGGTATTTCGCGACATCAGGCAGAAAAAAGGGTGATGGTAACGCCGGCGGGATCACACCAAAGGGGGCTTACATGCAGGCTCTGGAATTGCTCAAACGAATCAAGGCTAAAAAGCCTCCGACTGTTGTCGATGTCCGGACCGGCTTCGAATTCCGGAAGGGACATATCCCGGACGCCATCCATGCGCCGAGCTGGAAGATACTATTGAGGCTGGCGCGTATCCCGTCCGACAGAGATTCCGAACTGGTGCTGACCTGCGAACATGGGCCTCGTGCAGAGATTTGCAAGGTTCTGCTAGGAGCCTTAGGTTACCGCAATGTGGTGCTTCTCGCGGGACAAATGGCGGGCTGGCGGCGTGCCGGGCATCCCCTGGATAAATGACGAAAAGAGGATTTCGCAAAATGTTGGCAAGGCACGACCAGAAAAACTGCTGCTGCGTCAGATTAATACTCAGAAAAATACGGAGGAATCATATGAAAAGTTTCGTGTTCGCCAGCATCTGCGTTCTGGCTCTTGCCGGCATAGTTTTCGCCCTGGATGCTGACATTGAAAAGCACGCCTCGTGCACATATTGTGGCATGAACAGGGCGACCTACGCCCAGAGCAGGATGCTGGTCGAATATGACGACGGCACATCGTTCGGCGCCTGCAGCCTGCACTGCACCGCTGTTGATCTAGCCAACAACATCGACAGAACGCCGAAAGCCATAAGAGTGGCTGAATACAACAGTAAAAAGCTGATTGACGCGGAAGGGGCTTTTTGGGTCGTGGGCGGCAAGACACCGGGAGTCATGACAGCGCACGCCAAATGGGCCTTTGGAGAGAAACGTGCAGCTGTGAGCTTTATCAATGACAACGGCGGCGTGCTGGTGAGCTTCGATGATGCCATTAAGGCGGCATACCTGGATATGTACGAGGATACCAAACAGATCCGCGAGCGGCGCAGGATGAAGCGGTCGCAGATGCCGAAAGGTAAGAGTGCGCACGCAACTGTTTACCAAGCCGCCACCTGAGCCGGCACAAGAATCCCTTACCAACTGACGAAGGGGCCAATGGTTGAATCGATGAAAACTACACCGGCTGCATTAAAGCGACCGACATCCCCAGCAAGCCCGCGCTATTGCAACAACCGCCGACATCTGCTGGAGGAAAAGTGAAGCCCCAGGACAGACCGCGAGAGGGCGGACTAAGGGCACACAAGAAAGGGCACAGCTGGAATCTGAGGCCAGTCATCCAAGAAGGTACCGGGGAGTGGGAGCGTCAAGAAGCAGGCTAGAGTCACGAACAGCGGGCACCCAAGGCGAAAAAAGCAAAGCGCATCCCGGAGGAGACGCCGTTGAGAAGGGACAGGCCCGAACCAAATCAGTGAAGGCAAGCATCGGCGCTAAGACCGGCAAAGAGGGGCATGCACCTCGGAGTCGCCAATCACCTTAGCGGCGATTTACCAGGTTACCAATTCAGTTACCCGCATATTTGCAGCAGATACAGAAATAGGGCCAGCTTTATGAGCTGGCCCTATTTCTTATTTGTGGCTCCCCGTCCCCCCCTTCTATCGACTCGTAGTTACCTCAGCGCCACACGGCTAACCCGTAGCGTCCCGCTTCGAATCAACAACCTCCCCTTCACTGCACTGTCCCCCGACTCTAGCGTAAATAACGCGTTGTATCCGCCTTTGAGGGTGAGCCGTACAGGGCGCAGCAATGTGATGCTGGACTCGTCGAATTCCGTTGCTAGTGCCTGGATCACGGAGTCACTTGGGGCTACTGCTAATGCCTCTGAAATGGAGTTATAGACAGCCCCTCCTTGGATTTTCACCCGCGGCGCTGCAGTGAAGGTAGCCGTTGCACTTTTGGGCGCATCCATGGTCAGTGCGCAGGTATTGCCACTGATTGTGCAGTCGCCCCGCCAACCGCCAAAAAGGGAGTAGGCATCAGGGCTAGGCAGTAGATAGACCCGGGAGTTTTGATCGAATGCAACTGGCGGACACGGCATCCCGCTAACACACGACATGGCGCCATGAACGGAGCCGTTGCCGGTTCCATCTATGGTTAACGTCACAGGATATCGATCGACAGCGACAGGGGTCATGATAAACCCGTGACCGGGTTCTCCATTCTTCGCACCATAACCGACAATTTGACCTTGATCGTTCACATCGTCAAGGGTCTCAATGGACCAACTGTCATCCGAATTAAGCTGCGTGTTGTCAATGAGGGTAAATTCGCCGTTGCTGTAAGTTGCAGGGCCGTAGCCTTGAACCAGAGACGTAGCATACCCCACCATCAAAGTCTGGTTGTTCAGAGCGTTTGGCTTGAAACAAACATTGGCGTCGTTTATCAACTTGGTAAGTCCGGTCTCATAGAGAAATCCGCAATAGAAATCGGTTCCAGTGATCTGACCTCTATCATTCATATCGGATACTACCCAGTTCCCGGGCAGCGGAGTAGATGTGCCGTCACGATAAAGCTGAGGATACGCGCACTCAAAGCTGCCGCAAAAGGAATTCACGAACACTGCCTCACCGAGATTGTTCAGAGCTGCAGTGCGGAGAATGGAAGGGTAATCGTTGGGGGCGCGTTGGGCGATGACCGTAGCGACGTCATTTGCCAAATGGTACAGGACCATTTGGTCAATGCCCCTGAACCCCAGAATCTGCCCCGAATTATTTATCCTTTCGGCATTGGTGAGGCGCGCGGGGGGCAAACGCAGATCAGTCACTCGACCATCTTTCACCAAAACCTCGCGCGTTTGGCCAGACCTGGGATAGGTAACGCAGTTCGTGTCCAGGCAGACGGAAACCAACATGTCTGCATGGTCGTTGATTGAAAATGCCCAGTTCCCTAACCCCCCGAGCTGTCCAAGGCGCGTCAATGCACCGCTCCGGTATAAGAACCCTTCTGGCCCGGTGCCGGAGGAGACGATACCGCCAGCCACATCGCCGTTATTGTTGATGGCTAGTGGTTTTACCCCCTGTCCCAAGTCTTGAATCGTGTATCGAGTCGCTGAATGACAGAGTTCCGTGAGAGGTGCTACGAGAAGGAGAAAGAGCGTCGCTGCGATGCACAGTCCTGTCTTCATACTGCCTCCTTGTCTTGAGCCGAAGAGTGGGTACGGCAGCCTCAGGCCGCAAACAGACATTACTATACCCGTAAACGACCTAACTGCACGCAAATGGCAAAATTGGGAGGACGGTAGGCTCCGTCACAGATAATAGGACTAAAAACAGGCGCGGGGGCCCGAGAACGAGTGTGGGGGGCAGGTGCCATTTGGGGAGGTCGATAAGGGGCTTTTTGGGTTTTGGCGGCAAGACACCTGGAGTCATGACAGAGCACGCCAAATGGGCCTTTGGGAGAGAAACGTGCGGCGGTGAGCTTTATCAATGAGAACGGCGGCGTGCTGGTGAGTTTCGATGATGCCATTAAGGCGGCATACCTGGATATGTACGAGGATACCAAACAGATCCGCGAGCGACGCAGGATGAAGCGGTCGCACCTGCAGAAAGGTAAGAGTGCCCCACGGGGATTAAACATCATTCTTCAGCAGTTCTCCGATAGAGAACGACACCGACTCTTTTAATATGATCGAGCAGATCCAGGTTCTCTATTTCGTGCAGAAGCGAGAGGTCTATTTTGTGAGGGAGTAAAAGATCATCGAGCGTATTTTCGAGCCTTAGCTGCAGGGAGTGGGTCACGGACTTGCCAACTATGGTCAGGTCTATGTCCGACCCGTTGCGGAAGTTGCCTTTTGCCCGCGAACCATAGAGGATAACCTGCTCGATTTGCGGACATGCGGAAAATACCGAGACAAGCTTATTGATTGTCGTTTCAGTCAGGCCGTAGTCCATTCAAGAAGCTCCTGAATCCTGAGCAGCTATCATCTCCAGCTTTTGCCGCAGAGCAAGGAACAGAGGGAAATGATGCGTGAAGACGTTGTGGGCGATTTCCTTAGCGGTGGATTCATTGTAAGTGTGGGATGTTTTGTTCCTGTCCACGAACATCTCCATCCACCCCTCTCCGTCGTCTATCAGGCCCGTAGCAAAAGCCTCTCTGATAGCGTCTCTCGATCCATAAATATTTTTATTGCCCTGATTGACCGGAAAGTCCTTGAGCACATTCCAAGCAAGTTCATAGGTATATTCGAAAGCCTGGATGAGGCCCTGTTCCTCAAGTTCATTCAGGTCGCCTTTTTCGATAAATTTTGTCAGTTGAGCCAGGGCCTTCTTATAGTTCTGAAAGCGTTGCTGCCAACGAATATCACCATTATCCACTTACCCTCCTTCGCAATTGCCACTGTGAATTCAAGCCCAGGCTGCTTTGTTACTGGTCGAGCGATGTACTGGCAGATACACAGGCTACTTCGGCGGACTCTGCGGCCAACAATGCCAAGGGTTATGTCAATTCAGGCCAGAAGTGCTTTTGGCTAAAGGCCCGGCCGGAGCAGCTCTTAAGGTATTTTCAAAGGCCGCGGCCTTAGCTTCATCATCAAAGGTGATTATTTTCTAGGGACGATATTGAGCGGTATGGGAGGATTTGCCGGCGTTGTGGCCGGCTAGTCTCTCATCGACATTTGAGGTAAGACCGACGGGTTATAAGTTGGAGGTCCGCCTTCGTATGAACGCCTGCTGACGCAGGCTACTTCGGCGGACAGCCTTCGCCTAAAAACAAGGCTCCGGTTGACACAGAGTGTCAACCGGAGCCTTGGCGAAGGCTGCTGGAGGTGGCGGGAATCCAAGCCCCATATAATCATTGATGATTTGACGTTCTATTTCTTCCAAAGGCACTAAAAAGGTAACTAAATAATGCCACTGCCCTCGGGAATCAAACCGAGGTGAGTATAATGGAGGTTTCGTCTTTATGCAAAGATAAAAGAAGCCACCCCGCGACTACCGATTTTCAGCCTCAGCCATTCGTTCGTTTTGCCGGGATCATCTACATAGAGATCCTAAGAGGACAGAGGGAGTATAAAAAAGGATGGCGTACGGAGACATCCATCCCGCATATCCAAATCCGACAATAATTTCCTGGGACTCTTTAGGCTTCTAGCAGCCCTCTCTCGCACCTCTTCCCCCATCGGCAAGCCGGAAGTCTCTATCTCTTCCAACTGGTTGAGCGTATTCCACAGGAGACAGGCTTTTTCCAGCGCCAAGGTTCATTTATCGAGGAGGGAGCGGACCCTCGAGACCCAGCCGTTAACGTCGTCTCTTAGGTCATTCATTAATCCGTCTCCTTCATTGGTTTGAAGCGGAGCCAGCCGAGCTTACTTTATTGCTAAGCCATCAACCACGACGCGTCCGGCGCGAACGGTGAGGCTCCCCTCTACCGTGGTGATGCCATGGCCCTTAGCAAAAGCGGCATCAAAGCCTCCATAAAGACGCACCTCCCTCGGCTTGTCGAACCTTAAGGCTTCCGCGAACCGCACGCCCTGAGCTTGAATGACAGCACCGGATGCCGCGTCGTTGTAGGCTGATTGAAGGAGCCCATAGTATTTTGAATTGCCAACGATACGGGCGTTGTGCAGGATGTCGAATTGAGCGGTCGCTTTTTGATGCAGAGGCGCCATGCTGACGGTGCAGATACCTGGGCCGGCACAGGCACCGCTCCACCCGACGAAGCGCGACCCGGCTGAGGGCGTGGGGATCAGGGTTACCTGGTTCACCGGGGATATGGGGGCGAATTGATGGTAACAGCTTCCGGTGACGCAGGAAATTCCTGCCGGGGTGCTGTGCACCGCCCCGCTCCCATTACCTTGCAGCGAAACCTGCAGTTCGTTGTAATTCAATGCGGTCGCTGCCGGACCGGCGCCGGTAGGGGTCACGGCAGCTACCTTGAAAGTGCAGGCGAGGTAGCTGGGCAGATTAGTGATCGCTATGGGACTGGATGAACTCGACCACGAAAAGCTGGCGAAGTTGGATGTCACGGTGTACGAGATGATGGAGCCCCCACCGTCAGAATCGGGAGGGTCGAAGCTGATGCCCACCCCACCGTTTCCGGCTATAGCCTTGACATTCCTCGGGGCGCCAGGAAGGGACATGACCAAAAGGGTGAGGGGGTCCATCTGAGTCGATCCGGCAACGTTTGTGGCGCTGGCGATGATATCGCTGTAGCTGCCGATCGTTGTGGGGATACCGCTCAGGGTGCCTGACGCGGCATCGAATGTCAGGCCGGGCGGGAGGTCTCCAGTAATGGCGAAGGAAGCTACATAATCCCCTTGCAAGGTCATGGAAAAAGGGGAGCCAAGCCGAAGGACGTTATTGAAAAGGCCCCAGATGGTTGGTTTGTCAGGAGCGGAGCTTCGCCTGAAGATGGCACCATTGGCGGCAGCATAGAGGTTGTGACCACTTGCGTCGAGCGCCAAGTGGCATGTCGAGCCAAGATAAACAGCATGCAGTCCTTCGTCCACCTGGCTCCAGGAGGCAGCAGCGTTTACCGATTCATATACTGTGTGGGCCGCAGCAAAAAGGACAAGGGGATTGGCGGGATCAATCACCAGCGAAGTAGGCCCGCCCACCAGGACACCAGTCGACGACCAGGCCCGGTTCCAGGAGCTACCGCCGTCGGTGGACTTGTAGAGAGCGTCTCCGGTACCGGCGTACAACGTAGCGGAATCGAGCGGATCGATAACGATCGTGGAGGCCGCCACCGCACCCATCCCGCTGTTGGCCGGATTCCAGGACTCGGCGCCGTTGCTTGATTTGAATGGGCCGCTATAGGTTCCGGCAAAGATGATCTGGGGGTTTTGGGGGTCGACCGCCAGAGAGCTCACCCGCAGGTCGGTAAGGCCGCTGTTGATCGCATACCAGAAATTGCCACCATCGGTGGACTTATAAACCCCGGCACCCTCATACGAAGGGTCCCCGCTGCACCATCCTTGGCAAGCCGACCAGCCGCCAAGGGCTACATACACCGTTTTCGGAGTCATCGGATCGATGGCGATGGCAAAGGCACCCTTGGATGGCAAACCGTTACTGAGTTTGTTCCACGACTCTCCGCCGTCGGTCGATATGAAAAATGCATACGTTGTTCCCGCATAGAGAATCTGAGAATCTTTGGGATCGATGGCCAGAGACTCGACACTAGAAGGTTGCATCCCTTTCCTTTTCGCTCTCCAGGAACGGCCTCCGTCTATCGACTTGTACACTCCCAGATTACTTCCGGCATAGAGGATGTCGGGGGAATTGGCGTCGACGATGAGTAGGCTCTTGAACGCAAGACTGCCGCCTACTTCGCTCCACCACCCGCCGCCGTTTTCCGATTTGAGGATCACGTTATAGGTTGCGATGTAAAGTCTCTGAGAATTGCTGGGAGAAACGGCAATGCAAGTGACCGCCTCGGTAAAGCGAGCATCCGCTGCATCCTGCAGCACGCTCACGGGTTGCCAAGTGGCTCCTCCATCAGATGACTTCAAGATGCCGCTAGTGGTCCCTGAATAGAGTGTAGCGTGGTCATTTGGGTCGATCACTAAAGCATAGTAGGCCTGGCCGTTCGTGAATGCCCATGTTGCGCCACCATCGGTAGACTTGTACGTTACGAGGCCAGCTACAACGTAGAGGGCCTCCGCGTTTGTGGGGTCAATGGTGATAATACTGATGTGCGAATCGGGCAAACCGTTTAGGGCGCTCCAGGTTGCGCCGCCGTTGTTGGATTTGTACAGCCCTCCGGTCCCTCCCGCATAAAGGACCTGAGGGTCGCTGGGAGATACCGCCAAGGTCTGAAAGCCCGGGAGGGAGGCACTGCTTGCAGTCCAACTCTCCCCGCCATTTAGTGACTTGTACATCATAGTCGTCCCACCAGGGGGGCCGGGAATAGCCCCCCCGACATAGAGCACCTGAGGGTCCGTGGGATCGATGACGAGAAGGTCCGCGAAGAAGAACCCCACCCCGCTGTCTATGGTCCTCCAAGTGGTGCCGCCGTCATTCGATTTATACAGGCCGCCGCTCACGTCGTCACGCGTGGCATAAACGGTCTGCGGGTTGGTGGAGTCCCATACCAGCTTGTGCGCGTGCATACCAGTGTTGACCGCCGTCCAAGACTCTCCGCCGTTCGTGGTCTTATATACCCCGTTGGCCGAAACGGCCAGAACAGTCTGAGGATCAGAAGGATGTACGGCCAAAGCCGCGAATCCACCCGGTCCGCTGTCTACCCGTTCCCAGGCGTTAGAACCCATTGCAGGAACAGAGAAGAGGACCAGAAGAAAGAAGATGTGGATTCCGACAATGCAACCACCGCATTTTGCCATCGCTCGCCCCCTAACAAGAGTTCAATTAAGCCATGTCGCCCCGGCAGGGAGCAGCGCACCGGCTTCCGACGCAGGTCGCACTCAAACTCATCACTCAAACCTGCTAAAGAAAACACCGTAGAGTAACGATCCCGCTTCAGAACCGGTAGTCTGAGACCAGATGACAGTTGCCCTTCCCGCCAGATCTACTGTAAGTTGCGGCGGGTCGGCGCCGCCTAGGGTTGTTTTAAGCTGTTGCTGGGTCCCCCACCCTGAACCAGGTGAATACCGGTTAGCATATATCCTTGCATCGCCGGGAAAAGAGCTCTGAGGGTCGTATTGCTGCCAGGCAACGAAAACATCTCCCGAAGCATCAGCGCCAACACTAGGGTAACGTCCGGTGCCTCCTGTTCCGGCTTGTTGCGGTTGCAGCCACCCTTGGCCGTGGAGGTATTTGCTGAGGTATATGGTTGTAAGGAACGAATCACTTCTTTGTCCCCACGCGGCATAGAAATTTCCGGATGAATCGACTGCGAGGGTTTGATCGATGCAATCAAAGCCGGACCTGTCTATTTGAACTGACGAGCCCCAGCCACTGGAAACCGCATAGTGGCAGGCG
>Ga0209317_1003110_pt1 | contig 10920 bp, 5 predicted proteins | sample RifGroB2_FD_183994 | JGI IMG/M metagenome (GOLD analysis project Ga0209317, IMG submission 183994) | Soil microbial communities from Rifle, Colorado, USA - Groundwater B2 (SPAdes) (version 2) | ecosystem: Environmental > Terrestrial > Soil > Unclassified | place: Rifle, Colorado | collected...
TGGTCCACTTGGCTTTCCCCATCCCGTCCAGCGTGTAATGCTGCAGGTCGCCGTACAGAAAGAGGTTCATCCAGCTGTTGCCGCGACCCTCCGGCACCAGATGCAAAACCCCGCCCACCGCCGAGCTCAGCGGGTAGTTGGCGAGCGCGGGGGTGATCTCGCTGAAGGGGAAAACGGGCCTGAAGAAGAAGGGGCGTACCTCCACCCACCAGGTCCCGTTGACCTTCACCACATGCTCGCCGCCGTTTCGCCGAAAGGCGGCCAACTCGTCGATGCTCATCCGTTCCCAGTTCATATCAGTCCCGCATGTTCCGGTTTCAGCCAAGGTGGGAAACTGCCACAAGGCGAAATGTTACCATGGATTCCCTCCCACTCAACCCCCCTTTCAGTGTTGTTGTCCCGCCATCCCGGGCATTTAGCCCGACCTGGCCCGATGGCGGGAAGGGAGAAGCTGTATTTTTATTAATTACATTTCGTCAATATTATGTCGGTACGCGAAAAAACGGCCGGTAAGTGCATAAAAATCTCCCTTTTGGGCTAGCTTCAACCTGAGCGCGGCTTCGCTATGCACATTTTGGTGGAAAACACTGTGGATAACTTTCGCCCTCCGCCTTTTATCCTTCCAAAGATCGTGGATTTTTGCCTGTTTGCACAATAATTAGGCGATTATGGGGTTTGCCGAGCCGCCTCCGGATGCCGCACCTGCGGCATACGTTGCATGTCGTGCCTATTGTGTTAAAAGCATGCAGATCTTTTTACCATATCGGGGGACAGCCATGGAATGGAACGTTGTCGTGACGGTACAGGAAGATGGGTATCAAAAGGCGCGCAGGCTGCTGCAGCGCTTTGGCGAGGTGGGGAGGACCGATTTCTTCAACCTGCTGGTGATGAGGGTACCCGACTACCGGCAGTTCATCGAGGAGCTGCGTGAGGAGGGTGAGCGCGACCCGGAAGGCTTTCATGTCCTGGCGAGGGTGATCCCCGTGATACAGAGCTTCGCGTTCCGGACCCCTCAGGAGTTCGAGGCGAAGGCACGGCAGGCGGTGCTGGCCTGGCTTCCGGCGCTGGCCGGAAAAAGCTTCCATGTGCGCATGCACCGGCGGGGGTTCAAGGGGCAGCTCCTGAGCGTGGAGGAGGAACGTTTGCTGGACGGGTATCTGCTGGAGGCGCTGGAGTTGGCGGGCGAGAAGGGGAGGATCACCTTCGACGACCCCGATGCCATCGTCGCGCTGGAGACACTTGGGGGGCGGGCGGGGCTTTCCCTTTGGACCCGGGAGGACCTGAAGCGCTTCCCCCTTTTGCATCTCGACTGAAGCCCCTCACGCTACCAAAGCTCGATCTCGGTGAGCGCGTGCTGTTGCTGCTCGATGGCCTTCTGCCAGCAGTAGCGGTCGCGCTGTGCCAGCTTGAAGGTGCGGCTCGAGTCGACCTTCCTGCGGTGCACGGCAAAATCGCCGTTGGAGAAGTGGATCACCCTGCCGAAATCCCCCCCGATGTCCATGGAGTCGATGGGGATCCTCTCGCTTTGCAGGTATTCCTGGATGAACCTGCAGTTGACCTGCCCCACGCAGAAGAAGTTGTCACTGGACGATTCCGCCTTGATGATGGTGGCGCCGCCGAAGATCTTCGCCCGCAGCTGGTGGCGGTTGGTCCCTTTCTCCATCATGGCGTTGATCAAAAGATCCATGGCGTGTATGCCGTAACGCCCCGCTTCGGAGATGTTGAGCGGCATGGTCCTCGAATAGCGCGGGTTGCTGAGCATGAAGTGGTTCATGCCGACGACCCGGCGCCCCGGGTCGTACAGGCACGCGGCGATGCAGGAGCCGAGCAGGGTCGAGATGACCACGGGCTTGCCGGCGGCGTAGTACTCGCCCGGGGAGATGACGACCCGCTCCCCCTTCTGGTATTTCTCGATCTTCATGATGCTCCTGCCCGGCGCGTGGACCCGTCCCCGCCCTCAGTTCTCAGTCAGCGCCTGCCTGATCATCTCATTTAGTTTCTGCATGTCCAGCGGTTTCTGTATGTACCGCATCCCCCGTTCGACCAGGGCGTTTTGCACCGCGTTGTCGGAGGTGTGGCCGGACATGAAGAGCACCTTGAGCTCCGGGCGGAACTCCAGGATCCTCTCTATCATCTCCCTGCCGTTCATCTGCGGCATCACCACATCGGTCAGGATCAGGTCTATCCCGCGCCCGGAATCCCGGCAGATCTCTATGGCGCGGGCCGGCGTCTGCGCCTGGATTACCTTGTGTCCAAGCTCCTCCAGAAGCTTCGTCGCCACCCAAAGGAGCATCTCCTCGTCCTCCACCAGCAGGATGGTCGCGCAAAGAGCGGGGGGAGCCGGCGGGAGTACCTCGTCGCTCTCCATCTTCTCCGCCAGCCGCGGCAGATAGATCTTGAACACCGTTCCCTGACCGGGCTCGCTGTAGACGTTGATGAAGCCGCTGTTTTGGGTGACTATGCCGTAGACGGTGGCGAGGCCGAGCCCGGTCCCCTTGCCGACCTCCTTCGTGGTGAAGAAGGGCTCGAAGATGTGCTCCATGGTCTTCTTGTCCATGCCGAGCCCGGTGTCGCTGACGGTCAGTTGCACGTAGTCGCCCGGCCTTGCGTTGCGGTTAAGGTAGGCGTAGTCGCTCGTGATCCGGCGGTTAGCCGTCTCTATGGTGAGGCTCCCCCCCCTGGGCATGGCGTCGCGTGCGTTCACCGCCAGGTTCATGAGGATCTGGTCCACCTGGGAAGGGTCGATCATGACGATCCAGAGCCGGTCGGCGGGATGGAAAGCGAGCACGATGTCCTCGCTGATGAGCCTGGAGAGGATCTTGTTCGACTCCTCGATCAGCTGGTTCAGGTCCACCGGCTTTGGCGAGTTCACCTCCTTGCGGGAGAAGGCGAGGAGCTGGCGGGTGATGTCGCTGGAGCGCCTGGCCGCGTTGGCGATCAGCTCCAGGTACGGCGTTATCGGCTCGTCATCCTCTATTTTGCGCTTGCAAAGGTCGGCGGCCCCCAGGATGACACTCAGCATGTTGTTGAAGTCGTGCGCCACCCCTCCGGCCAAGCGCCCGACCGATTCCATCTTCTGCGACTGGCGGAACTGCTCCTCCAACTGCTTCCGCTCGCTTATGTCGATGAAGGCGACCACGGCGCCGACCACCTTCCCCCCCTTTATCTGCGGGTAGGACCAGTACTCCACGGGGAAACTGCTCCTGTCCGACCTCCAGAACACCTCGCTGTCGACGTGGCTCCCCTTGTTCTCCCCGAGGGTCTGGTGCACCCTGCACGCCTTCCTCGGCATCGGGGCGCCGTCCGGATAGGAATGATGGATCTGGTCGTGGGTGTTCTTCCCCAGCAACTGGTCCGGGTGGTCGTATTTGAGCATCTTCAGGCAGGCGCTGTTGCAGAAGGTGCAGCGCCCGTCGAGATCTATCCCGTAGATCCCCTCGCCGGTCGAGTCGAGCAGCAGGCGGAGCTTCTCCTCGCTCCCCTTGAGAGCCTCCTCCGCCTGCCACCTTTCGCCTATCTCCTCCTCGAGCAGCGCCGCCTGCTCCTGCAGGTTCTCCTGCGCCGCCTGGCGCTCCCTTACCTCCTGCTCCAGCATCACGGCCTGCTGGCTAAGCTCCACCTCGACCCGCTTTCGTTCGTCTATTTCGCGCTTTAGCTTCCAAAGGGTGTAGCCCATGCCGGCGACCAGCAGCAGTGATAGGAGTTTCAACAGGTCCAGGCGCCAGTCGCGCGGCTCCCGGTACCTGGTCACCCTCAAGAGGATGCCGCTCTCCTCGGAGGTGACCGGGGCATCGCTGACAAGTTCCCTGTCCAGGGGTTCGGGCCGGGGGACGCCGGCCAGAAGCCGGCCTGTCCTGTCCGTCAGGCTCAGATAGTACAGGCGTGGGCGGGTATGCGAGATCAGCTGATCCAGAAGCCTCTCGCAGGAGTACACGCCTGCGAAAAGCCCTTGGAAGGTGTCGTCCTTGTAGACGGGGACCCATACCTCGAAGGACGGCTTTCCCTGGATCGCCTCGAAGGGGCGGGTGTAGACAGGCTGGCGCAGCTCCCGGGCGAGGCGGGAGACCCGCTTTGGTTCCGGCAGGTTCAGCTTCAGACCGACTATCTGCCGGTTGGGCGCAAGGGGGGCTACCTCCCGGATGAGGAAATCGGCGTCCACCCAGGTGATGTTGATCAGCTCGGGATGGGCCTGCACATACTCGCTCGCCCTCTGCTGAAACAGCGACGGGGAGAGCTCACCGGCGCTCCGCTCGAAGGCGAGCATGGAGAGGTAGCTTTCGTTCCCCTCCAGGATGAGCTGCAGCGTCCCGCTGAAGGTCTTCGTCCTGGTGCTGAGGTCGTTTTGCTTTGCCTTCCGGTTGTTCCCTTCGGTGAACCAGATGATCAGCCCGAACACGAGCAACAAGGTGGCCAGCATGATGGCCGGACTGAACCAGAGGCGGCCGGTCCTGTCGTTTTCGGAGGGAAGGGCCTTGCCGGAATCTGCAGGGTGCTCTTGTGACACTATTTCCTCCGCCTGAATCCCAGGTCTTTCACTACCTATCGGCAGATGTTCCAGAAGATTAAGTCTACGGGATTTCCCGCCGCGTTTCGTACTCACATAGGATTTTGCCCGGCTGTACGTGTTTCTTTCACTTCTGCGCGCGGCGTCGGTTAAGCTTACACGCGCAGAGCCAAGTGACAATGGAGTCGGCCATAACTTCATGATTGACCAGTCGCCGGAGGTGGTCTTCATCAGGGACATCCATCTCCCTCTGCCGGACCCGCTGCTCGTCTTTTTCAGGCGTGGCCGCGCGGCAGCGAGGACCCCGGGAGCAGGGAGCTGCCGCATCGGCGCCAACTGGGTTAAGGCCGCTTTCCACCGGTTTCCGCCACGACGAAAGAGGCCTCCCGTGAAGGAGGCCTCTTTCGTTGCCGCAGATCTGCGCCGCTTTTCACCTCAGGCGCTGAAATGCCGACCGATGTGCAGCCTGAGGATGTCCTCGAACTCCGTTTCCTGGTCGCCGCGGTAGACCAGGGAGGAACCGAGTTCGGCGGCCAGGATGGCGCAGAGGTATTTTTGCGGCAGCGTGCCGATCCTCGCGCGATAGCGCGGCTCCCCGCCGAGCATCCTGGGCAGGTGCGCCAGGATCACCCGTCGAAACGGCGGCTGACCGAGGAGTTCCGGGCGGGCCTGGAAGAACCGGAACAGGCGCGCGTAGTGGCCGTTGATCTCGGTGCTCACCGCGTCCGATATCTCGGTGCAGAGGAGGGCGGGGTTCTCGCGGTGGCGCTTCAGGATCAGCCTTGCCTCGTCTGCCGCCCGTTTCTCGAGGATGGCGATGACGTCGCGGACATAGGCCTCCTTGGCCCCCAGGAACTCGGCATCAGACATGAGCAGGTTGGCGATGATCTCGTAGGAGGAGGAGATGACGCCGCACTTGTTGGCCGAGGCGTCGCGCATGATGATCACCCCGCGTTTTTGCAGCTGCACCCGCGCTTGCGGGGTGATGAAGGAGTTGGCCCCCTCGATGATCGCCCTGGCCGAAGGCTCGCCGTCCGCGAGGAAGAAGCGCTCCCAGTTGTTGATGTCGATGGTTTCGGGACGCCCACCCCCCGGGATGAAGAGATCCGCCTTGGTTTCGAAGACCAGGTCGCCGAACTCGCGGGAGAACTCGTCGATGGAGATCCACCTCTCGACGAGCCCCGTCTCGCTCATGACCACCTTGCGGTAGAGCGTACGGAGCCCCTCGGTGCGGCTGCCGGTGCGAAACAGCATGAAGCCGCCCTTGTGCAGCGACTGCGGGTCGAAGCCGTCCAGGTCCTCCTTCAGGAGGACGCGCTCAAGCTCCCCGTGCCTTGCCCCTTCCGGGTCGTGAAGTGCGGCCGTGCCGTCCAGGATCAGCCTGATCTGCATCTTGGGGTAGCGCTCCAGCATGATCCTCATGGCGTTGCCCGCCACGTCGCCGTTGGGGCCGCCGGTGAACTTGACGCTGAACGGCTGCTCGTGCATGTCGATCCCCAGGTCGGCCATGATGATCTCGGCAAACCTGACCACGCCGGTGGAGGTGACCCCGTACTCCTTGTGGTTGATCCCGACCTCCTTGCTGGACATGATGCCGATCCCGAGCAGATACCCCCTTTGCTTGGAGATGCGGGCGATGCTCTCGATCATCTGGTCGTGCATGTTCTCGTCGGGTCCCAGCTCGATCGGCTCGTCCTCGCGGTAGTAGTCCACAACGGCGGGGAGTTTGGCGACGCCGTTCTCCGTGACGAAGATGTCCAAAAAGGCGCTGGCGACGCCGAACTGCAGCTTGTAAAGGCGCAGGGTCTCCAGGTCCCGCTCTCCGGAGCGCTGCAGGTCGCCGGCATCGAGGATCAGCACGAGCTTCGAGCCGCCCTCGTAGATGTCCTTGTTCTTCAGGTGCTGGGTGTGCGCCAGCACGAAGTTCTCCCTGAAGATGGTGTCGGCGTTGGTGGTGAAGTCGTCGCCGTTTCTCGCGATGACGGTGCGCCACCCGCCGCGGGCGATGTCGGAGAACCCGATGTGGTAGCCGAACCCGAAGCGGCTGAAGAAGAAGGTGACCCGGAAGGGGAGCGCCGGGGGGAGGTCGGAGGTGAACTCCTTCCCGAGCTCGGCCAGGTAGCAGGGGGAGAGCCGGAAGGCGAGCGCCTGCTTCTCGAGTACGTAGAAGTTGGTCTTCAGCGTGTGCTTTATGAAGATCAGGCAGCAGCGGAAGATGGCGCGCCGCACCTCGTCCAGGTAGCGGTGCCCGGTGTTGTACGCCGAGACCACCCGCTCCGTCTCGGCCAGCGTGCCGGGGTAGATGAGGTCGCGGTCGGCTACGGCGGGGTCGAAGCGGACCGAGAACAGTTCAGCCAGTTGCAGGGCGATCTCCGGGTGGGAGAAGAAGGCGCTCCTCACGTCGTCAAGGCCGAAGCGGTCCGGCTGGTTGTGCGCGAGGTTCGTGTGGCAAAAGGCGACGAAGGCGTTGATGAGCGAGCCCTGTCTGCCGGTGAGCACCCCCCTGGTGACCAGGTCGCGGTAGGCGTGGGAAGTGGTTGCCAGGATCTGGGTGTTGCAAAGCTCGTCCTTGAGCCGGCTGAACAGCTCGCTGCCGCGGGAGAGCACCTCGCCGTCGCGGCGGCGCACGTAGAAGGTCCCCAGGAAATAGGGGTGCACGCCGTTGGAGATGGTGAGGCAGTAGGCGCGGTTCACGCCGAGATCGAGCCGGTTGAACACCTCCATGACCTGGAGCAGGAAGTCGTGCTGGGGCGGGTTTCCGACGGCGAAGTGGATGCGCGACTCACGCCCCCCCTCCATCTCCTCGACGTCCAGGTGCAGTCCCCCCGCATGGCTCCCTTTCTGGTACAGGTTGAGGACCTGCGCCACGCGGTCGGGCCAGGCGACCCGCACGTACTTCTCGTTGTTGAGCCAGATGATGCGCAGGAGCCGGTCCAGGTCCTGCATGGCGAAGTCGGGGTAGTTCTTCCTGAGCGACCGGGCCACCTGCGCCCTGATGGCGGAGGGGACCACGGCGTCCCCGCCTTCCAGGATCTCGCGGTTGCTCTTTCTGTCGAACTCGAACCGCTGGATCTCCAGGGTCCTGTCGCTGTCGGGGAGCGGCTGCTCCGAGTGGGCGATCATCGCGTAGGAGATCTCCCGCTCCGGAATGCGGCGCAGGGTGTCGTACAGGGAGCCCGGCATGTTGGGGAGCGCCTGGATCAGCGATTTGTCGCGGTCCGCGAGCACCAGCCGGCGGTTTCGCCTGAGGCTCCCCATCTCGCGCTCCAGCAGGGCCATCGCTTCCGGCTCGTCGTTCATGGCGACGAAGAAGTAGGGGGGCATCTGTTCCATGAGCCAGCGGCGGTTGTCCATGGTCTGGGCGGATAGTCTCTTTTGCTCTGCAGCTTTTGTTTTCATGGCTAATTGCTCCCTTGTCAGGAAATTCCCCGGCATCGGCACCTCCTCCCCCGGGGGGGAGGTGCCGTCTCGGTTAGAACATCAGCTTCGCCAGCAGGAACCCGATGCCGATGGAGGAGAAGGTGGCGACCAGGCCGGGAATCATGAAGCTGTGGTTCAGGACGTAGCGCCCGATCCCGGTGGTGCCGGTGCGGTCGAAGTTGATCGCCGCCACCACCGTCGGGTAGTTGGGTATGAAGAAGTAGCCGTTCACCGCCGGGAACATCGCGATCAGAAACGGTGCCGGGATCCCGAGGCTGATCCCGAGCGGCATAAGGGCACGGACCGTGGCGGCCTGGCTGTAAAGCAGGATGGAGAGGACGAAGAGGGCAAAGGCGAAGAGCCAGGGGGCGGCGGTGACCATCCCCTTGATGGAGCCGCTCAACAGTTCCATGTTCCCCTGGAAGAAGGTGTCGCCCATCCAGGCGATGCCGAAGATCGCGATGACGGCCTGGATGCCGGCGATGAACACGCTCCCCTCGGTGACGCGCGACACCTTCACCTTGCAGATGAGGAGCATCAGCCCGGCCATGGTCAGCATGACGATCTCGATCACGTGGGGCATCCCCATCTTTTCCTTGGTCTCGGAGGGACGCTTCTCTTCCAACTTCACCACGTGGTAACCGAACGGGGTCTTGATCACCTCGGTCAGCTCACCCGGCTTCTTGAGCTTGGCCACGCCCTTGTCGAGATCGGGGATCATCTTCCCTTTACCGAACCATCCCAGGTCGCCGCCGGTCGCAGCGGTCGCGTCCATGGATCGCTGCCGGGCGAGGCGGGCAAAGTCGGCACCCGCCTTCAGCTCGGCCAAGGTCTGCTTGGCCTCTGCCTCGCTCTGCACCACGATATGGCTGATCCTGGTGTCGCTCCCAACGCTCCACTCCGGCCGCATCTGCGGGAAGGAACCGAACAGCACCACGAGGATGGTCCCCAAAAGGAACAGGGCGACGGCGGTCTTGGCGCCGGCAGGGGTGTTCTTGAGCGCTTCGCCTACCTTTGTGCTCCCGGTGCTGCAGTGCGGGGGAGGGACCAGGCCGTCCTTGAGGCGCTGCTGGTAGACCGGATCCTTGTCCAGCTCCTTGCCGAGCTTGTTGGAGACGAAGGCCGCGATGAGCACGCCGATCAGGGTGGAGGGGATGCAGATCTTCAGGATGTCGATCAGTTGGACGTCAAAGCCGAACTTCGCCACCGAGCCGGAGAGGAGTCCGAGAAGCGCCACGGTAGCCGCGGCAATGGGGCTCGCGGTGATGGCCTGTTGCGAGGCGATGACGGAGATGGACATGGGGCGCTCAGGGCGCACGCCGGTCTCGCGGGCCACCTCGGCGATAACCGGGAGCACCGAGTAGGCCACGTGGCCGGTGCCGGCAAACAGGGTGAAGAAGTAGGTGACCATCGGCCCCAGGAAGGTGATGCGGTCCGGGTTGTTCCTGAGGATCTTCTCCGCCAGGCATACCAGGTAGTCGAGCCCCCCCGCCGCCTGCAGGACGCCGGCCGCGGTGACCACCGCCGTGATCATCAGCATGACGTCGATGGGAGGTGCCGTCGGTTGCAGGTTGAAGACGAAGGTGAGGACGGCGAGGCCGAGACCGCCGAGGATCCCCAGGCCTATGCCGCCCAGCCGGGCTCCGATGAAGATTGCTGCCAGTACCACCAAGAATTGAAGCCAGAACATGATCTCTCTCCCCTGTGCGTTTTTTGGGCGCTTTTCCCATTAAGCTGCCTAGCATAGGAGATGCCAACGGGTGGAGGTCTGGCTAAGTGGCGGTGATGTCTGGAGTATTTCGTGGCGGGTGGGGCGCGGTGTCCTAATGAGGGGGTATGCCCGAGGTAATAGGGGGGAGGGGGGCGGCAGGGATTCGGCTTTAGTTACGGCGGGTTAGGGGGATGTATGACGACGGTCATGGTATGCCCTGCGGCATACCCCTTTGGTGGAGTCGCGCGGCCGCCTCCGGGACCCGGCTCACGACCGCTGCTGCTTCAACCTCTTGCTCAGCGTGGGCTGCGACACGCCCAGGAGTCTCGCGGCAATGGATTGGTTTCCCTCTGCGCGGCGCACCGCTTCGGCGACCAGCAGATCGATGGCCTCGGTGAATCCGGGGAGCCGCTCGACGCAGTGGAAGGGGTTGGCGCCGGGCTCGGCGCCTTGCTCCGGCGCTGGCTCGGCGGGGCGCTCTCCGATGGCACGGATGAAGGCCTCCATGGAAAGGACGCCCCCCTGGTGCAGGCTGACCGCGTCGTAGACCATCGCCTTCAGCTCGCGCACGTTGCCGGGGAAGTCGTAGGCGCAGAGGAGCACGGTCAGCTCCTTGGGAAGCGTGGGCCTCTTCTTGCCGAACTCCCGGCAGGCCTCGGGAAGGAAGTGGTCCAGCAGCAAAGGGATGTCCTGCTTCCTCTTTCTTAGCGGCGGTATGTGCAGGTGGTGCGCCCGCAGACGGTAGTAGAGGTCCTTCCTGAACTCCCCGGCTCCCTGGCGCTGCGCCAGGTCCTGGTGGGTGGCCACCACCACGCGCGCCCTCAGGCGCCTGGGACGGTCGCTGCCGATTGGGTAGTATTCCCCCTCCTGCAGGAGCCGCAAAAGCTTCACCTGGGCGCCCAGGCTCAGGTCGCCGATCTCGTCCAGGAATAGGGTTCCCTCCCCGGCCTGCTCGATCATGCCGTTTCGCGCCTCCTGTGCCCCGGTGTAGGCCCCCTTCACATGGCCGAAGAGGGTGTCCGAAACCATCGCCTCGTCGAGCCCCGCCACGTTCACCGCCACCAGCTCCCCCTTTCGCCCGGAGAGGCGGTGCAGCGCGGCCACCACCAGCTCCTTCCCGACGCCGCTCTCCCCGGTGACCAGTATCGGCTGGGAGCTTGCCGCCACCGCCTCTATGTACTGGAAGATGGAGCGCATCCCCTTGTCGCCGGTTATGATGGCGCTGAACGCCTCGGGGTGCTCCAGCCGGTCGTAGAGAAAGCGCCGGCGCAGCTCCCGGTTTTCC
>Ga0209317_1003111_pt1 | contig 10919 bp, 5 predicted proteins | sample RifGroB2_FD_183994 | JGI IMG/M metagenome (GOLD analysis project Ga0209317, IMG submission 183994) | Soil microbial communities from Rifle, Colorado, USA - Groundwater B2 (SPAdes) (version 2) | ecosystem: Environmental > Terrestrial > Soil > Unclassified | place: Rifle, Colorado | collected...
GGGGTGCCGCCGGCATGGTCGTTTTCTCTGGAGCCGGAGCTTCCTCGATCTCTATCCTGTCACTGTAGACCCGGAGCCGCTGCCCCGGGTAGATGAAGTGCGGGTTGCCGATGGTCTGGTTGGCGGCCCAGAGGTTGGGCCAGTAATAGGGATCATTCAGGAAGCGCTTCGAGAGGCCCCAGAGGGTGTCACCTTGAACGATGGTGTAGATGGTAGGCTGTTCGTCTTGCGCCGCCGCGAGGGGGGCGGTGCCGGTCAGGCATAAGAAGATCAATGCGAAACAGAGGTGATTTTTCATACGCTCCTTGAGGGGCTTGCGGGCGCCCCGCCCTCTTCTTCCGCCTCGGTGCACGCCGGGCGAGGTGTGTTCTCCGAACAACGTTTCAAAACCTGGTTTCCGAACCGCTCCAGGACCATTCATTAGCTTTCCTGCCATTTTTAAAGGGGCGAAGCGGTGCAGGATGCCCGGGAAACCCCATGAAACGGCGCGCCGGAGACGGCGCTATTTGGCGCGGCCGCCCCCCCCGAGCAAAAAAATTTAACATAATTAAAGCCTTTTGCCTATCAATGTCAAGGGGAAAGAGCCTTTTGGGGGTTCATTATACGCGCGCTATGTGCTAGTTTGTCCGGATGACCAACCGGCGTTCAAAGCCCCGGCGAAAGCCGGGGGCTTGGCGCATCTTGCCGGCGAAGCGAGCAAAGATGAGCCGGAGGAGCGCGCATTGAGAAGCAACGACCGGCAGCAGACAGAGGAGATTTGGCGATGACGATTGAAGAGTTACAAAAGGCCGGTTCTTCCAGACGGGCGGGACCCGGCGCCAAGCCGGAACTTCTCGCCCCGGCCGGCAACATGGAGAAGCTGAAGGTGGCCATCCGCTATGGCGCTGACGCCGTTTACCTGGGCGGCAAGGCGTTTGGCCTGAGAAACCTGGCCGGGAACTTCACCCTGGAAGAGCTGGCCCAAGGGGTTGACTACGCGCACCGCCATGGCGTAAAGGTGTACCTCACCTTGAACGCCTTTCCCGACAACGCCGACCTTCTCGCGCTGGAGCGATACCTGCGGGAGATTGCCGAAATCCCCTTCGACGCCTACATAGCCGCGGACCCCGGGGTGATCGCGCTGATACGCGAGAGCGCCCCTGAAAGGGAGATCCACCTCTCCACCCAGGCCAATACGACCAACTGGCGCTCCGCCAGCTTCTGGCAGGCGCAGGGGGTGAAGAGGGTGAACCTGGCGCGCGAGATGTCGCTGGAGGATATCCGCGAGACCGCCGGCAGGTGCGAACTGGAACTGGAGGCGTTCGTGCACGGCGCCATGTGCATATCCTACTCCGGGCGCTGCCTGCTCTCAAGCGCCATGACCGGCCGCGACGCCAACAAGGGGGAGTGCACCCAACCCTGCCGCTGGAACTACGCCATCGTGGAAGAGAGCCGTCCCGGAGAGTACTTCCCGATCCAGGAAGACGACGGCGGCAGCTTCATTTTCAACTCCAAGGACCTCTGCCTGATTGAGCATCTCCCCGATCTGGTGCGTAGCGGCGTCGGCTCCCTGAAGATCGAGGGGAGGATGAAGGGTATCTACTATGCTGCGAGCGTGATCCGGATTTACCGCGAGGCATTGGACAGCTATTGGGAGAACCCCGAGTCGTACCAAATGAGGCCGCAATGGCTGGAGGAGCTTAGCAAGGTGAGCCACCGCGGCTACACGACCGGCTTCTTGCTGGGGAAACCGCGCGACCTGGACCACGAGTACCTGTCGAGCTACGTCAGAAACTTCGAGTTCGTGGCGATCGTGGAGGGGAAAGCCCCCTGCGGCGGCACCCTGGTCGCGGTGAGAAACCGCCTGCAGGTGGGGGACAGCCTGGAACTGATCGGGCAGGGCTCCAGGTTCACCAGTTTCACCCTGAGCGAGATGCGGGACGAAAAAGGCCTGGCGGTGCAGACGGCACACCCGAACCAGAGGGTGGTATTGGGGGGGCTGACCGACGTCGGGGAGTTCGACCTGATCAGGCGGGAAAAACCGGCAAAGGGCGCAGACCCGGTTTGACCGCAGGGATAGTTCCTGTAACATTAACGGGTCTTTCCAAATGAGCAGGAGGCGATCCCAGGCGCGGCTCCCAAAGAGGTGACGGTTGGACCAAAAACCAAGCATAATAGTTTGCGCCTACCACAACGTCGGCTACCGCTGCCTGGAGGAGATGATCCGCCAGCGGGTCGAGATCGCCCTTGTCTTCACCCATGACGATGCCCCGAGCGAGGAGATCTGGTTCGCCTCGGTTCGGGAGCTTGCCAAAAGACACGACATCCCGGTAGTGACCTCCGACATAAACTTGAGGGAGAATGCCGCGCTGGTAAGGGAGCTTGCCCCGGATCTGCTGCTTTGTTTTTATTACCGCAACATGCTGCGCGAGGAGGTGCTGAAGATCCCAAGGCTCGGCGCCCTGAACCTGCACGGCTCGTACCTCCCCAAGTACAGGGGGCAGGTGCCGGTCAACTGGGCGGTCATCAAGGGGGACAACGAGACCGGGGCGACGCTGCACTACATGACGGGGAAGCCGGATGCGGGGGACATAGTCGACCAGGAGAAGGTACCTATAGAATTCCACGATACGGCCCTTGACGTCTTCAACAAGGTGACCCAGGCAGCGGTCACGGTGCTCGCCCGCTCCCTCCCGCTGCTTCTGACCGACAAAGCTACCCGCATGCCGATGGACCTCTCCCGCGGCAGCTACTTCGGCAGGAGGCGTCCCGATGATGGCCGGATCGATTGGAGCCGAAGCGCCCTGGAGATCTACAACCTGGTCCGCGGCGTGACCCACCCCTATCCCGGCGCCTTCAGCTATCTGGAGGGGAAGAAAATTGTCATCTGGAGCGCGGCCCCGGCTGAAGGGAAAGGGGAACCCGGGAAGATCGTCAGCGTCGCGCCGCTGTTGGTCGGGACCGGCTCGGGACTCTTGGAAGTCCGGTCGCTGCAGGAAGAGGAAAACCCGGAGCAAGACGGGGCCGGTTACGCAAGCCAGGGGAATCTGGCAGGCCTGGTTTTTTCCTCAACCTCAACCTCAACCTAGATTTCCCCCCCGACCACCATGTTCTTGCCGCCGTGTTTCGCCTTGTACAACAACTGATCGGCATAGGCCAGAAGCGCCGGAGCTTCCATGCCATCCAGTGGGAAGCAGGCCACCCCGAGGCTGATGGTGACGCGACCTGACGGCTGGCTCTCCCTGCCGGCAAAAGGTTGATCCGCCACCTTACTCCGCAGACCCTCCGCTATCATGAGCGCCGCATCCTTGCAGGTTTCCGGGAGCAGCAGCACGAATTCCTCACCGCCGTAACGCGCCGCCAGGTCCGACGACCTCACGTGCGATATCATGATATCGGCCAGGGTCTTCAGCAGTAGATCCCCCTCCGGGTGGCCGTTGGTGTCGTTGTATATCTTGAAGTTGTCGACGTCGATAAAGATCAGGCAGCACGGCTTTTGGTAGCGCTTTGATCTCGCTATCTCCACCGCCAGTGCCTCCTGGAAATACCGGTGGTTGTACAGCGAGGTGAGGCCGTCCCTGACCGCCATCTCCTTCAGTGCGGCATTGGCCTCCTGCAACTCCTCGTTGGCCCGCTTCAGCTGTTCCAGGAGTTCCCGGTTCCGGGTTACCAGCCGGGCCTTTTCGGCGGCCCTCCCCGCCACCGCGGAGATCAGATCAAGACTCTCGAACGGTTTCACCAGGTAATCGTAGGCGCCGGCACGAAGCGCGACGAGCGCGCTATCGAGCGAGGCGTGGCTGGTCATGATCACCACCTGGGTGTCGGGGTTGTGCCGCTTGATCTCGGTGAGAAGCTCGATGCCGCTCATCCCCCCCATCCGGATATCGGTGATGACCAGTTGGTGCGAGGAGGCCCGGAATGCCTCCAGCGCCTCCTCGCCGCTGGCAGCCTCCGCCACGGTGAATCCGTCCGCGCTAAGCACCTGCGACACGACACTTCTCAAGGTCTCTTCGTCGTCCACAACCAATAGATGCATGGCCCATTCCTCCCTTTAGCCGTTCGCCGCAGCGGATGCAGGCAGGGTAATGATGAAGGTTGTCCCCTCCCCCTCCTCGCTCTCCAGCCGAATCTCGCCACCGTGCTCCTTCACTATGCCGTAGCTGACCGAAAGTCCCAGCCCCGTCCCCTCCCCTGCCCGCTTGGTGGTGAAAAAGGGGTCGAATATCTTCCCCCTGATCTCCTCAGGTATCCCCGGTCCCGTGTCGCTCACCCGCAACTCCACGGCACCCGGCTCCAGACTCCTGGCCGACAGCTTCACCGTTCCGGATCCCCCTCCCATCGCCTGCTGCGCGTTTATCATCAGGTTCATAAGCACCTGCTGCAACTGGTTCGCGTTCCCCCTGCAACTGGGCATCCCCGACTCAAGTTCCTGCTCCACTTTGATGCTGTTGATCCCCAGCTGGTGGTCCACGATGGCAAGCGCATCGGCCGCCACCTCCCTTATGTCGACCTCGTCAAACTCCACTTGCTCCTGGCGCGCAAATTTCAGCAGGTTCTCGATGATGGTCTTGCAGCGCCTGGTCTCCTTCTCTATGATATGCAGATTCTTCTCCAGGGGGTGACCGCTCTCCACCCCCCGTAGGGAGAGCTGGGTGATTCCCAGGATGCCGGCCAGCGGGTTTTTCACCTCGTGGGCGATTCCTGCGCCGAGCGAGCCGAAGGCAGCCATCTTTTCCGATTGGACCAACTGCCCGTAGACATCCTTGAGCGCTTTCTCGCGCAGCTTCAGCTCACCCGCCATCTTGTTGAACGCGCATCCCAAGGCGCCTATCTCGTCGCGCGAGTCCGCCTTCACCTCGACTTCGAAGCGCCCCTGCCCCACCATCCGGGTCGCCTGGGAGAGCTCCTCGATGGGGCGGGTGAGCCGGCGCGACCAGAACAAGCTGAAGAGCGCCGCCGCTCCCAGCAGGGTCAGGGACAGGAGCAAAAGGTCGCGCAGCAGTTCCCGGGAGGTGAGATAGGCGGCGCTTTTGGGTATCTGAACCCCCACGGTGAGTCCGCCGCAAGGTATCCCGGAGAACCCTCCCACCATCCCCCTCCCCTGGTCCCGGTATTCCACCGTCATCCCCTGGGTGCGCGCTCGCCTCACCCTGCTCCACCACTCCCCCGGCGCCATCGTGGCGATCCTTGAGCGATCGGCGTGCGCCAGGAACCTCCCCCCCGCGTCGAGCAGAAAGGTATCGAAGACCCTGGAACGGGTCGCTAACTTCAAAAGCCCGTCGAGCCGTATCACTCCTTTTGTGATGACCGGGACGCCCCCCTCCCCCGCGGGCTCCGCTATGGTGAGGGTGAGGGTGGCCAGGTTCGCGGAGAGGGTAAAGCCCTCCAGGTACGTCTCCCCTGCCTGAAGCCCCGCGGGAGGGGGATGCTCCTCCAGGAAACGCAGCAGCTCCTCCTTGGCGACCCCACCCGCTGCGAGCGCCGCCGGGTCGTACACATTCTCCATGCCCCCCGCTTCCCTGCGGGTCACCATGACGAACTCGCCGAATTCCTCGAAAAGACCTTGCAGCGCCTGATCGCGCCCCTCCATCTCCTCGTCGGCCATGAGCCTGGAGAACAGCTTCAGCTTCTCCCGGTAGCCGAGCAGAAGCGTGTTCGCCTCCTCCGCCGTGTGCAGGACCACGGTCGAGGTGAGGTCGTGGATATAGGCGGTCTTATCGATCTGGAACAGGTTCGCCATGGTGAAGGTGATCAGGCTCAAGACTACCGACACCACCAGAAGCTGGTAGAGCAGCATCTTGAACCTGAGCGGGAATTTCAATCTGTTTTGCATCGCCACCCTCCTCCTGCCGTTGGTTGCCTCCGGAGTCCGGCCCCTTCTTCCCGTAGACCACCCGGGAGTCGTAGCTTGCGTTGCCCGCCGGGTCAAGCGCCTCCACCCGGATCAGGTTGACGCCGGGCCTCAGCAGCAGTTCGTGCACGAATTCGCCGAGAGCCCCCTGCGCCGCCTCCACGCCGTTCACCAGCACGCGGGTTCCCGGATCGCTGCGCCCGGTGAGGCGGTACGCCCCCGCCTCGACGCTCTCGGGCGGGAAGCCGACGGTAAGTTCCGGCGCTTTCAGCATCTGCAAAAGCTGGCAGCGCCCGACGCGGCTAAAGGCTCCCTCCATCCCTTGCTCGATGCGGCTTACCCGCCAGAAGTAGCTGCCCGCATCGAGGGTGCCTGCCACCATTTCCGGCGCGGCGCATTTGCGGTCCAGCACGGGGTTTTTAAAACTCGCGTCCCTGGAGAGCTGGAAGCGGTACTCCCCGGCCCCGCCGCTCCAGGTGAAGCGGACCTTGGGCGGCAGCAGGCGGTACTTGTAGAGCAGCTTTTCATCGTCGAGGCGCGGCGCCTTCGGGAGCGGGACCGCCGGCCCGGCCCCGACCCCCTTGCGGAGCGTCACTCCATGGTAGGCAGGCACCCGCAGCCCCCCCGCCTCCCCCGCCACCCGCGCCTCACCGGCGTACACGGCGAGGCTGGCGCAGTTGTCTCCATTAGGGGTGACCCTGAATCGTGCGGGGCCTGGAACGATGCGCGCCAGATGGCCGGCCGTGGCCAGCTCCACCCTCACTTTCCTTGACCCGGAGATGCTGCCTGCCAGGTCCCCTTCCACCTGTACATGGTAGGACCTGTACCCCGTGTCGATGTTTTGATTTAATCGGGTGACCACGACAAGCGAGTTGCTCCCGAGCAAAAGGAGGTCGCCCGGAGCAAAGGCGATGGTGGCCTCCGAATGATCGAAGGTCTGCACCGCGTCATGACTGTAGAGCAGCATCCCCTCGCTTGCACCGCCCCAGGCGACCGAGTCGCCGCGCCTGAAGCGCACATCACGCAACAGCGCCTTCAGGGCCGCCTCCGGGAGCCGCCCGGCAGCGTCCCGCGCCGGGAGCGGGCCGGAGCGGTTCTCCATCAACTCCTTCAGCGGGGTGCCGGACGGGAACAGGGCGTACAGGAACATGATGAATAGCCAGAACAGCGCGAGGACCAAAAGCAGGGCCCCCGCCGCTTCGCTGGCCAGGTTCGCCCATCTTTTCACTCGGCCGCGGGCGCTCACGGCTCCCCCCCCGCTGAAGCTCCGGCCAGCGGCAGGGAATTGATCCTAAGGTTCATGAGCTTGGAGCAACCGGCCCGGTTTTTCAGCACCATGCCGAGCACATGCTCGCCGGCAGGCAAAGGGAGTTCCAGGGCGAAGCGCCCCTCCTGGTCCAGCGGCACCACCGTTCCCTCCAGTTCCAGGGCGCTCCCCTTGTCCACTGCGCCGGAGAGCATGCAGTGCGCCGCTCCGGCGGCATCCACCCTGATCCCCAAAGCCGCGCTGTCGTAATGGACCAGCGTCTCGGCCCCGGGGTGGGCTACCTTTAAAGTCGGCAACGGGAGCGTTGTGGCGAGATATCTCCCGGAAGAATCCCCCATCTCAAGCTTCACCCCTTCGGTGTGCCCCGGAAGCTCGGTCTCGAAGCGCCCGAGCGGGTCAACCGGGACCGGACGGTCGTTGATGACCACGAAGGGGAGGGTCCTGTACCTGTCGTCCGGGGCCACCGGCAGCATCTGCTGAAAATCCCCCTTAAGCTCCACGCGCCTGTTGAGCCTTCTTCCAGCGGTGGTGACGTTGTCCGAGACGGGGCGCGACTTGCCGTACCAGCGCCTGATGAGCCTGGAGGAAGCGATCCCCTCCTCGCGAGCCAGGTAATCCGCCGCCGCGTCGCACCTTCTCCTGGACAGTCTCATGTTGTACTCCACCCCTCCGATGCCGTCGGTGTGCCCCTCGACTATCACCTTTTCCCGAGGCTGCGACCGCAACACGCGCGCCGCCCCGCTTAGAAGGCGCTTCGCCTCCGGCGTCAGGTGCGCCGAATCGAAGACGAAAGCGCCGCCGGCAAGCGTCAACAGCGCCCTTTCATGCCGGTTCACGCCGAAAAGCTCGCGACCGGTACCAAACACCGAGCCGTCCAGGTAGGTTACCTGGAGCTGATACTGGTAGATCTCCCCCTCTTCCACTTCCAAGCGGTCCGTCTCGCCTCCCCAGGCTATGCGCCGTTCGGGAGCGCCGCTCCCTTCGAGGGTGCGCAAGACACCCCCTTCCCGGTTCATGATCTTCAATATCCAGGAGCCGATCTGTTCGGGCTGCTCCACACTGGTCAGGAAATCAAGCGATGCGGCGAGCCTCCCCCCCTTCATATCGAGCGACCCATCCGGACGCTCACGACCGAGCGTGACGGCGGTGGAGGGGAGTGGTACCCGCCCCCCGTTAACCAGCAGGGTGAAGAGCTCGGCGCTACCGGAGAGCAGCAGCGGTTCGTCGAGCCTTTGGGCTCTCACCAGAAGCGCGGGTACCGGGGGAGGTGCTGGTTTGGCTGCCGGCGGCTCTAACACGACCGGTACGGGTGGCGGCAGCGGCTCGACAATGGCCTGCGCCGTCTCGAACATATCCTCGTCGAACTTCACCTTCACCCCGACGAAGGGTCCCTGTCCCTGGAAGGTCTCGCCGGTCAGGTCCCGGTCGTCCAGCCTGGCGAAGTTGTAACCGGCGCTGAGCACCACGTTCCGGTACACCCGGTAGCCGGCGCTCCCCACAGCTCCCAGGGAGTGCAGGCGCGCATCGTACTGGTTCATGAGCTTTAGGTAGGCGGAGAGTTCCCAGCGCTCGGCCATGTCGTAGCTGAGCCCCGCCAGTACCAGGTCCGTGTAGCCTTCCCGTCCGCCTCCCGCGCCGTCCGCCCAGCTGAACTTCCCGGCGTACTTCCCCTGGAGGCTCAAGTACTTGACCAACCGGTAAGCAGGCTCAGCCGAGAGTATCAGGCTGCGATTGCCCCGGTGCCCCGGTACGCTCCCCCTGTCGTCGATCTTGAAGCGCGCCAGGGTGAGAAGATGTAGCGGATTTCCCGAGAGAGGCCTGAAGGAGCTGCCGAGATAAGCGTCGAAGATGCGGTCCTCCCCCCCTTGCATGTCCCGGTTCCAAAGGGAGAGCTTGCCCAGCAGGGTGAGCGAGCGATCAACCTTGTAGGCGGCGCCTGCGCCGTAAAGGGAGGCGGTCTCCTCGGGTCCCGAGCGGATCTCGTAGCGGCCGGTGAGTTTCAGATCCTTCGCGCGCAGGTACTCGCCCGCCACCGTGAAGGCTGTGCGGGTTCCGCTACGTCCCTGAACCGTCTGTACGCGCTCCAGGGTCGAGTTGAGATAAAGCCCCTCCGCCGCGCGGTAGCGGCTGTTCAAACCGAGGATCGCCTGGCCCCTTTGCTGCGACAGGGCGTTTTCCAACTGATAGCCGCTGCGCGAGTCGAGACGGAAACCTTCCCGTTCGACAAGCCTGGTATGAAGATCGAGGTTGCTTTGCCGGGAGGAGCCTGAGATCCCGTTGGACAACCGGTATCCCGTGGTGAGGCGGACCCGCTCCGAGAGCCTGCTTTCCAGACCGAACAGGGTCGCATGACGGATGACCGGGGATCCCTCCTGGTACTCCTCGGTGATGAAGGCCCGGGTGAGGTCGGTGAGGCGATAATCGAGCTTCAGGAAGGTCTTCGTCTGGTAATCGGCGACGCTCGAGGTGCTGAGGAGCTGGTCGCGCCTAAGCGTCGCGTCAAGCCTCTCGGTGAGCGCCCCCTTCACCCCCGCGTAGATCAATTCGGAATCCCCGGTAACACCCTCCTTTTCCTCTTGCACCCATTTCAATCCCCCTTCCGCTTCCAGGAGGGAGAATTTCCCGAGCACCCCGGCCTGGCTTCCCGTCAGCTTTCGATCCGAAAACTCCTCCTTTTGCACGAACCCCTCGGCGAAGATAAGGGTTCGGGCGGGGGCGCGGTAATCGAGACGCCCGCCGTATTTCTCGGTGCCGGTCTCGCTTCCGGTCATGGAACTGTTGAAGAAATCGGCATCGACCTTTCGGTAATAGAGCTTCAGGCCGACCGAATCGGCGGGGCGCGCGGAGAGCTCGGTCTTCCAGGCGCTCCCCCTGCCCCGCTCCAGGGTTTCACTCACCGCCCCCTCGCCCTTGAGAGTCACCCTGTCGCCCAGAAGGCACCCCGCGTCGAGGCCGTAGAGGGTGGTGTCCTTAAGCGCCTGCTGCTCCACCACCGCGGTCCCGCCCAGGTAGGAGCCTCCCTTCGACCTGAGCCGTGCGCGGCCGCCGTAGACGTAGCGCTCCTCCCCCCCGCCGGCCGCCTGGTAATTGACCACGATGGTGACCGGGTTCAGGTTCTGGTCCAGCGAGGGGATCGGCTCCTTGAACAAGATGGTGCCGGCATGGTAATCGATCGAGTAGTCCGCGTAGCGCAGCTTCTCCGACACGGCGAGCACCCGCTCGGAATGGTAGCGATCCCGCACCTCGATGCGCACCCGCTCGCTGTTCTCGAACGCCCCCCTTCGGGAGAGGAAATAGTGGCCGGAGCTGCCGTTGCCGGGGATTTCGTCCCTCACGACAGACTCCTCGGTGCGGCTCTCGAACCCCTTGGCGCTCAAGGTTTCGCCCTCGAGCTCGAACTTCACGCCGTTCAAGGCCCTGTCGTAGCGCGAGAATTCGTTCTCCGACAGGTCGGTGCGGTAGTCCCCGGCCATAAGGGAGGAACGCCCGGTTTCGATCTTCAGGTAGAGCTTTCCCCGGGACTGCGCTTCGTAACCGATGTCGGAGCCGTCGCCGTAGACCGGGTAGTACTTTTCAGGGTCGATGGTCTGGAACACGCCGTCGCGGCGCTCCTTGTCGGAGTCGTAGGCTGCGGTGAGCGGATATTTGCCGAGGATCGTGCCCCGGGTAAAAAAAGCGAGCCGCTCCTCATGGAAGATCCCCTCGTCGAAGCGGTCGTCCGTCCCGATCCTTTCCGGGTGACCGCTCACCGAACCGGCGCCCAGGGAGAGGGTGCCGAGGCCGACCAGGATCCAGTCGCGCAACTCCTGATTTTGCGGCGGG
>Ga0209317_1003112_pt1 | contig 10913 bp, 3 predicted proteins | sample RifGroB2_FD_183994 | JGI IMG/M metagenome (GOLD analysis project Ga0209317, IMG submission 183994) | Soil microbial communities from Rifle, Colorado, USA - Groundwater B2 (SPAdes) (version 2) | ecosystem: Environmental > Terrestrial > Soil > Unclassified | place: Rifle, Colorado | collected...
ACACGGCGGTTACCTTAAACCTGACCACCAACGACACCGATCTCGAGAACAACCTGCTGCGCGGCAGCATCACCTTCACCACGACCCCGGCCAACGGGACGCTGCGCGCAGGCATCGACGGCAGCGTGACCTACACCCCGGCCCTGAACTTCAACGGCGTCAACAGCTTCACCTACACGGTGAGCGACAGCCTCGGGCTGGTCTCCAACACGGCGACGGTGACCATCACCGTCAACGCGGTGAACGACAAGCCGCTGGCCGCAGCCGATACCGCAGCGACCGACGAGGACACCCCGGTGACCTTCAGCGTCACGGCCAACGACCTCGATACGGACGGCACCATCGCCGCAAACAGCGTCCAGATCGTGACCCAGCCTGCCAACGGCACGGTGAGCACCGCCGCCGACGGCACCGTGACCTACACCCCCAACGCCAACTTCTTCGGGGTGAACAGCTTCACCTACACGGTGAGCGACGGCACCGACATCTCCGCAGCGGCCACGGCAACCGTGACGGTCAACCCGGTCAACGACCCGCCGACGGCGGTCAATGACGTCGCCACCGTCCCGGCCGGCATCCCGATCGCCATCAACGTGGTGGGGAACGACCAGGACCTGGACGGCACCATCAACGTCGCCAGCGTCACCATCGTCGGGCAACCGGCAAACGGCAGCGTCACGGTAAACCCGACCGGAACGGTCGGCTACACCTCGAACGCCGGGTTCAACGGCACCGATAGCTTCACCTATACGGTCAGGGACAACAGCGGCGCGGTCTCCGCTGCCGCAACCGTTTCGGTGAGCGTCACGGCGGCCACCGCGGAATCGGTCACCGTGCTGCGCGCCCAGGTCCGGCTCTCTACCCGTGAGTGGCGGGTGGACGGGGTGATCACCGCCCCGACCTCGACCAGCGTCAACGTCTACGTCGGCCGCGATTTGAACGGTGTCTTGTTAGGCACTACTGCGGTGCTTCCGGACGGAACCTGGAGTTTACGTCTGAACGGCTCGGGGGCAAATCCGCTCCCGGATGCCAGCAACACCATCAGCGTCCAGGGTCTGCCGGGCGGCGGCTCCAGGCTGGCATTCCCACTGGCGGTGAGGTAAGTCCATGCAGAAAAAGGGAGGTTGCCTCATGTATCGTATAGTTATTGCGCTTATAATGGCCCTGATCACGGCCATACCGACCATAGCCGCAGCCGCCGGGAGCGTACTGCTCCCGGCGAGCGGACAGATCGCCTGTTTCGACAGCGCAGGGGCATCGAGGGCTTGCACCGGCACCGGGGAAGACGGCGAGAAACAGGCCGGGGTCGCCTGGCCCGCCCCCCGCTTCGTCGCCGGCGGCGCCACGGTGACCGACAACCTGACGGGGCTCGTCTGGAGCAGGCACGCCAACGCCCCCGACATCAATGCCGCCCCCCCCTTTGTCTGCGGGGTGAACGCGGAGGGCGACATGTCATGGCCGCAGGCGCTCGATTTCATCGCCTGTCTGAACAGCAACAGCTACGCAGGCTTCTCTGACTGGCGCCTGCCCAACCTGAACGAGCTGGAGGGGATGGTGAACGCCGGCGCCCCCGACCCGTCCGCCTACCTGAGCGCCAACGGCTTCGGCCTGGAAGGGCTGGGGACCCTGGTGCAGCCGAGCGCATACTGGAGTTCCACCAGCGACGCCTCGTTCACCGATTCGGCCTGGGACGTGAACTTCCGCAGCGGTGAGCTCCCCTTCAGCAGCGTCAAGACTCCCGAGATCGCGGGGTTGGACACCAGGGCTGTCTGGCCGGTGCGCGGCACTTCGACCGGGGCTGCTTCACTTCCGGCCACCGGACAGACCAGCTGTTTCTCCGCCAGCGGCGCGGCGATAGCTTGCGCCGGCAGCGGGCAGGACGGGGAAAAGCGTAGCGGCGCTCCCTTGCCGGAGCCTCGCTTCAAGGCCAACAACGCCGAGGGATTGGCACTGGACCGGGTAACCGGGCTGGTCTGGACCACAACCAGCAAGACCCCCGGGCAAGCCTCCCCCGCGCCTGCAGGATGCGCCATCCCCGGCAGCCAACTGGACTGGCAGCAGGCTCTTGACCATGTCGCCTGCCTGAACAGCAGCGGCTTTCTCGGCAAGACCGATTGGCGCCTGCCCAACCGCAAGGAGATGCGCAGCCTCGCGGACTACTCAAGGAGCGCCCCGGCACTCCCTGCAGGGCACCCATTTAGCGACCTGCTGACCGGTGATAGCTTCTGGTCTTCAACCAGCGAGGCGGATAGACCGGATCAGGCTTGGGCCGTCAACCTGGTTGACGGCGGCGTAACCGCCTCCCGCAAGGCAAACGGCGGCATACTCTCGGTCTGGCCGGTTACCGGTCCCGACCTGGTCCCACCCGCCGTCGCCGTCACCGGGGGCGACCTGACCATCAACGTCCCGAGCCGAACCATCAGCGGCACGGTGGAGGCGGGGTCCGAGGTCAAGGTTGCCCTGAACGGCGGTCTCCCCGCTGACGTCGAGGTGGCCGGCTCGACCTGGAGCTACACGGTTACCCCGCTCTCGGCCGGGGCCAACAACATAACGGTCACCGCAAACGACTTCTCCGAAAACCAGAGCAGTACGGCCATGGGGATCACCTTCGTGGTTCCCGATGGAAAAGTCGCCGGGGGCGATGCTGTGACCATCGCGGATGCCCTAACGGCCCTGCGCATCGTGGTCGGGCTTGCGGTGCCGACCGCCGACCAGCTGCTGCGCGGCGACGTCTCCCCGCTCAACGCACCGGACGGCAAGATCGACCTGGCCGACACACTGCTGATCCTGCGCAAGGCGGTGGCGCTGGACAGCTTTTAGGCCGGAACTGGCACCGTTTTCCGGCATGGCAGGAGAGGCCGGTGGCAATCGTTGAATTGCCGCCGGCCCTTTTTTATCCCTGCTGCGGGGAGGGGCCAGGTACCACGGTCGACGGTGCCGGGCTGCACGATTCCTGTCAGGCTCAATAAAATGGCAGGGAATCTAACGGCTAGATATGACTTGAAAATCGCCGAGCCTGCCGCGAGGGGGAAATCAGATGTAGTACACCCTTTGCCAGCGCCCCTCCCGGGCAACCCGGGGCGCGCCGGTCCGGATTACGGAGCGCGGCCCGGCAGGACGGCCGGTTGAGGCACCGCTCGGACTTCTACCCGCGCCGGCCGGACTTCCCGGCGGAACTGGCGCGCTAATTGCTAATGAGAATACTGCCCCGAGAGCGGGTAGCTCTACAGGACGGCCCGAAAGGGCGAAAAACAGAGGTGATCATGAAGTTGACGGCGGCCCTGCGCATGACCGCGCTGACTATGTTCCTTATCTTGCTGGCCCAGGGAGCGCTCTGGGGCGCCCCGTACCCGCTTGCCAAGATCCCCGTTCCCGAGCCGGCGAACCTGTCGGAGTTCGTCAAGGACAAGGGCGCCGCCATCCGGCTCGGCAAGGCGCTCTTCTGGGACATGCAGGCGGGGAGCGACGGGGTGCAGGCCTGCGCCAGCTGCCACTTCAGCGCCGGCGCCGACAACCGTCTCACGAACCAGCTGCACCCGGGCCCCGCCGTGCCACCGGCGGCGCTGCCGGCCTTCGAGATCGGCACCGGCCCGAACTACACGCTCTTGCCGCAGGATTTCCCGTTCTTCCAGGTCTCGCCGGTGGACGGCAGGCTCGGGATCGATCCCCTGACCGGGCTCCCCGCCGACCCGGACGCAGTGGTGGTGCGCGACCTGAACGACGTCGGCGGCTCCCAGGGGATCACCCTCAGCGACTTTCTCGCCATCAACGCCGGTTCCCCGCTGGAGAGCGGCAGCGCCACTCCGAGTCCAGTTTTTGGCGCGGCGCGCCAGGTAACCGGCCGGAACGCCCCCTCGGTGATCAACGCCGTCTTCAACTACACCAACTTCTGGGACGGCAGGGCGAACAACATCTTCAACGGCGAGAACCCGCTCGGGCCGCTCGACCAGAACGCGGGGATCTGGGTCGAGGGGGAAGGGGGGCTCGTCAAGCAGAGGATCGCCATCGCCAACGCCAGTCTCGCCTCCCAGGCCACCGGACCGCCGCTCAGCAGCGTCGAGATGTCCTATGTCGGGCGCAGCTTCCCCGAACTGGGGCGAAAGATGCTGAGCCTGACGCCGCTTGGCACACAGCTCGTGCACCCGGCCGACTCCGTGCTCGGGGCGCTCGCCAGGGGGACGCTCCAGGCTGACGGGAGCGTGGCAGGGGGGAGGGGGCTGAACAGCTCCTACCCGCAGATGATCCGGGACGCCTTTCAGGACGCCTACTGGGATTCCAGCAGCACTGTGACGCTCCCGGCCGGACCCGGGGAGCCGGAACACCGTTTTAGCCAGATGGAGGCGAACTTCTCCCTGTTCTGGGGGCTGGCGGTCCAGCTCTACGAGGCGACCCTGGTCTCGGACCAGACCCCGTTCGACCGCTTCGTCTCCGGCAACAGCAATGCCCTGACCCTTTCGGCTCAAAGCGGGCTGGCGACCTTTGTCGACAAGTGCGCCGTCTGCCACGCCGGCACCGAGTTCAGCACTGCGGTGGTCGGGAGCAACACCCCCCTCTGCACCCCCCCGGACTGCAACCGCTCCGTTTTCAGCAACAACACCAGCCACCGGCTGATCCAGGCGGGGTTGACCGTCTCGGGCGGCTTGAGCGACACCGGCTTTTTCAACATCGGCGTGCGGCCGACGACGGAGGACCCAGGGCGGGGCGGGGTGATCGGCCTGCCGCTCTCCTTCTCGCGGCTGGCGCAGCTGCGGGCGCAGGGGGACCTCCCCTTTGCCACCCCGAAGCTGCCGGTCGGGGTCTCGGCCCTGACCCCGGCGGACGTTGCCGGCGCCTTCAAGACCCCGGGGCTGCGCAACGTGGAGCTGACCGCCCCCTATTTCCATAACGGCAGCATGCTCACCCTGGAACAGATGGTGGAGTTCTACACCCGCGGCGGCAACTCGCCGAGCAACCCGGAGCTCGCCCTGGCGATGCAGCCGATCCGGAACCTGAGGGGGAATGTGCAGAAGCGCGACGAGCTGGTCGAGTTCCTGAAGGCGCTCACCGATGAGCGGGTGCGCGCCGAGAGCGCCCCCTTCGACCACCCGGAACTGCTGGTGCCAAGCGGGGACGCGGCGGACAGCATGATCGTCCTGGCGCCGACCGGGGGGGGACCCGCCGCGGTGGCGCCGGCGCTCACCCTGGCCCCCGTCGTTACGCCGACCGCGCTCACCAGCCAGACCTTGAGCGGCACCGTGGATGAGTCGGCCACCGTCGAGGTGCAGGTGAACGCCCTGGCGCCCGCCTTTGCCACGGTTACCGGCAGCGCCTGGAGTCTCACCCTGTTCGGCCTGCCGGTCGGCGCCAACAGCATCGGCGTCACCGCCACGACCCCCGGCGGCGGCAGGGAGAGCCTGAGCGCGGCGCTAGTCGTCCTGCCGGTCGCCGCGATCAGCGGCGTGCCGCCGGGAGGGAGGACCGCGCAGAACAGCGCCACCCTCACCATCGGCGGCGCCGGGGTGACGAGCTACCGGTACAGCTTCGACGGGGGAGCGTTCAGCGCCGATCTGCCGGTGGCGACGCCGATCGTCCTTGCCGGGCTTGCCGACGCCACCCACACGGTAACGGTCCTCGGGGAGGACGCGGCCGGCAACCGGCAACAGCCGGAAGCCCCGACCACGGTGAACTGGACCGTCAAGGTGGCCCCGCCGGTGCTGACCCTGGCCCCGGTCAGCTCGCCGACCCGGATCGGGAGCCAGACCATCGGCGGCAGCGTCGAACTCGGGTCGATCCCCTCGGTGACCGTGGCGAGCCCGGCGCAGGCCGGCCCGGTCCGGACCGTCGGCGGCAACGGCATCGCCGCCTGGAGCTGCGAGATCACCGGACTGGCGGAAGGTGTGAACGACGTCACCGTCAGGGCGCTCGACTTCGTCTTCAACGCGACCACGGTGAGCGGCGCGATAACCTTGGATACCGTAGCGCCGGCGCTGACGGTCAGCCCGGCCGGCAACCCGATCCGGGTCACCGAGACGAAGCTCCTGGGGGGCACGGTCGAGGCGGGGCTCACCCCGGTGCTGACGGCGCCGGACGGCGCCGTGGTCGGCCCGGTGGCGGTCACCGGCTCCGACTGGAGCTGCCTATTGAGCGGGCTTCTCCCCGGCGCCAACGAGATCACCGTCTCCGCCGCCGACCCGGCCGGGAACCTGACCAGCCTCACGGCCACGGTACCGGTCTTCGTCGCCGACGGCAACTTCAAGCAGACCGGGAGCGCCGATCTCTCGGACGCCCTGAAGGCGTTGCGGATGGCGGTCGGGCTGGTGCCGACCGCCCCCCTCGACCTGCTGTACGGGGACGTGGCCCCGCTGGTGAACGGGAGCCCCGCCCCGGACGGGCGCATCGACCTGGCGGACGCCCTGACCATTCTCAAAAAGGTAGTGGGATCGATCTCTTTTTAATACCAACCAAGCGAGCAAAGGATCATCTTATGAAGTCATCAAAGACCACCCGTTTACTGGCCACACTGCTGCTCTGCACCCTGATCGTCCCGCCCGGCGCGAGTAGCGAGACCATCCCGCCGCCGACCCTGTTCCCCCTGAACCAGATCGCGGTGCCGGAGCCGCCCAACCTGTTCCAGTTCGTCAAGAGCAAGCCTGCCGCCATCAAGCTGGGGAAGGCGCTCTTCTGGGAGATGCAGGCCGGCAGTGACGGGGTCCAGGCCTGCGCCAGCTGCCATTTCCACGCCGGTGCCGACAACCGGACGAAAAACAGCGTCAATCCCGGCACCCGGGGCGGGGACGTCACCTTCCAGGTGCGGGGACCGAACGAAACGCTGGTCCCGGGCGACTTTCCGTTCCACCTGCGGCAGAACCCCGACTTCCAGGAGTCGGCCGTGCTGCGCGACTTCAACGACGTGGTCGGCTCCCAGGGGGTGCGTCGGACCGACTTCCAGGCCGTGATCCCCGGCTCGGCGGTCGACCAGGGGGTCGAGGTCCCGGACCCGGTGTTCCAGGCCGGCGGCGTCAACATGCGGCGCGTCACCGCGCGCAACACGCCGACCAACATCAACGCGGTGTTCAACCTGAACAACTTCTGGGACGGCCGGGCCCACTTCGTGTTCAACGGGGTGAACCCGTTCGGGCCGCTCGACCCGAGCGCCGGGGTCTGGTTCAACGAAAACGCCGGACTGGTCAAGAGGGGGGTGCTGATCACCTTCGCCAGCCTCGCCTCCCAGGCGACCGGGCCGCCGCTGGACGACACCGAGATGTCGTTTAGCGGGCGCAGCTTCCCGGACCTCGGGAGAAAACTGCTCAGCCCGAACCTGGTTCCGCTCGGCAAGCAGCTGGTGCACCCGGGCGACAGCGTGCTCGGCCCGCTCTCCCGGGCCGTGCTGCAGCCGGGGGGGACCACCTCTGGCAGCGCCGGGCTCGCCACGTCCTACCAGCAGATGGTCAAGGACGCCTTCCAGGACAACCTCTGGAACGCAGGCCAGACCACCCCGGACGGCTTCAGCCAGATGGAGGCGAACTTCTCGCTGTTCTGGGGGCTCGCCATCCAGCTCTACGAGGCGACCCTGGTCTCGGACCAGACCCCCTTCGACCGCTTCCTGGGTGGCGACCGGAGTGCCCTGACCCAGCAGCAGCAGGATGGCTTCAACATCTTCAACGGCTCCGCCGGCTGTGCCGGATGTCACGTGAGCACCGAGCTGACCGACGCCTCGGTGCGCAGCTCCGCATTCCTCAGCAACAGCGCCAACGGCTTGATTGATGTGATGGCCGTGGCCGACGGCCGGCAGATCATCTACGACTTGGGCTTTCAGAACACCGCGGTCCGGCCGACCACGGACGACATCGGCCGGGGGGGGAGCGCCCCTGCGGGAAACCCGCTCACCGGTCAGCCCTTCCCGCTCTCCTTCACCGCGCTGGCGGAGCTGCAGGCGATCGGCGACCTGGCCTTCAACCCGACCCTGTTCCCGGTCGGCGCGCCGGTCACCCCGATGCTGCCGGCTGAAATCCCGGCCAACTTCCCGGTCGCCAATGACGGCAACTTCAAGGTGCCCGGGCTGCGCAACGTGGAGCTGACCGCTCCCTACTTCCACAACGGCGGCGAGATGACCCTTGAGGGTGTCATCGCCTTCTACACCAGGGGCGGGAACTTCCCCGCAGCCAATGCTGCGAGCGTCGATGCGGGGTTCCAGGACCTCGGCGCGCTGGTCGGCAAGCAGGCCTCGGTGGACGCGCTGGTCGCCTTCATGAAATCGATGACCGACGAGCGGGTCAGGAACCATGCCGCCCCCTTCGATCACCCTGAGCTTTTCGTCCCCAACGGCGCTGCCGACTTCATCAAGGTCGCGGCGCGGGACGCAAGCGGGAGCGTCGCCGCCTCGCTCGGCGTCACCATCGCCCCGGTGCTCACCCCCACCAACTCCTCAAGCCAGCTGCTGACCGGCACGGTGGCACCGGGGTCGACGGTGACCGTGACGCTCGACACGCCGGCGAGCGCCGGTGCGGTGACCGTGAGCGGCGGCTCCTGGAGCGCCCAGTTGAGCGGGCTCGTCAGGGGGGTCAACAACGTCACGGTGACCGCCACCGACCAGGCGGGCGCCAGCGGCACTGCCACGGCAGCGATCACCCTGCTCACCCAGCCGACCCTGACCCTCAACCCGGTGCTGACCCCTACCGGCAGCGATGTCCAGACCATTTCCGGCACTACCGAACCGGGGCTCACTCCGGTGGTGCTGGCGAGCGCGGCCTCGGTAGGTCCGGTCACCCTGGCCGCCGGCGGCGTCAACTGGAGCTGCACCCTCACCGGGCTGAGCGCGGGAGCGAACCCGATCACGGTGCTCGCCGTCGATACCCTCGGCAATGTGACGGTCCGGACCGCGACCGTCTCCTTCGCCCCAAGCGATGGCGACGCCAACCTTGATGGCAGGATCGACGTCGCGGACGCCCTCGGGAGCCTGCGGTTCACGGTGGGGCTGGTGCAGCCGACCGCCGAGCAGAAGCTGCGTGCCGACGTCTCACCCCTGCAAAACGGCAAGCCTGCCCCGGACGGCGCGCTCGACCTGTCCGACGCCCTGCTGATCCTGCGCAAGGTGGTGGGACTGGTCGGTTTTTAGGGCCGTGCGGCACGGCGGGGCAGGCAGCCATTCCCCCTGCAAACAAATTGGCAGGTAGAAAAAATGGCAACTGCGAAAATCTAATTAAATTACGGACTGATACGCGGAAAGGCTGCTTGGGAAGGCAGCCTTTCTGTCGCTTGGCTACCCGGGACGAGGGGGAGGGGTGGCGCCTAAGGTGCCGTAAAAGCAGGAAAATTTCCCGCGGCAGGTTGGCACGATACGTGTAAAAGGATAGGGCGAATGCCGATTTTACAGTTACACCCAGATTCGACAGCCGCAACGTCCGGAGCAAGCGGCGCATCCTGATCAGCCACAGGATCAGGCCATCCGGGGCAGGCGTTGTGTCAGGAAAACCATTTGTAAACCATTTGTGCACCAAAGGAAAAAGGAGAGCGCTATGAGAACGAGGAGTTTGACAGGATTATTGTTGTCCCTGTTGGTACTGGTGATGGTCGGCTGCGGAGGTGGCGGATCGGACCAACCGGCCGGCGCGGTCCTTAGCGGGACGGCAATGAAGGGGCCGATCGCGGGCGGGACCGTCAAGGTCTTTGAAGTCGTTTCCAGTGCTACCCTTAACCCGCGTACCGGCATACCGCGCTACGGCAGCACGGCCCTCGCCGAGACCACGACCGGCAGCGACGGCAACTACAGTCTCGCCATCCCCGCCAGCTTCAGAAGCGGCAGCCTGCTGGTGCAGATCACCGGCGGCAGCTATACCGACGAGGCGACCGGCCAGAGCAGGGACGTCGCCACCCAGTTCGGTGCCAACGGCCTGCGCGCCGTGTTCGGCAACGTCTCCGGGGCCGTCAGGCGGGGCGAGGCGCTGAAGAGCGCGGTGACCCCCTTCACCGAGATGGCGGTAGCCGATGCGGGACCGAACCCGACCGACCTCGCCATCAGGAACTCCAACACGAAGATCGCCGCGGCGTTCGGGCTGCCCGACATCATAAACACCCTGCCGCTCGACCCGACCAAGGCGTTCCCGGCAGGGGCAAGTGCCGCCGCACAGCAGTACGCCCTGGCGCTGGCGACCATTTCCCAGTACCAGAAGGACTTCGGCGCCGGGCTTCCCCTGAGCGACATCTTCGCCGCGCTGACCACGCAGATCAACACCCCGGCCAACAACGGCGGGCTGGCGCCGGCGACCGAGGTCCAGGTCGACGCCTCCACCAACAACTTCGCGGGGAGCAGCAACAACCCGAACCCGGTCCTGAACACCCCCGCGGTGAACCCGAGCGCACCGGCAACCATCCAGACCAGCCCGTCGCTCCCCGGCTCGGCCTCGATCGGGACCTCCGTGACCGTCACGGCGAATCTGGTTAAGGCGGACCAGGGCCCGGTTCCCGACGGCACCGTGGTCACCTTCAGCACCAACTTCGGTACCCTCTCGGCCACCACGGCGACCACGGTTAACGGCCTGGCCAGCGTCACCCTGACCAGCAGCGCGGTCGGCACGGCGGCAGTTACCGTCAGCGCCGGCTCGATCAACGACTCGGTCGCCGCGATCAGCTTCGTCGACCCGAACGCTCCGGTCAGCATCACCCTGAGCGCTAACGCGACCACCGGCGTCACCACCGGACCTGCCGTGGTGATCAGCGCCAACGTGGTACGCGCGGCCGGCGGCCCGGTACCGGACGGCACCGTGGTGACCTTCGCCATCGCCTCCGGCAGCGGCACCCTGAGCGGCGCCACCACGACCAGCGGCGGCATCGCCACCGTCAACCTCGCCAGCGGCATTGCAGACGCCTCGGTAGGGGTCAGGGCGACTGCCGGCGCCGCCACGGCGCTGACCAGCATCCCGTTCATCGCGCAGCCG
>Ga0209317_1003113_pt1 | contig 10901 bp, 11 predicted proteins | sample RifGroB2_FD_183994 | JGI IMG/M metagenome (GOLD analysis project Ga0209317, IMG submission 183994) | Soil microbial communities from Rifle, Colorado, USA - Groundwater B2 (SPAdes) (version 2) | ecosystem: Environmental > Terrestrial > Soil > Unclassified | place: Rifle, Colorado | collected...
CACGATGAGATATTTGACCTTGCTTTTATACAATCCTTCCAGTATCTCAAAATAATACATGTTCAGTCCTCTTGCTCCTCTTGAAAATCAAACATCTCCAGCAAAACTGCACTCGGTAAAGCGTCGACAGCTTCCGGTTGCTTATGTGCTGCTAACCGTGTTTTATTTCTATTATTACCCCTTTACCTTCTACAATAGCAATCTCCTCCGGCGTGAGGTTGTAGAGTTTGTAAGCCATTTGGTCAAATTTTTTCCAAATTGTGGACTTTGGCTTGTTTATCAGGATTTTGCAAATAATCCTCGTCTTTCGTGACAGCAAAGCTATGCCCAAAAGACTCCAAAACGTTATGAATATTTAACATCAAATCACTAATCAAGCCTCTACCCAGAACTCCTAACATCAGGACCTTTTACCTCAGTCTCTTTCTTCTGAAGAGTCACAAATATTTCCTTCGCTAACAAAGGAAAAACGATTGATTGAAAATCCTTATCATCCATATACCGCGTCACAATCTTGTCATTGTCCGCCATGCGTTGAATCATGAAATCTTCTATCATCATTCGAGCCTTGTTTCCACCCGGACTTATTAATCAGGGTTTCTTCCAAATAAGATTCAAAGGCTTTTTCCGTTGTTTGGTCGCTCATATTTTTCTCTTACCAGAATTACGCCAATAAATTTAATATCACTTTAATCATGCTTTCTTTCTCCTGCGGTTTGCTAACCGCAATCATCAGCGTCAAAGCAACTAACGCGTTATCATCAATTAGTTTTGTCCCGTCGTTGCGTAAGAGAATGCCGTTTTTCTGCAAAAAACAGACGAATAACGCTGCGGCAATCCGCTTGTTGCCATCTATGAAACTGTGATTCTTGGTCACAAAATATAATAGATGCGCGGCTTTTTCTTCAACCGTAGGATACACATCCTGCCCGTCAAAGGTTTGATACACCTTGGATAAGTCCTTTCGCTTCATCGGAAACACTCTCAAGACGGACGACATTGCCTAAAAGTTTCAATGTTTTCTGTAATTCCTGATACTTGTGTGCTGCGGCTTTGAGCCGCTTTTCGTTAATGGTGTATCCGTCAACCAGATGTTTGCGTAAGACATTCGTTGCCCAGATACGAAATTGCGTTCCCTGCTTGGAATTGACTCTATAGCCAACGGAGATGATGGCATCTAAATTGTAAAACGCAACCGGCTTGTCAGAATGAGCAATGTGCATTTTTTGCACATTACTTTTTTCTTCTAGCTCTTTTGATTCAAAGATATTACGCAGATGCTTAGTAATAACACTCCTTTCCGTGTCAAAGAGTTCCGCCATCTGCTTCTGGGTAAGCCACACAGTTTCATGCTCTAGCCTGACTTCCACGTTATTCTTATAAACGATAACTTGTCCTTTTGATATATTTTCCGGGTTCATAAGGAAATATCCCCCCTTACATCTGCATTAGTTGCTATCAATTTATCCGGTAGGGGCGAATGGCCTTCGCCCCTACGTTGTGAAGCGCTTCCATCTCCTGCCACAACGTCAGTTGCGTGTCTTTAATAAAAGCAACCACTTCGGAACGGAACAAAGCCAATTGCTTATCCCAATCCTTATTCGAGCCTTGTCTCCACCCGGACTTATTAATCAGGGTTTCTTCCAAATAAGATTCAAAGGCTTTTTCCGTTGTTTGGTCGCTCATTCCGACGCATCTTCTCCATTGACACATAGGATAGCATTTTCCTTTCTGTTTTCCCAAGTGTTGCACTTCAATGTTGAATGTACCCCTCTTTATGGCGAGGTTCGCTTTTCAAAAGAGACGAAATTATCACCGAACCGTCAATGGTAAGTTTCTTCACCATGATTTCTCCCGTTGTTGATTTATTTCTTCCACTGCCGAGAGATTGTTCCATTTGGATGACACTCTTTCTCCCAATGTCTTCCATTTATTCAGCTTGTATTTTGTAACGAGTGTTTTTTTACTTCCCGAAGAATCAACTCTTTTTTAATTTCTTTTATCTCGTTTATTAAATTAGATAGTTTATTTTCTAAAGGTACGGACATACCAAATCCTCCTTAAGTTTATTCACTCTCTATAGTTTTTAACATACCCTCCGCCTGAAAACTGAAAATATCCTTGTTTGCAGACAATTACATGGCCAACTATCTCAGGTTTTAGCAAGTTTTTCACAACCCCCTTTATGGGGCTGTCCAAAAAGTATTTTGAACGTACCATATGTAAGGCTGAAGATTTCCAGCCCCTACCTTTGTATGGTTTATGGACTTTTTAGACAGCCCCATTTGGTTGCGGCTTCGCTGCACTATGAAATTTTATAGGCTTCTATCTTTTCGTAGAGGACCTTCCGGCTGATTCCCAGGAGTTCTGCGGCTTTGGACTTATTTCCATCCGCAGTTTTCAAGGCATCCATAATCATCTCGATTTCTAACTGCCTTTGTGCCTCATACAGAGTGCCTGTTGATTTATACTTTTGCAACTGCACAGGGGACTTATTACTTATCTCTTGCGGTAACATATCTACGCCAAGCATGCCATCGTCCGGGGCAAGGGTGACAATCCTTTCGACGACATTTTTTAATTCCCGCACATTACCAGGCCATGAGTAATTTAAAAGCAATGTTACAGCCTCAGGGGCAAACCCTTTTACACGCTTACCAACATCGGCACAGCTTGACTCAAGAAAATGTGCAATCAGCAAGGGGATATCTTCCTTGCGCTCGCATAAAGGCGGAAGATGGATGGGTACCACATTCAGCCGGTAAAACAGGTCTTCCCGAAATTCCCCACTGCCCATTGCAGTCTTTAAGTCTTTGTTGGTTGCTGCCAGGACACGCACATCAATCTTAATCACCTTTGTTCCTCCTACCCGCTGTAACTCCTTTTCCTGCAAGACACGCAGGAGTTTCGCCTGGGTATGGGGATGCATATCTCCTATTTCATCCAGAAAAATAGTCCCTTTATTTGCCACCTCAAAGAGTCCCTGCTTGGTTTCTACTGCCCCTGTGAATGCCCCTTTTTCATGCCCAAACAGTTCACTTTCAAGGAGTTCCCGTGGAATAGCGGCACAGTTTAAAACTACAAAGGGCTGCCCCGACCTCGAACTGTTGTAATGGAGAGACTTGGCAATGAGTTCTTTTCCTGAACCGCTCTTTCCTGTAATAAGGACGCTATAGGGGGCGTTGCTAACCTTTTTCACCAGTTCTAATACCTCTCTGAGCTTTTCGCTTTTGCCAATAATGTTAGCGAACGAGGATTGTACTTTTTGCTGCTTCTTGAGGTTTTTGTTTTCAGATGCGATACGTTCATTTGCCCTCTTGAGATCGTCAAAGAGTTCGGCGCTGTAAATCAACAATGCCACCTGAGATGCTATACCGGTAAAAAGATCAAGGTCTGCCTTGGAAAATTCGTAATCCTTGCTCTTACTTTCAATCTGTAATATGCCTAAAGTTTTTTGGGGACATACAAGAGGCGCACACATGATAGAACGGGCTCCAATTATCTTTATACTCGTACTGACCCTGGAATCCATTTGCGTATCCATGATGAGCAACGACTTTCGTTCGCTGATGGCTTGCTGGGCAAGCGTTTGGCTCATGACATTCCCTTCTGCAGTCAACGTATGGTCTTTTGTGTGAATCGTTCGAATGGTCAATTGCGTTTCATCCGAATCTTGCAAAGCCACAAAACATCGTCCTGCATGGGGAAACATGGTAAAAACAATCTGAATAATTTCTTTCAGTAACGCATCGAGATCGAAGATATTTCCGATAGCACTGGTAATGTCGTGGAAGATTTTCAGTCTCTTTTGGAATGGCTCAAATGCACCTTTATCTGTTATTTCACGGCCAATCGTTTCGTCCACAGTTTCAATCGGCAACGGATCCTTGGTGGCCATGATAATCTGGGTATACTCGGTGGAAGGAAATTCTGATGGATATGGTTGCCCGGACTCGGCATCGTTAAAAATTAAGGTATATGGCCCGATACAGATTTTTTCGCCGTTGGTTAGTGGATGGGAAGAAGTAATCCGTTCACTACCCAGAAAAACTCCGTTCTGACTGCCCAGGTCTTCAATCAGATATCCACTCGCCGATCTGCAAATCCTTGCATGGTGTCGTGAAACAATGAGGTCATCAAATTTGATATCAGTAGTGGATGCACGACCAATGATGGTGACATCCTTTAAAGGATAGCTTTTTTTTTGACCGGGGATGGTAACGTCGATTAGTTCAGCCATACGAACAAAGGTAATTGCACGATATCAAAGTGGAAGACCTCCCCTTCATGGGGTTGTCCAAAAAGGCCTCTGCTTATGCAATATGTAGGAGCAATTCATGAATTGCCCCTACAGGTTGTATGGGAAAATTGATTTTTGAAACTTTTTAGACAGCCCCAAAGGGAATGGTTATAAAATTTCACTTAATGTTGTACAGTTACAAAAAAGACTGCCTCTTTGAGGTATTTTTACGAGCAAAGATTTCTACAGTGTCAGCAGCCGCATAATGTCGTTTCGCGTGGCATAGATTACCAGGGTGATGATGAGCCCAAAACCGATATATTGAGCGATAGAGAGTGTTCTCTGACTTACGGGAGAACCCTTGATTCGTTCGATTGCCAAAAACAGTAAGTGACCACCATCCAGCACCGGAATAGGTAAGATATTTAAGAGTGCAAGCTGAAGACTCAGAATGCCCAGGAAATACACCAGCTTACCGTAGCCCACCTTTGCTGATTCATACGAAGCCTGAGCAATGAGGATAATCCCCCCGACATTCTTCGTCGAAAGCCTATTGGAAAAAAAGCCCTTTAGTGTGAGATAAAGTCTCTGAACATTAATAACAGCCTTTTTTGTGCCTACGATGCACGAACCGGACAAACCATATTGTTTGACTTCTGTCTTTTCCCTGAATTTTACACCGATACGGCCTGCAGCGCTCTTTTCATCCTTCTGCGGTTCGATGGTGGATACAAATCGCTCATTCCCCCGCATCCACTCAATCACCATGGGTTTCCCCTGCCCCGCCATTACCATTTGCAAGAGGGTATTCCACTCTTTTAGTTCCTTTTCGTCAATAGAAACAATCCTATCGCCGGGCTTTAATCCAATTTTCTCAGCAGGGAATCCTTCAACAAGCGAATCAACCTTCAGCCCGTAAAAAGGTGTCAGGCTGCCCAGAAATTCTTCCTTCGCCTTCTCATCCTTGAATGGAATTTCAATCAAATTAACCGTATTATTTCTTTTAACCGTAACGATACATGTCTCATCTTTCGATTCAACAACAAATTTCCTGATATCCGTAAAGCCTGTCACGGGTATTGAATTAATTTCAAGAACCTCGTCACCTTTCATGAAACCAGCGTTACTGGCAATGCTGTTATTTTTCACACCATCTAAAATAGCTGTGGCACAAGAAATACCAAGCATCCGCCGGCTAACGCTGGAAGGAGTTACTTTTAGTTCTACCTCTTTATTGTCTCGCAATACGGTAAGCGAAAGCTCCTTTCCCGCATTCACGACCTCCACCTCGCGGAATTCGTCCTCAGCGGAAATCCGTTTACCATTTACGGCGGTCACGATATCCTTGACCTGTATACCTGCATCCCTGGCCGGAGCATCATTATTTTCGAAGGCAAATATTTTATCGATTTCCAGACTTGTGGCCGGCATGATTCCGATGCGCTGGATACCGTGCTCTTCATCGTACTTAGGCATAACGGTTACGTCAAAAGTCTTCTTGTCCCGCTCAACCTTGAGAGATACACCTGTAGCAGGATTGCTGAGGGCAACAATGGTAAAGAGGTCTTCAAAGTCCAGGTCTTTATTTCCATCAATCTCAACAATCTTATCGCCCCGCTGAATCCCTGACTCCCATGCAGGCCAGCCAGGCATGACCTGACCTACCTCTGGGGTAATAAAAGGCACCCCGATCTGGAAGGCAACAATAAATGCGATAAAGGCCAGGACTGCATTTAATGCAACACCCGCCACAAATACCGATGCGCGCTGTCCTGCGCTCTTTGAAGAAAATTCCCACGACGCGCCCGTCTTTTCCTCTTCCGGACCTTCCCCGGCCAGTTTGACATAACCCCCAAGCGGAACTAAGGAAAGACGGTACTCTGTCTCTCCCCACGTCTTTTTAAACAGAGCGGGCCCGAAACCCAGCGAAAAAGCCAGGACTCGAACTCCTATCTTTTTTGCCACCAGAAAATGGCCGAGTTCATGGATAAAGATAAGCAACCCAATACCCGCAATTACTAATAGGACATTGGTTGATACGTTTACATAAGGCATTTTTTGATCTCCCGTCTTGCCCAGGCGTCTGCCGTTAAAACATCCTCCAGGCAAGGATTTTTAATATAATGATGATTATTTATTACTTTCTCTACAGAGGTTGCGATTTCTGTGAATTTAATCTGCCCATCCAGGAAGGCTTGTACGGCAACTTCATTGGCAGCATTAAGCGTTGCCCCCATTGTACCGCCTTCCCTGGCTGCTTCGTAACCAAGCCTTAAAGCTGGAAACTTTTCCATATCCGGCTTCTTAAATGTGAGACTTCCTATATGTGACAAATTTAATGGTTGAACGCTCAGGGGCATCCTTTCGGGATATGTGAGGGCATATTGTATGGGCACCTTCATGTCAGGCATCCCCATCTGAGCAACAACCGACCCATCACAAAACTCAACCATTGAATGAATTATAGATTGAGGATGTATCACAACGTCTATTTGTTCTGCCTTCAAATTAAACAGCCATTTCGCCTCAATAATCTCCAGCGCCTTATTCATCAGAGTTGCCGAATCTATCGTAATCTTCTGCCCCATCTGCCACGTGGGATGTTTGAGGGCTTGAGCAGGACTTACATCGGGAAGCTTGTCCTTCGGGTAGTCATAAAAAGGACCGCCTGACGCTGTAATAATAACACGCTTAATTTCACTTAGCTTCCCCGACTGAAGAGACTGAAATATAGCGCTATGTTCACTGTCTACAGGCAAAATCTGATTTTTCTTTGCCAGGGACATCACGATATGCCCGGCCATAACCAGCGACTCCTTGTTGGCCAATGCAAGGGTCTTCCCTTGCTGTATAGTCGCTATGGCCGCCGGCAAACCAACAGCCCCAACTACTGCGGACACTACAACATCAACATCTTCGTTTAAAACAATTTCTTCCAGACATTTGTTTCCAGTCAGTATTTTCAGGTGATTATCAGGAAAGCGGCGTTTTAGCTTTTCACCTAATTGAGAATCGTTTAAGGCAACGTATGCGGGTTTGAACTCTTCGACCTGCTCCGCTAAAAGCTCCCAACGAGAGTTCGATGAGAGACCAATCACCCGGAATTTATCCTTTAAATTCCTGGCAACCTCAAGGGTGTTTTTACCGATAGAACCTGTAGAACCTAGGACAACGATATTTTTCATTTTACGACATGTGGGCGATTTCTTCCAAAAGCTCATCCACCATACGGTCTTCTGGTATCTTTCGCACCTTCTCACCCTTCTTAAAAAGGAATCCAAAACCCTTGCCGCCTGCAATACCAATATCGACCTCTCGGGCTTCCCCTGGGCCGTTTACCACGCACCCCATGATAGCGATCTGGAGATTTTTTTTATCACCCGGCAAACGCTGTCTCACCTGTTCCACAATATTTACCAAATCGATTTCACACCGGCCACAGGTGGGACAGGAAATAAGCTCCGCTCCCTCTCGCTTGTGAAGCCCCAATGCCTCTAAAATATCATATCCCGCCTTCACCTCCAATTCAGACGCACCCGTGTAAGAGACCCGCAGGGTATCACCGATACCCTCGGAGAGCAGCCCGCCTATGCCAATAGCAGACTTGATTGTCGCCAGACTCGGAGGTCCCGCCGCTGTAACGCCCAAATGCAAGGGGTAATCACACTGTGTTGCTATCAATCGATAAGCGTCCAGGGTTGAAGGGACGTCGGACGCCTTGAGTGAAAGTACAATATCTTTAAATCCCAGTGATTCGAAATGCTCGCAATATTGCAAGACAGTTTTAACCATCAGCGTGGTTAGCTTTTCATGTTCATCACCTTCGCCGCGCACTGAACCTGAATTCACGCCGATACGAATGGGAATACCCCTGTCTTTTGCCGCTTTTACAACCTCTTCCAGTTTTTTCCTGTCCTTCATGTTTCCCGGATTAATTCTTATTTTATCGACCCCTTGGGCAATGGCTTCAAGTGCGAGGTGATGCCCAAAGTGTATGTCGGCAACCAGCGGGATTTTTATTTGCCTCTTAATAGCGCCAAGACATTTTGCCGAAACAATCGTAGGAACTGCCACACGAATAATATGGCAACCAATTGATTCCAGCTCTTTAATCTGCTGAACGGTGGCATCGATGTCCTCGGTGTGTGTCTTGGTCATTGTCTGCACGGACACTGGATTGTCTCCACCAATCATAACTCCACCTGCAGTAACTACTCTTGTTTTACGTCGTTGAATCATATAATTTCTGGTAAGTTTAACAATCTCATTCAGGAAATTGTATAATAATGGCTCGTGAAGCACTAATTTAAAGATTATTAATTATATTAGTAACTTGCAGGGGCGGGGGAAAAACTTTTCCTCCCCCTCGATGGGGGAGGTCTGGTGGGGGTGCTGAACTGTTACGAAAATTGTAAAATAATGATCCGTGAAGAACCGAATATAAGCTCATTAATTATATTAGTAACTTGCAGACTTTGTCAAATGCAAACTGTTTTTTCAGCAAGCCCTTCAATAGTAAAGCTTTCCCCACACGATTTTTTACCACTCATTAATTCTTGTTTATTTTAAACAAAAAAAATTCCAGTGAGGCATACACCTCACTGGAATTCTATGTAAAGGGCATAAACAAATATGCCCATAAGGCATAACGCCTTAACCCACAAATTATCTTCTTCTCTTTAATTCAAAACTGGAAGTTGTGGCCTTTCCGGCTTCTACTGTGACCTCTTGTGATATTTCCTTGAGTTTTTCATGCCATGTCTTAACAACGTATTTCCCAGGCGGAACACCTTCAATGGTATAGTTTCCGTCTTTATCCGTGATAGCAAAATATGGGTTTTCAAAGGCAACCGCATATCCAGCCATTTCAGCATGTACGTTGCACAGGAGGGGTGTTTCTCCTACAACATCGAAAAGCACTTCTTTAACAACACCTGTTGGATACGTACCCAAATTAAATTGCAAGGCTGCAGTGGGAGGAGAAAACACATTATGGCGGACTGCGTCGCTATTAGGGAAGTCCGCTGTTGTACCCTTCTGCATGGCTACAACACGAGGCACATAGGTAAGGTTGAGCTGGTCAATAACTGCATGTTCTGCAGGAGGGGCAAATTTATTATCTCCAACTTTTTCAACATACACAATAGCATCTGCGCTATTCCTCATTTTTTGGCATGTCACAACGCCTGTAATAGAACCTGCATTGTCCACTTTGGGTAGATTTTTAACTACCTTCTTTAACTTTTGCTGCGCATCTTCCAGCTTCTTCACCGCTTCGGCCATCTGTTCAGGAGTCAACACCTTCGCTTCATCGGCCTGAGCCCACACACATGCGTTGTACGAAAACGCCATACACGTCGCTGCAAGTATCCCTGCAATCAAATATTTTTTCATAAATTCTTTTCTCCTTTACACAAAATTTAGTAAATCCCAAAATTAAACGAGCTAACAAATGTTTTACATAGCATCTGTTAGCTCGTTTTTGACCTTACATAATCTATCTTATGCCTTTTCTACCTTTACTAACTCACCGTTAAGGTACTTTTTCATGAAGTCGTTTTCATTACCTGTGGTGTAACCTGTCTTTACAGGATCCCACACGCCTTTACCACCAATTCCACCATCTTCTGCCTTGGTAACCTTCACCAAAGTCTCCTTTGGAACAGTATTGATACCGTGGTTATCACCCTCAAAGCCGAAGATAAACTTCATACCAATCTTGGCTTTGTGGAACAGGCTGTCAAGCTGGTGCATCGGCATAGACCAGTCTCTTGTTAGACTCTGCTGAGAACCGTAACGGAAACTGGATTGATATCCCGTACCAGCAGCCAAAGCCCTTCCGTCCGGTCTGGTCTCATGTGCCTTCACAGTTCTTTCCGTTGCAATCCACGAAGAGTGTTTAATCATCGTTACGCCGTAAGGATAGGATGAATTATACTTTGCCCTTAGCATAAGTCTGGACACCTTATAGAACGGATCGCTCGGTTTCCACCCTTCATAAGGCCTATCTGCAGGGTTAGCGTCAACGTAGACATAGTCGCCGTCATTAATGCCCAAATCTTTCGCTGCCTGTGGGTTTATATTAACTTGATGTTCACCAACACCTGGCATTCTCTTATCCATTCTGTACGGATCGCCAAAGTTGTTATTCCAGATAAAGTTCCAGTCTGTTACTGCCCATTGTGAATGCACCGTATGTCTGGATTTAGGCGTTACACAATAGAACTTATATCCTTTCTCCCACAGGAAATTCTTTGTCTGTTTTGTATCAGACCACGACTTCTTGATATTCCTGACGGTCCTTTCATCCCAGTGCTCAGCGCTTTCTGGAATTCCATAATCATCGGGACGAATATAGGGATTGGTGCTTACAATGACGTTTGGTAAGTACTGAGTTGCTTCAGGACCTTCACGATGCACAATAAAATTCTCGCCGTACTCAATAATCTCCGATTCATCATTGTAAGCCTGCAGCCTTCCCGTTGGTGTATAGAATGGTAGACTTTCGTGTACCTGTTCCCAGAATGGCTGCCTTGGATAAGTCCTGTAATTTAACAAGGCTACGCCAGGTTCACCGTATTTACCAGCTACTATATCATCAAAAGTATATCCCTTCGAGGTTGTACTACCATCCAGCAACCTGTTAATATATACCTCTGGT
>Ga0209317_1003120_pt1 | contig 10872 bp, 8 predicted proteins | sample RifGroB2_FD_183994 | JGI IMG/M metagenome (GOLD analysis project Ga0209317, IMG submission 183994) | Soil microbial communities from Rifle, Colorado, USA - Groundwater B2 (SPAdes) (version 2) | ecosystem: Environmental > Terrestrial > Soil > Unclassified | place: Rifle, Colorado | collected...
CAATTTGGCCGTAAAAATCCTAAATATAATTGCACAATAGTAGCCATTGAATACGATCGTGCTGTTTTATATAAGCGGATAGAATCACGTATAGACCGAATGTTTCAGCGTGGGTTAATAGACGAAGTGCGGACTTTGTTAAATAATCCATTAGGATTAAGTAAACAAGCTTCTCAAGCGCTTGGATATAAAGAAATCATTGACTTTTTCAACGGAAAGTATACACTCTCAGAGGTTCCTGGCGTAATTAAACAGAGAACACGGAGATTTGCAAAAAGGCAGATGACATGGTTTAGAGGTTTTTCAAATATTTATTGGATTCGTGCATATGCAGATGATGATACAACACGACTTTCAGAAATGGTTCTCGAATGGTTTACACGAAATAAACCCTTATTAAAAGAAATTGTATGATAAAACTTCGCCACTTACGTATTACTCCCAAAATACGTGGTTTTGACACCCAGAAATTATCACGAGCATTAAAACAATACAGGGCAAAAACTGCCTGGGGCTTGGATATTGGGGGTCACGCTTTAAAGGCAGTAAAGATTACACAGGCTTCAGGTGGGTTATTGATTGAAGACGCTGATATCATTGAATATCCCGCCTTTAAACCTGATGTGAATTTCTTGCAATCTCCATATATCAAAGAAGCTCTTCAAAATTTTCTCTCAAAACATCATATTGCCAAGACTGACAATGTATTGGTATCTATTCCAGGTCAATTTGTGCTGTCCAGGTTTACCACCGTTCCTCCTGTGGATAAGAAACAATTGAAAGATATTGTCAGTTATGAAGCAAAACAGCAAATCCCTTTTGATCTTAAAGATATTGTGTGGGATTATCAACAGTTATCTGAGCGAGTTCCCGAAATGGAGACTATGGAGATTGGGCTTTTTGCCTCCAAGAGAACGACACTTGACCAAATATTGACAAATATAGCATCCCTTAAGCCTACGTTAACTGCATTACAGGTTTCGCCTCTTGCTATTGCCAATCTTCTGTTTTTTGACCGGCAGATTGACGGCCCAGCCATTATTATAAATATAGAAACTGAAAATACTGATATAGTTGTTGTTGATAGATTACATCTTTGGCTTAGAAGCATTACGCTTTCCGCTGTGGATGCCGATCTTGTGAAGGAAATTCAGAGATCGATGGAATATTATAGATCTTTAACCAAAGAAGAAATTCACTTTAAAGCCATTTTACTGATGGGTAACAGGTTTAAAGATCCAGGTAACGTGAAATTTATATCTGACAATTTTACGTATGAGGTAAAAGTTCTTAAAACCTTAAACAATCTAAAATTATCCGATAAGATAAATCCTGACTTTTTAAACGAGAATCTTGCGAATTTAAGTGTTGCTTTGGGGCTTGCAGTTCAGGGTTTGAGGTTAGCCAGGATAAATATAAATTTGTTACCACCGGAACAAATCAAAGCAGCAGAAATATCAAGGAAAAAACCCTATGCGATGGCTACGCTTGGTTGCCTAGCCCTGATTCTTGTTATTCAATACTGTGGATTACATATTCAGATTAATCACCTTCGTGATTCCAACAATTACTATCAAAATGTATTGCAAAACATAAAGGAATTGGAAAAGAAGTATAAAAGCGCTGAAACCCTTGCACAAACAAGCAAATCAGCGCTTGATCTTGTTTCTGCAATTGATTTTTCCAGATTTTTTTGGATGGAAGCGTTAGATAAATTATTATCTTTTATGCCCAACAATGTAGCGATCACAAATATCAGCTCTTCGTGGGTAAATGCAGATGCCTTACAAACCAAAAGTACGGAGAAACAAACATCTAAATCAAATTTTCCCCAGGCAAAAAAGACAAGCGAACCGACAAAACCTGGTAGTTCAAAAAAATTACTCCTTATGGGAATAAAGGGAGAAAGCAGAGAGCCAACTATGGGTTTTATAGAAGAGAATATTCTAAAGCCTATTCAAAGATTAACCCTCTTTGATCAGAAGGTCCTTGCATTCAAAAACGTGGAAATTGTACCGGATTCATGTCGTCAAATAGAGCGTAAAAATGGTTGGGAGGGATGCATTAGTTTTGAGATACGCTGGATTGTAAAGTCACAGGACGAAATACAATCAGAAACCCAATCGTTAATACCTGGAACTTCAACTCCAGCCGTAAAATCTTGAACAGCGGCATTGAAAGGTTAATGTATGAATATCGGTAAAGAAATGAATTTCTCAAAACTCAGGAAGGACCTTACAGGTTTTTTTACCGGAATGCGGGGTTTTTGGATATCCATTGGCGCTGTTTTTCTCATCATGTTGATTCTCCTTTTTGTATTTATTTTCCCACTTTCAAATAAATATGCCAAGACTTACAAAGACCTCGATGATTTAACAATCCCACTTGAAAATTACGCCTTAAAAGTAAAAAATATTTATAATGACAAATGGATTACATCAAAAAAACTGGAAACCGACCTGTATGAGAAAGAACTTGAAAAATGCAAGTCCTTTCTCAAGGAAAGGGATAATAGCCTAGAAACAGTTTTCGTCATAGATGATCCTACAAAAGGGCCGGTTAGAATTGAAGATGAGGCGCTCTGGAAGAATGAATATGTGAAAAGGGTCTCCGGATTATTAACAAAACTGAAGGCAAATAATATCACTCTTGGTGAAGGCGCTTTGCCATTTCATAACTGGGGTTCCGATATCCCAACGTGGGATGCTATTTCTCCTGTACAAAAAAAGTTCTGGATATTAGAAGCGCTTGTTAAGGTTGCCTTAAACAATGCCGGAATTACAAAACTTGAAAAAATTGCGTTTCGTGAATCGTCCTTTACATACAATCCCTCTCTTGTAAAACTTTACACCGTTATACCTATTACCATCCAGGTCGAATTACAGGCGGATCGCATCAAATTCCTATTACACGAAATTCTTAAATCAGATATCCCATTTGTTATCGAAGGCATTAATATTATGAGTACTGACAAAACTTTTAGCTCAAGTTCATTAATTAAGAACGATGATTCTATGTCCAATCCAATTATTAATGTTACTCTCGATATTTATATCATTGATTATATAGCATAAATGACTACTGCTTTGTTCCAAAATTTGATAATGAATATTAAATATTTTATATTCAAACACATTGAAAAACTGGTTCTCGGCATTGCAATTTGTTATCTTGCATATACAGCAGTTCATACTTTCATTATACCGAGTATAGAGGCGCACAAAACAAATTCAAAATTATTATCCTTATCGAGTGCAATTGAGAGAAAGATTAAAACAAGTGTTCCTCCAATTGTAGATATGGAACTAAAAAATGATGAGCAATTGGCGTTGCGTCTAACATCACCACCTTCTGCGAGTCTCTTACCCAGACCGTATATCTTTGGTAAATTCACAAAAGAAAAAACAGGGTCGGACATTACTGCAAAAGATTTGTTAAAAAAGCCAGAGTTACAACCCACTGCTCGTTTAGAGGGCGCTCCACTAACTGAAATAGAGTTTATCTTTAAAGGTGGAACAGCAGATATGGCATTAGTCCAGGTCAGGAAATTATATAAGGATAAATGGTGGAATGAAAGCTTTACTGTAAAAAAAGCGGAAACTATCGGCGGGAAAAAAACAATAGGCAGGGAAACTGTGGATTTTGATACCTATTGTAAATTGATAGAAATTACCCCTCAAGCACAAAAACCACTTATTATTAAGAAAACTACAGTTGTTCAGAACGAAAAAGGTGAATTTTTGGGGAGTTCTTTTACTGAAGAAACGCACATGATTTCATCTTCAAAGATTATATTTGTGGATAAGAAAGGAGAATTTTACAATTCGTGGATAGGAGAATCGGTAAAGGTGGGGACTGATACTGTTTCTGTTTATCCATCAACGAATGCCCCATCAACTAACTAATAAACATCTTTTTATTTGATGTCAGAAATTATGTGAAATCTATTGATACTCAGTAATTTTCTGCATCCTTTATGGCTAAGTTTTGACTTTACTTTTTACAAGGGGGTTACATGAAAAATAGATCAACCCTAATCTCAGTTTTTATCTTGAGCATATTCCTATTACTCTTTGCGCCGTATCAGTCTCTATCACAAAACAAGGATACTTCAGAAACGGAACCTTCAACTACAAATAATTATTATTTTAAGACCGCCAAGATATATTTTGAACAAAAAGACTATGCTAAGGCCGTTGATGCGCTCGAACTGGCTATCCTGTTAGAACCAAATAACGAAGAGGCACAGACGTTACTAAAACAATCCAGACAACTTCTGGAGGAAGTAAATAAGTCAATTGCGATGCCAGACAAGACAGGTGGAACAAAGGAAACAAAAGCCGCACATCCTGATGATATATCTCAGTTAATTCAGAATGCATATACCGCTATCCAGGAGGAACGTTATGATGATGCCGCAAAGATTGCGGATTTAATACTTACGATGGATTCTGCTAACAAAGATGCATTGTACATTAGAGGAAAGGTAAACGACATAAAACACAAACATACTACTGAGAATCTAAAATCCATCCACGTCCAGGAGAAATTTAAAAGCCACGAAAATCTAAAAGAAGCATCCGTTCCCTATCAGGAAACCTTAAGATTTCCTAAAAAAGAGCAGTGGGAAGACATTTCAAAACGTACCCTTCCTGAGTTAGATAAGGTCATAGAAGAAAATAAAATAAAAACAGAACAACTCCGGCTGATTCCAAATCCCCCGGAAGGACCATTTCCAAAAGTCATTGAAGATGCCCTGAATACGATCATTTCATTTGAATTTTTAGATACACCCTTAAGAGATATTGTCATCTTTGTAAGGGAAAAATCGAATATTAATATGATCATCGATTCGGAAGCTGGAAATGTTCCAGTTACATTAAAGCTTAAGGACGTACCATTAAGAACTGCCTTAAAATATATCTTACCAAAAGGGTATGAATATGTGATTGAAGGGGATATTATTCATTTCTATAAACAAAAAATGGAAATGCGGGTTTACGACGTAAGAGATATATTAATTAATCTTGATGATAAAGAGCCCCTTAAATTTGACATTACAGCGGCTGCCACCTCTCAATTAAGTTTGAGTAAGGGAGCAGAAATAACTAAAGCAAAAGACCCCTCTGCGCGGGTATTAGACCTGATTGAATTAATTGTCACCACCGTAGAACCGTCATCATGGTCACGCAGTACCAGTGTTATCGGGGCTTCTGCAGCAGGAGGTCAACGAAGTATTAATATTCCTGGACAAGGTGAAGGAAGTATTGTTGCAAGGATGGGACAACCTGGCGATTTGGTGGTAGTTAATAACAAATATGTTCATAAGCAAATTGAAGATCTGTTGGCTTCTTTAAGGTCTTCACAAAACCTCCAGGTGAGCATCGAAGCTCGTATTATTTCTGTTACAGATAAATTCTTTGAGGATATAGGAAGTAACATAACCGAATTTTTTAGTGAAAAAGTATCTATTGATACAGGCGCCAAAAAGGGTATTAGTGACCTCGTATCTGGCGAGGGACTTCAACTCAGCTATTTCATCTTTAACGACTCTATGTTAAAAGGCTTCTTACGTGCCGTCCAGGAAAGTAAAGACTCTGAGATTCTTACATCCCCGAGAATAACACTATCCAATACCCAGCGTGGAAATATTGCCGTCGTTAAAACCATTAATTATATTCAAAGTACGTCTGTTTCTGAGGGTGTAGTAACTCCAGTTATTGGAACGGTACCAGAAGGCACTACCTTTGATGTAAGACCCATTGTGAGTGCGGATAGAAAGTACGTCTATCTGGAAGTAACTCCTTCTGTATTTGAAGTCGAAGAGATCACATCTTTTACTTTTAGTGGATTAACTACGGATGCCACGGTTGGAGGTACAAGTCAGGGAACCACTGTTGTTCCGCCGGAGCAAACAGTACAATTACCCACGGTAAATGTTTCCCAAGTATCTGTAACGGTTTGTGTGCCTGACAAGGGTACGCTTATGATTGGGGGGCTAGGTTCTATTAGCAAAGAAACTCTAACGACCGGTATTCCTATACTATCTAAAATACCTGTATTAAAAAGATTATTTTCCCGTGATCAGAAGAATAACAAGAAATCAAATCTTGTTATCCTTTTAAAACCCACAATTATCATTAAGGAAGAGCTAGAAGCACATTTCCTCAGTCTGTCAAATAAAACTTTTAATGTAACAGACTCGAATAACAGTAAGAAATAATATATCTTTGCCGCTGAATAATAAATTGCGTATTTATCGATCCAGGAGGTATTGCCATGCATAAAATATATCGTACAAATACAATCTTGCTCATTGTCATTTCTGTTTTACTTGCGATACTTATCTTTAAGAATTCGGCAAATTATGTTATTGCGCAGGGAGATGGAAATGCTCGACATGTTTTTGGATTGGTAGGAGAACGACAAGGTAATAGACAGCCACTTTACCTGATAGATACCGAAGAACAGACCATTATGGTTTATGAATATTTTCAGGGAGGCGGGCTTGGATTTGTGGCTGCTCGAAATTACAAATACGACAAAAAATTGCAAGAACACGGAAGACCCTATGGCTCATCCATCGAAGATGTAAAGGCTGAGCTCTTAAAGGCACCGACAAAATAACGTGAGTAAAATTCTGTTATAATTCTTTGTGATTGCTCGACTTTGAGGCAATTTGCCGGAGTCGCATCTTGAGTTCTGCGAACGGGAAATTTTTACCCGGGCAGGCCGTTGCCTTCTGGTGTATGTGTTTATGTTCTAATATATTGGATGAAGGAATATTGTATTTTCTGGAAAGATATTGAACAAGACCGACCAATGATCCAAATTGATTTTCAGTTGGAGTTCCTCCATTTTCAAAGTCTCCAACCAGACAAATTCCAATTGCTACATGGTTACAGTTCATATTTGCTGTATGGGCGCCATGAATTTGCTTCTTCCATCGTTCAGCAACCTCGATCTCGCCATCTCCGGAAAAAGATCCATTTCCAATTACAAAATGATAAGCTAAGCCATATTCCCATCCCTTCTTTTTCTTATGGTAATAATCAAATCGAGCGGCATTACCCTTTGTAGTAGCGCTATGATGAATGACAATATATTTCCAACGTCTTTCTGTTACATCAGAACGGCAAAGATGGTCTAAGTTTGGCATACAAGACGCGCTTTCATGCTTATCAAGCTTTTCAATCTTCGCACTCTTAAAAAATGGTATGGAAATAAATAAGCCTGATGCAATTACAATCATAGTTAGCGAAAGACATCGAATAATTCCTTCGTGTTTATTCATGTTTTTATTAAGAAAATACATTTTCTGTGCTCCTTTGTAATCTACATAATACAAAATAGATTAACTTTGTTACGGCTATTCCTTATTTCTTCGTTTGGTATATCAATTATGAGTATTTCTTGTTACAAAGCCCCGTAATGGGGAAAACCATGAAAAGGCTATGATCAACAAGCAGTGAAACTTTTGCGGACTCTTAGGAATTTTGTTAGGTAGTATTTTTGTTGAAAAAATATATCAACAGATTTTTGTTTGAAAATGTAACTTGTTAAATAATGTTAATTAAAATATCTTTACTTTGCATTGCAAAGATATGCACAATAGCCAAATTATAAATATAAATTCTATATTGTCAATAACTAAATTATTGGGTTAACTTATGGCAAATCTATTTAAGAATACAAATTGTTAATCGTTAGTTGTCTTAATTCTTAGTTTACCGATGGCTTCGGTTATTTCTTTTGCTACGGATTGCTGAGGGTCTAATCTTAGTGTTTCGTTCAGATGGAATAATGCCTTGGAAGGATCATTCAGGTAATTTGCATAAATAACACCAAGCATCTTATGTGCTAATGGGTTATTGATTTGATAGTGAACCGATTGATTCAAGGCATTTACCGCTTCGTTATACTGCCCTTTTCTATAAAATGCATTTCCAAGGTAGTAATATATCTCTCCATCCATAGTATTATATGTAATGGCCTCTTTAAACTCAGAAATGGCTTCATCCCCAAGATTTTTTGAAGTATAAGCATTTCCCAGGTTACAGTGGGCATTGCTATCTTTGGGATTCAATTTTAAGGACAACTTAAGTTCAACTATAGCATTATCCGTTAACCCCTTTGTGAGATACACCCCTGCCAAATTATTGTGCACATCCGCATTGTCATATCCAAGTGCTACTGCTTTATTCAGTTCTTCAATTGCCTTCTCTAAATCGCCTTTTTTTGCATGGGCAATACCAAGGTTGTTACGTACATTTGCAAGTTTTGGGTCAAGCCGAATTGCCGTTTCATATTCTTTAATAGCCTCTTCAAGTTGTCCGGTATTTGTATAAACAATTCCGATGTTATTATGGCTATCGGCGGAACCAGTGTCTAGTTCGATTGCTGTTGTGTATTCAGTCAGGGCATCCTTACTATTTCCCATTTCTTTGTATGTATTTCCCAGGTGGTTGTGTGTAGTGGACATTCCCGAATTTATTTTTAATGACCTTGCAAACTCAGTAACAGCTTCTTTGTATAACTTTTTTTCATGATAGGCAAGTCCAAGATTATTATAGTAATGTGGATTAAAAGGATTGCATCGAATCGCTTTCTTATAGTGTTCGATAGCCTTATCTAAGAGGTGTGTTTTTTTGTATATATTGCCAAGATTGTTGTAGGCATCTGCATAATAAGGATTGTACCGTATTGCATCTTGATATTCTTTGATAGCATTATCCAATATGCCTTTCCTTTCATAAGCATTTCCTAGATTATAATGCGCTTCTATATCTTTTGGATTGATTTCCAGTGTCTTTTTATACTGATACTCAGCATAATCATAAAAGTCTTTTGAACTATGTACTACTCCAAGATTATGATGCGCACGGGCGCTGTTAGGTTCACGAATTGAAGTTGAATACCACAAAGTGAATTCATCACGCCATATCCCATTCCGATTAATACACATAACACCTAAGATAAAAATAACAATCGCAGAACATATCGTAGCTAAGGGGTTTTTTAAGTTAGATTTTTGGATCAAAATGCCGATAATTCCAGAAATTCCCATGATAGGAATATAGAGGTATCGCTCTGCCATAATATTTCCTATAGGAATGATATTCGACACTGGCAGAAGTGTAATGAAAAACCACGAAATAAAGAACCAGTGCTGTTTGTTATTTTTGCACAGACGAATGGTAATGATGATTACAATCGTTACTATAAGTACGGAAATTATAAAAGAGATGATGCCCGTTGTTATAGGTGGAATTACGTAGTCTGCATTAAGATTGAAGGGAAGAAACAAGAGCTTTATGTACGATGCAAGGACTTTAATCATGACAAATAAACTTTGCTTGGTTTGATCTAACCTGATGTATACGTGTCGAAATACCACGAACTGAATAAATAGATAAAAACCGGTGACTGAAAAGTATCCAATATAAATACCTTTTAATTTTTTTATAAGCGCTTGAAGTGGTTTACCCGACGGCAAATAGAAAATATCAAATAATATCAACAGGATGGGAAATGTAATCGCCATTTCTTTTGAGAAGAGAGCTAACAAATACGAGAATAAAGAGACTGGGTAATATAGTAAGAATTTACTTTTATTAAAAAATGGTTTGTTAATTTTTAGGTATAAAATAAAGGCAATTAAGAAAAAGGGTGCGGCGAGGAGGTCCTCGCGATAGCTAATAGAATTTACTGTTTCGGTGAGAATCGGATGGGTGGTAAATAGTAATGTTGAGAAGAAGGCTAGCGTGTTTGATTTTGCGACTCGTTTAAGAAAAAGATAGAATAATAAGGTATTTGCCGCTTGAAGAAGAAGATTGGTGAGGTGAAAACCTGTAGGATTTAAACCCCAAAGGGAATAATCGATGAAATATGTTAGTGTGACGACAGGACGATAACTCATTTCACCGGAGAGTATGAAGTAATTGAATGAAAAAAGGGTATGAAAATTCTTCCAGTTTTTAATAAGGTTATTATTGACGATAGTTACAGAGTCGTCATAAACAAAGCTGTTACCCAGCGTATTACAGAAGACGATAAGCGATATTACAGCCAAAATAATATAAGGAACTATGCCATTGAAATATTTGTTCATAGTTAGAAATTTCTAAAATTGAACTTTTTCTGTTAATTTATATCTTCAGAATGGAAATGCAATAAACCTGTTGCGTAATTAATTACTAAGCTAAACCCCCAGCTACGCTGGGGAGAATAGCAAAACTACGCTGAAGTATTTGAAAAAGAGAGACTCCTTTCTTAGGATGACCATTAGGTTGTTTCGGTGGCCGATCCGTAAGAAAGGAGTTGAAAGTGAAAAGGAGTTTAGCACATACGGTATGGGAATGCAAGTATCACATTGTATGGGTACCGAAGAAAAGACGTAAAATCATCTTTGGAAAACTTCGGCAAGAGATAGGAGCAATACTGCGGAGGTTGAGTGAGTACAAGGGGGTAGAGTTGCTAGAAGGGAAGGCGTGTATAGATCATATACACTTGTGCGGGTGGGTACACTATGTCAGCGCAGTGGGTTTGGATGAGGCAAAGATAAGGAAATACATCAAAGACCAAGAAGAGAATGAATCAATAGAGGACAAGTACGACACAGACCTAAGTAATCCCTTTTAGGGAAGCAAGTAATACGGGCATTTAACGTGAAATTAATATACGAGATTGGCCACGAAACAGCCATTATAAGGAAAAACAGGTATACGAGAGAGCAACCCCTTAAGGGGCTGCCAGTAACAATGCCCTTTTAGGGCTAATCAAGCCACCAGCTACGCTGGTGGTTCTGACTTGTTTCTCATGGTCTTCCTGTCTTCTTTCCTTGAGAAATGGAACTCAGGTACTCATATCTTT
>Ga0209317_1003121_pt1 | contig 10868 bp, 7 predicted proteins | sample RifGroB2_FD_183994 | JGI IMG/M metagenome (GOLD analysis project Ga0209317, IMG submission 183994) | Soil microbial communities from Rifle, Colorado, USA - Groundwater B2 (SPAdes) (version 2) | ecosystem: Environmental > Terrestrial > Soil > Unclassified | place: Rifle, Colorado | collected...
TAAACCCGAAACAAAACTTCAAACCCCGGTTAAGAAGGTACAAATCAAGAAACCTGCAAGAATCAAAGAAGTACAGGTAAAAAAGTCAGGCAGCCGTTTGAAACGAATAGGAGCCCCTGTAAAAACTCCGGATCAGGGGTCATATTCTTTTTCGATAAGCAATTTCCCCACAATAGATGAAACTAAATACAAACCGGAAGCATTAACAATGCTCAAAGCTATGCGCGAAAAAGCTACGGGTTACGGTAACGTTGAATATGACTTGAGTGATTTTTGCGCTAAATACTCCGCATACACGGAATTATGTAATTTAGGCCGACTTTATGTGATCCAGCAAAAGCTAAAAATAGGCAAAACATATGACTTCAACTCTCAAAAATATCTTGAAGAATTAACCAGTGAGTTTGTATATGGAAGTAACGAAGTAACTGCATTTATTGATGGTGAAGTCCAAAAGATGATTCCAGTATTAAATAAATACAATAATGAAATTATCGAAAAGCAGCATACTTATGCTTTGAAAGAGGTCGTGCGCCTGCAAAAAGAACTGTCCGACATGATTAGAGATCATGTTTTTAAGCCTTCTGACCTGGATTATTTAAAATCAGAAATAACGGCCAAATATCGAAAAATGATTGAAGCATATGCGGGAATGAAAATTACTAATGAATTTAATCAAGCCGAAGCCCAAAAATTTATTAAAGAAATAACAGCATTTTATAATAGCCTTCCGTTAAAAGTCACTATTAAATTTCAGGAATCTCCGGATAAACCGCCTATTGATAAAGAAATTAGCGTTACAAAAGATGGACGAACATTTGTAAATTGTTTATACTCTTATATTGAAGCCAAAATACAGCATTGCCAATATTCAACAGATGACAAAGAGTTTAATAGCATATTAAACGGAAAAAGCGAAACCGCCAATGATATGGATACATTTGATGATTTTATCGCCAGAATAAACAAGCAACCAGCCGGAGAAATTGCATTTATTCAGGCCGAAAAAGATACATATATAAAAAACATAGAAAATTATAGGCAAAACGTAGCTAAAATCAAGCAAATATATTTTCGAAAAGAAATAAATTATGGAAAGTTACCAACTGATTATATAGCAAAAACCGATGAATGCATATTATTAATAGCTGAAATTATGATTGCCGATCCCGAAAACCATGATATAAAAATTCTAACCCCACCGCTTAAAATTGAGATTTTTAGTAATGTTTCAAAAATATCAAGCGAAGTAACTCTTAAAAAATCAGCAATAGCAAAGGAATATTGTGCCATCATGGGAAACAAAAACGCTAATCTATGGCCGATAAATGACAAGCCAAACGCACAAAAGGAAAGTATTGCATGTTTTAATGGAGAAAAAATTAATGAACAGTTGCTTGAATTCTACAAAACGGCTCCTTATTTCTCAAAAAATGATGTTCGTAATATTTTTGGATATTCTACTTCATCGAGAGATAATAGCCAATTTGATGAAAAACAAGTTATTTTGAAAAATACTGCCGATTTTTTAAAGTCGGGTGGCGTTGAATTTGTCGTTGCTAAAAAAGATGATAAAAAAGCCGCCATTTTATTAGAACATCAAGCTGACTGGCTTATAGTCGATTCGCATGGTTGGATATTAGAAACGAGTGGTGGTCAAGGGGGAATAATTGAAGACTCCAATGAGGGTCAATTAGTCGACTATGTTCATGTTAACCCAAAAGAAATTTATAATAACGGTGAATCTTTATATTCTAAGAATATTGATGTTCTGGTTTTATCAGCATGTGGTTGCTTAAAATGGGTTGGTGACGATACAGATGCTATAGTGTTTGCAATGGGTTGGCATAGAATACTACCAAATGGAATTATTTTAGGTTATAACGATGAAATCTCAATCGAATTAACCAGTGATGTATTGGATGATTTTATTTCGCGGTTTCCAACAACAGGCACATTATCAGCCGATGAGATAACTACTATGTGGATTAATTCTAACATTAAAAAAAATGAAGAACGTTTAAATCAAGATCACCAAGAGTATGGTATGGGAGCTCAAAATCATTATAAAAAAACCGTATATATTGTTAAAGATAAATATTTTGAAATTAAAAACTGTCAAGTTAGTAAAAAAAGTCGTGGCGATAAAATTGTTTGGAATGTTAAAGTAGATAAGTCAAATATTAAAAATTATACTTTTAAAAAATAAGGAGTACATGAAATGAATAAATTTTATTTAAAAATAATTTTAATCATTGTCATTAGCATACTGTCTTCAACAGATTGTAATGCTCAAACACATGAAATTTCCATCAATGATTTATATAAGGAATTTAAAAAGATTATTGATTCCAAAGAAAACCAAGATATTGCCATAGATCGTGCTATAGAAATATTAACAAAATCACCGGAATCTATTGAAGCATACATAACACTGACGGAAATTAGGGATATCGAAGTTACAGACAAATTGCGTCAAAAATATAATCATCTCATGAATCAGTATTTCTCAAGTTTAAACGAAATAAATTCGAATACAGCAGAAAAAATAATTTTGATAAGATTAATACTAATGGGTTTTTATAATTTCAAATCTCATGAAGACTCCCAAGAAAAAGATAAAATTTGTGACGCAACACTTATAAAAATAAAAAATGAGTGTAATAACAAAAATTATTCAGCACTAGCCCTAAAAATACTATTTTTAAGTAGTTTTAAAGGTGATGAATGCAGAAAAGAATTTTTAAAAGATTACCCTAACCATCCAGCAATTCCTTATATAGAATTAGAGCTAGGTGTCGGTAATTGTTGGGTTAATAATGAACCAGAGAAAGGCTTAGACGAAGCACAAAAATTTTTAAAAAAATATTCTAACATAATTACACCAGATGGATCTAGATTAACTCTCACTGTTTATGGTTTTATGAGCATATTTTATGCTAGACTAAAAGATTATAGTAATGCTACCAAATATATGAATTTAATTAAAAACGAATGTCCCACACATCCTGATTTGCCTGAAATAGAAAAAGAAATAAATAATATAAAATAATACTCAAACCCGGCTCCCTTCTGTCTCGTCAGGAACGGCGACCGCCGCCGCCTCGCCGATAATCCATGCCTTATGTAAACTTTCGCCCGGCCTGGCGGCCGGGCTCAGCCGCTCCATCCATGGACGCTAACGGCGGCGGCTAAGTGCCGGCCGTTCTGTCTAAGTGCGCGGGCGCGCTCGGTTGCACCTCGCACCGCCCGCCCCGAGTGGACCGTTCCCGATCATTTAAAATCCATGAAATTTAAAATTGGAATTTCTGAATGCGTATAACGCGTTTTAAGGGGCCTCCGATTCAACGGACGACTCAAACTACCTTTTAGTTTTTTGAGTTCGTTCTAGCTCCGCTTACGGCCTCGAAATTTGTTGTTTTTTTTGGAAATAGAAAAAATGTTCTGTCTTGATTAAAATTTTTGTCTCGAACGAACCCGGCCGCCCCGCGGCGACGGTTCCGCGGACAGCAGCAGGCTGCTGCCCGCGATTATCTTGAATGACGGCCGCTCTTCAGGCCGGCGACAAAGTTTCGCCGGCGCCGGGCGGCCTAGAGTTATGTTGTTTTTAAAAGATTTGATCAGATTATTAAGTGTGATTTAATCATTGTCGTTGTTTTGATAATTGTTTATTTCATGGCTTTCCATATATATTTTGGCCATTTTTATTTCGATCATCGAGTCGCGCATAAAAAATGGGTTGCCTGGATTTTCTTTAGCGTTTAGATGCTCGGCTTCTTTGTATAAAGTTTCGTATTTTTCCGGAGGAAGAGATCTAATTATATCTAAAACTATGTCTTCTTGCTTCTTTTGGTTTTCGCTAACTTTTACAGTCACCGATTGAGCCTTTTTTTCTTGCATTTTCTTTTCTTCAATTTCTATATCAAAGCCGGCATAATTGTTTTTTAAAGCATTTATGGCATAAAACAAAGGATTTTCTTTAGCTTTTTTAAACGCATAACGCAGATTAAGCCCTATATAATTCAGGGCCTTGCCTTCGCTGATCCTCTTAACGATTTCATCTAGCAAAGACTTTACCCGGTATTTTTCTGGTATTTCCGCTAATATTTCTTCTGGAACCTTAATAATTGGTTGATCTGGCACATCTAATTTTTCAAAGAGATCGCCGTTTATATCTAAATTTTCTTTTTGCTCATTTTCAAATATATCGCTTAATTTTTCACTTTTTAAACTTGCAAAAAATTGAATATGGGTATATTTACTACTATGCTCATCATCGCGTATAAGCTTGTAACTGCAATTAATATCTGATTTTTTATTGACTTCGTTTACAGATATGTTAATTACTCGATTCTTTAAATTACTAAACAGTTGATATTCATTTTTTTTAATTCCCATTAAATTTCTAAATTCTTCTATAGTTATTTGAGGTATTTTAACTGCCGTCAAATAATCTCTCAAAAGTTCGTATAAAACTATAGAATATGAGCTTTTAAAACCAGCAATTAATTTAATATTTAAAGGGGCATACATATCAGGTTTTAAAATTTTTTCCTTTAAAAATGGCGATATAGCAAAATCAATATTCCCGTATTCATCGATAATTTTAGCTCCTGCTAAAAGAGGCATAGCTTCCCATACACGTTTGTGATCCTTGTTTAAATAATTAAACTCAATCACTATTTTTATAAGACTCAACATTTGTTCTTTAAAATCTACATTTTCAGTTGATTTTATATTACAAGTATTTTTTAAATAAGAAATTGTTGATTTATATATTTCTTGATTTCCATTTTTTTGGACTAAACTTAATAACGAATTAATTAATTTACGCTGTGTCATTGTTAAATCTTTAACGTTAGTTTGAATCATCGCACCGTGTTTTTTTAAAATAATTTCTTTTTTATTCATTCTTAACCACCTTTTACGACAATTTTAATATTATATAACAAATATTACTTTTTGTCAATTGAATGTATACGGGCCCATACATACAAACATTTAAATGTATAGGTGGGGTATTGAAAATGTATAGGTGGGGTATTGAAAATGTATAGGTGGGGTATTGAAAATGTATAGGTGGGGTATTGAAAATGTATAGGTGGGGGTATTGAAAATGTATAGGTGGGGTATTGAAAATGTATAGGTGGGGTATTGAAAATGTATAGGTGGGGGTATTGAAAATGTATACATGAGGTATGTTATTTATTTACTCTCACAACGGTTATACCCTTTATTAAACTTTAATGTATCTTTAAACTAAGTTAAACAATTAAAACAACTACAACCGCGCGCACGCGCGCGCGCGTATATATATAAGAGGGCTGCCATCTTATAGGTAAGTATCACCTGGTCTATTCTAGGAATTGTTGTTGTTGTTTTATATTAAATTTATTTAACCTAAAAACTATTTAACTAAACCGTTCATTCATATTTTTTAGTTGATTATGGTTTGTTCTGATAATGGGTATTATGTAATCCAAAAAACACACCATCTTAAAACACAAAACGCTCATGCCTATTATCATTTTAAGATTTCAGCATGAGCATTTTTAAGTTTATATATATAGTTTTCGTTTTTTCAATATAATCTTTTTATTATGTTCTTGATTTTAAAGGCTCTTTCAAAGACGATATTTTATCGGCAGCTCGAACATTCAAAATTATATATATACCAGCTAACGCCTACGGTCAGCCTGTTATCTTGATAAATTCCATCAATAGGCGGTTATCAAACCTTGAAAACTCAAAAAGCTTGTTAAACAGCCTTTTCGTTTAGTCCTAGCTGAAAAGAATCGGGCTTTAATAAACGTCGTCATGTGGACCTATATCAAATAGAACGAACGTCCCATCATTGTCAGCATAAAAAACAAGGCGGTTATCTTGATCGATAGAAATAGCATTAAAATCTTTAAGAGTGCCTTCGAGCTTGTGATTTTTCAATTTGAGGTTTTGCGGCTCGTCCCGCAACAAGCAAACACGATCGTAAAAGCGTTTTCGGAGTTCGGGATGTTTTTTAAGGAACTTTTCGAGAATTTTGATGAAAGCTTTATTCCAGCTAATTTTCGGCATAGCCGGCCGCCTTCATGAGGTTGTCTACACCTTCAAAGCATTTTCCAGCTTTACAATCAGCAATGGCGCGGCGGCCTCTGGCGGCAATGGCACGGCGGCGTTTTTCTCTGGCAGCGTTTTTAAGTATATCGATAAAAGTTTCCAGATCATCAAGCTTCAGTTTTCTACTTTCGTCAACGAGGGTTTCGAACGTCATAATAATCACCTCAAATATATTTTATCATATCCTAAGTTATAAAGCAAATTTGAGCAGTTAGGAAACTTTGTTTTATTTAATAAGACCGTCACGTTTCAGTTTTTCTTCCATGGCGTTTCTTGCGAACTTCGAAACGGCCATCGAGTTTTTATTTATGGCTTCGATCCATTCGTGAGGCACGCCATAAATCATTATTTTAGCGTCTTTTTCCTTTTTAGTCTTTTTAATATTATGTTTTACTGCGGAATCGTCTATAACTTCTTTCATGGCTATTTTATTAATAGTCGTTGTCATTTTAAAACCTCCTTGGCGAGCGCAATTATTTCAATAGCGGCATCTCTTTTTTTCGTGGCTTCTGTCACGCCCTGGCCTTTTGTGAATATGTGGCGGTAGTCATTGCGTTCTTTGATCACCGTCTTTAAAAGGGTTAAAGTTTTATTGTTGTCTTTTACCTGATTTATAATTTCTGCAGTGCTTGCCCTTGATGGCAGGTGATTAATTAATACATGGGCCTTTAAAGACGGCTTAGCTTTCTTCATTGATTTTAAATACTCGTTAAACATAAGCAGGCCGTAAATCTCAACCTCTGAATCTGATATAGGGGTTATAACCATATCTGATAATAATATTGCCATGCGGTTAAGATCGCTATCGAAAGCGCCGGTGTCAATAATTAAAATGCCAGTGTTTTCTTTTATGATCTTTTTAAGTGCTTTATCATTTTCGGCTCTGATAATATTAAGCGGTTCAAGGCCGTTGCTCTTTCTGATCTTATTAAAAAGCGTTGCCGATTTTTGATAGTCTAAATCTAAAACCGTTACTGCATAACGTCGGTTTAATTCAATAGCCAGATTGAGCGCTATGGTTGATTTGCCTACACCGCCTTTGCTGCAAGCAATTGTTATTATTTTTTTCATGATTTGCTCCCAATAATAATTATTATATACCTTTTCGGCAAAAAATACAAACTATTAATAATGAATTAAGGCGGTTACTAGTTATTAATAACTATTTATGTCGTTATATGTTTTTTATTAGTGCTTAACAGCTTTTATATATAAAAACTGTTATTAGTTAATACTAATTATTAAAGATTAGTATTAGTTATAAAACACTATTGTATTTGCCTTAAAAGTATTATAAACAATATAAAAATAATTTATAATTTTACCGAACTAGCCTTCCTCCTTTCCACCGCGCCTCCATAAAACGCATACCACGCATATAAAGAAACGCAAACCCTTATCAAATAAAGAAAGTGATGAGTCCCGGTCGCGTATCTATCGATTCAATCGACACTTACAAAACACACTTTCCATTTCTCTTGACAACCCGGCCCAATTCGGTTAAAATATACCGAATTAGAAGGCTAAATTCTGCCGAATCAGCCAGAATCTACCGAGCCGCCAATCTCCCCGGAAGCCGGTATAACTAACCAAGGAGCGTTGAAAATGCCAGAAGCGTTAAGCATAACGAAGCCAAACACGGTCGAGACCTTTATGAAAGCGAACACCGATCTGCGGATCGCCGCGGACGCCCTGAAGGAATTCCAGAAACAACTGGACACACTGGCGCTCTCGATCACGAAGGAAGCCGCCAGGCAGGCAACGGCTGCCGGCCGCAATACGATCATGGCCGCGGACGTAAAATCCGCAATGACAGCCGTCACGGGCTCGACCTCCGACCTTCCCTATCTTTTCCGTCAGCTTGAAAAGCTGACCGCAAAGGAAACCGCGGACCTTTCGACGCTGATCCAGAAATGGATCGCGGCCCACTGACGCCATGAAAAAAGCTGACATCATAAAAGCAATTATCAAGAAACATGGCCTGGCCGTCCGCCAGGCAACGGCGGTCCTTAATACCTGCCTCGATGAAATCGTGTTTGGCCTGGCGAAGGGCGAAGCTGTAGAACTGCGCCGGTTCGGCGTATTCAAGACTAAAAAGCAAAAGGCCAGGACGATCTCATCCATCCGAAGACCGGAAAGCCTATCAAGCGCCCGGCTCGAACGATTGTCTTATTCGAAGCCGGTTCGACGGTTAAGACCGCTATCAACAAGCCTGGCCGAAAAAAGAAAAACTAACCTTCCTGCCGTCAGGGCAATGTTTTAGAGGACTCGACTTTCACCCGCCGTTAAAGCCCGAAACAACCCACTCAGGCCGCCAAACCGCCCATTCACGGCTCATACCGGCGACCCGCCCAACCCCGAAAACCCTCATTCGCACGAATAAACCAAAAACCGGCCTGAATGGCCGGTTTTACATTTTAGAGGTTAATTAGATTATACTTGTTTTAACCCTCGTATATCAACAAACATAACACTTTTAATCATGTTAATGTCCGAAAAACCGATTGACAAACGCCTGGTTTTAGGTTATGATTGAAGCCTAATAATTCTTTTATTTTAAATATAGGAGCGTTCCTTTGAAAACACCTTATTTATCTATAAAGCAAAGATTTTTATTGTTGGTCACGGCTGTTCTGATTTTCGGACTCGCCACGGCGATCCACGCTGAAGGGCTTTCCGGGTTAAAAGATTCGCTAAATAAAGGAAAAATAAATAAAAACGAAGTTGAACCAGAGAGCGCTAGCCAGCCTGATGCCACTTCAGAGCCGTCCGCCGTGAAGGCTCCTGTTAAAATAAAACGCATTACAGACACGGCTATTCAGAAAGGCAAGTCGAAGTTTGTTTTCGTCAATAAAAAGCGGAACGAAAGCAAGATTAAGCCGCCTAAAAGCAAAAAAGAAGAGTCTAAAGAATTCAACGAAAAGTTAAAGAACGATTATAACAAAATGCTTGTTACGCTTAAACAAGCCAAGAAAAAGAAAAAAGTATCACCCAGGATTGCTGCGGTTAGAATTGAAGATAACCCCGATGACTCTTCGATTCCGGCCCAGCTACCGGATAATTTTTTAATAAATGTCGATACAGACGAACTGGCTATAAGAAATGAAGTACACACTCTCTATGCTTCGTTCAACTCGCTGTCTTTAGACGATTTTAATAAAGCCTGCGAAAATTTATACGGCAAATACTATAAAACCCGCCCCGACATTTGTTATCTTATAATGCTAATAAAAACGGATGCCAAATTAAAAAAAGACCCTAATTCGGCACTTGAAGACCAGACATTACGCAGGCTAAGATGGCCGAGCTCTTTCGAACCCGTTCCGTATCCAAGCTTTCAAACTTCGATGTATGAAGAATACCTGAAAATGGGACGAGATACCGAGGTTGGAAACGACCTGATAAAATTTGTTAATAAAAAAGCGAAAAAACGCCAGGAACAAATTAAAAAGGCAAATGATGATTTGTTAGTATATATAAGAAACGAAATCAATGTTTTAAATAAACTTAAAGCTGATTATGAAGCATATGTAAAGGAATTGTTATCACTAAAGCATATACTCCCTGGTTCAACTTCGAATTACGAAAATAATGAGTATGATTTACAATATGTGATGAGATATGCCATAGATGATATTAAAGCCCACTATTCAAAAATAAGTCAAAGATATTTAATAATAGCCATATATTTGAATAGTGCCGGCCAATGGGAAGAATCTTTAAACTTAACAAAAGAGTTTAAAGATTACTTCGAAAAGAATTGCCCCTACAAATTTACTATAAAGCTGGCCGGAAAAATTGATTACGATGCAGCTGCCAGTTCAGGAAATCTGGGCAATCTCAAAATAATTGAAAAAGACTTGATTATTGATAAAGACAATCTAAAATGGGGGCCGAAACGTATTGACCAGGCCGCCCTCGAATGTCAAAACATCACCGATCAAGTTAACAATCTTGAATTCCATAAAAAAATAATAGAATTTGCAGAAACCAATATTGCTGACCAAGAAGAGATCAAACAATATAAAAAAGAAACTAAGGTTAAAGAAATACGGTTCGAAACCAATGAATTTTCTGGCACTTCAAATTCAAGTCGCATTTTTGCCGCCAATGCCAGAATCTGTATAAAATGCTATTATGAGCCGGGTTATAACCAATACTATCAAAAACCTGTTGAAATAAACTTAAAAAGCTCGATTTCCAACCGGGACAAAAAAATAACAATCATTTGCAACCGCGGTGAATCTGTGCCTTATGCTATTTTTCGACCGAATGAAGATGATACCAGCAATGACAAAGTCAAAAATTTAATAAAAAAGCACGGAAGTGGGTCTGATGAATTAAAACACAGTATTTGTTTGGCTGATGGCTACGTTCAGTTTATGCAAGAAAATATCAATATGAATGAACCGGATAATATTTACAAGCGAGTAATTAAATCAGAATATTTTAAGGACACCATGTTAGGAATTGGAGTAACCCGAAAATTAGATACCGACACACTTGACATGGTTAAAGTAAATAACGAATTATTCAGTAATATGGGATTTGAAGTAGTAAATGCTCTAATTAATAATTCGTTATATTCAAAAATTTTCGTTAATAATCAAGCCAATTGGTTTATATTTGATGGTCACGCAAGTGCTTTGACATATGATGGCGAGGTGTTTACATCATTAGTAAAGAAAACCACCCCAGATGCTTATGATCGAGTAGAAACCATTTTACCCCAAAAATTTAAACTAACTAATTTG
>Ga0209317_1003122_pt1 | contig 10867 bp, 10 predicted proteins | sample RifGroB2_FD_183994 | JGI IMG/M metagenome (GOLD analysis project Ga0209317, IMG submission 183994) | Soil microbial communities from Rifle, Colorado, USA - Groundwater B2 (SPAdes) (version 2) | ecosystem: Environmental > Terrestrial > Soil > Unclassified | place: Rifle, Colorado | collected...
TAATAGCTGGCAATGTCGCTTTCTACGGGGCTACCAGCGGAACGGCCTATATCCGCGGCATGGCCGGCGAGCGTTTCTGCGTGCGCAACTCCGGAGTCGACGCGGTTGTTGAAGGGGTCGGCGATCATGGCTGCGAGTACATGACCGGAGGCACAGTGGCGATCCTCGGCCGGACCGGGCGCAACTTCGCAGCGGGCATGAGTGGCGGCATAGCCTATGTTTTCGATGAACAGGGCGATTTTGCCTCCCGTTGCAACACGGAAATGGCCGATCTTGAAGGGCTTGATGATGCCGATGCCGCTGTTCTCAAGGCCATGATTGAAAAACATGCCGAGTGCACCGGAAGCTCGCTGGCAACGATGATGCTGATCAACTGGCAGAACGTTCTGCCACGTTTTGTGAAGGTTATGCCGATGGATTACAAACGGGTTCTGCAAGCGCTGGAACGGGCAAAAGCTGCCGGTCTCAGCGGTGAAGACGCGCTGAATGCCGCTTTTGAGGAAAATTCGCATATGGTCGGGCATTGATATCCCAAACATCTAAAACCAACCCCCCTCAATCCCCCCTTATCAGGGGGGAAGTTTAAAGGCTCTCCCCTGATAAGGGGAGCGGGGAGGGGTTAAAAAGTCCTGCAATTTTATAAAAACGTCACAAAATATAGGGAAACAATCATGGGAAAACCAACTGGATTCATGGAATATAAGCGCGAAGTGCCGGCTGACCGGGCACCTTTGGAGCGTATAAACGACTGGAACGAATTCCATCTGCATATGCCGGATGAAGATCTGCGTATCCAGGGCGCCCGCTGCATGGATTGCGGCGTGCCGTTCTGCCACAGCGGAGTGCTGATCAGCGGCATGGCCAGCGGCTGCCCGGTAAACAATCTTATTCCCGAGTGGAATGACCTGGTTTATCGCAACCTCTGGCAGCAGGCGTTGGACAGGCTGCACAAGACCAACAACTTTCCGGAGTTCACCGGGCGGGTCTGCCCGGCCCCCTGCGAAGGTTCCTGCACGCTGGCAAGCATCGATCCGGCTGTTACGATCAAAAATATCGAAGTCAGTATTGCTGAACGCGGTTTTGATGAAGGGTGGATCGTCCCGGTCCCCCCTGCCGCGCGCACCGGTAAAAAGGTCGCTGTAGTAGGCTCCGGCCCCGCCGGACTCTCCGCTGCCGCCCAGCTCAATAAAGCAGGCCACAGCGTTACGGTCTTCGAACGAGCCGATCTGCCCGGCGGTCTCCTGATGTACGGCATCCCGAATATGAAGCTGGACAAGCGCCAGGTTGTGCTGCGGCGCATCAAGCTGCTGGAGTCTGAAGGAATCAACTTTGTCTGCAACACGGAGATCGGCGGAAAAGATTACCCGACGGCAAAGCTGCGCAGCGATTTTGATGCTGTAGTCGTTACGACCGGAGCCACTCTGCCGCGCGATTTGCCGATCGAAGGACGTGCCCTGAAGGGAATCCATTTTGCCATGGAATTCCTGACTGCCAATACAAAGGCGCTGTTGAGTGGAAATGATGATTTCATCTCGGCCAAGGGTAAGGACGTAATTATCATCGGCGGCGGCGACACCGGAACTGACTGTGTCGGCACCTCTCTTCGCCATGGCTGCGCCAGCGTAGTTCAGCTGGAAATCATGCCCCGTTCTCCTGATCTGCGCGCGGCTGACAACCCCTGGCCGGAGTGGCCCAAAACACACAAGGTGGATTATGGCCAGGAAGAGGCCGCTGCTAAATTCGGCGCCGATCCACGCGTTTACGTGACGACCGCTACGCGGTTCGAGGGTGATCAGAATGGCGCACTCTCCGCGGTTCACACCGTCGAAGTCGCCTGGCAGAAAAATGAGAAGGGGCAGTTCGTCCCACAGCCCGTTCCGGGCACGGAGCAGGTGCGCCCCGCACAGCTGGTGCTGCTGGCAATGGGTTTCCTCGGGCCGGAGCAGCCTTTGATCGACTCACTCGGTCTGGAAAAGGATCAACGCAGCAATATCAAGGCCGAGTACGAAAATTACAGTACCAGCATTCCGGGCGTTTTCGCCGCCGGTGACTGCCGTCGCGGCCAGAGTCTTGTCGTGTGGGCTTTCAACGAGGGACGCGGCGCAGCCAGAGAGTGCGATCGATACCTGATGGGGAGCAGTGAATTGCCGTAGTGGTTTTAATAGGGTGAAGTGACTTATTTCATTTCATTTGTTCAAGCAATGCAAAAAGGCCCTCCTGGTGTAAAATGGAGGGTCTTTTTATGTTTAAATAAAGCAGTGATGGAATTTTTCTAAAAAAATGGCAGGCAAAGTTGACCCAAGTCCGCGTGCAGCTTTGAGCTTTGCCAGCCATCTAAAGCAGTATCCGGTTTCATTGTCCCTAAAAACTGTTTGTCCAATCTCTCTTTTTAATTTCCTGTCAAGGTTGCGCAAAATCCTTGATCAACCGCTATGAAAAGAATTTGTATGCCAATTCATATAAGTTCTTTTTTTTTGGCCATCGGTATGCTATTTAATCAAAACTAAATTTTAACCTCAACTGGGGAGGCGGCATGAGTAACCAAGGAAAAAACGAGCAACTGACTAAGTGGGTAGCAGAAGTTGCAGCACTGTGTGAGCCTGAATCGATCCATTGGTGTAGCGGTTCACATGAAGAGTACGATGCGTTCTGCAAACTGCTGGTGGAGAGCGGCACCTTCAAGAAACTGAACCAGGAGAAACGCCCGAACAGTTACCTGGCCTGGTCCGATCCGGGTGACGTGGCGCGAGTTGAAGATCGTACTTTTATCTGCAGCATCTCCAAGCAGGATGCCGGTCCGACCAACAACTGGATGCATCCCAAAGAGATGAAAGAAATTCTGAACAAGCTCTTCAAGGGCTGCATGCGTGGTCGTACCATGTATATTGTGCCGTTCAGCATGGGCCCGCTTGGTTCGCCGATTGCAAAAATCGGAGTTGAGATTACCGACTCCCCCTATGTTGCTGTCAATATGCGCATCATGACCCGTATGGGTTCGGCAGTGCTCGACGTACTTGGTGATGGAGAGTTTGTCCCATGCCTGCATTCGGTCGGCGCCCCGCTTGAGCCGGGTCAGAAGGATGTGCCATGGCCATGCAACAAGGAGAAATACATCGTTCACTTCCCCGAAGAGCGCTCTATCTGGTCTTACGGCAGCGGTTACGGCGGCAATGCTCTGCTTGGAAAAAAATGCCTGGCTCTGCGCATCGCTTCCAAGATAGCCAAGGACGAAGGTTGGCTGGCTGAACATATGTTGATTCTGGGCATTGAATCACCGGAAGGCGAAAAAACCTATCTGGGTGCGGCATTCCCCAGCGCCTGCGGTAAAACAAATCTGGCGATGCTGGTGCCGCCGGAAAGTTTCAACAAAAGCGGTTGGAAGATCACTACGGTTGGAGATGATATCGCCTGGATCAAGCCTGGTCAGGATGGCCGTTTGTACGCCATTAATCCGGAATACGGTTTCTTTGGCGTTGCTCCGGGAACCTCTGATAAGACGAACCCGAATGCCATGGCTTCCTGCGCTGCAAACTCCATTTTCACCAACGTAGCTCTGACCCCGGATGGCGATGTCTGGTGGGAAGGGATGACGGATGCGAAGCCGCCATTGCTGACCGACTGGCAGGGCAACAAATGGACACCGGATTGCGGCAGAAATGCGGCGCACCCTAACTCCCGCTTCACTTCTCCTGCCGGGCAGTGCCCGTCAATAGATCCTGAATGGGAGAATCCGAAAGGTGTTCCCATGGCCGCTTTTGTTTTTGGTGGCCGCCGTAACACAGTAATTCCGCTGGTCTATCAGTCTTTTAACTGGAGCTTTGGTGTCTATCTGGCCGCTACGATGGGATCGGAAACAACGGCTGCAGCGACCGGTGCTATCGGAACCGTTCGCCGCGACCCGTTTGCCATGCTTCCTTTCTGCGGCTATCATGTCGCCGATTATTTTGCTCACTGGCTGCAGGTGGGGCGTACTACGCCCACTCCTCCACGTATTTTCAGCGTCAACTGGTTCCGCAAGGACGCCAACGGCAATTTCCTCTGGCCGGGTTATGGCGAAAATATGCGCATCCTGAAATGGATCGTGCAGCGCGTCAATGGTAACGCCGCCGCAGTCGAAAGTCCGCTCGGATGGATGCCGCGTTATGAAGATCTGGATTGGACCGGCCTGGATGGCGTTTCCCGCGATCAGTTCTATGAACTTATGTCGGTTGATCGCGATGTCTGGAAGGAAGAACTCGTTTCTCACGAGGAGTTGTTCGTCAAGATGTACGATCGGCTCCCCAAGGAGTTCTCGCACATACGTGAGTTGATTCTGTCCGGTTTGTGGCGATCACCCGAACATTGGGAACAGTTTCACTCTTCAGCGGATCTTGAAAGTTAAACAGCAAGTCAGATACTGAACATTAAAAAGGGCGCTGCTTTTGCAGTGCCCTTTTTTAATCGTCAACTTCAATTTCCCGTACCCGCAGTTCCTCCCCCGTCACAATACTTACCAGGTTGCTTCCGCAATGCCGGCATGAGCCGAAAAGTTCCGTCATCGGCGTTTCCTGCCTGCATTCCTGGCACATTCCGCTTCCCGGCACCCTGATGATGTTTAATCTGGCGCCTTCCAGTAAAGTTTCCCGGCTGCACGCTTCAAAGCAAAATTCAATAGCTTCAGGAACCACACTGCCGAGTTCGCCTATTTCGATATCAAGAGAGCTGACCCGCCGTCCGCCTGCGTGCTCCAGGCAGAGATCAATGATCCCCTGGGTTATGGACATTTCATGCATATTTTCTCCAGCCGGAAAAAACAAAAGCCTGCGAGGTTGAAACCCCGCAGGCTTTTGAACTCTCCCGTAAGGGAAGACTTTTTATTTCTTTGCAGGAGCAGCAGGAGCTTTTGTGTCAGCAGCAGGAGCAGCAGCGCCGGCTTTAGCAGACATAGGAGCCTGAACTGGCTTAGGTGCTTCAACAGCAGGAGCAGGAGCAGGAGCAACTTCTTTTTTCTTGCAGCCAGCTGCGAATACAGTTGCGAGTGCCAGTACCAGTGTCAAGGAGATCAGCTTTTTCATGTGTGTTACCTCTTTCTTTTGGAGTTTACCATTTGAACGCAAAGCGTATGGTTTCTAAATCGACCTTGGAATATACGCAAATTATTTGGAGAGTCAAGCTTTTTTTAACACTCCTTTTTTATAACGCCATTTTTGAATCTAAGCGACTTTTTTGCATGTCAATCCCTGCTCTGTAGACAACTCTTTCAAGGTCGAGCTGAGTTGCCTTGCGGTCAAAAAAGATGAGTGAGCGCGCAGAATAAGCATTATCGGGAGTGGGCGTGAAGGAGACATCCTCTTCGGAAACTATTCTGAATACGGAATCAACAAGAAAGGCAAGAGATGCTGCTTCCTGCCGGAGAACAATCATTTTTCCGGGTTCGCTGATTTCATCCAGGCCAAGAAAGAGTGACAGTCTTATCGCTGCGACAATATCTCCGTGAAAGCTGAATACTCCGCTGTAGTAGGCCGGGGCGAGCGGTATCGGCCATAACTCCGGAGGATCGCTGACCTCCGCTACCTGGGAAAGGTCAAGCGCATATAGAGAGTCATGCAGAGTAAAAATCAGAAACTTTCCGTATTGGTTGTCCATGCCGGCCATGCTAAGCGTTGCTGACCTGAAACCGCTCAACTACGGCCATTAACTTCTCTGCAAGCTGTGCGAGCTCTCTGGTCGCAAGCGCCATGTCCTGCATGGCCGCCAGCTGCTCTTCCGTTGCAGCAGAAACCTGCTCTGTTGAGGCCGCGTTGTCGTCGGCTAGCCTGGCTATCTCATCGATTGCCGCAACCATCTTCGTCGAGCCCTCTTTCTGCATCATCGAGAGATCGGCTATGCTGGATGCTTTTCTTTCGGTATCAAGAACCGTTCTGATTATTTCCTGAAAGGCAGAAGCGGTTATATCGATGTTTTTTTTGCCCTCTTTGATGCTGCGCGAGCAGCCAACAATTTCTCCATGGACGTTGCGGCTCTCTTCACGGAGATTTTCGATCATGTCGCCAATTTCAGATGCCGATTGAGCGGAACTGTCGGCCAGTTTGCGGACTTCCTCGGCAACCACGGAAAAGCCCTTGCCATATTCTCCCGCCCTGGTCGCTTCAATAGAGGCATTCAAGGCAAGGAGATTTGTCTGGCGGGCAATGTTTCCAATGCAGTCAGCGACCTTGCCGACCTTCTGGAGCTTACTGTTAAAAACATCGAACTGATTGCCTATCTGCTCCTGCTTTTCAAAAAAGTCCTTCATCCTCTCAAGTGAATCATTGGCCAATGATCCCCCGTGCTGAGCCGTCATGGTGGTTTCACGCGCAGCTTTGGCGGTCTCGCGTGCTCGTGTGGCAACCATCTCAATTGAAATCGCCATTTCCCTGATAATTTTCGAACCCTTTTCAACAAGCTCGGACTGGGCTTCCGCGCTTCGCGAAATCTGTTCAATCGCCTGAGCCACCTCTTCAGTTGAAGCATTGATTTCAAGCGCCGTTGAATTTATCTCGCGGGCGGAGCCTGTCAGCTGGCCGGATGACTTTTTTATGTGGCGAACCAGATCCCGCAGGTTCTGAAGCATCAAATTGATCAAGCTTGCCAGCTCGTGGCTTTCATCCGGAATAGCGGAGGGGCGTACAGCCACGTCCCTTGTCAAATCACCACGGCTTATGGATTCAGCCGAGTCGGTCAGAATTCTGAAGTTTGCAGTAAAACCTTTTGAAAAAAGTGATCCAAGTATAAGGCCGATCGTCAGAGCAACAACATAGCCGAGGACCGCGCTGATCTCTGTTGAATAGCCGAGCATCTCTACCAGTCGCGGGCTGAACGCCACCGCAGCAACGACAACGATGAAACCGATGATGAATTTATAACCTATGGGAATACGCATATATGTGTCCTCCTTTGCAGGCAGAAAATCATTATAAACGACGATAGATCCGTTCTCTCGGGCAGACGGTAATGAAAAACCGGCGCGCTTCGCCTATCAGGGTTTCTGATTTGCCAAGCACCAATATCCCCCCGGTCTGTATTATATTCGCAATGCCAAGCAAAATCTTTTCCTGATCACGCCTCGTGAAATAGATGAGCGTGTTTCGGCATAAAACAAGCTGGCATGGCTCGAATGTTTCAACATCCATGATATTGCGCTGGTGAAACGAGACCATGCCCCTGATGTCATCCGTCAACTGCATGCGTTGGCCATTTGCTGCAAAATATCGTTCCTTCAGGAAGTCCGGAAGTTCCTTCAGGCGATCATCGTTATATTCGGCACGCACCGCCGCCTGCAGGATGTCGTTATCAATATCGTATGCGCAGATCTCCACCGGAGTATGAAGCAGGTGACGGGAATGGTTCTCTCTCAGAATGATGCCCAGGCTATATGATTCTTCTCCGCCGGCGCAACCAAGGCTGATGAACCTGAGCTTTTCCCGATCTAGAGCCGCTTTTTTAAACAAGGAGGGGAGGATATCGGCTTGCAGCTTTTCAAACATGGAAGGGTTGCGGAAAAAATGGCTCACATGAATCATAAGAGTTTTTTTCAGCTGATCAAGTTCCTGCTCACTTTGCCGAAGCAATTCAAAATATTCATCTGAGTCACTGCACTGGCATGAGCGCATGCGAATGGCAATCCGTCGCTTCATGCACTTGTCCTTGTAGACCGACATGCTGAAGTTGCGGCGCGCTTCAAGGATCAGGCTGATCTCGGCCAATGCAGCATCAGTGATCTCATGCAAAGAAGCCAGGGAGTAGCCCGCCAGAATATGTGTCATGGTACGCTCTTTATCATCTCTCACGCACCTTTAGTAGCATGAAGCCGCCTGTGACGCAACTGCCGGAAAAATATTGCGGCTGAACAATGTCAAGTGCTACAGTTATACCATTCAGCGAATAGATATTCTTCTCTTGATTCGTATTATCCGTTGTTGCAGAGAACAGGCGATGTCCAGCAATACTCTAATAGTATCGACAGGTAGCGGTAGTCCGGAGAATGCCGCGAATGGTGCCTTGAACCATTCAAAGTTGCTGCTTGAGGCCGTTACGGCTGATAAGGACAACCTTTTCTCCGTTATTCAGACGGAACAGGAGGAGTTGCTGCTGGCAGCCCTCCGCAATCCCAACCTTGATCATCAGCATCTGAAGATGCTTTTAAAGCGGCGCGGGCTGGGTTCAGTCATAACCGCAATATTTGCGAATAAACGGCTTGTGGAGTCAAATTCAGTCAAGCTGGACTTGGTTGCACACCCGGATACTCCGTCACATATTGCGCAAACATTGCTTCCCCTTCTCTATGTCTTCGATCTTCTGAAGCTCTGTTATATTCCGGGGGTTTCAGCCGATATATATCTTGCTGCGGAACGCAAGATAGTCCAGCAGCTGCCGACCCAGCCGCTTGGAAACAAGTTGACGCTTGCCCGGCGCGGAACTGCTGCAATTGTAGAGGCGCTACTTCGTGAAGGAGTACATAGTATTGTGGAAATCTGTCTTGAAAACCCGCATTTGAAAGAGGGCTCTCTGCACCAGTTTCTTGCTTCGTCACAGGCAAACGCAGAAAACATTTCAATAGTTGCCAGAAGCAACCGCTGGAAAAGCCGTCCCAATATTCGTCTGGCGATCCTCAAAAACCCCCGCACTCCGTTAATATGGTTCACAACTTTTCTGCCTGGCCTCCCCGCCGCTACCGTGAAAGATCTGCTCGCCTCGCCCCGCCTGACTTTTGCACAGAAAGAGCTGGTACGGAAGTCAGGCTCGCATTTTCGTCTATGAAAATTCTACTGTTTTTAACTGTTTTGCTCTGTTTTGCCCGCACTTTGTCCCTTGAAGCTTCAGAATATGCAGTGGCGCTGGTTCCGGCTCCGGTTTTGAATACCCCGGATTTCAAGGGAGTCTTTGGTGGACCTGGTGGGGCGGATTTGAAAATGGATCGCTGCGGTCAGGTGCGTGAGCTTGAACACATAGCTCTGCCCGGCTCTGTCTTCAAGATCCTGAAAAAACTGCGGTCTGGATCAGCCGACATTTACCAGGTCGAGACGGAGGAATACACTGCCCCTCCGAATGTCAGGTTGTATGTTGAGAGCCGTTTTCTAAGGTTTGAAAGTACCGCGGTGTTTCCGCGTCAGAAGTCGTTGCCGTCACGTGACGGGATAGTAGCTGCTCTTCTGTCAACAGTCGGCAGCAGGTATGTCTGGGGCGGCAATATCCCTGGCGGCGTGCCTGAACTCTCAACATGGTTCTTCAAGGTCGGGCGCGAGATTGACAGGGATAGAAATACACTGGCTGGGCTGGATTGTTCCGGTTTGCTGTACCATGCCACCGGTGGCTGGACCCCCCGTAATACTTCCCAGCTGCTTTTGTATGGTCAAGGTGTATTGATTGCGGGCAAGACATCAGCCGAAATTGCCGCGGCGCTTCAGCCGCTGGATTTGGTCGTCTGGAATGGACACGTTGTGATTGTGCTTGACCGGCATACGGCAATTGAAAGTCGTCTCGAATGCGGCAAGCCCGGCAATGGCGGGGTTGTGGTGACGCAACTATCGCAGCGGCTGGCAGAAATCATGCGTACTCGGCAGCCGGTAGATGCCTGGCCAAATGCCTGGACAAATGCAAAAAAAGACCATAATTTCTTTGTTGTACGTCGCTGGTATGACCTGCAAAAAGAAATATCCGGAGATAATAAGAGCAACCGCTAAAAAAAATAATTGACTTACATGAAATAGTTGGGTATAAAACTCTTCCTTCCGCGCTTCATGGGCCTGATTCCTTTAATGGAACGGCGCGGCAAGTTTCATACGTCCCCTTCGTCTAGCCTGGCCCAGACACCGCCCTTTCACGGCGGCGACACCGGTTCAAATCCGGTAGGGGACGCCAATTTAAAAAAGGTCACTTTTCTTCTGAAAGGTGGCCTTTTTTCTTTGGTTCATCTCAAAAGATACTGCGTTACTTGAGTTTCCGTCCGGAAAGGGTACTTTTTCCCCAAGCGGCGTCAATCTTCGGCTTTGCTTGTGCGGCGTACGGCTCCGCGCAACGCCTTGATTTCCTTGACAGGAGAAAAAAATCCCACTTTCCAAAGCGGAAACCAACAATTTCTCGTCCGGAGTTTCTGGACGGAAACTACTTAACTGATTCCTTGATTTTATCCCCGATTTTTTCGATCTTATCACCGGTTTTTTCTGCCGCTTTATCTATTTCCTTTCCACTTCGTTCCATCGGGCCCTCTTTTTTGCAGCCGGACATTCCGGCAACCAGAATGCCGAATACCAACGTTGCAATTATCATTCTGCGGATGCTCATCATGTGTAACCTCCTGTTAAGCTTTTTTTTGAGGCTTGTACGCGCTCTGTTTTGATGTAGTACCGCCAGTAAAAAGCAACTAACGTGCCGGAGATTGACTGGCCATAAGGCGGATATGATTATCCGTAATTATCCGGTTATACAGGATAAATTTTGAGCTGATCGTGCATCGGGTAAGAAAGGTCGTCATCACAATCCGTCATGTGTAACATAACTATCATATGTGACGGGCGACAAAATCATGTTAATCAGTTTCCGTCCGGAGACTCCGGATGGAACGAATTACCTCCCGAAAAACTGAGAGTTTTTCCGTTGTTTTTATTGTCCAGTGAATTTCTCTCAGGTATGATGCGATCCGGATGTTATGCCGGGTATATCCGCCAATCTTTTAATAAACCGGTAAAACGTAATCTACTGTTTGGAGACAAATATGAATATCATTGCCGCCGCAATTCAGTTTAACGTCAAGCAGGGTGATGTTGATGCCAATCTGGAGTATGTTCGAGAGGCCATTCCCCGGGTAGCCGGAGAGGGGGCGAACCTCGTTGTGCTGCCTGAAATGTGG
>Ga0209317_1003125_pt1 | contig 10850 bp, 10 predicted proteins | sample RifGroB2_FD_183994 | JGI IMG/M metagenome (GOLD analysis project Ga0209317, IMG submission 183994) | Soil microbial communities from Rifle, Colorado, USA - Groundwater B2 (SPAdes) (version 2) | ecosystem: Environmental > Terrestrial > Soil > Unclassified | place: Rifle, Colorado | collected...
AAGCCGATGGCATCCGGTTGCAGCCCGAGCAGCTTCTCCACACATTCATCTGTGGGGTCATCCAGAAAAAAATCGACCAGAGATGATTGCAGCGGAATATCTGTCAGACAGGCCTTCAGAAAGGCATTGGCAAGCGGAACTGCCTGGGGGGAAGGGGATGTATGAATAGAAACAAGAAGCAGGCGCATTAATCCCCCAGCAGGAAATCGAAATCTTCCCTGGTCAGGCCTGTACCTGCAGCTGCGCTTCCATCTTCCAGTATGGACTTGTAGAGTTTCAGCTTCTGTTCCTTGAGGGCCATCATTTTTTCCTCAATGGTGTGGCGCATGATCAGGCGGGTAATTGTTACCTGTTCTGTTTGACCTATGCGGTGGGCCCGATCGGAAGCCTGATTTTCCACAGCCGGATTCCACCATGGGTCCAGGTGATAAACATAGGTGGCCCGGGTGAGATTCAGACCTTTGCCTCCGGCCTTCAAACTGATCAGGAACACCAGCGGACTGTCTGAATCCTGGAATGACTGTACCAGCTGCTTCCGTTGCGGTATTGGTGTCGAACCATCCAGCCGTAGCGAAGGGAGGTGGTGGCGTTTAAGTCCCGCTTCAACAATATCCAGATAGGAGGTAAACTGTGAAAAAACCAGTACGCTATGCCCCTCATCACGCAGTTCTGCCAGTTGTTCAGCAAGAAAATCCAGTTTGGGCGATGCATCCGTTGTACCGGCAATGGCAAGTGCCGGCGCAAGGCAGATCTGCCGCAGTCGCAGGATAGCAGTCAAAGCCATTATCCGTGCCTGCCCCGGCGAGCGGTTGGCAAAAGCCTCGTGCACTGCTCCCCGAACCTCTTCCACGGTGCGCTGATAGAGTACCCTCTGTTTCGGCGACAGATCCAGATGGATATCGGTCTCGATCTTCTCCGGCAGATCGGCGGCAATCAGCTTTTTATTGCGGCGCAGCACAAAAGGGCGGGTGCGGCGCAGCAGAGTCTCAATACCACCCTGCGCCCGGTTGCCGACCGATCTGGCAAACTCTTCCGGACTTCCTAAAAGGCCGGGCAGACAGAGATCTATGATAGCATAGTACTCTTCTATCCTGTTTTCCACCGGCGTTCCGGTCAGCGCCAGTTTGAAAGCTCCTACCAGCTTACGCGCCGCGCCGGTAGTGGCGGCATGAAGGTTTTTAACCATCTGTGCTTCATCGAAAATTATTACATTGAAGCGTAGTTCTGCCAGTTTCTCAATGTCACGCTGAACAATGCCGTAACTGGTCAAAATTATGTCATATTTATTGAAAAGTGCAGTAGATCTTCGCTGTCCGCCATAAAGTAGAACAGACGCGTCAGGGAAAAAACGGGCTATTTCGCTCTCCCAATTAAACAGCAAAGAGGGAGGAACTACTATCAGATGCGGAACACCCGGTGCTGCTTCGCTCTTGATTGTGCCGTCAGTAATTCCGCTTAAAAGGGAAATTCCCTGAACGGTTTTGCCCAAACCCATGTCGTCTGCCAGACAGGCGCCGAAGCGGTGCTCATAGAGAAAACAGAGCCACTGATATCCATCACGCTGATAGGGACGCAGTGTGGCCGAAAGAGCTTTGGGTAACGGGCGTTGGGGGATATTTGCAAAATTCAGCAGACTCTCCATGATCCTTGATTCATTTTCCGGAAGCCGCACTGCGACACCCTGGCTGCGCAGTTGCAGCCAGTCCAGAATCTGAAGGCGAGGAATACGGACCGCTTGAGCCCCTTTTTTCTTTTTCCTGCCGCCTGTTACGGTACCTGCCAGCATTGCCAATATCCTGGAACTTACCTCATCAATCAGGATCAGTCTTCCATTACGCTGCAGTATACCTTCTTCCGCCAGCCTTTTCAGCTCTTCATCACTCAGGAGCACACCATCGCAGCGGATCTCCGGGCGAAGTTCAAACCAGTCATGTATGCTTGACGTCGCATTCAGGGCAAAATCCCAATGGGCAGTTGCCATCGGTTCATTTCCCATCATAAGCGAAAATCCATTCCTTTCAAGTTTCTCTGCCAGAAGCGGAAGCTGTTTAAACAGCTCCTCCCGCTTGACAGACACTCTGGCAACCACTCCCGGTTCGGCAAAGGCCTCCATACCAAAAGTTTCATATAAAATTTGCACCATTCTAACCTGCGCCATCCGGTCGTCTTCGGACAGCAGCCATTTCCCATGCTTAGCCTGGATCACCAGCGGCTTTTGGATGCTCGCTTCCGCAAAGGCGTTCAGGATATGCCTGGCCTCATTTTTTACTTTGCGTTTATTATAGTCCGGGTTGCCGAGAGTATTCTTGATTATGTTTTTTCTGGCTGCCGGAGTTGTAACCTCCGCCATTGCCATGCAGGCATCCATCATCGAACGTAGGCGTTTTTTTGTTCTGAGCGGACCTGAAAGGCGGCTGCGTTGGCGGGGATCAAACAATTTGAAAAGCTCGCCGGAAAAATATAACCGGTTGTTGTTTATCCTGATCTGCGGAATCATTTCAATTTCTGCTTCAAAATTTGCCGGTATGGACAGCAGACATGATGAATGTTCATAATTTAAAACGTCGACTGCCGCACCATTCTGGAAAAACAGGATTGTTTTCAGGAAAGAAGGGAATAGTTTGGGGTTAAGCCTCAATTGAAGCGCATTGAAAATATCAATATTCGCTGTTATGCTGTTTTTGTCCCATTGCAACTCCTGCTTATCAGACCAGTCGGACTCGTCGGACAGGTCCAACCCATCGAGTTCATCCAACTCATCAAATTCATCGTCAAATACGTCGTAACCCTCTGCATTTAGCAGCTTTTCCTCAATGTTTTCCCAGATTTTCCACACTTCATGCCCTGCAAGCTGGTAAATCATTCTTGAATCGGGATCGATCAATATATCACCGCAAGCGGCAGCCTTTTCGGATAACGGAGCATTGCCATCCACCGTGCGGGAGATGGTAATCTTGTCATTATACAGGGAAAACGTCAGACATGCCTGTTTCAGTGAATTCTCGGACAGAAGTACTTCAGTTTCATTCCCGGATGGGTCGCGGAAAATAAAGGGATATTTCCCATTAGTAATGGAGACAAAAGAGGCAAGATATTTAAATTTAGGCTGAAAATAGGAATGAATTTGCAAAAATTTAGAAACATCGGCAGGTAGTCCGCTTGACCAGCGATAGCACTCTTCACTGCCATGCATGATACAGCCGGCTACCCTGCCGTTAATCTCATACAAAAGAAACCGGGTCTTTTTTTTATCAATTCTGTGAACTGTCGGCGGTGTCTTTGCAGGCAATAAATCGGCAGGAAATAAACCTCGTTGGAAGCTTTGTATTGTCATCTTGTTTTTTATATTGAAGGGCGTGCCAGAGTGCCTCTGATCGGTATCTGGTATGAGCCTGGAGAGGTAAGGTATTTAATCAGCAGCAAAAAGACAAATTTCTGTTTTTCCATGAATTCCGGTTTCGGCATCAGTTCAAGGGTAAGGTTGAGTGGTGTGGCGGCAGGCGCTGCACCAACCGGCAAATCACCTTTCAAGCGCACAAACAATCCGTCGCCCTGGAGGGTAAAACTTTCAAGGGCGGCTTTACCGGACCCAAACTTGAGCATCCCTTGTACAGTATGATAAGCAGCGTCCGGCAAAGGCATTTCGCCGATCTTGACTCCTTGCATGTCTGCACCGCGCACGGCCAGTTTGATTTCACCCTGGGCATTCTTCTTGAGGTTTTTTATATTCCCGCCAACAGTGAGGTCTCCCTTGACTGCAGCCCCGGCCACTGTTTTAAAAAAAGGTACCTCTTCCAGCTGAAGCCTTTTTATTTTCAGGTCTGCAGAACCGCCTCCTGTTGAGGCATATTCCCCATTTATTTCACCTGAGCCGATACGGGCATCAAGCGCGATTCTTATCTGGCCGATGAAAAGCGGAAGGATCCTGAGGCGGATGTAAAGATCATCTGCTTTTAGAATCGGTCCACGATCGTCTCCAACCTCAATTTTTTTTGCTGCAATGCCCAAAGGAAAACTTTTGCCGAATTCTCCGGCTGAAAAAGTATATCCCTTTTTCTCCAGGATCCGGCTGACAACGCCTTGCAGCTCACGATCGGGAATAAATACAAGCGTCAGAAATATAAGCATCAACAGCGCAGAAACCACGGCGGCCGCGACTGCAAATTTCTCTTGCAGGCGACTCATTTACCACCTTGCGGGGCTGATTTCAAAAGCGCGAGATTAAGTGTCAGATCCAGTTTGGAAGGATCATCAAATCTGGTTTTAATCAGCGCTTTCTTGATAACTACCGGCCGGGCACCTTTTTCCAGACGGAAAATAAGATTAATTGATTCATTTGCAGAGAGCCCGTCTATTCTTGCTTCCGCGGCGTCTTCAACATATCCGGGATGCTCCTCTCCCTTGAGAGGCTTGAATTGGCTGTTTTTTCCCTTGATACCGGTTTCTTCGATCACCTTGGCAGGAGTGTCATCGAGTTTGGTTGCCGCCAGACGATTTGCCAGCATCTGCGCTCCTGCATTAAGCTCCTGAAATCGCAGCTTCAGTTGCATCATCTCCGCAATATCCACTTCGCGCGCCGCGCGCTTGCGTTCCAGCTTTTTTACCTGGTCGTTGGCCGCCGAGTACAGGAGCGCCAGGACCAGCAGGCCGGCAACGGCAATTCCAAGGCGCAGGCGGGTAGTGGGGGAAAGGTCGCCATAATGATCTTTTATTATTTCAAAATACTTCATTTTTTCTCCCTCTTGAACGTGCCTCTGAAGGTGAAAGAAACAGTTCCATCCGGTCTGGACTTCATTTCGCTGACCTCGGAACCGGAAAAATTAATTGCCATTTTTGTCCGGAAATTCTGCACGGCCTGGTTTGATTTTGCATCACCTTTTAACCGCACCTGGTCTCCATCAATTTCAGTCTCGAATATTCCTGTAATGTCGTCTGTTTTTGCCTCGGCCAGCTGTCTTAGAATCTGAAGGATGTTTCCTGAAGCGTTTCCGGCCCCCAGCCTCTTAATCTCCGAACGTAACTCGCCAACCTCGTCCATAGGTTTTTTCCTGTTTGGCAGCAGCTCTTTATAGATGGAGCTGATGGAGCTGTTCAGCGAAGCAAGATCCTTTTTCACCAGATAATATCGTATTCCTGTTTCGGAAAAAAGAAGCAGAACAAAAACAGCTGCAAGAATTGCGGTCAGCAGCAGTTTCTTGCGCAACTTATCCATATTTTTAGTATAGGCAAGGCTGCCGCTTCTGAAATTTAATTGATCCCCTGAAACGCAAGCCCGGGCAACGGCATAGGCTCCTGCCAGATCATGTGCAGCGGCATTGTCTCCACCAAACGTCGCGGCATAGTCATCACCAACCGGCAACGGCTCCACAGCAGTATGAAAATCCTGTTCAATTCTGGCCAGGGCACCATGGGTATAGAAACGATCTATTTTGATCCCTTGTCCTATCTCAAGCGCCGCCAGAGTTGAAGTTATCGAGGCGACAGGGTCCTTTCCCGGCAGGTTGCGGAAAAAAAGCGGCTTTATTCCCTGGAACAGCGCCAGCGAATCTCCGTCAGACAGGGCAGTAATCATTTCGGGTGTTGTATCCGCCGGAAGAAGATGCTGCCAGTGAAAAAGAGTGGAGGTAACTATTTCAGGTTCCAGCTGCATTGCTGAAAGCTGATCAATCCCGTCTGTTACGACTGTTGTGCGTACCCACGCGGCCAGCACTTTTCCTTCCCGCATTGGTAAGGCGTCAAAAAGCAGCTCATCGGTATCAAGAGCTGTTTCGCCTTTCAGTTCGATCGGCAGTATTTCTCTCAGTTTACGGCGGTCGGTCAGCGGCAGCGTCAGTTCTCTGAAAAAAACATCAGAAGGCAAAAGAGTCAGGATCGACCTGCTTTCTTCAGAAGTCAGATCGCACCGCTCCGCCAGCTGTTCGGTCAGTGTCAGTCCGTCGGCCAACGGTCTGCGGGTTGCGCCAACAAAGGAGAGAGTCTTGCGCTGTTGCCTGAAACGGGCAACAACGGTTTCATTTGCTGTCTGTTGTATAACCAGATAATCCATTAGTATTCTCTCCAGTAAATAACTGTTAACTGTGAGCCGCTTGTTCTGACCACCGCCTCGATCAGCCTGGTCACCTCTCCGACCCTGGCCTGCGAATGAATGCGATATATGCTCCCCTTGGTGGTGATTCTAGTCAGTAGCGAGGTTGAAATCGATTCCATACCGGCTACCTTTGATAATTCCGCCGGATTTTTAAAAGGGGTGATGCGGCGATACTCAATAATGCGTTTGCCAAGATCTTCGTCCATCTGTTCGTGAAGCGCAACCAGCACTTCCAGCGGAGCGGTATTGATATTTACCGGCGCAGCCGGGGCAGACGGACTTTCTGCATAGACAGTTATAAAGGGCCGAAGTTTTTGCAGCGCCTTTCCGCTGAATCCTTTCACCAGTCCAAGCTCTTCTACGGTTTCAAGCCTTGCGTTTCTTGGCTGATAGGGAGGCTTCAGGTTCCTGTACCAGACTGATTCGGCCCCTGTTGGCTGTGGATAGTCGTTTTCGTCGATCCAGTCTGCAAGCGCTTCGCAGAGTGTGGTAGCCTCCAGTCCAAGCCCTTTTGTCAGGCGGAACATCATACCATAATAAACTTCATCTTTTGTTCCATTAGGAAGCGCAACGTGATTCAGGCTCAATCTGGCATTTTCTTCGGTTATACTTATCTGCAGTTCTCCTTTTTCTTCCTCAAACCGAAGCGGTTTGGCCCAAAAATCTGAGAGAGTGCTGTAACTCTGGGTTGCAAGAGACAATTGCAAAATTTTAACTGCTCCGGCAACGCCTGATTCCGCCAAAATGCTTGCCTGTTGCGCGGCTACAAAATTATGGCGAGATGAGGTGTCAACATAGACATCATTTATGAATTCCACCAGCAGCGCCACTAATAGAACTGTGATGATCAGGGTCAAAACCAGTGCGAAACCGCGTCTATCCTTCAATTTCCCGCCACCCTGGGGATCGCGGTAGTGAAGAAATCCACTGTTTTTTCCCCTTCCCGGACACGTATGGTTACTCTGACAGCCTTCGGCAGCCCCATATTTATCCCGGTATCCCAGCTTTTTACCCATTTGTTTCCATCGTAACATTCAACCAGAAAACCATCCAGATCTTCCATCTGTGGATACCGTACCGGATCTATCTTGAAGAAAAGATCTCTTGCCTGCCTGGCAAGAACGATCCTTTTTTCTTTTTCTACAGGTTGATATCTGAGTATCGCCAGATCCGAAATCGGAAGATCACCGGCATGCGGCGGGGTTATAGTTGTAAATTCCAGAGAAGATGCCGGTTTTCCGAAAATATCCCGATCTTCCACTACAAAATGAAGCTGTTTATTAGTGCGATTGTAAAAGGTGGAGTTAATTTCACGCCGCAGCATATCGAGCGTAACACGCAGTTCGCGCCTGGATTCCATGCCGGCGGTGGCCGATTCCCTTCCGCGCATCAGCGAAAAGTAAACGCCGTACAGCGCTGTGGTCAGAATTACCACAAGTGAGAGCGCAATCAATATCTCCAGCAGGGTAAAACCCTTCCGATTCCAAATCAAGGCGCTATCCTCGTTGGCTTGTCTTCGGCTCCTTGATACCACGCCTGGTCTGAAATCGGAATTATCTCGTAGCATACTGTACAAGTGAAAGTGATCTCCTGGCGTTATCCCAGCTGACTGTGAGTACCATTCGGTTCAAAGTGGGCAACTCCGTAGGAGCGGAGCTGGTTTCCCAGGTTATTCCGGGCCAATCCGGAGCAAAGTTCCCTTTTGTCTCGGTACTGTTTTTCATGGCCGGATCTTCCAGTTTCGCTCTGGCAAGCAGTATGGCTACAGTTTCTTCACGATCTCTGGTTACGATATCGAGGTGATAATTGAAGGAGCTGATGATGGTAAATACCGTCCCTGCCATTATGGCCAGAGCTATCATTACTTCCAGCAGGGTAAAACCTTTCACAGCTCCGCCTCCTGATACCCCTCGTAGACCTTTATCTTGCCGTTGCCGGGATAAGCCACAACCGTATACTGTCCTCCTGCTGAATTGCGAAGGTGGATGCTTATAAAATCGGCCATTCCACCCGGACCGAAATCCAGAAGCACTTCCCCCTCTTTTACGATTCCCAGCCTGGGTGTCAGGACATCTTCTATTGTGATCCCCTCAGTCAGTAACCGCTTGTTGAGAAAAGTGTCATCCGGCGGAGCTTCTCCGCCATCTCCGGTTCTTTTAGCGATGGTAATCTCTGAATCGCGGATGTTCAGATGCATTCGGTACTGGATTCGAGCCGTAACTGAATTTTCTCCCAGATACCTGAGTGTCGCTGCCAGAGTTCGTGCGGAATTTCTCAGATCTGATGCATTGGAAGAGGGGAGCCGCGGTATTGCCAGCATCATGACCATCGAGAGTATGGCTAGTACCACAACCAACTCAAGCAGGGTGAATCCTCTGGAAAAGATTCTTCTTTTGTAAGGCGAAGACGACGGCTCCTGCTGTTTCTCTTCTACCAAAGTCGCAACAGGGGAAAACAGATCTTGTTTTCCCCCTGCATTATTAATCCCGATTTTATTCAATGCTGTCAGTTCTGATCCCAGTTGGTAATGTCTGCGCCCTTGCCTTCGCCGCCTTTGGCACCGTCGGCTCCGTAGGAATAAAGGTCAAAATCGCCATGTTCGCCAGGTGAGATATAGACGTAGTCACTGCCCCAAGGATCTTTTGGAGCTTTCTTGCTTTCCAGGTAACCTTCTGATTTGTAGTTTTTGGGGATCAGGCCCACAGTAGGCTTGATAAACAAGGCTGACAGGCCCTGCTCGGTAGAGGGATAGCTGCCGTTATCCAATTTGTAAAGCTTCAAAGCTGTTTCAATATTCTTTATCTGCACTCTGGTGTCCGTAATCTTCGCGTCGTCGCTTCGGCCTATCAGTTTGGGTCCGACAAGCGCGGCCAACAGTGCCAGAATGACGATGACGACCATGATTTCTATCAGGGTAAAGCCTCGATTATCGCGTGCGATGTGTTTCATTGTGAATCTCCATGTTTGTTTTAGTAATCTGATTAAGCCTAAAGCAGAAATTGTTATTAAAAACTGCAACACGATGTTTTTGTAGGGGCGATCCCGGCGGGTCGCACTGTTGGGCAATGGCAACTATAATGATTCCGGCAGCAAAAGGCGGGCGAGCCGTCGGCGTCGCCCCTACGTAATATCCGGTTTTCATATTCACACCGGATTTATGCTGAAAGTACGTTTTACTTCACCAGCTCATTCAACTGGAATATCGGCAGCAGTACCGCCAGCACCACCAGCCCTACCGAAAGTCCCATTCCCAACACCAGCAGCGGCTCCAGCAGTGTCATCATCCGACTGACCGAAGCGTCCAGCTCGCGCTCGAATGCTTCCCCGGATTTCAGCAACATTGATTCCAGGGTGCCGCTGCGTTCGCCGACAGCAATCATATGGACAAGCATCGGAGGAAAGAGCGCGCTTTTGCTCAGGCTGGCCGAAAGGCTTCTTCCCTGGATCAGATCTTCCCTTACCTGGGTCAGAAACCAGCGATACTCGCGGTTTACTACAACCTCACTTGTAATTTCCAGCGCTCTGATGACAGGAACTCCGCTATTCAAGAGTAACCCCAGAACTTTGGAAAAGCGGGAGAGTACCAGCTGTTTGCGGAGCGAGCCGAAAAGAGGAATACGAAGCATAAGATTATCCTGCTTTCGTCGGATCTCTTCTTTTTTACTCAGTTTTTTGTATATAAAGACAAAAATGGCGATTGCGGCCAGAATTGCCCACCATCCTTTTCTCAGGAAAGCGCTGACCTTGATCAGAGCGATGGTGATAAACGGCAGAGCTGCCTTGCTGTTCTCAAAAACCGTCACTATCCGAGGCACAACAAAAGCCAGCAAAAACAGCATTACTCCGGTTCCTACAATTACCATCAGTACCGGATAGGCCAGGGCAGTGGTTATTTTGCTCCTGGTTGCCGCCTGATCTTCCAGGAAATCAGCCAGCCGGTCCAGCACGACTTCCAGAGCACCGCTGGCCTCGCCTGCAGCCACCATGCTAACATAGCTCTCATTGAATATCTTCGGCTCGGCCGCCATTGCCTTTGCCAGTGAGCTCCCCTCGGCCAACTGATCCCGCAATCTGCCCAGAACATTTCGCAGTTCTCCAGGGCGCTCCTGCTCCTGCAGGGTGACTACCGCCTCATACACGGGCACAGCTGCTCCCAGCAGAGTCGCCAGCCTGCGTGTCATCAGAGCAATTTCAGGCAGATTGGGTGAGCGCTTGAGAGAAAAAAAGGAACCTGTTCCTGAGGCCATCTCGTCGGCAGGAACCAGTTCCCGTGCCAGCAGACCATCCTGCCGCAGTCGGTTTTTGGCCTCACGAATGTTGTCAGCCTCAATAGTGCCGGTGGTTTCGCCGCCGTTCTTTTTGAATGCGCTATAACGAAAGGTCGGCATAATCGTCCTGGGTTACCCTCAGCACCTCTTCTATGGTGGTTATTCCGGCGGCAGCCTTTGCCAATCCGTCATCACGAAGTGTCTGCATTCCTCTGCTAACGGCATATTCCTTGATGACCCCAGCATGTTCCTGGCGGATGATCATTGAGCATAACTCACTGTCTATCAGCAGCATCTCGTAAATTCCCATCCGGCCGATGCTTCCCAGGTTGAAACACTTTTCGCAGCCGCGTCCGCGATACAGGACCTTTGGCATCACGATACCAGGGTATTCGCGATCCGGTTTGTACTCTTCTTTGCAGTGTGGGCAGATTACACGCACCAGACGCTGGGCGACTACCGCAGATAATGTGGAGGCAACCATAAATGGTTCG
>Ga0209317_1003127_pt1 | contig 10845 bp, 8 predicted proteins | sample RifGroB2_FD_183994 | JGI IMG/M metagenome (GOLD analysis project Ga0209317, IMG submission 183994) | Soil microbial communities from Rifle, Colorado, USA - Groundwater B2 (SPAdes) (version 2) | ecosystem: Environmental > Terrestrial > Soil > Unclassified | place: Rifle, Colorado | collected...
CGAGCGGCAACATCGGCATCGGGACCACCTCCCCCGGCCAGAAACTCGAAATCAACGGTGGCGTCAGGATCAACACCACGGCGGACAAGCCGACCTGCAGCAGCAGTGTTCGCGGCACCTTCTGGTTAACCCAGAACGGAACCGGTGCGACAGACATGCTGGAGGTCTGCATCAAGAACGCTTCCGACGCTTTCGCTTGGAAGCCGGTCTGGTAAATTGGGCAGAAACAAAACGGGACAGTGGAAGGGGTGATCCGGCGGGATCACCCCTTTTCAGCTTTTCGATAGCCAAGCTCCATCTGGTCCACCGTGGAGTGCCACGAATAACCCGCCTCGATGAGCCCTCTGGCATTCCGGGAGATTTTTTCCATGCGAGGCCGATCGGTCAGTGCCTCCCTGACAGCGGCAGCGAAAGCGTCACAGGTCTCACCACAGAGCAGGTGGACGCCGTTTTGCGCCAATATTCCTTCGCATCCCTTCGCAGTCGAAACCACCGGCAGTCCCGCTGCCATCGCCTCCAACACCTTGATGCGCGTCCCCGCCCCCTGTCTGAGCGGCACAGCCAGGACATCGGCGGCATAGAACCAGGGAAGCACCTCCGGCACGCTCTCGTGGTACTCCACTCCCGGATGTGCCGAGGCATGCCCCAGTCTCCCCAACTCCCGTCCCACTAACAGCAGGGTCGCGTCGGGCTCGTCGCGCCGGATCAGGGGGAATACCTCGGTCAGGAAGTAGGTCGCTGCGTCCAGGTTGGGGGCATAGTCCATCCCGCCCAGGAAGAGGATCTTCTTGCCGGCAGGCTGTCGGGGGCGGAAAGGAAATCTCTCCAGGTCGACGCCGTTTGCCGCGGTGACAACCTTACCGTCGTCGCCCGTACGTGCCGCGATCTCGTCCCGCTCCTCTTCGGAAACGGCGAAGCAAAGCGCGCAGTCACGCCAGGCGTGCTCCTCCACCTGCCGGAGCCTTTTCTCCTCCAGGCGGTACATCAGGCGCCAGGCGAGGTTCCGTCTGGTGTTGCCGATCTGCTGCACGTTCTTGTGCTCGATGTTGTGGGCATCCAGGATGACCGGCGTCGCGTCGAAAAGATCCGCATACTGCCACATCATGGCGAATTCAACCTGCACCAGGTCGAACTTCCTGCGCCGCCTGAGGCTGTCGAGGGCGGCACGCATCGTTTCTGAGCGGTAGCGGATCACGTTGTAGGGCGCTCGTCCGCCGAAAAACGCCATCCGGTCGGGCCAGAGCCTTGCCGGGCGCTCCACGAGCACGACCTCTTCGCAAAGCTCTTGCAGCGGCCGAAGATCCGCGGCATTGCGATCGTCCACGACTGCAGCCAGGGTGACGGCATGCGATCTGCTGAGATGCTTGATGATATTGAAGATGCGAATTTTGCCCCCCTGGTCGAGAGGGTAGGGGAGGAAGGGCGATAGTATCAGGATGTTCATCTTCTACCTGCTAGTTCATCGCGACAGATCTCCAGCAACGCCCTGCCAGAGGTCAAATCGGGTTCCAGGGAGTTCCCCTCGGCCCACTCGTTCCAGGACTTCAGAAAGATTATCCTCTTGTCCTTTGGACGGCTGATGACCTGATCGATCGCGCGGCGCAAATGCTGCCGGAACAGTTCGGGGGTTGCGTTGATCAGCACGGTCCCCTTGGAGCCGGAGCGCGGCGTGTTGTCCCAGTTGGGCAGCACGCAAGGATAAAAATCGTAATCGCCGGCGGCCTCCACATGATTGGCTATGATGAAATCGCGGTACTCGTACAGATTCGGGTACCCCAGGAATCTGTTCATGATGCGGAAGCTTAGGTACTTCGGCGTGTTCTTCTTCGACAGCCTGAGGATGGCCACGCCAGGGTTGTTGGGGACCACCGCGTCGAATCCGCTTCGTTTCGGGTTCCACGGGTTTTCGTCCAGATACACGTCCTCGCCTATGAAGTAGATCCCTTTGAGGCCTGCCTTTAGCGCCAGATTCTGCCAGTGCTCGACAAAGCGCTGGGGGTGCGGGATCTGTTGCGGCTTGTAGATGTAGAATATCGGCTTGCCCTCCACCGTGAGGTACCGGTCATCGAAAAACGCTTCCGAGACCGCGTGGAAATGCCGCTCCTCGTCCTGTGGGCCAGGGTAGGTCTGCTCCATCAGGATCCTGTTCGGGTTGCCGTGCCAGACCCCGGACCAGGTCTCGTTGGCCCACCCCAGACAAAAGGGCAATGCCGGCTTCCCCGACCTGAGTACCTCTTGAAACGGGGCCTCCAGAAGGCGTTTGCCGGCGAACCAGTAATGCCAGTAACAAAATCCGCCGATGCCGTGCGCCGCCGCCAGCTCTGCCTGGGATTCCCTCGCTTCCGGCAGCCGCAGATCGTAAAAGCCGAGATCGGCGGGAACACGGGGCTGGTCGTGGCCGGGGAAGAGGCGGCGAGCCTTCGCCATGTTGGTCCACTCGGTGAACCCTTTGCCCCACCAGTTGTCGTTTTCCGGGATGGGGTGGAACTGTGGGAGGTAGAACGCGATCAGACGGGATGTAGATTGGGGGCTCTCGATATTCTCAGACATGTGGTTTCGTTACCTCAGGAGATATCAGCCAAGGACAAATTCTCCTGACCAAGGTCAGATGCTACTGTTATGAACGCGAACTCCCTTTCCGAGAGAGTGCCAAGCCCAGGAGACGCTCCTTGCTGCCATGATGCATGGCTTAGGGCTCGATCACCTAGAATGTCCAGTGATCGAGCCCTGAAAAAGCAGCCTTAGTTCAGTTTGTTGATCTTGCGTGCCGGGTAGGCCCGGTTCGGCTTGCCGTCGATAAGCTGAACCACGATTATCTCGTACTCACCCGGGGGAACCGCTTTTATATCGGCATTGACTTGATATCCGGCTTTTTCAAATGCGGGCTCTTTGAAGAACTTGGCTACGTCGTCGCGTTTCCTGGTGCTGCGGCTTGCGGTAGCATAGTACTTGCTCCCGTCTGCAGAAGAAACGAGTTCTATAACAACCGTCTCGGGAACCGATTTCGATTTTTCGTCAAACGCCCAACCATCCAGCTCGAAGCCGTCTTCGCTGCTGACATCGGCGATCTTCTCGAACTTCTTCTTGTTCAGAAGCTCCGCGTTCGCCTTGCCGCCTGGCTGGAATTTCTTTCCAGCCAGGGGGGCCGGCAGGGAATTCGAGAAGGTCTCGGTTGCGGTTGCCGCTGCGGTGGCGGCAGGCTGAGCTGCCTCTTGTTGAGGTGCCGGGGCCGGGGCACCAGCTTCTTTCTTCTCGCAGCCTGTCAACAATGCGGCGGCCAAACCTACAGCTAGCACGAGTTCTCTTTTCATGTTCAATCTCCCTCTCCTTGGTTTTAAATTGCAGCTCACATTACAAGAGCCTGAAAGATACCTTTTCTTCTCTGACAATTACAATCCCCATTTGGGGAGCCGTCCCTTCAATGGCGCATTCCAGAAAAAATCCGCAATCATCGTAATCCACGCCCCCCCCGAAGTGACTGGTGACGTCGGGCCTTTTCATAGACTTCATCGGCAGCACTATTCTGTTGGCACCGTCTTGCAGCAGCAGGAAAATGGAGCAGTTTCTCGACCCATTGCCGTCGTCGATCACCCCCCATCCCTTGATCTTCAGTCGGCCATCTATGAGTTCCTTTTGCTCCACATTCATTCGGAGGTCATCGGTAGGCTGCAGCTGACTCAGAAAACTCCCCCGCAGGATTCCCATCCCCTTCCTCTTCACCAGTGAAACCAGGGCTTTTTCCACGTTGTCAGTGCCGAAATCGTAGGGCCACTTCTCTTCGACATAACGGCGGGCATTTTTACCCATTTGCGCTGCCGACGCAGGATCGTCCAGCAGTTTCACGATCAGCCCGGCAATGGCTTCAGGATCATCGTTTATTGCGAGGTAGCCGTTCACACCGTCCCTGACAGTTTCCCGTACGCCTCCTTCCGCGATACCGACGACGGGAGTGCAACAGGCATTCGCTTCCAGGGGCGCAAGGCCGAACGGCTCCAGGCGCGAGGTGTAGATCATGACCCGCGCCCGGCTCAGGAGGCTGATGACTTCCGGGTCGGAGATGTTGACCTTGGGAAGGAAATCCACCTTGAGACGCACCGCCAGTTCGTGGTACGTTGCAAGCTCGCTTTCCGAGCCGCCATTGCCGATCCAGATCAGTCTCGGCCTCCTGGCTGCTTCGATAGCGCCAATGGCTCGAATGGCACGGTCGACGCCCTTGCCACTGTAAAACGTCCCGAGCCCTACCACGAAATCTTCCTTGCTCTCCCCTGTCGGCTGGTAGAAGGCGGTGTCGATACCGAGATAGCACACCTTGGAATCCAGGTTGTAGGCGCGCAGAATGCTCTCTCTGCTATACACCGAGTTCGCGAGTATGCAGTCAAAGGCCTTGGCGTACTCAAGCTCGGCTCTCGCCTGTAGCCTGACAGTGTTCAGCGCCAGATGTTTACCAACCATCTCCTTCAGGCTGGAAAGGTTAACCCCGTGCTCAAGCTGTTGTTTCGGGGCAATCCACGGGAGCTCGGGCATCGCCTCGTAAAACCAGCGGTACGGCTCGCCCAGGTACATTGCGGTGGGAAGGCCTACGTATTTCGCTATGGGAGTGGTGCGCAGGTACAGGCACGAATTCGCATAGACCACATCGAAGTCACCTTGGTTGATCTCTGCAGCGCAGCTCCTGCAATGATCCTCCATCGCCTCTATCAACTCACGTGTAACCTTGTACGGGCGCAGCGGATTTCTGAACTCGTCACTCCTGGTTCGCAGAGTCACGACATGCTCTTTGATGAGGTCGCCAAGCGGCAGAAAGTTCTGGTCGGCGCTGTCGGGACACCACGACTCCAGATAGTGGCCCCGCTCCAGAAGTCCTTTCACGTGGTTGTATAGTTGTCTTTTGCCGCCGCCGCTTGGCAGGTTGTGCCAGATGGCGATCCTTAGTTTTTCCATGCTCGCTCCGGTACTCAAGCTATCTCAATGCGCCAAGAGGCCCTGCAACTTGCGGCGCAGCGGCGCATAAACCTTCTCGGTGGAAAAATTCTCGCAGGCGAAGTCCCACGCCCGCTGCTGCAGTGCCGCTCTCTTTGTTCCAGAGTGAAGCAGAGCGAGCACCGTCCGGCCGAACTCGCACCAGTCCTCGCAGACCCGGTACGGTGCTTCACCGCAGTACTCGATCCCCTCCACGCTATTGGGAGTGCCGATGAGAGCTTTGGCGTGGCAGAGTGCCTCCACGCTCTTTATCTTGAGACCTGTCCCGGCCACCGTAGGGTTGATCACCACCGCGGCCCTGCGGTATTCCTCGTCCAGGTCGGGCACCCAGCCCGCCAGCTGCACGCGCTCATCGCCGGTATCCAGATGTTTCGCCAGCTTGCCGACAACCCTCAGCACCGCCTCCGGGTGACCGGCACGGACGGCGGGCCAGGCATTGAGGTAGAACTCGCGCAGACCGTGAACGTTCAACGGGTTATCGGAGCCGACTACCAGGACCGTACCCGGCACCACCGATTTGTTGTCGATTTCCGGCACCACGTCGAAGTCTATTCCCACCGTGACAACTTCACGCTCCATGACCAGACCCCGGAACATGCGGGCTTCATTGGACTGTATGGCTATGACCAGATCGCTCTTGAGCAGGTATCCCCGCTCCTCGCCTGGCGTGCAGGGGAGGGGATCGTCCACGCCAAAGGCCAGGACCTGCTCCTTTTTCCGGGAGAACATGTCGTGGGTGTCTATGATTTTGAAGATTCCATCGGGGATGGCGTCGAGACAAGGCGCGGCGAAGATGTATTCAGCCATGACCGCGGCAGGTCGGTAATGTTCGGCGAGATGACCGGTTACCTGCCTCAGCCGCTCAGATGCCAGATAGCGCTTTACGTCGTTGGACCTGGTCTTTTTCTCCCTGCTCATGCCGAAGCAGGCACGGTAAAGGCCCGAGTCGGGCAGCGCGAGAGCCAGCTTTTCCGCGAGGTCGCTGCAGGAGCAGGAGCGTGCCGGGGCCGTGAGTTCGCCGTAATCGTCTCCGATGAAATGGACGGAATTCACCACGGATTCCAGAGCGGCAAGCCTTTCGGGCGGAAGCGGGTCGTGGTTTAGCAGGAGGACTACTGAGAAACCTGTGCTGCGCAACCACTCCATCATCTTCAGGATGCGGATCTCGTTCCCCGCCGCCGGCGGATGCGGCACGACATGGCTCACAATCAGGATGACCGGTTCTTGCGGTACGCTGCCCATTACTTGCCCGCCCCGAAAAACAGGTCCTTGCAGGCTTCCAGATAGCGCCTGCCGTATTTCATGTCCGGCTCCAGATGGTTGCCTTCCGCCCACTCGTTCCAGGACTTGATGAAGACGATCCGCTTTTCCGGCGATCTGCCTGCTACCTGCTCGATCGCCTGCCGCAGATGCTCCCGGAACAGTTCGGGGGTGGAATTCTTGAGCACGTAACCGTTAATGCCGCAGCGCGGGGTGTTATCCCAGTTGGGAACCACGCAAGGGAACTCTTCCCGCTCCGGGCACTGCGGGAAAAGCGCTCTTTTTACGTACTCCGAATACTCCATTACGTCCAGCCGGGGAAAGCGGCTCCTGACCAGCTCGCGCACCGTCTTTTTGCTGTGACGGTAACAGACCTTGTCGAGATAGGTCGGGGGGCGGTTGAAGTAGTAGTGGGTCGTCACCCCGGGGTTATGCGGCACCAGGGCATCGAAGTACTTTTCCTCGGGCTGCCTGCTGGAAGGGTTGGTGTGGCCAACGAAGTAGATACCCTTCAAACCTTCCTTGATTGCCAGCTCTTTCCAGTGCTCTATGAATCGCTGCGGCTCAGGGAGACGGTAAGGCTTGTAGATGAAGAAGAGGGGCTCTCCGTCGACCTTGAGGTAGCGGTCGTCACCAAAGGCATCCAAAAGGGAGTAAAAATGCGCTTCCTCGTCCTTAGGGCCAGGGTAGGTCTGCTCGATCAGCATCTTGTCGGGGCAGCCGTGCCAGGTCCCGGTCCAACTGTCGTTGGCCCATCCCAGGCAGAAGGAAAGGCGGGGACTTCCCGATTTCAGGACGTCGGTGAAGGGGCGCTCGAGGATACGCTTTCCTGCAAACCAGTAGTGCCAGTAGCAGAAAGCTTCAATGCCGTATGCTTCGGCGAGCTCTGCCTGTGCCTCCCTCGCTTCAGGGACCCGGAGATCGTAGAACCCCAGGTCGGCCGGGACACGCGGCTGGTAGTGGTCGCGAAACAACCTTTTGGCCTTTGCCGTGTTGGTCCATTCGGTAAAGCCCTTTCCCCACCACTCGTCGTTTTCCGGGATCGGGTGGAACTGGGGGAGGTAATAAGCAATCAGGCGTGCCAGGCGATTATCCACTTCACATCTCCTTCTTCGAAACTGATACAGATTCCGCAGCTAAAGCATCTCTGCTATCCTCTTTCACCGGGGGATCCTGTATCTCCCGCTCACATCCTGCTATCCGTGACTCTGCAAGCTGTGCCTTGAGCCTTGCTATCTCGGCATCCCGGCTCTCCACTAACCGGTACTGATCGAACCAGAATCGGACTGAATCGGACACCACCTCATCGATGTTGTCGATCTTATCGGCGAGGGATGCTCTGTTCTGCTTCTTCGTGAAAGCCTGGATGTCCTTGCGCCCCGTATCCACTCCGATATATGCAAAAACCGAATCTATCGTTGCCGGATCTGACGCCAATTGCTCATAGTCAAGTTCAAGGTAAGGCTGATTGGTCTCATCAAGCGTCTTCTTGAGCATGTCAAAGTAGTCATCAATGAGCCTGTGAAAGTTCAGCAACCCCCCCATGTCCAGGGACACCTTGACCTGCTCGGATTGAGACTGTTCCTTGTGAGTGAAGGCCCCTGTCTTGTTTGCAATCAACGCCGAGGTGTAAGCCGGAATTGTATCCCTGCGCAGAAGGATCTTCTTGATGCTCCCGTCCTGCAGGATCAGGCGGTGGGCTTCATCGCTGTGGCCGATGAAGATTTTGAACCCCGCTGCTTCTCCCCACAAGTTGTGTTTGAAGAGAAAGTCGATGAATTCACCTGGGTTTTGGTCCCGACTCTGCGGGGTATAAGCCTTGATCTCTTCCACTCGTTCGTGAAAGTCGTACACGGTGACAATCTCGTCCGGGTGGAAGACCTCGTAATGGCACAACACCTTCGGGTGCGACTCCAACAGGCTGCAGAGGTAGGTGCTGCCGCATCTCGGGAAACCAAAAATAACGAATTTAGTCATAAATCCTCACTGCTTGATCTTGTTGCTGCCCTCAACTCTCTTCACAGGTGACAACCAACGAAGTGGTGCGGTTATCTTCCAACTGACGGTATCAAGCAGCCCGGTTATCGTCTGGTCCCTTTCATCGAGCTTCCTGCGCAGGTCCTCGATTTCCGCGTCGCGTTTGACGATGGCCTCCCGATGTTCCGTCATTACCTTTCTCTTTGCCGTGAGACGAGCGTCACGGTCAGCTATTCCTTTATCCCGTTCATCCAACAACTGTTCGTATTTTTTAAGGTGTCTGTCGCATTCAGCCAGGAGTTGCTCGCGATGATCGATCTCACTCTCTTTGTCGGCCACTTGCTGGATGAGATTGTGAACGTCCCGTTCCCTGTCAGCCAGCCATTGTTTGTACTGAGCGATTTGGCCGTCGCGCTCCGCCAGCCACCGGTCGCGCTCCTGAACGTCCCGTTCCCCGTCGGCCAGCCATTGTTTGTACTGAGCGATCTGGCCGTCGCGCTCCGCCAGCCACCGGTCGCGCTCCTGAACGTCCCGCTCCCTGTCGGTCAGCCATTGTTTGTACTGAGCGATCTGGCCGTCGCGTTCCGCCAGCCACCGGTCGCGCTCCTGAACGTCCCGCTCCCTGTCGGTCAGCCATTGTTGGTACTGAGCGATCTGGGCGTCACGCTCCGCCAGCCACCGGTCGCGCTCGTGAATGTCCCGTTCCCTGTCGGTCAGCCATTGTTTGTACTGAACAATCTGGCCGTCGCGTTCCGCCAGCCATTCGTCCCGATCATGGATCTCCTTCTCGCGATCAGCCAGCCATACCTCTAACTGGGCAGCCTGCTGGTCACGCTTTGCAAGATCTTGTTCTAATCCAGTGATGACAGCCCTCTTCCCGGCGAACGAGGCTCCTGTCAACTTGGTGAAGCTGGAGAGAAACTTCCTTATGGCCCGTATTTTCCTGAACTGGCTGAGTGGCGGCTCTTGCGAGACGATCAGCAATTGGTGTAGGTAACCTATGAGGTTGCGCTCGATGCAGGTAGTAGTGAAATCCGCGCCGCGATCCTTGGCCTGGTGCCAGAAGAGTTGTCGGGCGAAGTCGCGAAGCCGTGAGTATCGGAACGGGGTGGTCCCTGTGTCAAGGATCGCGTCGGATCTGCCCTGCCAGTAGGCGCGGTGCATCATCCAACTCTTGGTCATTCTCTGCGCCGGTATCTTGTGATGGATCACGGCCTCAGGCGCAAAGCTGATGAGGTAACCGGCTGCTTCGATCCTCTTGCACAGGTTCAACTCTTCGTTCGAGAGCAGCGATGCGCCTATTCTTCCGAGATCCGTTGGAAATACGCCGATTTCCTTGAATACGGTCCTTCTGAAGGCGATGTTCGCGCCCCAGGGGTAGTTGGGATAGCTGAACCTTCCCGTTTCCCTTGCTGCCTCGAATTCGCTGATGGTGAGAAAGCCCTCTCGCTCCGTGTCCAGCCATTGCGGCTTTTCATGCGGCCATAAGGGGCGGATCGGCCCACCTGCGCACGCTACTTCGGGGCTGCTGAATATCGCCACCGTTTTGCGCAGCCACTGAGGCTCTGCCTCGATGTCATCGTCGGTGAAAACAACGATTTCGCCTTGTGCCGCATCGATGCCGCTGTTACGGGCGAAAGAGAGCCCTTGGCGCTTCTCGAAAATGTACGAGATCTTCACCTTGGACGAGGCGGCGACGTTCTGCACGACCTGCCTGGTATTGTCGATGGAATTGTTGTCAACGACCAAGATCTCGTACTGGTCGTCGGCAAGGTCCTGTCTGCATACCGAAAGCAGCGACTCTTCCAGAAGATCGGAACGATTGTATGTGCAGATGATTACAGAAGCCAGCATGACCCGGTTACCTGCCAAGTGTGAGTGAATTAGTTTTTACTGGTGCCTGTAGCCGGTTTTGAAACGGGGCAGGCTGTTGCGGCATTGGCGGAGCTGCCGGCAGTTGCCGGACCCTGTTCGGCTTCATCTGCTGTGGTCCCGATGGCCTCTTCAGCCTGCCTGTCGAGATCCAGCAGGCGCTTCCCCCTGTCGAAGAGGTAGTCCATATCTGCACTGAAGAAGCTGCTGTAGGTGCGGTATTCCGCAGCGAGCTGTCTCACCCTGTTGTGAAAGACGGTCTCTCTCTCCGGTTTCCTGGTCTGCCCCAGGATAAGCTGGTACAACTCCCTGACCGGCGCGGGGATGCTGTCGAGATCGGCCGAGCTTGACCGGTTGTGCCGTAAACCGGGCTGGACGAAGGAATCCATCTCCGACTTTAGTTCTTCACCGTTAGCCGGCCACTCGAGATGGAGAGTCTCTGCGACCCTGCGCAACTCCGGTTCCCAGCTTTCCACGAACTCGTCGTAGTTGATGAAGACGGTCGGGATGTCCGAGCAGGCTTCCAGCGCGACGAGGTTGTCGTTCATCCAGAAGCCGAGCGCCTTGTCGAATGGCATGTCGTTGCGTTTCTTGAGGGACTTGGCCACGTCCAACGGGCTTCGGACTGTGAATACGCAGCACAGGTCCGTGGAGAGTTCCGACAGTAACTGCTTCCACAGGTCAAAGGTCAGGCAGGTTCGTGGATCCTTCCATGCCCACAGGCTGGTGTGACTGAAGTTATCCCGTATCAGTACC
>Ga0209317_1003128_pt1 | contig 10842 bp, 4 predicted proteins | sample RifGroB2_FD_183994 | JGI IMG/M metagenome (GOLD analysis project Ga0209317, IMG submission 183994) | Soil microbial communities from Rifle, Colorado, USA - Groundwater B2 (SPAdes) (version 2) | ecosystem: Environmental > Terrestrial > Soil > Unclassified | place: Rifle, Colorado | collected...
CGGCGGACATGCCGAGGCCGCGCCCGGTGAATTTCGTGGTGAAGAACGGGTCGAAAATGCGCGCCAGCGTCTTTTGATCCATGCCGCAACCGGTGTCGGAAATCTGCAGGAAGACGTACGGGCCTTCGCTTATGGCGTTGTCGAACCAGGTGTCCTTCAGGTAATGCTGATCGAAATGCTGGAATCCGGTCGTGATGGAGATGACGCCGCTTTGCTCCCCGATCGCCTCGGAGGCGTTTATCACGAGGTTCATGACGATCTGGCGCAGCTGGGTCGAGTCCCCCTGGACCGTCGGCAAGGCATCGGGCAACTCCAGCTTCAGCTCGGCCTTTTTGGAGACGGAGACCTCCAGCAGGTGGATCATCTCGTCCAGCAGCTGGTTCAGGTTGATCGGCTCCACCACGAACATCCCCTTGCCGGAGTAGGCGAGCATCTGCTTGGCGAGATCGGCGGCCCTGACAGCGGCCTTTTCTATGTTCTGCAGGTTTTCCACGGCGGGGGAGTCGGGATCGATGCGCAGCATGCCGAGGCTGGAATTGCCGAGGATGCCGGTCAGGATGTTGTTGAAGTCGTGGGCTATGCCCCCCGCCAGGATGCCGAGGCTCTCGAGCTTCTGGGCATGCAGCAGCTGCTGCTCCAGCCTCAGACGCTCGTCCTCGTGCATGCCGCGCTCCAGTTCGGCCGCGGCCCTTCCGCTCACCATCTGCAGGATCTCCTCGGCCATTTCCCTGTTGCCCAGCGGCTTGCGGCCGATGGCGGCGATTAGGCCGATAGGCACGCCGTTGGAACCCCAAAGTATGGTGCCGAGGTAGCTTTCCGCCGACATCTCCTGAAGCACGGTATCCCCGGGGAAGAGGTGACGCACCCCTTCCCGGAAGCAGCAGACGCTATTATCCACCACCTCTGCGCAGGGGGTGTCCTTCAGGGTGTAGCGGACATTGTCCTCGAAGCTGCCGTCAAAGTAGACCGCCACCGTGCGGGCCCACAGGTTCCCATCCTCCAGGATGTCGATGCAGATGAAATCCATGTCGAGGCTTTCGGCCAGGTAGCGGGCCAGCCTGTGGAAGAACCCCTCTCCGGGAGTGGCGTTGACCGATGCCTGGGCCAGAAAGGCCAGGCACTCCTCGGTCCGCTTGCGCTTCGTTATCACGTCGAAGATCACCACGAAATATTCCGGCGCGGGGCTGTAGATCGAGATGGAGAGCCATTCGTTGATCGCCGCCAGGAAGTACTCCAACTGCTCCGGTTCACCGCTTCGGGAGACCCTGGCCAAGGTGGAGAGCAGGTGGGGGTCGGATTGCGGGATCCCCGGAAGCACCTCGCTCATCCGCCTGCCCGTCACCTCCTTCAAGCCGACCAGCCTCTCGAAACTCTGGTTCACCTCCAGATAGATGAAATCGACCGGCAGCTCCGCGTCGAAGATCATCCTGCAGTAGGCAAAGCCGTTCAGCATGTTGTCGAAGAGAGATCGGTACCTCTCCTCGCTTTTGCGCAGGCTCTCTTCCGCCTGCTTGCCCCGGGTGATGTCCATGCCTGTGGCCTGGTACTCCACCACCACTCCGTCGTCGTTCAGTATGGCGCTGTGGCTCCATTTCTGCCATACCAGGCGGCCGTCCGGCAGCCATGCCCTGACTTCGAACACGCGGGCCGGGTTTTGGGCGTCCATCGACTCTGTGCCGCGGATCAACTCCTCCCGGTCGTGCTGGAAAACGAAGGGGAAGAAGCTTTTTCCCAGCAGCTCCTGCCGTGGCATATGCATGTAGTTGCAGAAGGTGTCGTTGATGAAGGTAAGAATTCCGCCCTGGCTGTAGCGGGCCACGAACTCCGCCTGCGTTTCCACGATCGCCTTGTAGCGCCGTTCGCTGGAGCGCAGCGCCTCCTCCATCTGTTTGCGCTCGCTGAAGTCGACGTCGATGCAGAAGATCTCCGGGGCGCGGCCCGGTATGCGCACCACTGCATGGCTGGAAAAGACCGGCACCCGGGAGCCGTCCTTTCGCATCAGCAAAAGCTCGCCGGCCGGGGGGAGCTCTCCGATATCGGCGCTCTGGATTGCCGACCGGACCTCGTCGCGCATCTGGGGGGGGATGATCAGATCGACCAGGTCGCGCCCCAGCGCCTCTTCCCGGGTGTAGCCGTAGATCTCCTCGCTGGCCTTGTTCCAGTAGTGTATGGTCGCATCGGGGCCGCATCCCTGGACGGCGACGCTGGGTACGCAGTCCAGCAGTTTGCGGAAGCGGGCCTCGCTCTCGTGAAGCTCGTCCTCGACCTGCTTTCGCTCGGTGACATCCCGCCCTACCGACTGGTATTCGGAGACCTTTCCCGCCTCGTCCAAGAGCGCGTGGTGGCTCCATTGATGCCAGCGGACGCTGCCGTCCTTCAGCACCACCCTCGTTTCGGCGTGGAAGAACGGGTGCTCGGCATCGAGAGACTCGATGGAGCGGACCAGCTGAGCGCGGTCGTCCTCATGCAGGAAGGGGTAAAAGGAGGTGCCGAGCAGTTCCTCGGCTTTGACGCCCAGGTAGCGGCACAGGGCGTCGTTGACAAAGGTTAGCGTGCCGCCCGGCAGGTAGCGGTCGACAAACTCCATCTGGCTGTTCACCACGGTCCGATACCGCTTTTCGCTTTGCTGCAGGGCCCTTTCCACCCCCTTCTTGCTGGTGATGTCCTGCATGAACGCGAGGAAGAGACCGCTTTCCGGGATGAAGGAGGTGCTCACCTCCACCTCCATCAGGCTCCCGTCTTTTCGGCGGTGCATGGTCTCGAAGCGGTCGTAGCGGTTTTCCACGATCCTCTCGGTGTGGCTTTGCATCTCCTGGTCGCTTTCCGCGGCGTCGAAGTCGGAAAGGGACTTGGTGGTCATCTCTTCGCGGCTGTAGCCGTACATGCGGCAGGCCGCATCGTTGACGGTGACGATCCTCCCTTCCCGGTTGACTATCCAGTGGCCGTCCATGGAGGTGTTGGCAAGGAGCACGTACTGTCTGGCGGCCTCATGCTCCTGCTGCTCGTTGCGTTTGTGTTCCGCGATATCCCAGGCGAGGTCGGCAAAAAGCGAGACGGTGCCGACATCGGCTTGCGAAAAGGGAACCTTCTTGTTGGCGACCCCCAGCATGGCGACGACATGGTCCCCGCGCGTGACCGGCACGGCCAACGCCCTGATGATCTCGGCATGCCCCCCGGGCATCCCTCTGCCTTGAGCCGCCCCCTTATAGTCGTTCTCGATCACCGGCCGCCCGTAAACGACGCAGTCGGCCCAGACCCCGGTACGGGCGCGCAGGTAGTCATGCCCGTTCTTTTGGGCCGGGCAACTTTGCCTGAATGTCTTGGTCGACCAAGCGCTGTGGGTGGTCAGCTGCCGCTTGATATCGTAAAAATGGTAGAAACTGATGGTGCTTCCGGTGACCCGTTCAACCTCGTCAAGCGTTTCCACGAGCAGTTCATCCAGGGAGTGGGACTGCGCAAAGCGCATCAGGTGGGAACGCGAGGTGTGGATGTCCTGCATCCGCTTTTGTTCGGTGATGTCGTTCAGGGTGATGCAGACCCGGCAGGGAGCCTGCTGCCCGTCGTTGAAGATCGGCACGGCGGCGATGTTCATCCAGACAAGGCTCTGTTTGCGGGGATTATAGATGCCGGCGGTGACGTCCCTTACCGGCAGCGCGCTGCTGAACGCTTGCATGGATGGGTACTGCTCCGGGGGGAGTTCCGTGCCGTCCGGCGAGATTAGGCACCACTGCGGCCGTTGGGGAGTGTGCGCCAGGAACTGGTCGCGCTCCACCCCGAAGATCTCAAGCGCCGCGGGGTTTACCTCAACCGGTGTGCCATCGGCATTCAGGAAGAACACGCCTTGAGCCATGTCGTTGAATAATGCCTGGCATTGCTGAAGCGAGTCAAACATCGATCCCCCAGTGCGTGCAATGAAGCCGGGCGGTGCCAACGCATGAAAGCTGCGCATATCTTTTTTATATCAGATAACCCTGACAGTTCAAATAAATAAGAAGAGAGATCAGAGAGTGTGCAGCGCGAGGCAATGGAGCAGCAGTTAGCCCTGGTACTGCAAAGGTCTAGATTGGAGGCATTTAGTCCATTCCGGGCAGGCTCTTTGTTAACTTTTGTTTGCATAGCAGAAGCGCTTGATGGCATTGAGGTCCAGTTATGAGTTCGTCCGCCGCATTTATTCCTATAAAAGCATTACCTGCATCAGTAACGCTAGCCTTGTCAAAGTTGCCTTTCTCGCACCAATATTTTTGATGAGCTGTCCAGTTTGTAGCATCCTTTCAGGTTCGAGGTCCCCGGTTAACGGCATATTGCGGGATTGGTGAGGATTTTGCTATAGTGGCGTGTCGAGGTCCGATCCACTTTAGGAAAAGGAGCCCCTGATTGTAGGGGCGGCATTCCTGCCGCGATCGCCGCAGCTTAATCGCGGCAGGAATGCCGCTCCTACAATAGAAGGTCCTGCTACGGTACGAGGAGTTCCATGACAACGACACCCATCAAGATCGGCGTCAGCTCCTGCCTGCTCGGGGAGAAGGTCCGTTACGACGGCGGCCACAAGCACGATCACTACATCACCGACATCCTTGGGAAGTTTTTCACCTTCGTGCCGGTCTGCCCGGAGGTCGGCTGCGGCATGCCGGTGCCGCGCGATGCGATGCGACTCGAGGGGGACCCGGCCAACCCCCGGCTGGTGACCAACAAGACCCGCGTCGACAAAACGCAACTGATGCTGCAATTCTGCCGCGCCAAGGTGGAGGAGCTGGCAGGGGAGGATCTCTGCGGCTTCGTGTTCAAGAAGGGGTCTCCCAGCTCCGGCCTGTTCCGGGTCAAGGTGTACGGCGACGGCATGCCGTCCAAAAGCGGCAGCGGGCTGTTCGCCGCGGCCGTGGCCAGACGTTTCCCGCACCTCCCGCTGGAAGAGGAGGGACGGCTGAACGATCCCGACCTGAGGGGAAACTTCATCGGGCGGGTGTTCGGCTATCGGCGCTGGAAAGACTTTCTGGCGGGGCACCCGGGCCCGGGGGGGCTGGTGCAGTTCCATACACGCCAGAAGCTCCTCATCATGTCGCACAGCACGCAGCTCTACCGCGAGATGGGTGCCCTGGTCGGGCGGGGCAGGGAGCTTCCATGGCCCGAGTTGCTGCGGCGCTACCAGGAACTGTTCCTGAGGGCCCTGGAGCTGCACGCGACGCTGAAGAAGCAGACCAACGTGCTGATGCACATCATGGGGTATTTCAAGCAGCAGTTGGGCCCAGAGGAAAAACAGGAGCTGCTGGGCCTGATCGGGCAGTATCACGACGGCCTGGTCCCGCTGGTTGTGCCGATAACCCTCCTGAAGCACTACGTCAACAAGTACCGGCAAGAGTACCTGCAGCAGCAGGTCTATCTTTCTCCCCACCCGGCGGAACTGATGCTGCGAAACCATCCCTAGTGCCCGGTGAGTGCAGGCTCGACCCGGGTGTCCTCATGAGCTTCGTTGACTTGTCCTTAGGCTTGCGATATTGTCGTACGCGTCGCGGGGACGTCAGTCCTAATCCCTCTCGTCGTTCCATAGCTCCAGCATGGGAACGATAAAAAGACTTAAAGCGGCACAAGGATTCGAAAGTGTTCGACGGCAGCTTTGTTGGCAAAATGAGATCGATAGGCGCAAGGCTAAGCTCCATGGCGCGCTGCGCCGCGGGTGCTTCGCCCGCCGCGGTGATCCGGCCACTGCAGGGCACGGTGCGCCTTGCCGCTCTCATGCTGTTCGCCCTGCTCGCTCTGCCGGCCCATGCCGAATACCTGCCAGATATTCCCGAATACGACCCCGAATCCCCCATCATAGTAGGCGGGGACAGGTCCTATCCGCCCTACGAGTTCATAGACAAAAACGGTGACCCCGCCGGCTATAACGTCGACCTGACCAAGGCTATCGCCGAGGTGATGGGGATGAAGGTCCAGTTCCGCTTCGGCGGCTGGTCCGACATGCGCGCCGGCTTGCTGCAAAACAGTATCGACATCCTGCAGGGTCTGTCCTACTCGGCGGACCGGGCCCGCTCGGTCGACTTTTCCCCGCCGCACACCATAGTGCACCACGCCATCTTCGCCCGAAAGGAGTCGAGGCCCGTGAAGAGCCTGGAGGAGCTGCGGGGCAAGAAGGTGATCGTCTTCAAGGACGGGATCATGCACGAGCGGCTGAAGCAGCTCGGCTTCAGCAAGGACCTCGTCCTCACCCCGACGCCGGTCGAGGCCCTGCGGCTTCTGGCCTCGGGAGAGCACGACTACGCTGTGGTCGCCATGCTGCCCGGCATGTACCTGATACGGGAGATGCACCTGTCCAACCTGGTCCCGGTGGCCAAGGCGGTGGTCAGCGAACAGTACTGCTACGGCGTCGCAAAAGGCAACAGGGAGCTTCTGGCCCGCTTCAACGAGGGGCTCGCCATCTTGATCAAGACGGGGCAATACGCCGAGATCTACAACAGGTGGCTCGGGGTGAACGAACCGCCGCGGGTGACCAAGGACCTGGCCATCAAGTACGGGGCGATGGTCCTGGCGCCTCTGCTCGTCATCCTGGCCATCACGGTGCTCTGGTCCAAGACGCTGCAAAAGAGGGTGTCGGCGCGGACCACGGAGCTGGCGCAGCAGGTGATGGAGCGGAACAAGGCGCTGGAGGAGCTGCGGCGCCATCAGGACAAGCTGATCCAGGCCGACAAGATGGCGTCGCTTGGCACCCTGGTCTCCGGGGTGGCCCACGAGATCAACAACCCGAACGGTCTGCTGCTGCTCGACATCCCGGTCCTGAAAAGGGTGCACGATGATGCCGAAGAGATCCTGGAAACCCATTTCAGGGAGCATGGCGATTTCACCCTGGGGGGAGTGCCCTACTCGGAAATGCGCGACGAGATCCCGCGCATCCTCGACGAGATGCAGGACGGCGCCCAGCGCATCAAGAGGATCGTCAACGACCTGAAGGACTTCGCGCGCCGGGACGACGCAGGGCAAAAGGAGCTGATCGATGTCGAAGCCGTCGCGCGGACGGCCCTGCGTCTTGTCGACCCGACCATCCGTTGCGCCACCGGGAACTTCGAGGCGGTGTATGCCGGCTCTCTGCCGAAGATCCTCGGCAACGGGCAGCGCATCGAGCAGGTAATCGTGAACCTTGTGCTGAACGCCTGCCAGGCGCTCCCGGACCAGGACAAGGGGGTGCTGCTTTCGACCAGCTTCGACAAAAAACGCAAAACGGTGCTGATCCAGGTCAGGGACGAGGGGGTCGGCATCGCCGAGGAGCATCTCCCTTATCTCATGGACCCGTTTTTCACCACCAAACGGGACACGGGGGGCACCGGACTCGGACTCTCCGTCTCCGCCGGTATCGTCAAGGAGCATGGCGGCACGCTGCTCTTCGAATCCATCCCCGGGGCGGGAACGACGGTCACCCTTTCCCTGCCCGTTCCCGCCAGGAGGCCATCAAAATGAAAACAACCGCGTATCCCGGCTTCAGCATCCTGCTGATCGATGACGAACCGGCCTGGCTCAAGTCCTTTTCGCTGACGCTGAAGAGCTGCGCCGGCATCAACAACGTGCTCATGTGCCAGGACAGCCGGCAGGTGATGGGGCTGCTCGACAGGGGGGGGATCGGTCTGGTCCTTCTCGATCTGACCATGCCGCACCTCTCCGGCGAGTCCCTTTTGCAGCAGATCGCCGAGACCCATCCAGAGATCATGACCATCATCGTGAGCGGCATGAACCAGCTGGAGACCGCGGTGCGCTGCATGAAGCTGGGCGCCTTCGACTACATCGTCAAGACCGACGAGGAGGACCGACTGGTGGGCGGGGTGCTCAGGGCGATCCGCATACTGGAACTGCACCAGGAGTTCCGCACCATGTCGGATCGCATGCTGTCGCGTGAACTGCAGCACCCGGAAGCCTTCATCGACATAGTCACCACCGACCGCGGCATGCACGATCTGTTCAACTACGTGGAAGCGGTCTCGCCCAGCCACCAGCCGCTGCTCATCACCGGCGAGAGCGGCGTGGGGAAGGAGCTGATCGCGCGCGCGGTCCACGCCCTGAGCGGCTGCTCCGGGCCGCTGGTCGCCGTGAACGTCGCGGGGCTGGACGATACCGTCTTCGCCGACACCCTTTTCGGCCACGTCCGCGGCGCCTATACCGGCGCGGACCAGGCCCGCCCCGGTATGATCGAGCAGGCGGGCAACGGCACGCTGTTTCTGGACGAGATCGGCGACCTCTCCATCGCCTCGCAGGTGAAACTGCTGCGCCTGCTCCAGGAAGGGGAGTACTTCCCGCTCGGGAGCGATCGCCCCAAGCGCATGAACGCGCGCATCGTGGTCGCCACCCATTGCGACCTGGCGGCCAAGGAGGCCGCCGGCATCTTCCGCCGCGACCTTTATTACCGGCTCTGCACCCACCGCATCCAGATCCCCCCCTTGAGGGAGCGGACCGGCGACATCCCGCTGCTGCTCGACTATTTCCTCGGGGAGGCGGCCAAGTCGCTGGGAAAAAGGAAGCCGACCCCGCCGAAGGAGCTGGCCCAGATCCTTGCCACCTACAGTTTTCCCGGCAACGTCCGCGAACTGCGCGGCATGGTCTACAACGCGGTCAGCCTGCACAAGGAGCGGATCCTTTCCATGGAGAGCTTTCTGAAGGCGATCGGGCACTGCCGCAACGAACAGGCGTTGCCCGCGCTGCATCAAAACCCCTTCAACGCCTTTGAGCGCCTCCCCACCTTTGCAGAAGCGGCCGAACTGCTGGTCGAGGAAGCGATCTCCAGGGCGAACGGCGTGCAGGCGATCGCCGCCCGCCTGCTCGGCATCTCGGCGCCGGCTTTAAACAAGCGTCTCAAGATGTCCCGGAAATAGCGAGTATCACTACGCTCCCCCTGCCGCAGGTTGCTGCGGCAGCAGCGCCTGCGCCCCGAAAAAATCCCCCGTCCCACCCGATGAAGCACGGAAACGCCCCCCCATGTCGAAAGGGCTTAACCTAGGTTAACTGCTTAACCCAAGGTTAAGCCTCCCTATCTGGTCGAATTCCCGATATTTTCCCGCTGCGGCCACCAATGGCATTTCCTTTGGTTAATGCCATTGCCCGGGCGCTTTCGCCGTAGAACACTATTATTGTCTTTAATTACAGTAGCTTGCAAATGTATACGCGCCGTTGGTATTCGTCTTGCTGATATGCAGTGTCAAACGACGCCGTGACCCAATGAATGCCCACGCCGACTTTTGCAAGAGAGTTCGAAATAGCCCAGGAAAAGGAGAGACCATGAAAGCGAAAAAGTTTTACCAGCATCTGTACTTCCAGGTATTGACCGCGATTTCCATCGGTGTAGCGCTCGGCTACTACCTGCCGGAGACCGGAACCGCCATGAAGCCGCTAGGCGACGGCTTCATCAAGATGATCAAGATGATCATCACCCCGGTGATCTTCTGTACGGTAGTGACCGGCATCGCCGGCATGGAGGACATGAAAAAGGTGGGGCGCGTCGGCGGTAAGGCGCTGCTCTACTTCGAGGTGGTCTCCACCTTGGCGCTCGGCATCGGCCTGCTGGTGATCAACGTGATACAGCCCGGGGTCGGCATGAACGCCGACGTTACCAAGCTCGACACCAAGGGGCTCGCCACCTACACGGCGAGCGCCGCCAAATCCCACAGCTTCGCCGACTTCCTGCTCGGCATCATCCCTAACAGCGTGGTGGACGCCTTCGCCAAGGGGGACATCCTCCAGGTGCTGTTCTTCGCCATCCTGTTCGGCCTGGCGCTTGCCGCACTGGGCGAGCGGGGGAAGCCGATCTACAAGTTTATCGACCAGGTCTCCCACGCCCTGTTCGGGGTGGTCGGCATCATCATGAAGTTCGCCCCGATCGGCGCCTTCGGCGCCATGGCCTTCACCATCGGCAAGTTCGGCCTGGGGTCGCTGACCAAGCTCGGCATGCTGATGGGGAGCTTTTACCTGACCTGCCTGCTCTTCATCTTCGTCGTGCTCGGCACGATCTGCAAGCTGTGCGGCTTCAGCATCTTCAAGTTCATAGCCTACATCAAGGAGGAACTCCTGATCGTGCTCGGGACCTCCTCGTCGGAGACGGTCCTCCCCCGCATGATGGCGAAGCTGGAGAACCTGGGGTGCACCAAGTCGGTGGTCGGCATGGTGATCCCCACAGGCTACTCCTTCAACCTGGACGGCACCTCCATCTACCTGACCATGGCGGCCCTCTTCGTGGCCCAGGCGACCAACACACCCCTGACCCTGACCCAGACGGTGACCATCCTGGGCGTGCTGATGCTGACCTCCAAGGGGGCGGCGGGCGTCACCGGCAGCGGGTTCGTCACCCTTGCCGCAACCTTTGCGGCCATTCCGACCATCCCGGTGGCAGGGCTCGCCCTGATCCTCGGCATCGACCGCTTCATGTCCGAGGCGCGCGCGCTGACCAACCTGGTAGGAAACGGCGTCGCCACAGTCGTCGTGTCACGCTGGGAGAACGAGCTGGATATGGCCAGGATGACGCAGGTGCTGAACAACGAGACCGAGGAGGAGGCAGAGGAGCCGGAGATGCTGCTGGCTCCGGAACCGGCGATGGAAGAGGCGTAGTTGCTGGGTAAGCCACACCCCTTCGCCCTCCGGGCCTGCGCGCTGGAGCGCTTCGGCGCGCAGGCGGGAGAAGGTGCCCCGAAGGGGCGGATGAGGGAGTTGCCACGGAGTGCGGGAGCCAACCCGGACTCGAGTCCGATGCCGGGAACAGATATCTGACCATTACAGGAGAATCACACAGATGAGCAAGAAAATGGGAGCGCTTGAATACCACTCAAGCGGCAGAAAAGGGAAGATCGAAGTCGTCTCTACCAAACCGTGCCAGAC
>Ga0209317_1003129_pt1 | contig 10836 bp, 8 predicted proteins | sample RifGroB2_FD_183994 | JGI IMG/M metagenome (GOLD analysis project Ga0209317, IMG submission 183994) | Soil microbial communities from Rifle, Colorado, USA - Groundwater B2 (SPAdes) (version 2) | ecosystem: Environmental > Terrestrial > Soil > Unclassified | place: Rifle, Colorado | collected...
TCGTCGTACCAGGGATGGACTTCAAATCCCTCAAAGCCGGTGATGGGCGTCTCCGTCCACTGCCAGACGTTGCCGATGATATCGTAGAAGTCGCCGAAAGGGAAATGGTCGACCGGGCAGGACGAAGTCCAGTGCTCCAAGTTGATGTTGCCCGGCGCTTTGTCCCAGTGGGGCTGGTCGGGGATGTCGTGCAGGTCGCGCAGCCGGTACCATTCGTCTTCCGTAGGCAGACGAACCTGCTTGCCGCTTTTTTCGCCCAGCCAGTTGCAGAAGGCCTTCGCCTCCAGGTAATTGACCTCCACCGGCCAGTTCCACGGCATGTCAACGATGCGGGTGAGGGTCCGGAAGCGGTAGCCGGCGGGATCATCCAGCCAAAACAGCGGATGACGGGTGTTCGTGTACTGCACCCAGCGCCAGCCCTCCTCGGTCCAGTATTTTTCAACCTCGTAGCCTTTCGCCTCGACGAAAGTCCGGTATTCTTCGTTCGACACCAGAAACTTGGCGGCCTGGAAGTCCCACACCTGGAACTCATGGCGGCCGAATTCGTTATCCCAGCCGTAGAGGGGATGGTCCTTGCCTTTCCCCAGCACCACCTGACCGCCGGGAACCGCCAGGAGGCTGTTGGCCGGAGCGCGGCCGACGAGCGGACATTCATCCCAGCCGGGCAGGGGCCGGACCTCCTCGATCGGCAGACGGCGGATGATAACCGAGGAGGTCTCGATATGGATCCGCTGGTGCTCAATGCCCATCATGATCGCCCAGAAGGGCTCGTCCCAGGTAATCGGCAGCGTCAGCGGCAGGCTCCGGATGACCCCTTCAACCAGTTCCCGCACCTCGCGCCGGTAGGCCCGCACCTGGTCGACGGTCGGCCAGTTATAATGCTTTTCGTTCAGGTCGTCCCAGGACATCTCGTCGACCCCGATGGCAAACATCGACTCAAAGGCGGGATTGATCCGGCGGTCGATGAGCCTGGCGATATTCAACTTGTTGATGTAGAAGGACGCTGTATGCCCGAGATAAAAGATCAGCGGCTGACGCAGGGGTTCCGGCCGCAGGTAAAAAGTCGCGTCGCGCGCCAGAATATTGTAGAGCTCATCGTCCAGGGCATAGGTTTTCAGGAAGTAACCGAGTATCTCCGCACGCTTTTCTTCCTCGTTCCCCACATTTAGAATGGTTGTTCGCGTCGTCAGATCCATGGTCTCTTCCTCATCGGTTGACATTTTTTTAGAAGCTCCAGGCGCATCTCATAAAATTCTATGCAAACCAAGCAATTGTGTCAACTGTGCCGACATGACAAATCGGCGCAGTAAGGGCCGGTTGCGGTTGTCAGCAGGGGCTTTTTTGCTTATGGTTTTATCCATCGGTTCATAACCATCCCCTTCTTTTTTCCTATGATCCATGATACGAGTCTTCATTGCCATTGACATTGCCGATTCCATCCGCCGGGACATTGCCGGGCTCGGTCGGTCCCTTCCCGATACCCGGTCGGTACCCGTCGATCAGCTGCATCTCACCCTGAAATTCATCGGCGAGGTTGAAGGCAGCAGGGTGCTGGACATTCAAGAGGCACTCCTCGATATCGTTCGCCCCGCTTTTTCCCTCTGCCTGAAAGGCGTGGGAACATTTCCGCCCCGCGGGCTTCCACGCATCCTCTGGGCCGGCGTCGATCCCCACGAACAAGTGGTCGCCCTGCGTAATGCGATTGAAAGGAAACTCTTTGAGATAGACATTCCGAGGGAACGACAGAAGTTTTCGCCCCACCTGACCCTCGCAAGACTTAAGAATTGCCCGATCAAGAGGCTTCAGGAATTCCTGGCCGGCAATGCCATGCTGCGGACGGCGGAGTTTTCGGTGGAGCAGTTTCACCTCTATAAGAGCCAGCTGACCAAAAGCGGCGCCATCCATACGATTCTCCAGTCCTATCCCCTGAAAATGGCGAACGGGCAGCCGGAGAAGCGGTAAGGGCCTGTCCACTACATGCGATCCGCTGTTTCCGTCCCCTGGGCAATGGCTCGTTTGGCATCGAGTTCGCCGGCCTTCTGTGCCCCGCCGATAAGATGATAGGCAATGCCCTCGGCATCGAGGTCTCTGGCAAGACTCACCTCGGAAAGCTGGCCGGCGCAGACGACCACGTCGTCGACCGCGAGCAGCCGTTCCCGACCTTCATGCCGAATATGCAGCCCCTCTTCGGAGACGGCGAGGTACTCCACCCCGGTCAGCATTTTCACCCTGTTTTTCTTGAGCAGCGACCGATGAATCCAGCCGGTGGTCTTGCCAAGGCCGGCCCCCGGTTTGGAGGTTTTGCGCTGGAGCAGATAGATCTCCCTGACCGGAGGGTGCGGACGTACCTCTCCCAGTCCTCCTTCCCCGCCATAGGCCATATCGACACCCCACTCCGCCATGAATTCCGCCACACCGATCGGCTCGGATCGCTCGTGCAACAGATAGGCGGCCATATCGAAACCGATGCCGCCGGCGCCGATGATCGCCACCCGCCGGCCTGGTCTTTTTTGGCCGGTGATAACCTCCGGGTAGGATGATACTTTATCTGCCGCCCCTTCGAGAGCTACCGGCCGCGGTTTCACCCCGGTGCCGACGACAATTTCGTCGAACTTCCGCAGTTCCGCCACGGTCGGCGAACAATTCAACCGCAGGTCGACGCCGTGCAGCTGCAGCTGGTGGTGGAAGTATCGGAGGGTCTCGGCAAATTCCTCTTTGCCTGGAATGTACCTGGCGAGGAGGAACTGACCGCCGATCGCGCCGCTCGCTTCAAAGAGGGTTACGACATGGCCTCTGGCCGCGGCGGTTGCGGCGCAGGCAAGTCCTGCGGGTCCCGCGCCGACCACAGCCACCCTTTTTGCGGTCGTCGTCTTGACAAAAGGCATGACGGTCTCCCGACAGGCCCTGGGGTTGACCAGACAGGTCGCCGTCTTGCGGGAAAAGATGTGATCGAGGCAGGCCTGATTGCAGCCGATGCAGGTGTTGATCTCCTCAGTCCGGCCCTCCTCGGCTTTTTCCACCCAGTCCGGATCGGCCAGAAAGGGCCGGGCCATACTGACCATGTCGGCGCAGCCCTTGGCCAAAACCTTCTCGGCCACCTCCGGCATATTGATGCGGTTGGTGGTGATGAGCGGGATCTTCACCTCACCCATCAGCCGTTTGGTCACCCAGGCAAAACCCGCCCGCGGCACGATGGTGGCGATAGTCGGCACCCGCGCCTCGTGCCAGCCGATGCCTGTATTGATAATGGTCGCCCCGGCCCGCTCGATCTCTTGGGCAAGCGTCACCACCTCATCCCAGGTACTGCCGCCCTTGACCAGATCGAGCATCGACAGGCGATAGATGATGATGAAATTTTCGCCCACTGCCTGCCGCACCCCCCGGAGGATCTCCAGCGCGAAGCGGATGCGGTTGGCAAAAGAGCCGCCCCATTCGTCCTGCCGGAGATTGGTCTTCCTGGCGATGAACTGGTTGATGAGATAACCCTCCGAGCCCATGATCTCGACCCCGTCGTAGCCGGCTTCCTGCGCAAGCGTTGCGCACCGCACGAAGTCGCGAATGGTCGCCCGTATCCCCCGCCCGCTCAGTTCCCGGGGCTTGAAGCGATTGATCGGAGCCTTGAGGGAGGAGGGCGCCACACACAGGGGATGGTAACCGTATCGCCCGGCATGCAGGATCTGCAGACAGATCTTGCCACCTTCCTCATGCACCGCCTGGGTGACGGCCAGGTGCTTTCGAGCCTGGGCGGGAGTCGCCAGGCGCAGCGAAAAGGGCGCAACCCAGCCGGCCCGGTTCGGCGCCACCCCGCCGGTCACGATCAGCGCCACCCCGCCCCGGGCGCGGGCGCCGTAATAGGCGGCCATTCGCGCAAAACCGTCCTTTTCCTCTTCGAGCCCGGTATGCATGGATCCCATGAGCACGCGGTTCTTGAGAGTGGTAAAGCCCAGATCGAGGGGCTGCAGTAAATGCGGGTAGACCGGATGCGGATTGTTCATATTTCGGTTCCTTTTAGTACCTTAGAAATTCTTTCTTGTTTTTAAGAAGGAATTTCGTGAAGGTACTTATCCCTCCTTGAGGGGGTATTGACAGTTCCGCGCTTTTCTGTTGCGCCGACAGGTCACGTCAATATAGATAAATGAGTGAAACTCATCCAGCAAAACATCAACAGGGATTCTGCAATGCACTACCAGGGCAACATTTTTCGACCGCCAAGCGAAGCATATTCTATTCTCCTGCAGGTTACCACCGGCTGTTCCCACAATAAGTGCACGTTCTGCGGAATGTATAAAGGCAGCCGTTTCTCCATCAAGGACGACGCAACCATCATGGCCGACATCGATTTTGCCGCTTCACACTGCAAAGACCAGGATCGACTGTTTCTTTGCGACGGCGATGCCCTCATTCTGCCTCAGGAGCGGCTGCTCGCTATCCTGACGACCATTCGCGAAAAGCTGCCCTGGGTGACCAGGATCGGCACCTACGCCAACACCAAGAGTATCAGGCTCAAGACCTCGGAACAACTCCGGGAACTGCGCGATAATGGTCTCGCCATCGCCTACATGGGCCTGGAATCGGGCGACGACGAAACGCTCACACGCATAAATAAAGGGGCCGACAGTACGCGAATGATCGAGATGGGCCAAAAGATCAGGGCCGCAGGCATCAAGTTGTCGATCACCGTCCTCCTTGGCATCGCCGGGCGGGAACGTTCCCTTGTTCATGCCAGGGAAACCGGCCGGGTGCTGACTGCCATCGATCCGGAGTATGTCGGGGCGCTCTCCCTCATGCTCACGCCGAACACTCCCCTCTTCGAGGCCTCACGGCGTCATGAATTCACCCTGCTATCGTCAAGCGGGATGCTCGAAGAGCTGGGCGTCATGTTTGCCGCAACCCATCTGACAGATGGCTATTTCCACGCCAACCATGCGTCCAACTATCTGCCGATCAAGGCCAGATTGCCGCAGGATAAAGAGGCAACCCTGCAGCTGATCGATCGGGCTCTGCAAGGCCAGGTGCGTCTTAAACCGGAGTATCTGCGCGGCCTGTAAAGGCTTACGCCACGGATTCACCATCCCAAAACATGAAACCCCCTGCCGCGTGAACGGCAAGGGGTTTTTTACTTCACGAAACGGCAGCCGTCTTAGAACCGATAGTTCAAGCCGACGGATACGAGCAGAGCGGAAGCGTCGGTGAATTCACCGTATATCCGGTCGGTGGGATTGACCTGCACCTCGCGGGTCTCTTTATAGTCATAGAGCATGGCGATACCGATATCCATCTTCTCGTTCAGCTTATACTGGGCGCCGATGGAATAGATCCACGCATCCGAATCCGGCAGCTCGAAGCCGATATTCTCTTCAGGCGCAGGGTTTTCGTCGTAGGCAAAACCGACCATAAGATCGAGGGCTTTGGTTACGCCGTAGGTTACGCCGATCCGGAACGCATTGGTATCGTCCCAATCTCTGTTCTGCGCCGGCTCGAAGGGATTGCCGGGAATGGCCGGGGAAAAATTGAAATCAAGGGTCTCATACTCGGACCAGAAGGTTACGTCCCAGGTCAATTCCACATTCAGGTTGTCGAGCACATCATAGGCGGCGGAGAGTGCGAACACGGCCGGTGCCGGAATGGAGACATCGGCATCGAGGGTTACCCTGGTGCCCAGCAGGTTGAGCTTGGCGTCATCCTCAAATTCGAGATCGACGTTGGAACGATAGGTTGCCGAAATGTTCAATTTCTCCATGGGCTTCACCGCCACTGCGGCATTCCAGCCCCATTCGACGGTATCCCCTTCCATCTCGCGGGAGAGAGGCATGCCCAAGCCACTGGCATCGCTCTTGACCGTGGCATCGGCGTAGAGCATCCGTGGGCCGGCGGCGATGGAAACCATATTGGCAAAGCTGTAGGAAACGGTGGGATTGACTTCGATAACCGCCAGCGAGAACTCTTCGGCGACCGCTCTCTGATAGGGATCTTTCCAGCGTTTGGACAGACCATAGGGCTCGACTACCGCAAGACCGATGCGAGCCCCGCCGAGCGAGGGCGAAACGACAAAGAGCTCTGGCAGGAAGAAATGCTCATCCTCGGACTCGCCGTCAAAAGCGGAAGTTCGGGCATCCTCATATTCGATGGGAGAAAGATAGATGTAGGTGGCATCGAATTCGACGTGGGTGGTATCCTCCATCCAGGCCATGTTGGCCGGGTTGAAATAGGCCGTATCGGCCCTTGTGGATGAGGCAATATTGGCACCTGCTTTCGCCGTTGAATCAACCGATTGTTCCGGAATACGCCAACCGGAAGCCATGGCCGAACCCGCAGTGAAAATGGATGCTAATGCCAGTACAGAAATCGCTTTTTTCATTCTACTCTCCCTCAGTGTTGATATTCTCCGAACCAGTCAATGCCAACGACGGTCGCCTCATTCCCCGCTATGCCATGGAATCCTCCATGGGAGCGGTACACCTCCCAACTTTCATGTAACTTTTACGTTCAGGTTAACCAATAAAATACAAAAATGTCATTTCTATTTCATCTTCGCTTCTAATACATAACCGCAATGAATGTCAACCATAAATTCCTTTGCCCTTCATACCGGCGGCTGCCGCCACCGATCATGCTGTTGACGTGAGGGAATGGCAATGAGTCATCGGGCGAAAAATATTTCACCCTACTCCACGATTGCCGGATCAGGTGGTCTCCTTCAGCTTTTCGATTTCCTTGAGCATTTCGCCGTCCATAGATACGGCCCTGCCACTTCTGTCGGAGATGACGAAGGTGATAAGGGCGTCGGCGGCCACCGCTTTGCTCTCTTTCACCAGAATCTCCTGTTTGAGCACGACACTCCGGTTGCCGATTTTCTCCAGCTTGGTGGTGACGATAATGGTTTCCCCGACCGGAACAGCCCTGCGGTAATTGACATTGATATTGACCACCAGAAAGATGAGTCCTTTTTCCGCCCACTTGCGCAGATCGATCTTCGACTCCAGCTGAGCCCATCGGTCTTCCTCGAAAAACTCGAGGTATCTGGCGTTATTCACATGGCCGTAAAAATCGGCATGGTAACCACGCACCTTGATTTCCGTCAAAATTTCCATGAGATATCGTCCCGTAATGGTTAACGATTAAGAGTCCCCGGCACGGCCCGCCCTTCGGTCAAAGGCAGACCGTGCCGGAGCGGTGAGAACCTTGTAAGTTAAGCCTCTTTGCCGAAACTCCGCAGAAAGTCCTGCAATGCTCCGGGATTGTTCGATTTGATGACACCAGTCATAAAATCCTTCATCCCCGGGCGGTAGTTGTCCTGCCAGATCCGCATGAAAAATTCCGGACTGGTTTTGCAGACACAGTCGGCGTTCTCGATTGTCTTGCCGTCGCTGACCTGACAGCCGTCGCTTGTCAGTTGCACGGTCTTTTTGATGTCTCCCAGGGAAAAATAAAAACTTTTCGGCTGCTTGAGCACACCCGGCACGAAAGACTCGGTCATCTTCGCAAATATCTCGTTTACCATAGCCTTCCTCTGCCTTACAGCGCCTGAATTTTTTCGGTCAGAACCGGAACGAACTGCTTCAGGTCGGCCACCACCAGCACATCGGCGACATCGCCGATGGGGGCGTCGCGATCGGTATTGACCGCCACGATGAATTCCGACTTTTTCATGCCGGCCAAGTGCTGGATTGCCCCGGAAATGCCGCAAGCCACGTAGAGTTTCGGCGCGACTGTCTGGCCGGTGGTGCCAACCTGGCGGTTGTGCTCGGCCCATTCGGCATCGACGACCGGCCGGCTGGCCCCGTATTCGCCGCCCAGGGCCTTGGCAAGACCCGCGATCATCGCGATATTCTCCGGTTTGCCGATACCACGGCCGGCACTAACAATGACCTGGGCCTTGCCCAGATCGACGCCGCCGGTGGCGGCCTGCTCGTAACCGGTCAACTGCACCCGGCCGGCGGCCGCGCCACTTACTTTCTCCACGGCGGGGGTGCCGCTCGGTTCCTCTGAGAGGCCAAAGGCACCGGCCTGCAGGGTCACCACGGTTTTGGCGGTCTTGGCCTTGACGTCGCGACGCAGCTTGGAATTGCATACCGGTACCACCGGCACGCCGTCCACCACGCCGACAACCTCGGAGACCTGGGCCGCCTTCAAGGCATAGGCGATGCGGGGGGCGAGGTCCCAGCCGTAGGAGGAATGGCAGAGGGCAATCATGTCGGGATTTTCCTTGCCGACCACATCGAGAATGAGCTGCTTGTGCGTGTCCGGATTGTATTCGCCGGCACTTGCCGCATCGGCCAGATAGACCTTACCGTCGTATTTCGGCAAAACACTGTCGCTGCCCACCAGAAACATCACGCTCTCGGCATTCATCTTGGCGGCAAAGGCAACCAGTTCATAGCTGCCGCCCAGTAATTTCCCTTCCCGGCTTTCCGCAATAAGTAATATTTTCATCGTCGTTTCTCCTTTAGGCCAGAACGGCGGTTTTTTCTTTTAGAATCCTGATCAGCTTGTCGGCGAGTTCGGCGACATCGCCTTCCAGAATCTGGCCGCCGCCTTTCTTCTCGGGGAAGTACATCTTCGCCGTCTCCTGGCGGGCATCGACCTTGAGCAGGTCCTGCACCGGGGTGGAGAGCAGTTCTTTTTTCTTGGCCTTCATGATGTTGGGCAGGGTCGGATAGCGCGGGGTGTTGAGGCCCAGCTGGCACGTAACGACCGCCGGGGCCTGGACCTTGACACAGGCCTTGACCCCACCTTCCAGTTCGCGCTTGGCCTCGATGGCGCCGCCGGCGTAGGCAAAGTGAACGACGGTGGAAACGCTCGGCAGACCCAGCATCTCCGCCACCAGGATGCCCACCTGACCGCTGCCCCGGTCCTGGGACTGCATGCCGGTGAAGATCACATCGAAATTCTTGTCTTTGGCGTATTCGGCGATGATCCCGGCGATCTGGAAAGGTTCCTTGCCTTCGACATTGTCATCGGCGACATGGGCGCCTCGATCACAGCCCATGGCCAGGGCCTTTTTCATGGTCTCTTTGACCTGATCGGGGCCGATGCAGAGCACCGTCACGTCAGCATCTTTCACCTGCTCCTTCAGCTGTACCGCCTGCTCCACCGCGTACTCGTCGTATTCGTTCATCCGCCAGGCCAGATCGGTCTTGGCGTACCATGTGCCGCCGGCATCGATCTTGAATTTCGATTCCATATCGGGAACCTGCTTGATACACACCATAATTTTCATATCTTCCTCCTTTGTTCGTAAATGACGTCAGTATACTTTTCGTTCCCGGCTAGTGAGCCCGTTCCGCCAGGATCTCGGCGATGTCTTTGGGCCTGAGCGACTCTTCCACGCCGGCACCCTTCACGCCGTCCTCAAACATGGTCAGGCAGAACGGACAGTTGGAGATGAGGGTTTCCGCCCCCGTCGCCGCCGCCATCTTTACCCGCTTCACATTGATTCGCTCGCCTATCTTCTCCTCGGCCATGATCCGGCCGCCGCCGGCGCTGCAGCAGAAGGCCTCGGCCCGGTTCTTGTCCATCTCGGCGATTTTGCCGCCCGCGGCCTCGATCAGCTTGCGCGGAGCATCATAGATATCGTTGTGTCGGCCGAGATAGCAGGAGTCATGGTAGGTGCAGGAGAGATCCCTGGCATCGATGCGCAGCCTGCCGCTGTCGATGAGTTCATTCAAAAAGAGCGTGTAGGACTGGACCTGGATATCTGCCATCCCCATATCGCGGTAGTCTTTCTCCAAGGTATTGAAGCAGTGCGGGCAGGTGGTAATAATCTTCTTCACTCCGTAGGACTTGATCAGCTCGATGTTTTCCGCGGCAAGGCTCTGATACATGTACTCGTTGCCCATCTTGCGCATCGGTTCACCGCAGCATTTTTCTTCCTTGCCGAGGATGCCGACCTTGACGCCGGCGGCCTGGCAGAGCTTGATGAAGCTCTTGGCGACGGCGATATTGCGTTTGTCGAACGACGCGTAGCAGCCGACGAAATAGAGGATATCCACCTCCGCATCCTCGGCGAGGCTCTTGACGCCAAGCGGCTCCGCCCAGTCGGCCCGTTCGGCATAACCGATGCCTAAGGGATTGCCGTTGACTTCGGTGGCCTCCATGGCCGCCATCACCTCATCGCCGGGGAATTCGCCTTCCATGAGGACGAGAGACCGGCGCATCTCGATGATCTTGCCAACGTGCTCGATCGCCGCGGGACAGATCTCCTGACAGGCCCGGCAGGTGGTGCAGGCCCACAGGACATCCCGGGTGACGGTGTCGATGAGGTTGGCCTCGGGGTTGCCGAAGGCCACCTCGCCGAGCTGATTGACCACCTTCATGGGCGACAGCGGTTTACCGGTATTCCAGGCCGGGCAGCGATCCTGGCAGCGCTTGCAGAGGGTGCAGGCGTCGGCATCGTAGATGTCCTTCCAGGTCATGTGCTTGATGTTGTTTGCACCGAAGGTCTCGGCCTCCTCGTTTTCCAGATCCAGATTGACAAGTTTGCCTTTGGGACCGAGATCGGCGAAGAAATAGTTGCTGCTGGTGGTCAGGATATGCCTGAACTTGGTCAGCGGAATGATGATAAAAAAGGCCATCACCAAAAGCAGGTGGAACCACCAGGTGACCTTGTGCAGGGCGAGCAGGCCCCCCTCGCCCATCCCGGACAAGGCTTTGGCAAAGAGCAGGCCGACAGGAGACCATGCCGCAAGCGGCGTACCCAGTTCAGTAACCGCCATGCGCGAGCCCTCGATGATGAAACCGGTGAAGAGGATAGCGAAGAGCAGGCCGTGCATGATGGCATCGTCCGGCTTGGTTGGCAACCCTTCCGGCGGGTAGAAATAGCGGCGAACCAGGAAA
>Ga0209317_1003131_pt1 | contig 10830 bp, 7 predicted proteins | sample RifGroB2_FD_183994 | JGI IMG/M metagenome (GOLD analysis project Ga0209317, IMG submission 183994) | Soil microbial communities from Rifle, Colorado, USA - Groundwater B2 (SPAdes) (version 2) | ecosystem: Environmental > Terrestrial > Soil > Unclassified | place: Rifle, Colorado | collected...
CCGGAGTGGTCATTACTTTCTGATAATATTAGAGCACAGGCATCCTCAAGTTTGTCTTCAGCTCCGGTTACTTCAGCTTTCGATGAAAATATCGGTACTTTCTGGAGTGCTCAAACAGGTGAAAAGGGCGAATGGCTGATGGTGGATTTAGGTTCGGTTTGTACAATAAATGCCTTTCAGATTAATTTTGCTGAAAATAAAACTCAAATCAAGGATTCGGACAGCCTGCTTGCTTACCAATACCTTGTTGAGTATTCGGCTGACAAAAAGAACTGGAAAAAACTGAGTGATAAAACCGCCAATACAGAATACACAACAAATCCTTACGAAACGATAAAAATTCCGGTTGAGGCGCAGTATCTGAAGATTACCAATTATCATGTGCCGGTTGGTACTTTCGCCATTTCCGGGTTTCGGATTTTTGGTTCAGGAAATGACCGCAAGCCGAAAAAGGTTGGTACGTTTCGCGCAGTAAGAGATTACCGCAATCAGCAAATAATTAAAATGTCGTGGAAGAAACAGGCAAATACTACGGGTTACAATATCAGGTACGGAACCGAAAAAGATAAATTATACCACAGCTATCAGGTATTTAAAAATGCACGGTTAACCATTCATTGTCCTGATAAAAATAAAACATATTGGTTTCAAATGGATGCTTTTAATGAAAATGGAGTTACTCCCGGGAAACCACAACTTTCTAAATAAGTTATTCTTATACAGGGTGTTATGCTGATTTTTTTAGTCGGGTTTGGTTTGCAGGCAAAATGAGCTCCGGTACCATTCGATTAATTGTTTAGATTTGCATTCGAATAAATTTCAATCTTTAAAACAAAAATTTTTACATGAATCTTAATCTCAAAAATCCGTTGGTTTTTCTCGATCTGGAAACAACCGGAATGAATATCGTAACCGACAGGATCGTTGAAATCGCCCTTATAAAAGTTCATCCCGATGGAAGGGAAGAGGAAAAACAGTATCGTATTAACCCTGAAATGCCCATTCCGGAGATTGTAAGTAAGATCCATGGAATTTATGACGACGACATTAAAGACAAACCAACTTTTAAGGAAGTCGCAAAAAATATTTCACAGTTTATTGAAGGTTGCGATTTTGCCGGTTTCAACTCAAACCGGTTCGATATTCCGTTGCTTGCCGAAGAATTTTTACGTGCCGATGTTGATATCGATCTGAAAAAGAGGAAGTTTATCGATGTTCAGGCTATTTTTCACAAAATGGAAAAACGAACGCTGGCTGCAGCATACAAATTTTATTGCCAGAAACCTCTTGAAGATGCACACAGCGCAATGGCCGATACCAAAGCAACTTACGAAGTTTTGAAAGCACAACTTGATCAGTATAAAGATGAAGAATATGAAGATAATGCAGGGAAGGTTTCAAAGCCAATTGTAAACGACGTTCAGGCACTGAGCGAATTTTCGGCTTACGATACCAACGTCGATTTTGTTGGCCGGATTGTTTACGACGAAAATGGTGTCGAAATCATCAATTTCGGGAAAAACAAAGGAGTACCTGTTGAGAAGGTTTTGCGCGAGCAGCCCGGATATTATGGTTGGATTTTGAACAACGAATTTCCACTTTATACGAAGAAAGTGCTGACTGCTATTAAGTTGAGAATGAAATAGCAGGATGTTGTAATTGATTGTCATTCGTGGTCATTGAATTGTCGTTGATTGTTGAAAAAACAATAAATGAACAACTAGTGACGCAAAGCAAATGACTGCCAATAACCAGCCAAACCAATTTAAACCAAAAATACGATTACCCATGAAAATCATCTGTATCGGACGAAATTATGTGGCCCACGCCAAAGAATTGAACAATGAAGTTCCCGGAGAACCGGTCATTTTTATGAAACCCGATTCAGCTCTGCTGCGGAACAACGATCCTTTTTATATTCCTGACTGGACGCAGGATGTTCATCATGAAATCGAGCTGATTGTCAGGATTAACCGGCTTGGTAAAAACATCGAAAAGAAATTTGCGCATCGCTATTACGACGAGATTGGAATCGGGATCGACTTTACAGCACGCGACGTTCAGAATGCGCTAAAAGACAAAGGATTGCCATGGGAAAAGTCAAAAGCATTCGATTATTCGGCAGTTATTTGTCCTGAATTTGTGACTGTCTCTTCGTTGCCCGACCGCAATGCCATAAATTTCAGGCTCGATATTAACGGAAAAACAGTGCAGGAAGGAAATTCGGCTTTGATGATTTTCCCGATTGATGAAATTATTTCGCAGGTTTCGAAATATTTTACCCTGAAAATTGGTGATTTGATTTATACCGGAACTCCCGCAGGAGTTGGCCCGGTGAAGATTGGCGACCACTTGAAAGGCTATCTGGAAGGCGATAAAAAGTTTGATTTTTTCGTGAAATAGCTTTCGGTGTATCTCATTGTTTCGTTTTCATTCCCTTTTTTTTGGAGTTTATTTATGGGTTTTACCGAAATAAACATCTATTTTTAACGCCCATAGGCTGAATAATACCTTAACCAATGTTCTAAATCGGTATATTTAGTCGGTGCTTAACCAACAAACTAATTGACTATGAGTAACAAGAAAGGACTCTTGATTGCAGTTCTCGTTTTGTCTGCATTTGTATTACTTTTATTTATTTCCCGGATTACGGGTTTTCCTGCATTTCTCAATTCTCCTCCCGATGAATTTCAAACCTGCACGGTTGAAAGAGGGCAAATATATTTTTCAATCGAAGCTTCAGGTGTTGTTGAGCCAGAAAACGAGGTGATCATTCTTAGCCCGGCCAACAGCATTATCCGGAAAATTAATAAGGAGCCGGGTAGTCGTGTAAAGCAAGGCGAAGTGATTGTTGAACTCGACGATAAGCAAATCCGCGATGAAATTGAACAAATTTCTGATCAACTTGAGATGCGGTCGAATTCGCTTGAGCGTTCCCGCCTGGAAGGTCAGATGGCCCGAATCGACCTCGATTATAACGTGGAAGTTAAAAAGTTACGTATTGCTTCTATCAAAACTCAATTAGCCGACGAGGAACAATTGCTTATTGTTGGCGGAATTTCTTCGGCAAAACTCGACGAAACGAAGCAAAATCTGGTGCTGGCCGAGAAAGATCTGGACATGGTGTTGAAAAAGAATGCCATCAGGCTGAAACAAATGAAAACCGAAGAAATTGGGCTCAATCTTCAGATTGAAGTTCAGAAAAAACAATTGCAAGATAAATTTGATGTGCTTGCAAAACTATATATTAAAGCGCCTTCTGATGGAATTATCTTGTCGGTTTCAGGAAAAGAAGGGGAGCGTTTTGGTAACGATAAAACATTGATTGTACTTTCAGATCTTACAACATTTAAGATTCGAGGCGTCATTGATGAAAAACAGTCGGATTTTGTAAAAACCGGCAATCAGGTGGTTGTTTGGGTCGATAATGTGAAGCTAAATGGAACCATCGGAAATGTGACCCCAACGGTTGCCGATAATAAAATTCACTTTAATGTACATCTTGAACACAACAATAACCCTAATTTAATTCCGAATCAAACGGTCAGGCTCGAAGTATTAAAAACCGTGAAGAATGAAGTTTTACGAATAATGGCCAGCAACGATTTTAAGGCCAATAACGAGCAGGTTATTTATGTACATGATTCTGACGGCGTAGTTCCGCGTACTGTGAAATTTGGGTTAAAAGGTACCGATTTTATTGAGGTGATTTCAGGATTAACCGAAGGTGAAAAAGTAATGGTGACAAAATCGCAGCCGCATGTAAAACCTCAAAAAACAGAAAATAAAAAGTAAATGATGAGTCGGATAGAAATTAAAAAATTGTCGGGCATTGTCGTTTGCTTTCTGATGATGCCACTTCTTGAATTACAGGCGCAGGATTCCAGCAAATACAGTCTCGATCTGGGCGATGTGATTTCACTTGCGGTTGAACAATCCCCCTCGGTAAAATATGCACAGAACCGGAATGAAAACTATTACTGGCGCTGGAAAAATTTTAAAACCAGGTATCGCCCGCAACTGGTGTTATCTGGCAATCTGCCCGATTATACCAAATCGACTGTTGGAGTTACACAGCCCGATGGTAGCCTGGCATTTAAACAGGTAACCAACCTTTCTACATCGGCAAGGTTGGCGCTCAACCAATCAATCCCGTTAACAGGTACCTATATTTATGCATCTACTTCAGCATATCGTTTCCAGGATTACAACAAAGATGAAGTTCAGTTTTCGGGAAGCCCTTTCTCTTTTGGGTTTACTCAACCTATTTTTTCGATTAACTGGATGAAATGGCAGCAAAAAACCGAACCGCTGGTTTATGATGAGGCTCAAAAAGATTTTGTTGAAACGATCGAAGAAATTTCGTTAAATACAGTTTATCGTTTTTTTAGGTATCTGATGGTGCAAACCAATTACAAACTGGCCGAAAGCAATCTGAAAAACAGTACAAATAACCTGAAAATTGCACAGACCAAAAAGGAACTTGGAAAAATATCGGATAATAACTTTGCTCGCAACGAATTGGCTGTTTTGAACGCTCAAAAGGCATTAAATCAGGCAAGTATGGATTTGAAGAATGCTGATTTTGAATTAAAATCGTATGTTGGAATTCCACAAGACCAAATAATTGAATTGAACGTTCCTTTGAATATTACATTATTTGATATTGATATTAATAAAGCGCTTGCCGAAGCCAAAATGAATCGCAAAGAAGGTTCGGAATATAAACGCAGACTGATTGTTGCCGACCGCGATTTGCTGAATGCCAAGCGTAGTACAGGATTAAGCGCTTCACTTCAGGGAAGTTACGGTTTGTCGAACAGCGCCGAAACAATGGGTGGAATTTATGATCAGCCGGAACGGCAGCAAACGCTGAAACTTGCTTTGAGTATTCCTATTTTGGATTGGGGGCAATCTGCTTCGGCTGTTAAACTGGCCGAATCGGAACGCGATCTGGTAATTTATGATGTAGAAAAGGATCGCGAAGATTTTGAACGAAGTGTGGTGGTTCAGGTCGAACAGTTTAGTTTGATGAAAGATCAGCTGATGACCGCCAATGAAGCAGATAAAGTTTCGGAGAACGGTTACCAGATTGCTTTAAAGCAATTTCAGAACGGTGAAATCAGTATCACCGACCTGAATATTTCACTGTCGGAACGCGAAAATGCCAAGCGCGACTACATTCGCTCACTGCAAACCTATTGGGAAGCCTACTATAAACTTCGCATACTTACATTGTACGATTTCGAAAAGAATCAAAAGATTACATACATAAATCCATTAAGTTCGAATAATTAGTTTTTACTCGTAATTATTAAAGTTGGCAGGCCGGAATCATTTCTTTATGATTCCGGCCTGCTTTTTTATTTTAAATTCAGACACACAGGTATTTTATTCTGCTGGGATTCAGTAGTTTGTTAAAATGTGTTATAAAGTATGTCAATAATTTAATGAAAATATAATACTTCGTAAAATATTTAAATATCTTTGCCTGTGTTGTTGATATCATTTACTTTGTTTTTGCATAAAGAAAGAAATTATGGCACAGGTCAACGAATTCCATTCCCCCAATTTATCAGCTACCGATTTGAACAAGGTCAGGCAGAAAAAAAGAATACTTAGTTTGCTTCACGCAAATGGGAATTTATCTGCTCCCGACCTTAGCAAATGGCTTAAAATAAGTTTACCAACCAGCATTGTATTATTGAATGACTTAATGCTGCAGGGTTATGTAAAAAATATCGGAATTGGAGAATCGAGCGGAGGCCGGAAACCCAATCTGTTTGGTTTACCCGAAGATCGTTTCTATGTCATTTCGTGCGATTTTGCCCGTTTCAATGCCAGCATGGTGATTTGTGACTGTTATAACAAATTTGTGACCCCGGTAATGTTGATCGACACTCATATTGACGACCCGGATTTGGTGGAGAAGTTATTTCAGGCAGCTCAAAAATTAATGAATGAAAATCAAATCCCCAATGAAAAAATTTTCGGCCTCGGCGTTGACATGCCTGGCTTGATTGATTCTAAAGCCGGGATGAACTACACTATTAAAGATAAAAAAAAGCAGAACATTGGGCGCGACCTGAAACAGCGCTTCAACAAACTAATTTATATCGACAATGATGCCCGGATGCATGCCTACGGCGAGTTTAATTTTGGGGCAGGCAAGGGGTACAAAGATGCGATCATTATTCACTGGAGCTGGGGACTTGGTCTCGGCATTATTGTAAATGGCCAGCTGTACAGCGGGAACAAAGGCTTTGCCGGTGAATTGTCGCACATCCCAATGATTGAAAACGGCGATCTGTGTATTTGCGGAAAACGTGGTTGCCTCGAAACAATTGCCTCATCAAATACAATCATGAAAAGGGTAATGCAGGGATTTGCCGATAACGAAATTTCGTCTCTTATAAACCAATTTAAAGATAATCCCGAAAAGGTTACACCTGAAGATGTAATTAACGCTGCCAGGCAAGGAGACGAATTCTGCATCTCCATCCTTAACGAAATTGGAAAGGCAATGGGCAAGGGACTTGCATACATTATTCAGTTGCTTAATCCTGAAGTCATTGTTTTAAGCGGACCATTGTCAAAAGCCAGACAATATGTTCTGTCGCCAATTCAGCAATCCTTAAACCGTCTTTGTCTTGAAAAAATTTCAGGAAATACAACCCTCATTGTATCTGATTTAGGCGATCAGTCGGCCTTACTTGGAACCTCCGAAATGGTTTTTCAGAAAGTCTTTTCTGAAATAAATTTTGAAGAACCAACTCTATAAATAAATGAAGTGTAAATACTTATTATTCTTTTAACTAAATTAATTTTAAAACTTATGCGAAAGGTTTTTTTATTGACTGTAATGTGCATTGCGCTTTTAGGAAGTGCGATTGCACAGCAATCGGTATCCGGGACCGTTGTGTCCGAATCTGACGGACTTGGGCTACCAGGTGTAACAATTTCAGAAAAAGGAACTGCCAACGGAGTTCTCTCCGATTCGAATGGAAAATTTTCCATAAAAGTGGCATCTGGAAAATCTACTCTTGTTTTCTCATTCATCGGAATGAAAACTGTTGATGAACCTGTGAATAATCGTCAGATCATTGATGTAAAGATGAAATCGGAAGACATTGGCATTGACGAAGTGGTTGTAACTGCAATGGGAATTTCGAGGGAAAAAAAGGCGCTTGGTTATGCAATGACAGAAATTAAAGGATCTGATATTGCCAGAATCAACGTTGTAAACCCAATCAGTGGTATGCAGGGAAAAGTTGCCGGTGTTCAAATTAATACAGGAACCGGTGGACCACAATCAGCAAGCCGTATATTGATCAGGGGTAACACTTCTTTGGGAACGAATAACCAACCTATTTTTGTTGTTGATGGTGTAATTATCGACAACACAACTACAAACAATGCAGAGTGGGGTTCGGTACTTGATTTTGGAAACGACATTAAGAATTTGAACTCAGATGATTTTGAGACAGTTTCGGTGTTAAAAGGTGCTGCAGCTACTGCTCTTTATGGTTCGCGTGCAGCTAACGGAGTAGTATTAATTACTACGAAGAAAGGTCAGAAAAGCGATGGACTTGGAATTAGTCTTTCACGTTCGCAAACATGGGACGATGTTTATCGTTTCCCTGATTTTCAGAACAAATATGGTACTGGATTATTTCCGGCATGGTCGTTGGATGGCAATGGTAATGAAGTTCGCAGCACAACTGAAACTGCCAACTTCGGACCAATTTTCGATGGAAAACCATACACCAGAAATGGGAAAGAGTACATACATTCTGCAAAAGAAGACAATGTTCAGCAAATGTATCAAACTGGAAAATATGAAAACACGAACCTCGCGCTGCAGGGAGGTGATGAAAATGGAACTTTCCGTTTCTCTTTCTCGAATTTAAGATCAAATGGTACAACCTTGAACAATGATTTCTCAAGGAATAGCTTTAGTTTAAATACCACAAGAAAAATTAGTTCACGCGTTTCGGCCGATGCTGGTTTTGCCTGGGTAATGTCTGAATCGCAAAACCCAACCTTCCAGGGTGGGGGTCGGTCGCCAATTTACGACTTTATGTATTCAGTACCACGCGATTACGATACCGGATATTGGTTGCAACACTACAAAAGCGACAAAGGTGATGGGTTTAATGGTGCCGATCCTTATGGATATTCAAGAAATATCTGGGAATACCTTGAAAATAATTACAGCCAAAGTGAAAATAATTTCAGGGCAAACCTGAATGTGGATGTTAAACTTCAGGATTGGTTGGTATTAAAACTTAAGGGTGACATGAACAAGCTTTATACCACCTACGAACAGAAAATTTTAGCTAATGGCGAAAGTAACTACGTCAATTCAAATTATACTGTAAATGAAGGTAAAAAAGATCAGTATAAAATAACAGCCATGCTGAATGCTTTCCGCCAAATTGGTGAAATTAATCTGAATGGAACTGTAGCCCTCGAACAATGGGATACAAGATATGCTTATCACAATACCAGTTCAAGAAATGGTTTGAGAATACCCGGACAGTTTGATATGTCGAATTCAGTTTCAGATCCTACCACATCAGTAAAGAAAAACACCGACAGAAAACGTATCAATTCTGCTTATGCATTTGTTAATATGGATTACAGAGGCGAAGTTTATCTGGATATTACCGGACGTAACGACTGGTCTTCATCATTGATTTATGCCAATGGCGATGGTAATGTTTCCTATTTCTATCCATCGGTAAGTTCTTCATGGATTCTGTCTGAAACATTTAGCGAAGCACTTCCCGAAGCAATTTCTTTTGCAAAGATAAGAGGTTCGTATGCTATTGTTGGTAACGATGCAAGTCCATATCTGACCAGTATCGGATACTATACTTTGGGCGGAACATTTATCAATCCAACAAATGGTACTGGCTATCCATACTACAATTTTGATTCAAATGCGCTTCGTAATCAGGATCTTAAACCTGAAAAACAACATTCGGTTGAATTTGGGGCCGAAATGAAATTTTTCAATAACCGTCTAGGTTTTGATTTGGCATGGTATAAAACGAATACCAAGAACCAGATTCTTGCTTTGTCGCAGGCTCCCGAAACTGGCGTGGGTAGCAGATGGATCAATGCCGGTGATATCCAAAACAAAGGTGTTGAGCTTTCAATTAACGCAACTCCTTTAAAAACGAAAGATTTTGCATGGGATGTTACCTGGAACATTACCCGTAACCAGAATGAGATTATTGCACTGGCTCCCGGAGTTGATAAATACAGAATTGAAGGAGGCGGTATGGATATGTTTGCTTATGCAACTGTAGGTGGCGCTTATGGCGATATTTACACTCCTTATGCTTACACCCGCGACGATAAAGGAAACAAAGTGCTGAATGCCGATGGATCGTGGAAACGTTCAGGCACAACTGAAAAAGTGGGATCACTTCAGCCCGATTTTTTGAGTGGAATGTTCTCAAGCATCAAGTATAAAAACTTCTCGCTTAACGCGGTGCTCGATTCACGTTGGGGCGGCGATATTGCATCCGGAACTTATAACTATGGTTCGGGTTCGGGAGCATTGGCTCATACTTTATATGGTCGCGATACCGAAAATGGTGGTTTGCCGAGAACACTTTCTGATGGAAGAACGATTAACGATGGTATGATACCTGAAGGAGTATTTGGCGCCGGAATTAAAATCGGTGGTAAAGATGTGGCCGGAATGACTTATCAGGAAGCCTATAATCAGGGAATTGTGAAACCAATTTCGGCTTACCAGTATTATACCAACTTGCATAGCTGGGGTACTGGAATCAGGGAAGAAGCGGTACTTGATTGTTCTTGGGTTGCCCTGAGAGAAATTTCGTTCTATTGGGCAGTGCCTAAAAACTGGGTAAATAAGGCTTACGTTCAAGGTGTAAATGTAGGTTTAGTTGCGCGCAACCTTGGATATTTGTACAATAGCCTGCCCGACAATATTCATCCAGAAGGATTGTCGTCTAACAGAAGTTCAGCATTTGTTGAAATTGGAGGATCGGCTTATACCAGAAGTTTTGGATTCAATATTAATGTTACATTCTAAGAATTTACGATATGAAGACGATAAAAAGAACAATATTTACAATCGTTGCTTTATCTTTCTTATTGCTGCAAACAAGTTGCAAAGATGAGTTTGTTGAAGTAAACAGCAACAGCAGTACGGTTTACGAAGTTGATCCACTGAGCTTTCTGTATAAAGTTCAAACCAGTACAAGGTCAAGTTCATGGGAGTGGTATTATGACTATTATACCGCCCAGATGAGGTGGATGCAGTATGGCTGCCGCGTGATTGGCAATACTCCCACAGTTTACACAATATTGCTGGCTCGATGCAGGTTCATATATGCGCCATCTGGAATATTACGTGAATACCAATATGCCCGATGAAGCTGCTTCCTATTCGAATATTATCGAAGCTGCCCGGGTAAGCTTGATTTATCAGGGTATCATAACTTCTGATTTTCACGGATCACTGGCTTACAAAGAAGGCTGGAACGCACGTTCAGGAGGAACTATTACTGAACCCAAATTTGATACCCAGCAGGAGTTATATACCATTTGGGACGCTGAACTAAAAACTGCCGCAAATAAGTTTAAAACCAATACCAACCAGAAATCGATGGTTGGATACGATATGGCTTATAACGGCGATGTACAGGGATGGGTAAAAGCCGCAAACGCCCTCCGCTTGCGCATTGCGTTGAGGTTGATGAAAAGAGATATGGCCAAAGCCAAACAAATTGCGGCAGAAGTTTTGGCTGCAACCTCTGATATTCCTGCAAAAAATGACGATAGTTT
>Ga0209317_1003132_pt1 | contig 10824 bp, 8 predicted proteins | sample RifGroB2_FD_183994 | JGI IMG/M metagenome (GOLD analysis project Ga0209317, IMG submission 183994) | Soil microbial communities from Rifle, Colorado, USA - Groundwater B2 (SPAdes) (version 2) | ecosystem: Environmental > Terrestrial > Soil > Unclassified | place: Rifle, Colorado | collected...
GCCTTCGAGCAGATCCGCATCAGCCTGGCGCTCATGGCGCAGACCAGGGAGGTGAACGTGAACCTGATCGGCGTCGGGGCGGGACTGAGCTACGACGTCACCGGTCCCACGCACCACTGCCTGGAGGACATCGCGCTGATGCGGCTTCTGCCGAACGTCGGAGTCATCTCCCCCGCCGATTCCTCGCTGATGCGTGAGATCGCCGCCCACGCCATAGAGAACAGGAAGCCGTGCTACATCCGGTTGGACGGCAAGGCCCAGCCCCGGATCTACCCGGAAGCGGTCAAGCCCTCCTTCTCTGACGGCTTCGGCACGCTCCGCTACGGCCAGGATACCTGCCTCATCGCCACCGGCTACATGACCCACGTGGCGCTGGAGGTGGCCGACCTCCTCAAGGAGGAGGGGGAGGAGATCGGGGTGGTCGATCTGTTCCGGCTCAAGGACCTGGACCGCGACAAGCTGAAGGCGGAGCTCAAGGGGTACCGCAGGCTGGTCACCCTCGAGGAGGGGTTCATCTGGCGCGGCGGCCTCGACTCGCTGGTCGCCTCGCTCGACCTCGCCACGTCCTCGCCGCGGGAGCTCCATCCCATGGGCTTCAACGACAGCTACGTCTTCGAGGTCGGCGACCGAAAGCACCTGCACGAGGTTGCGGGGCTCGGCGTGGAGCAGATCGCCAGCCGGGTCAGGCAGCTGAACGGCTAAGAAAAAGGGAGGTTCACAGTGGCAGGAACGACCGATCTCGAAGCACTGCAGGCCAAGTCGGGGGCGCTGCGCCGGACCGTTTTGGAGATGATCGCGGCGGCCCGCAAGGGTCACGTCGGCGGCGCCTTCTCGTGCATGGACATACTGGTAGCGCTCTACTACGGCGGCGTGCTCCGCTTCGACCCCAAGTACCCCTCCTGGGAAGGGCGGGACCGCTTCATCCTGAGCAAGGGGCATTCCGGCACCGCCCTATTCGCCGTTCTGGCCGACCTCGGCATCCTCGACAGGGAGGCCATCTCCGGCTACTGCAAGAACGGCGGAAGTCTGGGGGGGCACCCAGATCTGAGCATCCCGGGGATCGAGGCGGACACCGGCTCGCTCGGGCACGGCTCCGGCATCGGCGCCGGGATGGCGCTGGCGGCCAAGATGTCCAAGGCCCCCTGGAGGGTCTTCGTCCTGGTAGGGGACGGCGAATGCCACGAGGGGTCGGTCTGGGAATCGCTGGTCTTCGCGGCCAGACACAAGCTCGACAACCTGACCCTGATCGTGGACCGCAACCGGCAGTGTGTGCTCGACTACACCGAGGACTGCGCGCCGCTCGACCCGCTCACCGCCCGTCTCGCCTCATTCGGCTGGGAGGTGCGGGAGGTGGACGGCCATTCCTTCGGGGAGCTCGGCGCCGCCTTCGGCGCCCCCCAGGGGGGGCGGCCTCTGGCCGTGGTGGCCAACACGGTGAAGGGGAAGGGGGTCTCCTACATGGAGGGGGTGCTCAAGTGGCACCACTCCGTCCCGGGCCCCGCCGAGTTGGAGACCGCCAGGGGCGAGCTGGCCGCGCAGGCTGCGGCCTACTAAAAAGGAAACGGTGAAAAGATGTCTCAAGCGATCGACATAAGGGATGCTTTCTTCGACGAGCTGTACCGGATAGCGAAAAGGGACCCGGAGGTGGTCTTCATGACCGCCGACATGGGCGCCTTCAGCCTGGAGCGCTTCCGCGCCGACTTCCCGGACCGCTTCATCAACGTGGGGATCTCCGAGCAGAACCTGATCAGCGCCGCAGCCGGCATGGCGCTCGCCGGCAAGAGGGTCTTCGTCTACGCCATCATCCCCTTCGTGACGTTGCGCTGCCTGGAGCAGATCAAGGTCGACCTCTGCGTCATGAACCTCCCGGTCACCGTGATCGGCGCCGGCGCCGGGTTCACCTACTCAAGCGACGGCCCGACCCACCACGCGCTGGAGGATGTCTCGGTGCTGCGAGCGCTTCCCGGGATGCGGATCTACAACCCCAGCGACCAGGTGACAGCCGGTGCCGCTGCCTGGAGCGCCTACCGAGCCGACGGGCCGGTGTACGTGAGACTGGACAAGGGGAGCTATCCGGTGCTGCACCCCGAGACGCCGGGTGAGGCGGGGATGGGGCACCTCAGGGAGGGGAGCGACCTGGCCATCGTCGCCACTGGCTGCATGGTTCACACGGCCCTCGAACTCGCCGAGGCGCTCGCACCGGAGGGGATCCGTGCCGGCGTCATCGACCTGTTCCGCCTCAAGCCCCTGGACCCGGCGCTCATCGCGCAGCTGCGGCGTTACCGCGCCGTGGTGACACTGGAAGAGCACACCCTCCACGGCGGGATGGGAAGCGCCGTGCTGGAGTCGCTCTCCGACACCGGGATCGACACGCCGGTGAAGAGGCTGGGAATTGCCGACTTCTACCCCCAAGGGTACGGCGACCGGGAATGGATGCGGGGGCAGTGCGCGCTGGATCGCGCCACTCTCCTTAGCTCGGTGCGCGGCTTCCACGCCGAGGCGACCGGAACCAAAAGGCTCCTCCCTGGAGACTTCGCCCTCCTGATGGACACGCCGCTGGAAAGCTTCTCCGATAGCTGCCTGGCCCTAATCGCCGATCTTGACTTCAGCTACCGCCTCCTGGACCCGGAGGAGACCAAGGAGCTCGCCCTGCAGATCCTGCAAAAGCTGGAGAGCGGCAAGATGTCCGTTGCCGGCAGCGCAAAACTCGAGCTCTGGGAAAAGGGATGGGGCGAGAACTACCTGGAATTTCTCTCGGGCAACCACAGCCTGGAGTCACTCAAGCCCAAGTACTACCGCCCCCACTCGCTGCTGCGCATCAACAGCAGGTTCGCCAAGGGAAGCGACCCCGGCTTCGAGTTCAACTTCTTCCAGGTGGTACGCTCCTGGCTGTTCCACAACTACCTGGCGGACAAGGAGCACATCTACGAGTTCGGCTGCGGTCCGGGCCACAACCTGGTCGACTTCGCCCAGCGTGCGCCGGAGAAGAAGCTGCATGGCTTCGACTGGGCCGAGGCCTCGGTGAACCTGGTGAACAAGATCGCTGAGGTACACGGCTTTCAGATGAAGGGGCGGCGCTTCGACATGTTCCACCCGGACCGCTCCGTCGACTTCGCGTCATCCAACGCGGTGATCACCATGGGCGCCTTGGAGCAGTTGGGGAGCGACTACCACGCCTTCGTCGATTACCTCCTGGAGAAGTCCCCCCAGATCTGCGTCAACATCGAGCCGCTGGTTGAGCTCTACGACGAGGGGGTCCTGGAAGACTTCCTGGCCATCATGCACCACAGGAAGCGGAACCTGCTCGGCAACTACCTAACCACCCTAAAGGAGTACCAGGACAAGGGGCTGGTCAGGATCCTGCGCACGGCACGGGTCCCGTTTGGCGGCGCCCTAGAGGAGGGGTGGTCCTACGTGGTGTGGCAGCCGGTGGTGGGCTAGGGAGCGGCGATGGGACGAAAACCGGAGACGGCGTTGGCAGGGATCTTCCGCATCGGACAGGGAACCGGCATCGGCGGCAACCAGGCGCAGTTCGCATGCTACGGAAGCGCCCAGCGCGAGTCGCTCAGGACCGGCATCGAGCTGGGGATGACCTTCATCGACAGCGCGGAGGAGTACGGCAAGGGGGCCAGCGAGGAGATGGTGGGCGAGGTGATCGCCGGCCTGCGCCCGCACGTGTTCCTCGCCTCCAAGTTCTCGCCGCAGCACAGCGACACCGCCGGGGTGATCCGGGCCGCAGAGAAGAGCCTCCGGCGCCTCGGGACCGATTACCTTGACCTCTACCAGATGCACTGGCCCAACCCTGCCGTCCCGCTGGAGGATACCATCGAGGGGCTGCGGCGGCTGGTGCAGCAGGGTAAGGTGAGGATGGTAGGACTTTGCAACGTCTCACTTTTTGAGCTGAAGCGGGTCGTCGAGGTGGCCGGGGAGCTCCCGATCACCTCGGTGCAGTTGGAGTACAACCTGAACAGCCGCGGCGTGGAACAGGGGGCGCTCCCCTGCTGCGCCGAAAACGGCATCGAGCTGATCGCCTACAGCCCGCTGGACCGGGGGAAGGTGGCCGCCAGGTGGGAGAGGGACCCGGAACTGGTCGAGCTCTCCCAGCGCCATGGCAAGACGTCATCCCAGCTAGCCCTAAACTGGCTGGTGCGGGTGAAGGGGACGCTCGCCATCCCCTACACCGCGAACCTCACCCACGTGAGGGAGAACGCGGCCGCCCTCGACTTCGAGCTCTCCCCCCCCGAGATTGCGCTGTTGGAGAGCCGCTTCACCGAGGAACTGCTGCAGATCCCCTGCGACCGCATTACCGTCTTCGCCGACGACGGCAGCGTCCAGACCCTGGAGGGTGCCCTTGCCAACCGGTACGGCTTCACTCCGAGCGCGAGCGACCTTGCGGCCGAACTCTTCGAGCTAGGGAGCGTCCGACCGGTTAAGGTCAGGAAGGGGGCGGACGGCTACCAGCTTTGCGAGGGGCGGGTCAGGTACTGGGCCTGGGTGATAGCCAACCACGGCAGGGAACCGATGCCCGCCTACCTCATCGATTGAAACCAAACGCCAGCGAGGAGACACTATCCGTGAACAAGGAATTGACCGGGATCGACACCTATGAAAGCAGCTCGGAAAAGAGCGTCCGCGGCGAGCACTACCGCCTCCTGAAAAACTGCCCCATCCCCGAGGAGCAGGTGCTCTCCAACCTGGGGCTGTTTCTGAACTCGAAGAACCTCTCAAGGATACTGTTCATGAACCACCTGTACCGGCAGATCGTCGAGGTGCAGGGGGTCGTGCTGGAGTTCGGCACCCGCTGGGGGCAGAACCTTTCGCTCTTCTCGGCGCTCAGGGGGATCTACGAGCCGTTCAACCGGCACCGCAAGATTGTCGGTTTCGACACCTTCTCGGGCTTCCCGAGCGTGACCGACAAGGATGGCGGCTCCACCCTCATGGTAGAGGGTAACCTCGCCACCACGGAGAACTACCAGCAGTACCTCGAGCGGATCATGCAGATGCAGGAGCAGGACAACCCGCTCTCCCATATCAGGAAGTTCGACCTGAGGGCAGGGGACGCGGTGGTCGAGTTGGAGAGGTACCTGGCGGATAACCCGGAGACCATCGTGGCGCTGGCCTACTTCGACTTCGACCTCTACGAGCCGACCAAGAAGTGCCTGGAAATGATCCGCCCTTACCTGGTCAAGGGGAGCGTGCTCGGCTTCGACGAGTTGAACGACCCGGACTCCCCGGGAGAGACCGCCGCTCTCAGGGAGGTGTACGGCATGAACAATATCCGCCTGAAGCGCTACCAGTACGCCTCGCGCGTCTCCTACTTCACGGTAGAATAGGCGGCCATGCCGGCGGGGACCTACGTGATAACCGGCGCGACCGGGCTGATGGGGACCACGGCGCTTCTGCGCCTCAAGGACCAGCCCGGGGTGCGGATCAGGGCGATCTACCACAACAGGGAGCCTTTCGTCCTTGCAGACAACATAACGTACCTGAAGGCGGACCTGACCGACGCGGCCGAGACGCTGGTTGCCTTCCGTGGGTGCGACTACCTGCTGCACTTCGCCGGGGTCCTGATGACTGCGCCGGTCCTCGCGGCAAACCCGGTGCGGCCGCTCACCGTCAACCTGATCCTCAACCTGCGCATACTGGAGGCGGCCTACGCGGCAGGGCTGAAGCAGGTGGTCTTCATCGGAAGCTCCACCGGCTACCCCCCAAGCGACGCGCCGCTACACGAGGACGACTTGGCCCGCGACGACCCCTCTGACCCCTACTTTGGCCTGGGGTGGATGTTCCGCTACAGCGAAACCGTGTGCCGGCTCTACGCCTCCAAGCTGAAACAGCCGCTCAAGGTCTCCGTGCTGCGCCCGTCCACCATCTACGGCGAGTACGAGAACTTCGACCCCGCCACCGCTCACATGCTACCCGCACTGATCGCCAAGGTCGCCTCGCGCCGCGAGCCGGTGCAGGTCTGGGGAAGCCCCGAGGTGCAGAGGGACTTGGTGCACGCCGACGACGTTTTCGAGGCTTGCCTGCTGGCGCTGGCCGTCGCCCCCCCCTACGGCGTCTACAACGTCTGCCACGGCCGGGAATATTCGGTGGGGGAGCTGATCGGCATGATCATGACGGAGGCGGGGTGGCAGGGAAGGGTCGAGTTCGTCTCGGACCGCCCGGTGACCGGCGGCAGGCGCATCCTCGACAGCAGCAGGATCCGCGAGGAGTTAGGCTTTGCCCCCAAGGTGTCTATGGAGGCCGGGATCAGGCGCATGCTCAACCACTACCGGTCCGCCACGGCGGGCAAAGGAAGAATCTAAATGATACGAGCTGCTCTCATCGTGCCAACCTGGCACTACTTCAGCAACCCCTTCAAGCTCCAGCCCCTGAACGAGCTCTACCTGGCCACCGCCCTTGAACGCGACTGCGGGGCCATCGCCACCCTCTCCGTGGTCGACCTGAGGGAAACCCGCAGAAACGCGCGGGGAAAGCTCAACGCCGGCAACGTAACCGCGATCATCCCGGAGCAGGACCTCTACCTGCACTGGGTGGGGAAGACGGCCGACTTCCCCGAGGTGGCCGAGGTGGTGGGGCTTTTGCGCCGGGCCTACCCGAAGGCGAGGCACATAGCAGGCGGGATGCACATCGAGGTGTTCCCGAAGGAGAGCGCCGGGGTGTTCGATGCCATCGTTCTCGGCCCGGGCGAGAGCTCCTTCGCCGCCGCCATCAGGGACCTGGAAGACGGGAAAGAGCTGTCACCCCAATACCGCAGCGACTGGAAAGAGGTAAGCTACAGCGACTTTCCCTTCCCGCGCCGGGACTTCCTCCCCGAAGACGCCATCGTCAACACCACGCTGTTCGAGCAGTACGGCGGCGTCAGGGGGACCTCCGCCATGTTCTCCCGTGGGTGCAACTTCAGCTGCGCCTACTGCGTCTACAACCTGCCGCACCAGAGCCAGGTGCGCACCCCGCAGCAGATCCGGGACGAGATCCTCTACCTGAAGGGGGCCTACCGGCTTGACGGCATTAACCTGCGCGACGAGATCTGCGTGCCGCTCGCCCCCAAGGTCGCCGTCCCCTACCTGGAGGCGATCGGGAGCACCCAGGTGATCTGGCGCGGCCAGACCAAGGTCGGCGCCCCGCGGGAGGTGCTCGCGCTGGCCCGGCAGACCGGCTGCGTCGAGCTCGCCCTAGGTGTCGAGAGCGCCTCGCCGCAGGTGCTAGAGATCATCAACAAGAAGCAGAACCTGGATCAGGTGCGCAGCTGCATCGAGACCTGCCACGAGCTCGGCATCAGGATCAAGATGTGCCTGATCATGGGGCTTCCCGGTGAGCCGCACGACATCCTGGAGCAGACGATGAAGCTGATCGACGAGACCCGCCCCGACTTCGTCAACGTCTCCGGCTTCTGCCCCGCCCCCGGCTCCCCCATCTTCAGGGAGCGGGACAGGTTCGGCATCAAGTGGATCGACGAGGACTGGAGCAGGCACGCCCACCTGATGTTCCGCTTCTCCGACGAGGAGCATTTCGGACTCCCCTTCGCGTACCACGAGGATACTCCCTGGGGCAAGTCGCTCTCCAACGCGCAGATCGCGGAGAACATCCGCACCCTGCAAACCTACCTAAGAAACAACGGGATGGCCTACTAATGGAAGATCTGACCCAGCAAGACGCGATGCTCAGGTTCATGCCGTGGCTGGCGCCGCCACAGAGCATCACGGTAGAGATCATGACCATGTGCAACCTGCAGTGCACCCACTGCTACCTCTACAACTCGGACGGCGCCACCCGGAGCGTCATGGAGTACGGCCGCTTCGAGAGCATCTGCGAGCGGCTCTCCCTCCTGATCCCCAAGGCCTCCATCTTCAACTTCGCCTCGGTGGAGGCCCTGGTGCATCCTCGGTTGTTCGACATGATCGATCTGGTGCGCCAAGCGAACCCAACCATCGAGATCCCGATCTACTCGAACGGGATGCTCCTCACCCCCGGCAAGGTGGAAAAGCTCCTGGAGCGGGGGATACACGAGCTGCACGTCTCTTTGGACGGCTGCAGCCGGGAGACGATGGAGGCGTTCAAGACCGGTTCGAACTTCGACCGGGTCACTGGCAACATCACCGCCGCGCTCAAGGAAGGCGCCGGCAGGCTCAGGATCTCCACCGTCTTCGTGGCGCACCGCAGCAACATCCACGAGCTGCCACTCTACGTCGACTTCTGCGCCTCTCTTGGCATCTCCAGCATCAACGTGACCGGCTTCATCTCCTACAACAGCGGCATGGCTGGAGAACCGCTCTACTCCTTCGAGGGGATGCCGGCGGTCGAGGAGATCTTCCGCATCTCCCATGAGAAGGCGGCACGGGCCGGAATCAGGCTCGCATGCCCAACGACGAGGCTCAGGGAGTCGAGCTTCAGCTGCCTCACCTGCAGCATCCTCTACGTGACCGAGGACGGCACTATCTCACCCTGCAACCTCCTGGCCCGCCCCACCACCCTTTGCTGGAAGAAGCAGGTTACCACGACCCAGCCGATCAGCTACGGGTCGATCTTCTCGACTCCCGTCGAAGAACTCTGGAACGCGCCGGGATACGCGCTGTTCAGGAAACTTTTCCACAACGGGGCATTACCCCAGCCCTGCCGCCACTGCCCGATGGCCTACGGGGTGATCTGCTGATGCGGGCGCAACAGGTGACATTATGAACGTGCTCTTCGTGATAGCTCAACTAGACTACGCCGACCACATCTCGGTCTCTTTCCTTTCAGCCGTCGCCAAGGAGCGCGGCTGGTCCACCTCGCTCTGCGTGCTGGCCAACGACGACCTGAAGGGGTCGATGGCGGCCTTCCCCCCCGACGTGGTCGCCTACTCGGCCAACGTGATCGGCTTCCCTGTCATCTGCCAGGCGCACGCCGAAGCCCGCAGGAAGCGCCGGTTCCTCTCCATCCTGGGGGGACCGCAGGCGACCTTCTCGCCGGAGACCTTTACAGAGAGCGGCATGGACGCCTTCTGCGTCGGGGAGGGGGAGGGGGCCTTCGCGGACTTCCTGGAACGGGTGGAGAGGGGGGAACCGTTCGACGACATCCCCAATCTGGTCACCCGCAATGGAAGCAACCCGGTGCGCCCGCTAATACCGGACCTGGATACCCTCCCGATCCCGGACCGCGACCTGACCCTGTCGCACTCCTTCCTGAAGTCGACCGCTAAGAAGACTTTCTACGCCACCCGCGGCTGCCCCTATGCCTGTACCTACTGCTGCAACAACCACTACCACAACCTCTACCGCGGCAAAGGGAGGTTCGTGCGGCGCTTCTCGGTGGAGCGACTGATACGCGAGATCGAGTACGTCCGGGAGCGCTACCGCACCGACTTCGTCAAGTTCGGCGACGACTGTTTTGCACTCACCGCGGATCCTTGGCTGGAAGAATTCGCCGATAAGTACGCCTCCAGGGTCGGACTCCCCTTCAACTGCTACCTCAGGCTGGACACGGTGAACGACGAGCTCCTGAGGCTTTTGAAGAAGGCGGGATGCTACTCGGTGCACCTCTCGGTGGACAGCACATCCAGGTCAGTGCGCGAGAAGGTTTTCAAGAGGAACTTCAGGGAGATAGACATCGAGGCGACCCTCTTGAAGATCAACTCCTACGGGATCAACACCTGGGTGAACTTCATGCTGGCCGCCCCAGACTCCACACTGGAGGACGACCTCGCTACGATCTCGCTCTCAAAGAAGGGGAAGGTGACCTACCCGAGCTACTCCACCACGGTACCAACCTACGGCACCGAACTCTACGACTACAGCCTGTCGCGCTCCCTGATCGACGCGCAGACGCACCGCTCCGACATGACCGGCTGCTCCGAGAAGTCCACCCTCTCCTGCTTCTCCGAAAAGGAGAAGGACATCCGCTTCAACATCTACCTGCTGGGGGCGGTGATCTCCAAGCTTCCCTTCCCGCTGGACCGGCTGGCGACTGCGCTGATCAAGGTGATCCCCCCCAACGAGATGTTCAGGAAACTCAGGCAGAGCGTCTACCTGTATCACATCGAGAACAAGATTTTCAGGCTGCACGCCTGAGTTCGAAACCGAAGCGACCTCCTCTCCCCCCTTGCAGGGAAGGGGACCAACGACAAAAAACGCGAGGTTTACCCATGATCGAAGAAGAGGTACTGAGGTCGTTTTCCGGAAGAAACGTCCTGATCACCGGCGGCACCGGGCTGATCGGGCGGCAAGTGGTCACCACCCTGTGCGACGCGGGCGCCCGGGTCCGGGTGGTCTCGCTGGACCGGGTCAACGTGGACGAGCGGGCGGAGCACGTGCTGGGGGACCTGACCGAGTTCAGGCTCTGCCGGGAGCTGACCCGCGACATGGACTTCGTCTTCCACATGGCTGGCATCAAGGGGTCCATCGAGGTGACCAAGTCCAAGCCGGCGAGCTTCTTCGTGCCGCTGCTCATGTTCAACACCAACGTCCTGGAGGCGTGCCGGCTGAACAAGGTGCAGAAGGTGGTCTACACCAGCTCCATCGGCGCCTACAGCTCGGCCGAGGTGTTCCGCGAGGGGGAGAACCTGGAAGGCCCCCCCATGGACATGTACCCCGGCTGGGCCAAGCGGATGGCGGAACTGCAGGTGAAGGCGTACCAGGAGCAGTACGGCCTGGACAACTTCGCGGTGGTGCGCCCCTGCAACGTGTACGGGCCGGGAGACAACTTCGACCCGAAGAACGCGATGGTGGTGCCGACGCTGATGTCCCGCATCTACAACAAGGAAACCCCGGTGGTGGTCTGGGGGGACGGCAGCGCCGTGCGCGACTTCGCCTACAGCCGCGACGTTGCCCACGGCACCATCCA
>Ga0209317_1003134_pt1 | contig 10823 bp, 7 predicted proteins | sample RifGroB2_FD_183994 | JGI IMG/M metagenome (GOLD analysis project Ga0209317, IMG submission 183994) | Soil microbial communities from Rifle, Colorado, USA - Groundwater B2 (SPAdes) (version 2) | ecosystem: Environmental > Terrestrial > Soil > Unclassified | place: Rifle, Colorado | collected...
GGTAGAGCAATGTGGCGATCGTGCCCGACAGGATCGCGGTGATAACCCGCACCCGGTTCTCGCACTGCCCGACCAGCAGACCGATGAACATGGCCGCGAGAGCATAGTCGAGTCCAAGCGGTTTGACGTCGCCGATCAGTCCCGAGGCGACGATGCCGAGGATGGTCCCGACCACCCAGCTGGCCTGAGCCGTCATATTGAGCGACAGGGCCTCAAGTCGGCATTCCGCCAGTTGATTCGCTTTTGCCGTATGGAGGGCGAAGGTCTCATCGGTCAGCTCAAAGGAAAACCAGGCGAGATGCCGTTTCTTCCAGCCGGACAGAAAGGGAGCGAGCGATGCCGCCATGAGCATATGCCGGAGATTGACCACGAAGGTGGTAAGAATGACCGCCGCCGGCCCGGTGCCGCTGGCAAAAAGTCCTACGGCGATAAACTGCGAGGAGCCGGCGAAGACGATCAGCGACATCAAAAGAGTATTGGCGTCGGAGAGCCCGCTCTTGCCGGCCAGCACGCCGTAGGCAAAGCCTATCGGCACATAGCCGAGGACGATGGGCATGGCTCGTCTGACGCCGGTGCCGAACGCGGCCACCGCCTTCCTTCTTCTCTCATCCATGAAAACAGAAACCTTTTTACATGCGCTTATATAACGCCAGGCACCGCTCCCGGGTCATCTTCTTCTGCCAGTCGGGGCCGAGACAGTTTTCCCACAGCGGTACGAGGTTGAGGGCGGTGGTAACCATGAGATCGAGCGCCTTGTCGTCCAGCCCGACAGTCAGCTGACGCGGCAGGGAGATCTTGTGCTTTTCCATCATCCTTCGGAACTCCTCGACCCCCGCCGGATAGATCTCTTCGAGGTAATCGAAGGCGATGCAGCAGCCGATTCCGTGGTGGATACCAAGCACATAGGAAAGCCCGTAGGAGAGAGCGTGGCAGGCGCCGACTTGGGAGTAGGCGATGGACATCCCGCCGAAATAGGAGGCCATCATCAACTTATCGTCCTTGTCCGGGTGGTCTTCAAGAAAGACCTGGCGGCAGAGCTCGAGGGACTTCTCGCCATAGGCCTTGCTGAACTCGTTGATAAAGGTGCCCTGCAGCGATTCGATGTCGTGGATATAGCAGTCCATCCCGGTATAGAACCATTGATCGGTCGGCACCCCGGCGAGCAGTTCGGGGTCGAGTACGATCTGATGGAACAGCGTATAATCGGAGTTGATGCCGAGCTTTTTCACCGGTCCGGTAAGGATGGCGGTGCGGGAGATTTCCGCCCCGGTTCCGGCGAGCGTCGGCACGGCGACATGATAGACCGAAGGATTCTTGATCAGATCCCAGCCCTGGTAATCGGCCGACGAGCCGGGATTGTTCAGCATAAGGGAAATCGCCTTGGCGATATCCAGGGTGCTGCCCCCGCCGATGCCGACGATCCCGTCCGGCTTCACCGGGCTGTAGGCGCGGATCTGCGCGACAAGCTTGTCAATATAGCTGGTCTTCGGCTCGTCATCGACATTGACCGGCAGGAGCAGATCCCGGCCCTGCATGGGCAGTCTTTTTTCCAGAGGTTTGCCGGTGAATACATCGTCCAGGACGAAGACAAAATACGAGTCGGGAGTGAGCCGTTTGGAGGCAATGACATCGCCAAGCTGATTGAAGGAGCCCCGGCCGAACATGATTTGAGGTACTATGGCGAAATTTCGATACATAAGTAGGTCTGCCCAAAGAATAAAAAAGAAAAAAGAAAACGCAGCCGCCAGAGCGGCCGCGTACCAATGTCTCGCCTTCCCGTAACAAATATCCGCCCAAAACTCAAGGGGATTTCCTTGCTTTTGCTTGTTTGGCGCTTTGGTTGACGGGTGGCCATTTTTGCACTGAATATATTTGCGATTGCCGGTAAAATGGTCGCGGATGTGGATTTGGATATCTCAACGAAAGCTTTACCGGAAAGACGAATGATATGTCAGTAATCAGCGACGACAGCGTTTTTACCTCGCTGCAGCAACACGGCCCGATGGCGGTCGAAGAAAGTATCAATCTGGCAAGCCCTTTTTCCAGGCAGACCAAACAGTGGGTGAGAAACCTCTGCCGGAATAAAACCAACGTAACCAAATACCGGGCCCTGCGCGGACAGATTTTCGAGTTCCTGGGCATCGCCAGCTTTGCCGAAATCCCCGGCCTGCTGAAAAAACACGATAGCCAGAAAGAACTCAGCCAGCGCGCCTGCAGCCTGCTCGGCAAGATGTTCGGCTTCGACGGCACTGCGCGGGAAATCGAATCGAGAGTCGCCGAATACGCCCGCACCTCCGATGCGGTGATCACCACCCTGAACGGCAAGATCCTCGCACCCTACGCCTCGTCCATCGCCACCACCAACGAGATCGAAGTGACCAACGATCCGGTGACCCTTCTGCTCATCATGTTCGATGACCGGTATCATAAAAAGGCCCGGTTCGAGGCACGCCGCAAGCTGATGCTGATGAATCTGGCCGGCAGCATTGATCAGCGGGAAAGGGAGACAAAGACCGAGGAGAAGTTCCTCGATTTCCTCCATTTCCTCAACGATTACGTATGGAGTAAAAGCCTGAAGATCGGCGAACACGACCTCATCTATCTCTTTTCCCGACACGCCGAAGAAGATTATCGCTGCACGGAGGTGAAAGTGCTCACCGCCGCCGAGGCGAAGTCGATACAACCCGACAAGAACTGCAAACTTACCCTGCTGAAACGGCGCCGCTTCACCGCCGGCAAACGGGATATCCCGATCTACGTCTCGATCCGTAAAAAACCGCCGGAGGCAAAGGTCCTGAAACTTCTACGTAAAAACGAAAAAAATCCGGCAGTTGCGGTGGATGACGAATTGGGGCTGATGGCAGTGCTCGATTCTGTCGCCGACATCAAGACCTTCCAACTCCACCTGACCCGGAGTGCCTCGCAGGCCAACAGCTTCATGGTGCTCGAAGACATCTCCGACACCTTAACCGGTAACTCTCCTTACAAGACGACCAACACCGGCTCCAGTTCACAGACGGAGATGCTGAAATTCTTCGCCCGACTGGGCGGCATGCGGGTCGAGTTTATCATCCATACCAACCGGACCTGGCTCAACTATATGCTACAGAAGGATGTCGCCCACGACGAATACGAGGTAAAAAGAATCTTCGATTCGGGCGTAATGGAACTGCTCTTCCCCAAAGACATCTTTCAGCTGGATCACGAGTCGATCCGCGACGACATGATCCGCCGGTTCAGGCGGCGGATCGAGGAATAGTCGGCAACTGCTGGGAGAAGTCTTCGGACGTCAGCCTAAGCAGTTTCGGCGAGATAGGCCCGATAAGCATCTTCCAGTCCTTCACGAAAAGTCAGATGCGGCTGCCAGCCCAGGCTGTTGATCCGGCCGGTGTCGAGGAGCTTGCGCGGCGTGCCGTCCGGCCGGGCGCTGTTGAAGATCGTTTCGCCGTCAAAACCGACCAGTTCGGCAACAATCTCCGCCGTCTCGCGGATGGTGATATCCTCACCTGTCCCCACGTTGAGAAAGGAGGGGTTGGGCGCCGTGAAATTTGACTGATCAAGCCCCATCACGTGGATACAGGCGGCCGCCATGTCATCGACATAAAGAAACTCCCGCCGGGGTAAGCCGGTTCCCCACAAGATCACCTGCGGATTCTGTTTTTTCTCAAGCCTTCCTTCCTCTACGCACCAGCCGATGGACCGGCAGATGTCGGCTGGAATGGCGCCGTAGCGGGCCTCGTCCGCCTTGATCGCTTGTGCATCCCCTGCCATGGCAAGTTTGGCCAGATGATATTTACGGATCATGGCCGGAATCACATGGCTGTTTTCCAGATGATAATTGTCGCCCGGACCGAACAGATTGGTCGGCATCACCGCCCGAAACCTCGTGTCGTACTGACGGTTATAGGCTTCGCACATCTTGATCCCGGCGATTTTGGCGATCGCATAGGACTCGTTGGTCGACTCGAGGATGCCGGTCAGAAGATGCGCTTCATTCATCGGCTGCGGGGCAAACTTCGGATAAATGCACGAACTGCCGAGAAACAGCAGATCCTGTACACCCGCCCGCCAGGCCTGGTGGATGATGTTGGCCTCGATCATCGTATTGATATAGATGAAATCGGCCGGAAAGGCGTTATTGGCATGTATCCCCCCGACCTTAGCGGCCGCCAGCACCACTCGGTCCACCTTTTCCGTGGCGAAGAATTGCCGCACCGCCGCCTGATCGGTCAGATCCAGTTCGGCATGGGTCCGAGTGATGATATTCTCGAACCCCATTTGTCGCAACTGCCGGACAACCGCGGCTCCGACCATGCCCCGATGCCCGGCGACGAAGATGCGTTCGTTGGGCGTGAGGTGTGAGGATTGACTATTCATGATGATTGAGCACCGGAAATCCTTGATTCTTGCACATCTCGTCGCGGCGGGCGACTTCCAGATCGGCACGCATCATTTCGGCCACCAGTTCGGCGAAAGTGGTTTTCGGTACCCAGCCGAGTTTTTCTTTTGCCTTGGTCGGATCGCCCAGCAGGGATTCGACCTCTGTTGGTCGGAAATAGCGGGGATCGACCCGGACGATGGTGTCGCCTGGCTTCATCCCGAGACTGCCGGCGGCAGGGACCTTGTCGACGACACCCACCTCATCGATCCCTTTCCCTTCCCAACGCATGCTCACACCCAGTTCGGCGGCGGCGGCATTGACAAAATCCCTGACCGAATGCTGCTCACCGGTAGCGATAACGAAGTCATCAGGCTGGTCCTGCTGCAGCATCAGCCACTGCATCTGCACATAATCGCGGGCATGACCCCAGTCGCGCTTGGCATCGAGATTGCCAAGGTAGATGCAGTCCTGCAGGCCGAGATAGATTCTCGCCAGCGCCCGGGTGATCTTTCTCGTGACGAAGGTTTCGCCCCTGAGCGGCGACTCATGATTGAAGAGAATGCCGTTGCAGGCGTAGATATTATATGCTTCCCGGTAGTTGACCACGATCCAGTAGGCATACATCTTGGCTACCGCGTAGGGCGAACGAGGATAAAACGGGGTTTTCTCGGTCTGCGGAACCTCCTGAACCTTGCCGTACAGTTCCGAGGTAGAGGCCTGGTAAAAACGGGTTTTCTCGGTCAAGCCGAGAATGCGTATCGCTTCGAGCACCCGCAACGTCCCCAGCGCGTCGGAATTGGCGGTGTATTCCGGTTCCTCGAAGGATACGGCAACATGGGACTGGGCGGCGAGATTATAGATCTCGTCCGGCCGAACCTTGCCGATGATGTGGATAAGGCTTGACGAATCGGTCAAATCGCCGTGATGCAGAATAAACCGACGATTGCCGACATGAGGATCCTGATAAAGATGATCGATCCGGTCGGTGTTGAACAACGAAGCCCGCCGCTTGATGCCATGCACCTCGTAACCTTTGTCCAGCAGAAACTCTGCCAGATACGCACCGTCCTGCCCGGTAATTCCTGTGATTAAAGCTTTTTTCATTTGTAGGTTCCCTTCCTCAGTTGATCATCTCGTGCGACTTCATCTTGATCGAACGGCCGCGGCCGATCCCGTAGTAGGCCAGGCCCATCGCCTCGACCCGGGCCGGATCGTATAGATTGCGGCCGTCAAAAACCACCCTGTCCTTCAATTCCGCCAGCAGGCTCTTGAAGTCCGGGACGCGGAAACTCTTCCACTCGGTTACGATGGCAAGAGCCGACGCGCCGTGCAGGGCAGCCTCTTTGGTGCCCATCAACATAAAGTCATCGCGGTTGCCGTAGAGTCGCTGCGCCTCCTCCATGGCCTCCGGATCATAGGCCTGGACCTTGGCCCCCGCCTTCCACAGCGCCTCGATCAGGACGCGGCTCGAGGCCTCCCGCATATCGTCGGTATTGGGCTTGAAGGAAAGACCCCAGACGGCAAAGGTCTTGCCGGCGATACCGTCGGGGTAGAAGGAACGGATATGCTCGAACAGCTTTTCCTTCTGCCGATAGTTGACCCGCTCCACCGCCTGCAGGATCTGCGCCTCATAACCAAATTCCCGGGCCGAACGTTCCAGCGCCTGAACATCCTTCGGGAAACAGGAGCCTCCATAACCGCAGCCGGGATAGATGAACTGGTAACCGATCCGCGAATCCGAACCTATTCCCCGCCGCACCTGCTCGATATCAACCCCCATCCGCTCGGCCAGGTTGGACATTTCGTTCATGAAGGAGATTTTGGTGGCAAGCAGACAGTTGGCCGCATATTTGGTAAACTCGGCGCTACGCACATCCATGATCATGATCTTATCGTGATTGCGGCTGAAAGGCTCGTAGAGTTCCCGCATCTTCTCTTTGACCTCCTCCGAATCGGTGCCGATGATGATCCGTTCCGGCCGCTGACAGTCGTCGAGGGCCGAGCCCTCCTTCAGGAATTCGGGATTGGAGGCGACATGGAGAGGCACATCGAGATTTCTTTCCCGCAGAATGGCGGTCATGTGGGCGCGAACCTTGTCCGCGGTGCCCACCGGCACAGTCGATTTGTCGATAACGACCTTGCCCTCGGTCATGTGCCGGGCGATCATCCCGGCCACTGCCAAAACATACCGCAGATCGGCGCTGCCGTCTTCATCCGGCGGGGTGCCCACGGCGATAAACTGCAGTTCGGCATGATCGACGCCTTTTTTCGCATCGGTGGTGAAATGGAGGCGCTTCTTCTCGTAATTTGTCAACACCAGTTCAGTCAAACCTGGCTCAAAGATCGGGATAATGCCGTTCTTTAAATTTTCGATCTTTTTTTCATCGACATCCACACAACATACGCTATGTCCCACATCAGCCAGCACAGCCGCCTGCACCAAACCGACATAGCCGACCCCAAACACCGTTACATTCATGTGACCCTCAATAAACAAAATTAACAATTCATACGGTTCTACTCAAAGTAGCGCCGCATAATAGTCACAAGCACAAAAGTAATCAACCCTGACTGCCTTAGAGTAACAAAAAACAAGGGCAACCAAAGAAAAATTATATGTGCATTTGCAATTTTTAGTGTTTATAGATGTCAGCGGCGCATGCCAAGCGTTGTCAAAATCAGATCGAGCTCAGCAGCAGGCCGGGCTGACCTGCGCAATTTTTTTCGGGTTTTCCCTATGTCTGTCAATCTTAAAATCCTCTTTGCTCTCACCCTTATTCACTTTACCGGCGATTTTTACACCGCCTTTATCAGTCCCCTTTTTCCGGTCTTTGTCGATAAACTGGGTCTCAGCTTAACTCAGGTCGGAATCATTGCCGGGACCATGCGACTGCTGGCCTTCATCATCCAGCCGACCGTCGGCTATCTTGCCGACCGTCACCAGACCCGCTCCTTCATCTTCATGGGGCTGGCGTTGACCATCATTTTCATACCGCTTTCGGGAGTCGCCCCCAATTTTTGGGTGCTGCTGCTCTGCGTGGCTCTCGGTTCCATCGGTTCATCGATGTTTCATCCTTCCGTGACCGGCATGGTGCCTTTATACGCCGGCTCCAAGGCCGGCTTCTCCATGTCGGTGTTCAACACTGGCGGAACTCTGGCCTTCGGTCTCGGTCCTCTTTTCATTACCTGGTATGTCGCCTATTTCGGACTCCCAGCAATGCCCGTCACCATGATCGCCGGGCTATTGGTCCTGCTCTTTCTGTGGAGGGTCCTGCCTCGGCCGCAAAGCGAGGGCCTGAAACGAAACGGTTTTCTGGGAGCCCTTAAAGAAAGCCTTGGCAGCGCCTGGAAACCGATTTCACTCATCTGGCTGGTCATGTTCATGCGGGCTCTGGTGGGCCAGTCTTTCCTAACTTTTATGCCAGTGCTCTATGTCCAGGAGGGTTTCAGCGTGGTGTCCGCCGGGGCAATCTATTCGCTCTTCACCGTCTCCGGCACCGTCAGCGGCCTGCTGTCCGGTCATATCTCCGACCGCATTGGCTTCAAGCCGGTCTTTCTTTTTACTTATCTCTTTATGGCCCCTGCCCTCTGGCTGCTGCTGCAGCTCGGCGGCAACTGGATCTATCTAGGTTCCGCACTCGCCGGCAGTTTCGTTCTTGCCCCTTTACCCCTTGGCGTCACCATGGCCCAGACCCTGGCGCCGAGGGGCAGGTCCATGGTGGCAAGCCTGATGATGGGCTTCGCCTATGGCCTCGGCGGCGCCATTACCCCGATTATTGGGAAATTAGCGGACACCTTCACCATCCGTCCGGTATTGACCGCTGTCGCCATTCTACCTTTGCTTGCTTTGCCGATAATCGCCCTTTTCCCGCGGATACGCAGCAACGGCTGATTTCCACCGAATCCATAAGATTCTCCCAATTTTTGCGGGCTCTCTTTACATGCGAAGCAATCGGTACTAAAATAAACAAGTAGTCAACTTTTCCTCTTGACCGATCCACCCCGATCAAGTAGTTTGCCGCGGTCCTGACGATGAGGCGAACAAGCCGCCCTGCTCACGCAGCCGGCCGCCGAACGACAGACAAAAAAAGAGCAAAAACAGGTTGACAGAAGAAATTCAATCGGTTAGATTTACCGCTCTCCGCGGGTTTTTCCGCGGGACTTTTTGTGCGAACGAAAAGTCTGAAACGATCCTTGACAACTGAATAACAACAACAGCAAACGGGCCCACGTGTACTTGCCTCGGCAAGACACAGGGCATCTTTGTAATTCCAAGTTATAAAGAGAGCTCTTATTTTTATAAGAACCGGGAAACCGGTGAAGGATATCAAACTGGAGAGTTTGATCCTGGCTCAGAACGAACGCTGGCGGCGTGCTTAACACATGCAAGTCGAACGCGAAAGTTTTCTTCGGAAGACGAGTAGAGTGGCGCACGGGTGAGTAACGCGTAAGTTATCTACCTCGGCATCTGGAATAACTCACCGAAAGGTGTGCTAATACCGGATACGTTGAGTAATCAAGAAAGGTGGCCTCTGAATATGCTACTGTGCTGAGATGAGCTTGCGTACCATTAGCTAGTTGGTAGGGTAATGGCCTACCAAGGCAACGATGGTTAGCGGGTCTGAGAGGATGATCCGCCACACTGGAACTGAAACACGGACCAGACTCCTACGGGAGGCAGCAGTGAGGAATATTGCGCAATGGGGGCAACCCTGACGCAGCGACGCCGCGTGGATGATGAAGGCCTTCGGGTCGTAAAATCCTGTCAAGTGGAAAGAAGTGCATAGTGGCTAATATCCATTATGTTTGACGGTACCACTGAAGGAAGCACCGGCTAACTCCGTGCCAGCAGCCGCGGTAATACGGAGGGTGCAAGCGTTGTTCGGAATTACTGGGCGTAAAGCGCGCGTAGGCGGTTTGTTAAGTCAGATGTGAAAGCCCATGGCTCAACCATGGACGTGCATTTGAAACTGGCAGACTTGAGTATTGGAGGGGGTGGTGGAATTCCCGGTGTAGAGGTGAAATTCGTAGATATCGGGAGGAATACCGGTGGCGAAGGCGACCACCTGGCCAAATACTGACGCTGAGGTGCGAAAGCGTGGGGAGCAAACAGGATTAGATACCCTGGTAGTCCACGCCGTAAACGATGAGAACTAGGTGTTGGGACGGTTAATCGTCTCATTGCCGCAGCTAACGCATTAAGTTCTCCGCCTGGGGAGTACGGTCGCAAGATTAAAACTCAAAGGAATTGACGGGGGCCCGCACAAGCGGTGGAGTATGTGGTTTAATTCGACGCAACGCGAAGAACCTTACCTGGTCTTGACATCCCGGGAATCTTTAGGAAACTAGAGAGTGCCTCGTAAGAGGAGCCCGGTGACAGGTGCTGCATGGCTGTCGTCAGCTCGTGTCGTGAGATGTTGGGTTAAGTCCCGCAACGAGCGCAACCCTTGTCTTTAGTTGCCAGCATTAAGTTGGGCACTCTAAAGAGACTGCCGGTGTCAAACCGGAGGAAGGTGGGGATGACGTCAAGTCCTCATGGCCTTTATGACCAGGGCTACACACGTACTACAATGGCATAAACAAAGGGCAGCAACATCGCGAGGTGAAGCGAATCCCAAAATTATGTCTCAGTCCGGATTGGAGTCTGCAACTCGACTCCATGAAGTTGGAATCGCTAGTAATCGCGGATCAGCACGCCGCGGTGAATACGTTCCCGGGCCTTGTACACACCGCCCGTCACACCACGGGAGTTGGTTGTACCAGAAGCAGTTGAGCCAACCGTTTACGGGGGCAGGCTGCCAAGGTATGGCGAGTAACTGGGGTGAAGTCGTAACAAGGTAGCCCTAGGGGAACCTGGGGCTGGATCACCTCCTTTTAAAGGAAGATGCAGACTCGATCTGCAATGGGGATTAACCCCGTTTGCGTTGTTATTCAGTTTTGAGGGATCGATTGGTCCCCTGCCCTTTGCCGTACTTCGTGTCGGTGAGGGTGTTTTTTTGATCTTTATAAGCAGCTGGTTGTAAGCAGAAGGCACATACGAGAAGCCAGAATCAGAACAGTTCGCGAAAGCGATAATAAACTGTCTTCTGTCCTCTGTCTTCTGTCATCTGTATCGTATGGGCCTATAGCTCAGCTGGTTAGAGCGCACGCCTGATAAGCGTGAGGTCGGTGGTTCAAGTCCACCTAGGCCCACCAGTAACTGATTGGGGGTGTAGCTCAGCTGGGAGAGCGCCTGCCTTGCACGCAGGAGGCCATCGGTTCGATCCCGTTCACCTCCACCATCAGACAATGAGTTGAGTAATTGCTTCAAAATTGTTTGAAGTTATTCCTCAGAACGTTGGTTCTGGATGTAAATTGATCTTTGATAATTGAATAGTAGAGAAGTTAAAAATCCTTTGTACCGAAACGATCCGGTGCACCGGTGGGTTTGTCGCCTGCCATC